>Ga0129306_1000370_pt1 | contig 73357 bp, 53 predicted proteins | sample P827metagenome_FD_94438 | JGI IMG/M metagenome (GOLD analysis project Ga0129306, IMG submission 94438) | Capybara group fecal microbial communities from Wisconsin, USA - P827 metagenome | ecosystem: Host-associated > Mammals > Digestive system > Large intestine > Fecal | place: USA: Wisconsin... | reverse complement strand
TTTTTTCCGCGAGTAGGAGGCGGTTTATAAACACGGCCCGCGTTTATATAAACAGGGGCCGTGTTTATATAAACAGGGGCGCTGTTTATAAAAATACTCAAACAATAGGAAAATGACAATTAGGAATTAGAAATTAGAAATTAGGAATTAGGAATTGGGGATTAGGAATTGGGTTAACGATAACGATAACGATAACGTTAACGATAACTCTGAACTATTTTTCTTAACTCTTAATTAAACTTCGTTTTTCCTCTGTCGCGACTCGGCATAGTTCAAACAAGTTTGAATCTGCTCTCGCTGCTCCATCGGTTCTTAATTCTTAACTAAATTGGCCCTTACCCAAAATGGCCTTCCTGCGGCTGATTAGGCCTTTCTTATATGACGAAAAGCCTTTTCTGCATGACGGTAGCTTATTTCTATATGATTATCCTCAATCACCCGATGGCGCCCCGAAGGGGCAACAAGCATACAGCCCAGGGCAACGCCCTGGGTACAAACGGCAATAGTAACTCTCGCCCTGAAAGGGCAAAAGCATTATTATCAAGAGCTTTTGCCCTTTCAGGGCGTGGGATGATGTGTGTTCGAATATACCCAGGGCGTTGCCCTGGGCTATAATCTTTTGGCCTTTCAGGCCGTCTGTCGGATGATTGCGGATAATCATATATTCCTACAATGCGAGGATAGCATCAAACGCTGGCGTCACGACGTTAAACGCTGGCGGTGGGACGCACTACGTTGGCGTGCTTGAAGAATACGCCGTAAGTGGTATTTCGGGACGGAAATCCATCTTTAGTTGAACAGTAGTACAATACATCCTGACGGCTGACAACCGATTTGACAAAGTCTTCGTCCGTCGCGACTCGGCAGAGTTCAAGCAAGCTTGACTCTGCTCTCGCTGCTCCGTCCGTTCTTAAAGTAGTTTGGGGACGGAAATATTTACGAAAATTCGCGGACATTGTACGGACATTTACGTTAAACAAATCTGTCTGCGACGCTACGCGAATGTCCGTGAATAAGACGTGAATATCCGTGAATAAGCCAAGAAAATAAATTATTTACGAACATTCGCGGACATTGTACGGACATTCACGGACATTCACGTTAAACAAATCCGTCTGCGACGCTACGCGAATGACCGTGAATAAGACGTGAATATCCGTGAATAAGCCAAGAAATTAAAATATTTACGAACATTCGCGGACATTGTACGGACATTCACGGACATTCACGTTAAACAAATCTGTCTGCGACGCTACGCGAATGTCCGTGAATAAGACGTGAATATCCGTGAATAAGCCAAGAAAATAAATTATTTACGAACATTCGCGGACATTATACGGACATTCACGGACATTCACGTTAAACAAATCTGTCTGCGACGCTACGCGAATGTCCGTGAATAAGACGTGAATATCCGTGAATAATTATTTACGAACATTCGCGCACATTTTACGGACATTATACGTTTAAAAAGAATTCTGTCAGTCTTGCTACGTGTATTGTCCGTGAATTTAAGAGCAAAGGTGGGCTTGCACAGCCTTTGCCGAGTCGCAACGGACGAAAACGCAGTTAAAATTGCAAATAAATTTGCATTTTCGCTCGGCTCACCCTATCTTTAATCCTCCTGCGGAGGCTTTTAGGTACTCATGCTCGGAAAAACTCAAATAAATTTGGTTTTTCACTCGCTTACTCGTACCTTTGTGGGCAAATCAAAACCATACCTGACATGAAAACAAATTACGAAGTGCGCTATGCCGCCCATCCTGAGGATGCTAAACATTATGACACGGCGCGTGTCCGCCGCGATTTCCTGATTGAGACCGTCTTCGCCGCCGACGAGGTGAACATGGTCTATTCGATGTACGACCGTATGGTGGTGGGCGGCGCCATGCCCGTCCACGAGGCGCTGACGCTGGAGGCCATCGACCCGCTGCGGGCTGAATGGTTCCTGGAACGCCGCGAGCTGGGCATCTACAACGTGGGGGGCGCCGGCATCGTCCGCCACGGAGACGAGGTGTTCGAACTCGACTATAAGGAGGCGCTCTACCTGGGACGCGGAAACAAGGACGTAGTCTTTGAGAGCAAGGATGCCGCCTGCCCGGCAAAGTTCTACTTCAACAGCACGAACGCCCACACCACCTACCCGGACCGTAAGGTGACGAAGGCCGACGCCGTGGTGGCCCACATGGGCTCACTGGAGATGTCGAACGAGCGTAACATCAACAAGATGATCGTCAACCAGGTGCTGCCTACGTGCCAGTTGCAGATGGGTATGACGGAGCTGGCGCCAGGCTCGGTGTGGAACACCATGCCGGCACACACCCACAGCCGCCGCATGGAGGCTTACTTCTACTTCGAGGTGCCTGAGGGCCAGGCGGTATGCCACTTCATGGGCCAGCCGCAGGAGACGCGCCACATCTGGATGAAGGGCGACCAGGCTGTCCTCAGCCCCGAATGGAGCATCCACAGCGCCGCTGCCACCCACAACTACACCTTCATCTGGGGCATGGGAGGCGAAAACCTCGACTACGGCGACCAGGACTTCTACGCCATCGATGAACTGAAGTGATATTTACTTAAGTTTCGCAAGTATGCAATTGTACCAAATAGGAACGCCCCGAAGGGGCATGGAGCACATAGCCCAGGGCAACGCCCTGGGTACAAATGACAAAAGAAACTTTCGCCCTGAAAGGGCAAAAGAATTAATTTTGAATGCTTTTGCCCTTTCAGGGCGCGAAATGGCAGGAGCCTGGATATACCCAGGGCGATGCCCTGGGCTAGTAGCTTGCTGCCCTTTCAGGGCGCTCATCGCCGTCTAGGCTCGTTTTTTTGCTTGCGAAACTTGAATGATATTTAGTTCATAATTCACAATTCATAGTTGACGATTGGTTTAACGTTTAACGACCTAGCGGTAGAACAGGAATCAGAGGACGTGTTCGTTAAACATTAAACATTAAACGTTAAACGATAATTCCTAATTCCTAATTTATAATTTTATAATTTTTTATATGACCAATCTATTTTCGTTAGCAGGCAAGAACGCCTGGATCACGGGTGCCAGCTATGGCATCGGGTTCAACATCGCCAAGGCCTTCGTGGCAGCAGGCATCAAGAACATCATCTTCAACGACATCAACGAGGCAGCCTTGCAGCGGGGACTGGACAACTACCGCGAGGCAGGCATCACGAACGTTCGCGGATATGTCTGCGACGTCACCAAGGAGGACGACGTGAAGGCACTCGTCGAGACCATCCACAAGGAAGTCGGACAGATTGACATCCTCGTCAACAACGCCGGCATCATCAAGCGCATCCCCATGCACGAGATGAAGCGCGCCGAGTTCCAGCAGGTCATCGACATCGACCTCGTCGGGCCGTTCATCTGCTCAAGCGCCGTCATCCCCGAGATGATGGAGCGCCGCGAGGGCAAGATCATCAACATCTGCTCGATGATGAGCGAGCTGGGCCGCGAGACCGTCAGCGCCTATGCCGCCGCCAAGGGTGGCCTGAAGATGCTGACGCGCAACATCTGCTCGGAGTACGGCGAATACAACATCCAATGCAACGGTATCGGTCCGGGCTACATCGCCACGCCCCAGACAGCTCCGCTGCGCGAGCGCCAGCCCGACGGCAGCCGCCATCCCTTCGACTCGTTCATCTGCGCCAAGACGCCCGCCGGACGCTGGCTCGACCCCAGCGAGCTGGGCGGCCCGGCCGTATTCCTGGCCTCGCACGCCTCTGACGCCGTAAACGGACATATCCTCTATGTCGACGGCGGCATCCTGGCCTACATCGGCAAGCAACCGAAGTAGTTTAGTTAAGCGTTAAGAATTAAGAGTTTTCGTTTAATATGAAAATGAAAAATGAAAAATAAATAGTTATTGCTTAAATAATGAAAAATGAAGAATGAAGAATAAATAGCTTTGTAATCGGAACGCTGCATACGGGACATTTCATTTTTCATTCTTCATTCTTCATTCTTCATTGCGCCGAAGGCGCCAGACGTGTTCGTTAACATTAAACGTTAAACGATATTTCTAATTCCTAATTCCTTCTATGAAAAAAACATCCCTTCTTCTTCTATCGCTTGCGCTCCTCGGCTCATGCACATCGGGCCAGAAGGGCGACTTCACGGTAACGGTGAAGAACAGCCTTGACGTGAACCGCACCGACGAGATGGTGGAGGTTCCGATGGCCGACCTCATGGCCCGCATACCCCTCGTGAACGACGAGGAGATGTACGTCGTCAGCGATGCGCAAGGCAACGAGCTGCCCACCCAGATAACGCACGACAACAAGCTGCTGTTTCCCGTCACGGTGAAGGCACACAGCAACGCCGTCTATACCATCAGCATCGGCACTCCCGAGCCCGCCACGCCGGCAGCCTTCGGCCGCCACTATCCCGAGCGCGTCGATGATATCGCCTGGGAGAACGACCTCACCGCCTACCGCTGCTACGGCCCGGCGCTGCAGGCCTCCGGCGAACGCGCTTTCGGCTACGACATCTGGGTGAAGAACACGCCCTCGCTGGTGGTGGAGGAGCGCTATGCCAACGAGCTGAACCCCGAGACCAGCGAGCAGATTGCCCAGCTGCGCAGGGAGAAACGCTTCGACGAGGCCGACCAGCTCTACCACTCCGTATCCTATCACGTCGATCATGGCAACGGCATGGACTGCTACAAGGTAGGCCCGACGCTGGGCGGCGGCGCAGCAGCCCTGCTCGACGGCGACGAGATTGTCTATCCCTACTGCTGGGCGAGCTACGAGATCATGGAGAACGGTCCGCTGCGCTTCATGGTGCGCCTCACCTACAATCCCTTCGACTATCATGGCGAGACGCTGGTCGAGACACGCGTCATCTCGTTGGCCAAGGGCTCGCAGCTCAACTGCACCACGGTGAGCTACAGCGGCCTCAGCAAGGCTGCGCCGCTGGCTGCCGGCATCGTCGTCCATCCCGAGAACCCCGACGCCTACACGCTGGCCGCCGACAAGGGATTCATCTCGTATCAGGACCTGACGGACAATGCCCATGCCGACAACGGCGAAATCTATGTGGGCATCGTGGCGCCGTGGGCGAAGGACGCCCGTTATCAGCCCTTTGCCGCCCCCGAGGCCTCACGGCGCGGAGCGTCAGGCCACATCCTGGCTGTCGGCACCATCGCCCCCGATGCCGCCGTCACCTACTGGTGGGGCAGCGCCTGGAGCAAGGCCGGCTGGCAGACAACCGACGAATGGAACGACTACCTTCGCGACTTCGCCCGCAAGGTAAACAGCCCGCTCAAAGTGAGCTACTAAAATTAAGTTAAGAATTAAGAGTTATGAATTAAGAGTTAAGAGTTAAGAGAAATTGCTGTAGTTCAGGAGTTCAGGAGTTGAGCTTCGCTCTTCCTCTGTCGCGACTCGGCAGAGTTCAAACCAGTTTGACTCTGCTCTCGCTGCTCCATCGGTTCAGGAGTTCAGACAATACCTCTGTATGCGAGTACTCGGCGGAAGAACTATTTTTCTTAACTCTTAACTCTTAATTCTTAACTAAATAACGCTCTTAACTAAATAACGCTCTTAACTAGAATTTACATGGCCATGCCGCCATCGACCTGGATGACCTGGCCGCTGACATAGCAGCTAAGGTCGGAAGCAAGGAAGAGGGCCACACCGGCAATGTCGTCGGGCGTGCCTCCACGGCGGAGGGGAATCTTCTTTGCCCATTCGTCGCGCACGGCCTCGGGCAGCTGAAGCGTCATGTCGGTGAGGATGAAGCCCGGAGCGATGATGTTGGCACGGATGCCGCGGCTGCCAATCTCCTGGGCGATGCTTTTCGTGAGGCCAATCATACCCGCCTTCGAGGCTGAGTAGTTACACTGGCCTGCGTTGCCGTGTACGCCCACCACGCTGCTCATGGAGATGATGCTGCCCGCACGCTGGCGCATCATGATGGGGGTGACGGCGTGGATGAAGTTGAACGTGCTCTTGAGGTTGACGGTGAGCACAGCGTCCCATTGTGCCTCGGTCATGCGCATCATCAGGCCATCCTTGGTGATGCCGGCGTTGTTAACCAGAACATCGATACGTCCGAAGTCCTTCACGATGTCGGCAACGACAGCCTCGGTGCCGGCAAAGCTGGAAGCGTCGGAGGCATAGCCTTTGACACGGGTGCCATTGGCAGCAATCTGATTGACGGTCTCCGTCATAGCATCGTTATAGACGAGGTCGGTGATGGCGATGTCGGCGCCTTCAGCGGCAAAACGCAGGGCAAGGGCTTTGCCGATGCCACGTGCTGCGCCCGTGATGAGGGCGACTTTTCCTTCAAGAAGTTTCATACGATTTTTATTTTTTTTGAATAGATTTATTTATAAAATGCTGCATACAAAGCACTCCTCCAACTCACAACTCTTAACTCTTAACTCTTAACTAAGGAATGTCCTTTCTATCTCGTCGAAGATGGCAAAGAGGTCGTCCACCTTCTCGGCTCGGAGCATACGGATGCGTGTGGGACGGAAGTCGGGAATGCCTTTGAAAAGGGGTGTGGCGGCCAGATGGCGGCGGATGTGAAGGATGCCGGCATGCTCGTCGAGGCGTGCCACACTCTCGCGTACCTGCTGACGCAGGATGTCGAGCTTCTGGTGAGGGGTCAGAGGTGAAGGGTGAGGGGTTAGGGGTGAGGGGTTAGAGTTATCGTTAACGTTATCGTTATCGTTAATTAGGTCAGAGGCTAAAGCATCCTTCACCTCTTTGAAGATCCATGGACAGCCGAAGGAGGCACGGCCTATCATGATGCCATCGACGCCATAGCGCTCGAAGCATTCGAGGGCACGTTCGGGGGTGGTGACGTCGCCGTTGCCGATGATGGGGATGTGCATGCGGGGATTCTCCTTGACACGTCCGATGAGTGTCCAGTCGGCCTCGCCGGTGTACATCTGGCTACGGGTGCGGCCATGGATGGTGAGCGCCTGGATGCCACAGTCCTGCAGCTGCTCGGCCAGCTCGACGATGATTTTATGTTCGTGATCCCAGCCGAGACGCGTCTTCACGGTGACGGGGATGTGGACAGCATCGACGATGGCACGCGTCATCTCCAGCATAAGGGGGATGTTCTGCAGCATGCCAGCTCCGCCGCCCTTGCCGGCTACACGCTTGACGGGACAGCCGTAGTTGATGTCAAGTATGTCGGGTCCGGCAGCTTCGACCATCTTGGCTGCCTCCACCATCGAAGGGATGTCGCGGCCATATATCTGGATGGCCACGGGACGCTCTTCGTCGCTGACCTGCAGCTTCTGCACCGAGCGGTTGACGCCACGGATGAGGGCATCGGCTGAAACAAACTCCGTATAAACCATGTCGGCGCCGAAGCGTTTGCACATCAGCCGGAAGGCCGGGTCGGTGACATCCTCCATCGGAGCCAGCATCACCGGCCGCTCGCCCAAGTCGATCGTTCCTATCTTCATTTCGGCTGCAAAAGTAGTGAAAAAACTTCTTAAATGAAAGATTTTTCACTAAACAATATAATCAGAGGACCATGATAACTTCGTTAATTGACAATGGACAATGGACAATGGATAATTATCAATTTTCAATTTTCAATTGCGCCGAAGGCGCCAGACGTGTTCGTTAAACATTAAACAAAGACAGTCATATTTTTCATTTTTTCATTCTTCATTCTTCATTTATTTGTACCTTTGCCCCATGAATTACGACATACATGACTTTGAAATCATGGCGCCGGTGGGTTCTCGCGAGTCCCTGGCGGCCGCCATACAGGCTGGTGCAGACAGCATCTACTTCGGCGTGGGCCATCTGAACATGCGTGCCCGCTCGGCCAGCACCTTCTCGCTGGGCGACCTACGCGAGATTGCCGCCACCACCTCCAAGCATGGCATAAAGAGCTACCTTACCGTCAACACCATCCTCTACGACGAGGACATGACGCTGATGCGCCAGACTGTCGATGCCGCTCACGAAGCGGGCATCTCGGCCATCATCGCCAGCGACGTTGCTGTCATGAACTACTGCAACGCCATCGGTCAGGAGGTACACTTGAGCACTCAGCTCAACATAAGCAATGCCGACGCCCTGCGCTTCTATGCCCGTTTTGCCGATGTTGTTGTGCTGGCCCGCGAGCTGAATCTCCATCAGGTGCGCGTCATCTACGACACCATCCAGCGCGAGCAGATCCGCGGTCCGCGGGGCGAGCTGGTGCGCATAGAGATGTTCTGCCACGGCGCCCTCTGCATGGCTGTCAGCGGCAAGTGTTACCTCAGCCTCCACGAGCTGGGACCCAGCGCCAACCGCGGCGCCTGCATGCAGGTGTGCCGCCGAGGCTACGACGTCTTCCGCCGCACCGACAGCGGGGGCGAGATGATGGCCGCGGGCGAGCCAACGTACATCCTTCACGACAAGGAGAGCGAGATTGAACTGGAGGTGGAGAACAAATACGTGATGTCGCCCAAAGACCTCAAGACCATCCGCTTCATGGACGAGATGATGGAGGCAGGCGTGCGCGTGTTTAAAATAGAGGGACGCGCGCGCGGACCGGAATATGTCCGCACCGTCGTGGAGTGTTACAAAGAGGCCATCCACAGCGTCGTGAACGGCACGTTCACCGACGAGAAAAAGGACGCTTGGGACGCACGGCTCGCCACGGTGTTCAACCGCGGTTTCTGGAACGGCTATTACCTTGGACAGCGGCTCGGCGAGTGGAACCCACACTACGGCTCCAATGCCACCGAGCGCAAGGTGTATGCTGGACATGGCGTCAAACACTACTCGCGGCTCGGCGTGGCGGAGTTTTTCATCGAGGCTGCCCCCCTCCATCTGGGCGATAAGCTACTCATCACAGGCCCCACCACGGGCGCCGTCTATGTCACCCCCGACGAGTACCGCGTTGACCTCAAGCCCGTCGAGACTGTACCTCAGGGCGTGGCCGTGTCCTTCAAGGTTCCCTGCAAAATCCGTCCGTCCGACAAACTGTTTATCATCAGATAAGACGCCCAGTCCAATCCTCGTTCTGCTGGCCTGCCTGCCGGCCTTTTTCACAAAAAAAACATAAGGAATTAGGAAATGCGGGCGAAATGTAGTACTTTCGCGGCCAAATTATCAACGAAGCTGACAAAACAAACTATGGAACTGTTTTCAACCCTTCCCCATAAGGTAGCTGACCTCGGCTTGGCCGACTTCGGCCGCAAGGAGATCGACATGGCCGAGAAAGAGATGCCCGGCCTAATGGCGCTGCAAGAGAAGTACGGCGCCCAGCAGCCCCTGAAGGGAGCCCGCGTGATGGGCTCGCTGCACATGACCATTCAGACGGCTGTGCTCATCAAGACGCTCCGCTGTCTGGGCGCCGAGGTGCGCTGGTGCTCGTGCAACATCTATTCCACACAGGATCATGCCGCCGCAGCCATGGCCGACATGGGCGTGCCCGTCTTTGCATGGAAGGGCGAGACGCTGGCCGACTACTGGTGGTGCACGCTGCAGGCCATAAACTTCCCCGGCGGCAAGGGGCCGAACATGATTGTCGATGACGGCGGCGATGCCACCCTGATGATACACCTCGGTGTGGACGGCGAGAACGATGCCTCCGTGCTCGACACCCCCTCGGGAGGCGAGGACGAAGCTGAGCTGAAGGCTATACTCAAGCGTGTGCTGGCTGAGAAACCCGGCTTCTGGCATACTGTAGCAGGGGAGGTGCGCGGCGTCAGCGAGGAGACAACCACCGGCGTACACCGCCTTTATCAGATGATGGACGAGGGCAAGCTGTTGTTCCCCGCCTTCAACGTCAACGACTCCGTCACAAAGAGCAAGTTCGACAACCTCTACGGTTGCCGCGAGAGCCTCGTCGATGGCATCAAGCGTGCCACGGACGTCATGGTGGCGGGCAAGGCGGCCGTGGTGTGCGGCTACGGCGAGGTAGGCAAGGGCTGCGCCCAGAGCCTGCGCAGCTACGGCGCCCGCGTGATGGTCACCGAGGTGGACCCCATCTGCGCCCTGCAAGCCGCCATGGAGGGATTCCAGGTCGTCACCCTCGACGAAGCCTGCTCGCAGGCCAACATCTTCGTCACCACCACGGGTAACATCGACGTCATCCGCATCGACCATCTGGAGCGCATGCCCGACCAGGCCATCGTCTGCAACATCGGTCACTTCGACAACGAGATACAGGTGGCAGCCCTGAAGGCCTATCCTGGCATCCGCTGCCAGAACGTCAAGCCACAAGTGGACCGCTACTTCTTCCCCGACGGGCACAGCATCATCCTGCTGGCCGACGGGCGGCTCGTCAACCTGGGTTGCGCCACCGGCCACCCCTCGTTTGTGATGAGCAACTCGTTCACCAACCAGACACTGGCTCAGATGGAGCTCTTCAACAAGCCCTACGCCATCGGCGTTTACCGGCTGCCCAAGCACCTCGACGAAGAGGTCGCACGGCTGCACCTCCAGCGCATCGGCGTACACCTCACCACCCTCACGCCGGCACAGGCCGACTACATCGGCGTAGCCGTCGAAGGCCCATACAAAGCCGAACACTACAGGTATTGAGGTAAGAGGTAAGATGAACATCGCTGTTTACTGTGCGTCGAGCACACGGATACGGAAGAGTTTCTTCGATGCTGCGGAGGCTGTGGGGCGTCTGCTGGCAAGCCGCGGCGTGGGCATCGTCACTGGTGCCGGCAACCTCGGCCTGATGAATACAGTCGAGAACGCTGCTCTCGAGGCCGGAGGCCGCGTGGTGGGCGTCATCCCCGAGTTTATGGTGCGCGAAGGCTGGCACCACACGGGGCTCTCGGAGCTCATTGTCACGGCCGACATGCACGAACGCAAGCAGACCATCGCCAACATCACCGACGGCTGCATCGCCCTGCCGGGTGGCTGCGGCACCCTGGAAGAACTGCTGGAAGTCATCACGTGGAAACAACTCGGCCTCTACCTCAACCCCATCGTCATCCTCAATCTCGACGGCTACTACGACGCCCTGCTCGCACAGCTGCAGACGGCTGTCGATGAACACTTCATGCGTGACATCCATGCCGACATCTGGCGCGTGGCCACCACCCCCGACGAAGCCGTGGAGATGGTGCTCACCACGCCTAAGTGGGACGGCAGCATACGCAAGTTCGCTGCCATCTGATGCCATAATGGCCGGAAGTACGAAAAGACGCTGAGCCGCAAGCGATTTTTATGAACGGAGCATTACTCATGGTGAGCGAGACAGTCAACCCGATGCTGAAGGCCTTCGAGGAACGGGCCTCGCAGCCCTTCTCCCCGATGGGCGACGACGTGTTCGTGGGCATTCTGTTGCTGCTGGCCCTGCTGCTGGCCACGGTGCTAGCCGACAACACCTGCTATCTGCGCCAGCTCGTCGCCAGCTACTCCATCGGTCATTCACGGCGCCTTTCCGACGAAGTGCGCACCTCGCGGGCGCTCTACATGAGGCTGCTGCTCCTACTGCTGGCCACCGTCAGCACATCGTTCTGCCTCGTCAACCTGCTGCATGCCAACCATGCGCTATCCGGACGGACCGAGGCATTGACGCTGCTGCTGGGCGGCATGGCGGGCATCGCCCTGTGGATGCTGCTCAAGACAGCCCTCTACAGCCTCGTCAGCGCCATACTCTTCACCCCCCCGCAGACCGCAGCCTGGAATCAGGTTTATGCCGACACCTTCATCATCACGGGCCTCGTGTCGTACCTTTTCGCCATTGCCGGAGCCTTTTTCCCCCTCCCGCCACGCGCCCTTGCCATCGTCGCCCTCGCCATATTGCTGCTGGCCGAGACAGGACTGTCTGTCAAAGCCTTTCACATCTTTTTTGTAAAAAAATATGGCGGTTTGCTTTTAATTGTCTATCTTTGCACGCTCGAATGGATTCCTCTCCTCGTTTTGGGGAAGTTTTTCATTCAAAGCGGTTTATAATTAGACAATTATCAAATGGAAGCAAAAAGTACGGAAACAACAAAAAGAGTGATAAAGCGCATTTTGGTTTCCCAACCTCAGGGAGCCGAGGCAAAAAAATACTACGACGAGATTGCACAGAAATACAATGTGCAAATCGACTTCAAGCAGTTCATTCAGGTAGAGAGTCTCTCCCCAAAGGAATTCCGTGCTCAGAAGGTGTCCATTCTCCCCGAGCATACCGCTATCATCTTCACCTCTCGCCACGCCATTGACCACTTCTTCCAGCTCTGTCAGGAGATGCGCGTCAACATCCCCGAGACGATGAAGTATTTCTGTACCACCGAGACCGTGTCGCTCTACATCCAGAAGTACGTCCAGTACCGCAAGCGCAAGGTGTTCTTCGGCACCACAGGATCGTTCGACAGTCTGCTTTCCGTCATCCTGAAGCACCCTGAAGAGACCTACTTCCTGCCGCAGTCGAGCGTCCATAACGACGACATCAAGAATGCTCTCGAGGCTCATGGCATCAAACATTCCGAGGCCGTCATGTACCGCACGGTGAGCAAGATTTTCAAGCCTCGCGAGCTCAGCGGCTACGACATGATGATCTTCTTCAGCCCCGCCGGCATCACCTCGCTGCTCGAAAACCGTCCCAAGTTCACGCAGCGTAAGCTGCTCATCGGCTGCTTTGGCCCCACGACGGCGCAAGCCATCCGCGACCACAACATTCGCCTCGACCTGGAGGCTCCGACCCCCAAGGCGCCCTCTATGACCATGGCGCTCGACCAGTTCCTGGCCCAGATGGCCGACGACCAAAGCGAGTAACCCCGTTGTCAGGCACGCAGACATTCACCAAGGCCGAACGGCTGTGCAGTCAGGCAGCCATCGACTGGCTTTTCGACGGAAAAGGGCAATCCTTTTCCGTCTTTCCTCTTCGTGTGGTCTGCAAGGCCGTGCCCGCAGAGACGCCTGCGGTGCCCCTGCCTCGGCTGCTTATCTCCGTGCCCAAGAAAAACTTCCACCACGCCGTGGACCGCAACCGCCAGAAACGCCTCATCCGCGAAGCTTACCGCAAGCAGAAACACGGGCTTGTCCGCTTCGCCGTGGACCATCGTCTGACTGTCACGCTGGCCGTCATCTTCGTAGGCAAGGACGAGCTCCCTGCCTCCGTTGTGGAGGAGCGCCTTGCCGCTGCCCTCTCACGCCTCATCAAGCAGCTGGGCTCTGCCCCCGACCATGAACCGGCTCTCTGACCCCGTGCGCCGTGCCCTGAAGGCTGTCCGCCGTGCCCTGACGTGGCTATTGGTATTGTCCATCCGGCTCTACCAGCGCCTCATCTCCCCCCTTTTTCCGCCCCGCTGCCGCTACACGCCCTCGTGCTCGCAGTATGCCATCGAGGCGCTCCGCAGGCACGGCCCGCTCCGGGGGCTCTGGCTGGCTGCCTACCGCATCGTGCGTTGCAACCCCTTCGGCGGATTCGGCTACGACCCCGTGCCCGACACCTTCAGCTTCTTCTATTATAAAAAGGAGATGCGCGGCGCCCTGCCCCCGTCCGTCACCAGCCCGCCCACCCCTGCCGCCCCCCCTGTGCCGCCGGCGGTCGATGGCCCCGTGCCGCTGATCACCGATGCCCACACCCACCGTCTGCCTGCCGTCGCCGGTACCGCCATTGTCAGCGTCAGCCTGACCGATGGCTTCAGTCCCCAGCCCGGCCATCTCTATGCCGTCGGCATCCACCCCTGGGACATCGAGGGCGACGGCACCCGCCAGCTCGACACCCTGCGCTCGCTGCTCGCCCACGACACCTCTGGACAACTGTGCATGCTGGGCGAGGCTGGGCTCGACAAACGGCGCGGCCCGGCGTGGGACATACAGCTCGCCGTGTTCAGCGAACAGGCCCGTCTTGCCCATTCTGTCGGGAAAGCGCTCGTTGTCCACGACGTTCATGCCACCGCCGAGCTGCTGTCCGTACGCCGCACGCTCGGCATCACCACGCCCTGGCTCGTCCACGGCTTCCGCGGCGGTCCCGAGCATGCCCGCCAGTATCTGCGCGCCGGCTGCCACCTCTCCCTCGGCCCCCGTTACCGTCCCGAGACGCTCATGGCGCTGCCCCCCGACGAGCTCTTCCTCGAAAGCGACGAAGCCATCGACAGCCTCGACGCCCTCTATGCCGACGTCGCGGAGCGCCTCAGCCGCCCCGTCGAGACCCTGAAGCAACAGGTCAACGACAACATTTTTCACCATTTAATGCCCTGACTGTTGCCACTTTCGAAAAAACGCCGTACCTTTGCGCCCGAGGACGTAAGCGACTTTGACGCAATTGAAGATTGAAAAAAGAAGATTGAAGATTGAAATGGGTTTAATGTTTAACGGCCATGCGGCAGGAAGTGAAGCCAGAAGTCAGAAGTAAGAGGTCTGAGGTAAGAGGTCTGAGGACGTGTTCGTTAAACATTAAACGTTAAACGTTAAACGAAAAAATAGTAAATCGTCAAATAGTAAATATAATGATGAATTTTGTAGAAGAATTACGCTGGCGCGGGATGATACATTCCATGATGCCCGGCACAGAAGAGTTATTGAACAAAGAAATGGTGACGGCCTACGTGGGCATCGACCCCACGGCCGACTCGCTCCACATCGGGCACCTCTGCGGCATCATGATGCTGCGCCACCTGCAGCGCTGCGGCCACAAGCCGCTGGCCCTCATCGGCGGTGCCACCGGCATGATCGGCGACCCCAGCGGCAAGAGCCAGGAGCGTAACCTCCTCAACGAGGAGACGCTGCGCCACAACGTCGAGTGCATCAAACGGCAACTCAGCCACTTTCTCGACTTCGACAGCGACGCCCCCAACCACGCCGAGCTCGTCAACAACTACGACTGGATGAAGGACTTCACCTTCCTCGACTTTGCCCGCGACATCGGCAAGCACATCACCGTCAACTACATGATGGCCAAGGACAGCGTGCAGAAGCGCCTGAACGGCGAAGCCCGCGACGGGCTCTCCTTCACCGAGTTCACCTACCAGCTCCTGCAGGGCTACGACTTCCTCTACCTCTACGAGCACAAGGGCTGCAAGCTGCAGATGGGCGGCAGCGACCAGTGGGGCAACATCACCACCGGCGCCGAGCTCATCCGCCGCACCAACGGCGGCGAGGTCTTCGCCCTCACCTGCCCGCTCATCACCAAGGCCGACGGCGGCAAGTTCGGCAAGACCGAAAGCGGCAACGTCTGGCTCAGCGCCGACTACACCAGCCCCTACACCTTCTACCAGTTCTGGCTCAACGTCGGCGACGACGATGCCGTCAAGTACATCAAGATCTTCACCTCCCTACCCAAGGAAGAGATCGACGCCCTCGTGCTCGAGCATGCCGAGGCACCCCATCTGCGCCTGCTCCAGAAACGCCTCGCCAAGGAGGTCACCTGCATGGTGCACAGCGAAGCCGACTACGAGGCCGCTGTCGAAGCCAGCGGCATCCTCTTCGGCAACAACACCCACGACGCCCTTGTCCGCCTCGACGAGCGCACGTTGCTGGCCGTCTTCGAGGGCGTGCCTCAGTTCAAGGTCGCCAGAAGCCGGCTCGAAAGCGGCGTGAAGGCCATCGACCTCCTCACCGACGACGCTCCCGTCTTCCCCTCGAAGGGCGAGATGCGCAAGATGGCGCAGGGCGGAGGCATCAGCGTCAACAAGCAGAAGCTCGAGACCTTCGACCAGACGCTCACTACCGCCGACCTCATCAGCGGCAAGTACCTCCTCGCCCAGCGCGGCAAGAAGAACTACTACCTCCTCATCGCCGAGTAGCCCCTCTGCCATCCCCCGCTTCAGTCAGAGGAGGGGGAAACGCACGATTGTCCGCAAGGATATCACATTTTTGCAGGAGAAAAAATAAATTCCACGCGCTTCAATCTGACATTCCAAGCGCGTGGAATTATAGTTTCAAGCGCGTGAAACTGAGGTAAAGAAAGCGCAGCAAGAGCAGAAGAACATATTTGTTTGCTCTACCTTGCAATGTCACCCCGCCGAGGAATCATTCTGAGCAGACCTTCCCCCCAGCGTGTCTGGAACGGATTAGATTGAGGATTGAGGACTGAAGATTGAGAGGCGCTGAGGAAGATAAACAGAGGGGGAAAGAAAGGGAAATCATAAAAAAAACGGCTTTTTTCTTGCTTACTCCCTTTTTTGTCACTACCTTCGCGGCGATTTTCAAAGGATTGTCCTTTGGTGTAATGGCAGCACAACAGGTTTTGGTTCTGTTTGTAGAGGTTCGAATCCTCTAAGGACAACATTCTGACCGCACGGGTCTCCTCTGGCGCTAACCGGCATTCGCTTCCGGTTTTTTTCGTTTTTTAAGGTGTCCGTCCGCGTAGGAACACTCGCTTTGCCGAAGTATGAAAAAATACATCTCCCTCATCCCCTTTGGGGTGCTGATTGCGCTGATAGCGACGTGCGTGTCGGCGTTCGGCACGGATGCGCTTGACGGCGCCACGCAGGTGTCGCTGCTGATTGCCTCGGCGGTGTGTGCGCTGGTGGGCTACCTGATGCGGCACGTGAAATGGGAGGCGCTGGAGCGCGAGATGACGAACAAGATTGCCAGCTGCATGCCCAGCATCATCATCCTGCTGCTCATCGGCGCCATCGGCGGCACGTGGATGGTGTCGGGCATCGTGCCCACGATGATCTACTACGGGGTGCAGGTGCTGCGGCCGGAGTGGTTTCTGGTGAGCAGCAGCCTGTTCTGCGCGCTGGTGAGCGTGATGGTGGGCTCGTCGTGGACGACGGTGGCCACCATCGGCGTAGCCCTGATGGGCATAGGCCGCGCCCACGGCTTCGACGACGGCTGGGTGGCGGGCAGCATCATCACGGGCGCTTACTTCGGCGACAAGCTGTCGCCGCTGTCGGACACCACGGTGCTGGCGTCGAGCGTCTCGGGCACGCCGCTGTTCACCCACATCCGCTATATGATGAAGACCACCATCCCGACGTTCTGCATCTCGCTCGTCATCTTCGCTGTGGCGGGGCTGCTGATGGAGGTGTCGGGGAGCAGCGAGGTGGGCTTCCTGAGCCAGCTGGACGGCACGTTCATGATATCGCCGTGGCTGCTGCTGGTGCCGGTGCTGACGGGGGTGATGATAGCGCGGCGGTGGCCGGCGATGGTGGTGCTGTTCCTGGCCTCGATGATGGCGGCTATCGTGGCGGTCATCTGGCAGCCGGAGCTGATCAGGCAGATTGCCGGAGGCAGCTGGTACGAGGGCATCATGAGGGTCGTCTATGGCTCCACGCAGATTGAGACGGGCGTGCCCGCCCTCGACAAGCTGGTGCAGACCAGCGGCATGGCGGGCATGATGCCCACAATATGGCTCATCATCTGTGCACAGATTTTCGGTGGCGTGGTCACGGCAACGGGCGTGCTGCGCGACGTGATGGAGATACTGCTGCGCCTGGTGCGCGGCACGACGTCGCTCATCGCCTCGACGGTACTGACGGGCATCTTCTGCAACATCGCGATGGCCGACCAGTTCCTGAGCATCATCCTGACGAGCTCGATGTTCAAGGACGTCTATCACGAGCGGGGGTTCGAGTCGCGTCTGCTGAGCCGCACGTGCGAGGACGGGGCAACGGTGACGAGCGTGCTGGTGCCGTGGAACACGTGCGGCCTGGTGCAGAGCACCGTGTTGGGCGTGGCCACGGTGGCTTATCTGCCCTACTGTTTCTTCAACCTCCTCTCGCCCATCACCAGCGTGGTGGTGGCAGCCACAGGGCGCATTCGTCCGTCGAAGTCTGAAGCTTAAAAAAACGTTGGCTTTTTCGAGGTTACTTGAGTTTACTGAACTCCTGCATCATCTTTTCAACGCCAGACCATCCGACAATGGTTTTTGCAAGCTTTCCCTCGCGGTCGTAGATGAGGTAGTGGGGAATGGCATTTTCGTAATCAGGGATTTGCATCTCCTGCATCTTTTCTTTAGGCACGATGTAGTGGTCGCCAGCGTGTTGGGCGACATCGTTCAGCCATTCGTCGGAACTGCTGCTGGTGTCGGTGATGTAGATGAAGTCAACGCCTTTTGCCGTCAGTTCCTCCTTCACCGTCTCCATCGCCTTCATACCCGTCCGGCAGGGGCCACACCAAGTGGCCCAGAAATCAACGAATACGATATGTCCTTTGTGCTCGGCTACGATTTTTGGCAACCATTCCCGTGGAGCACCTTCGGGCAGAGTGCGACGTACGCCTTCGTTGGAGGCAGCTTCCTGCTTGAATAGCGCTTGCACCTCCCGTATTTGTACTTGAAACTCTGGCGACAGGGCGTCCAGCTCGCTTTCTGCTATAGGCTGGTTTGCTTTCGCCTGAGCCATCACGGCCTTGGCTTCGTCCAACTCCTTGAACCAACGTCCCAAAGGCGAGTCCTCCAGCTCGTTGGCTTGAATATATTCCCTTCCTTCATCAAACATATTATTCAGGCAGGCGTAGAAGCCGGTGATGTCGCGGTAATAAGTCAGTTCGGGCGCATGGGGGTCTTTGAAGGTAAACTGTTTCTCATACATCACCAGCGAGTCTTTGTCCGTGATGATCCCCCAGCTTTTCTTCACGAATATGAAATTCCTCAGCTTAGCTAAGTAATCCTGTTCAATCAACATTCTGTGGTATGCCTTCTCCTTCGCCCCGAGGTCGAGCGTGTCCAGCTGCCCTACCACCTCCTGAAACTCATTCCAGCACACTTCGCGCCATTCGTCGAAGGTGTCGTGGGCATGAGCTATAGAATAATCGCGAGTTACGCCAAGTTCTATACCTTTCATGTGAATGGGCAGAGGCAACTCAAAAGATGCACCTTCGATGTGGATGGCTTTCTTCCATAGTTCTCGCAACTTGGGCGTAGTGATGCTGTCGCGGGGCGTTTCTCTGTTGTATGCTTGGTATTCATCGAAAGCTTTTTTGTTAAAATCAACTCTGACGGTATCACCTGGGAAGAGCATGACTGACCATCCCTGGAAATCGTGTTTCAGCGGATAGCAGATGTCCCATGTGATGGCGAACGTGCCAGCGACGGAATCCGTAGAGACTTCAGGGCGGCCATCGCCTTTCAGCGATTCATGATTGCCCCAAAAACCGGGGATTTTATCTTTGTCGCCAGGCTCTCTGTTCACATACCGTCCCAGAATGACGGCAGGAGCACTCTTGCGCTCCCATGTAGGGAGGGCTGTTGAAGTTGGGGAAGTGCTGGGAGCACATGCTGCCAGCGCGAGCATCACGAAGAGGATGCTTTTCTTACTAAGGCATTTTTTCATAAGATATTGATTATAAGTCCGTAGAGCGCTTGGGTCAGGTTGGTCCAGGCGTATTTCTTTTTCTCCTGAGCGGAGGCTTCGATGAAGGCAGTCTCGCGGTCGTGCTGATAGAAGTCAGCCAGCGCATCGGCAATGGCATCAGGGGCAGGAGCGACGACGTAGCCTGCGCAGCCCTCCGAGGGCTCTTCGCCCACGGGGGCGTGGGGGATAATTTCGGCCAATCCGCCGACGTCCGTCACCAGCATGGGCTTGCAGAAGTGGTAGGCTATCTGAGTGACGCCGCTCTGGGTGGCCGAGCGGTAGGGCTGGCAGACGATGTCGGCGGCGGAGAAGTATCGGTTCACCTGGTCGTTGGGGATGAAACGATTGTGCAGCACGATGCGCTCAGACAGCCCTAACGCCTGGATTTTGTCGCGATAGGGCTGCTCGTCGTCGTAGAATTCTCCCGCCACCATCAGACGGACGTCGGCCACATGCAGCCTGGGGTCGGCAAGGGCTTCCAGCAGCAGGTCGAGGCCCTTGTAGGCCCGCACAAGGCCGAAGAAGAGCACGTAGCGGCCTTCGGCATCGAGACCCAGGGCACGTCGGGCATCGGCTTTCGGCAGCAACTGGCCATAATGGTCGTAGAGCGGATGAGGGGTGACGGCAATCTTTTTAGACTTCAGACTATCAGACTTCAGACTATCAGATAACACCTTCCTGACGTCGTCGGCCACGGCCCCAGACAGGGTGATGAAGCCGTCCATGCGACGGACGAAATAGGGTGGGAAAAGCTTGTCGAGCAGATTTGGTTCGTGGGGCATCATGTTGTGGATGAGTCCAATGCGCTTAACATTCTTGCCCAGCCGGGCGGCAATGGTGCCGAAGCAGGGTGCCATGAACGACATCCAGTAGGCAAAGACCACCACATCGGGCAGCTTACGCCGTATCTCCCTGGCAGCCTTCAGCCAACTGAAGGGGTTCACGGAGCTGAAGCGCCGCCGGATGACGAGCCCCTCAGGTGCAGGGTCGGAGGAGAACTGCGTCTTGCCAGGAAAAAGCAACGAGGGGTATTGCAAGGTGAAGGTATAGAGTTCCACGCTGTGCCCTTCGGCGATGAGCTGGTAGGCCAGCCGTTCACTAAAGGCTGCGATACCGCCACGAAAAGGCCACGCAGGACCGACGATGATATAGTTCATAACAAAATCAAGAATGAGGTATTATAAATCAGGAATAAGGAATTAAAAAAATCAGGAAAGTCAAAAAAAAGCCAAAGTCACACGCCTGAAGTTGTACGAAAGCCAATAGCTTTTTTTTAAGGAATCGGACAGGAAAGAATGGTCAATCAGTTCCTTTGCTAACGGGTATTCTGTGGCATAGAAATCCAATTCCCGTTTCACCAATCGCGCTGACAAACCAATGCGTCGTCCAAATTCCTCAAAGTCTTTTCGGCCAACGGTTCTTGTATCAGATAACTGCATTCCTTCTTTGAATAACCCTTTATCAAGTGCGAATATCCGAGGCATTCTGAGGTGGAGGCTGGTGTTGATGAGGTCGTATGCCGGGGTAAGATGGTATTCCCCATCGCCTCGGTTAATAAGTGAGAAGTTTTTTAGATGGGCATCATCATTCAGGGTAAGATAGTTGAACACAACAATACGGAAAAACTTCAGAATTTCGATAGGAGCCGCTTTAACGTATTTGCGGATAATGTCAGCACAATCCTCATAACTCAAATTACTATACTTATAATCGCTGCCGCCATTGGCGTTTGTCAGTCCTCCAAGAGAGGCAAAATCTTCTTGGCTGTACTTCTGTCCGCCCGGGCCGACATCAAAGCGGCGACAAAGAAAGGCAGCTTCACCATCGCGGAAGAAGCAGACGGCATTAGCAGCTGTCTCTATATGATAGACCTGTGAGGCAAGTTGCATGGTCAGATGCTCATTGGCTGGACAATACTTGCGGTCAAGCAACGCATAGGATGAGGGGGCAGGTTTCAAAATGTATGTTCCACGCTCGCTTTCTTCGGGCTTTGCCAGCTGGTTGTTGGCATTCAAGACCAAACTGGCCTTAGGTTGTACACCAGAAAGAGAAATGCGTCCCACGTTCTTCAGAAAAACCTCGCCCGCGGCACTATCATTATTGGGGCTGTCAAAATCCAATACGGGCGAAACCTCTTTCCCGTCGAACAACAGTTTCCGGGCAGCAGGAGAATATGAGCTATAACCCTCCTGCAAGGTGGATGGACAAACGTTGAAATCAATCATATTTCCATCGGTTTAATCGTTACGGCTCCAATGGTATCATGCCCGGCAGTTGCTAGCATGATGCCGAAATCATCGTTTTCATCGAGATGATATAACATGGATTGCACCTGGCGGTTCGAGCCTTCTGACAACATGTTGAAGAAATAGGGAAAGAGGTAGTCGGAACGATAGGGCTCTTTTCTTACTGGCATAGCCAGGCATACCGGTTCACCTTGATAGTTATCGTTATAGGTGAACACGTATCCCCTGGTGCCGTTTTCTTGTAGGATGCCAGCCTCTATGTCATGAACGAAAACCTTACATTGTCTCATAGTCAAGTTGCTTAATGTTGATGTCTATTTGCAAGCCCAATGTATCAACTATGGTCAGAAGAGTTCCCAGCTGAGGGTTGCCCTCTCCACGCTCAATGGCAACAACCGTGTTGACAGCTACGCTTGCCAGGTCAGCCAATATTTGTTGGTTGATTCCCATTTTTTTTCGCCTTTCCTTGATGGCATACCCTATCTCTTGCTGTGTCATAATCCCAACATATTGCGATTCCGCTGCAAAGTTAAGCAATTCTTTTTAACAAAACCAACAAATCGCAATAAAATGCAATTTTTGATAAGGTTCACGATGGACGCCTATGATTATTCGTAAAAATCGCAATGTATTGCGATTCCTTCCGTTGTTCCATCAAAAGACACGCTTCCCACCACAAAAAGTTTGATTTTCTGCGTCGCGTGCGTCACACCCCCGCATCGATTAGACATTCAGACGGTTAAGCGTGACGCAGAGCGTGACGGACGGTGTGACGCAAAAAAGTGCGTCACACTTGGTTTGACCTTATCGAGGCTGCTCTTTATGCAAGGTTTCAGGCGTTTACATTATGCCTTCCGAGGGAAAAAGGGAGGGCTTCCTGATATGGGGCTTTGTTGTTTGTTCGTTAATTCGGGGTGTTATCGTGGAGTATGACGAAAAGATGTCGGCGCAAGCTACAGTTCTTAGAACACAATTGTGTTTTCTTTAGAACACAGCTGCGTTTCATTTAGAACGCAATCGCGTTTTAATTAAAACACAGCTGTGTTCTAAAGAAAAGGGCAACCTTTGGAAGGAAAAAAGAGATTGAATATCAGTAGACAAAGGGAATCCTAAAGGAAAGGACACCTAATTCCACGTATTATCCATGAACGGCATGCAAAGAAATTACATGGTAATTATATGTTGAAGATGAAACACGTATTACCATTCATTATCCATGAATGGCTGGCGAAGAAGCCTCAACTATATATAGTTTGCGAAAGAGGCAATTGGGTGACTTGCTCTAAGCCGATATGATCAACTTGCTGAAATAGAGTGCAGAAAAGTCTGATTTAAGGGAAAAGGACGTGTGACGCACAAAAGTGCGTCACACCCTCCGTCACGCTTTGCGTCACACTTACGAAACTTGTAATCTGTCGCTTACGAGGGTGTGACGCACGCGACGCAGAAAAACAAACTTTATGGGAGCAGAATGGATAATTGGAAAAACTCAAATATTATTTGCATTTTCGCTCGACTCACCCTATCTTTAATCCTCCTTCAGAGGCTTTTAGATAGGGGTCGCCTCGGAACGGAAGGAGCAGCGAGCGCAGAACGATGCTTGCATCAGCTCTGCCGAGTCGCGACGGACGAAAACGCAGTTAAAAACTCAAATAAATTTGGTTTTTCGCTCGGCTCACCCTATCTTTGCAAATCCATTACAAAAAAATACATCATCGATATGAAGTTTCTGAACCGATTCGGCGCTTACATCGCGGCCCTTGTCATCTTCACAGCCATCGCCTGCATCTACTGCTCCCCCTCGCTGGAGGGGAAGGTCGTCAACGCAGGCGACACCAGCCACTTCAAGGGCGCTGTGCAGGAGGTGAAGCAGTATCACGAAGAGACGGGCGACTACAGCTTCTGGACGGGCAGCATGTTCAGCGGCATGCCCAACTACCAGATCGGCGGCGGGCACTACAAGTCGTCCACGCTGCTCAAACCCCTGAGGAAGATAGCCTTGGCGGGACACAAGCAGTCGCAAACGCCCGCCATTCTGATTGTCTATTTCATCAGCTTCTTCATCCTGCTGCGTGCCTTCAAGGTGAACCCCTGGCTCAGCATCGTGGGGGCGGTGGCCATCGGGCTGTCGTCGTACTTCCTCGTCATCATCCCCGCCGGACACATCACCAAGACGTCCACCATCGCCCTGATGGCCATCGCCATCGGCGGCTTCCACCTCATCTACCGGAAGCGCTACGGGCTGGGAGCGCTGCTGACCGCCTTCCCTGTGGCCATCGCCTTTGTCAACCACCCCCAGATGGGCTACTACATCTTCCTGCTCATCGGCCTGCTCTTCTTCGCCGAACTGTACATCCACATCAAGGAACGGCGCATGAAGGACTTCGGGCTGGCCACGCTGGTCTTCGCCTTCGCCCTGCTGGTGGGCTTCGGCGCCCAGAGCGCCAACGTCTTTGCCAACAAGGAGTATGCCGAGCAGACCATGCGCGGCGGACACAGCGACCTTGAGAAGGCCGACGACGCCACGAACAAGACCAGCGGCCTCGACCTCGACTACGCCACCCAATGGAGCTACGGCATCGGCGAGAGCCTGTCGTTCCTCGTGCCGGGCGTCAGGGGCTGCGCCTCGGGCTACGATGTGGGCACCGGCTCGAAGCTCTACAAGGAGATGACGCGTCAGGGCATCGACCGCCGCGCCGCCGCACAGTTCTGCCAGAGCACACCCCTCTACTGGGGCGAGCAGCCCTTCACGTCGGGCAACGTCTATATGGGCGCCATCGTCTGCTTCCTTTTCGTGCTCGGCATACTGCTCGTGAAGGGACCCTACAAATGGGCGCTGGTGGTCGCCACGGCCTTCTCCATCGCCCTGGCATGGGGCAGCAACTTCATGCCGCTGACGGAGTTCTTCTTCAGGTACTTCCCCCTTTACAACAAGTTCCGAACCGTCTCGTCCATCCTCATCGTGGCCGAGATCACCATGCCCCTGCTGGGCTTCCTCGCCCTGCGCGAAATGATGGGTGGGCGTATGGACAAGAAGAAGGCCGGACGAAGCGTACTCATCGCCGCGGGCGTCACGGGCGGCATCTGCCTCGTGCTGGCCCTGTTCGGCGGCAGCCTCTTCAGCTTCCGCTCCAGCACCGATGCCACGTGGTCGTCGGACATCCCCGCCTTCATCTACCAGGGCATCATCGGCGAGCGCAAGGCCCTGCTGGCTGCCGACGCCTGGCGCTCGCTGCTCTTCATCGCCGGCGCGGCGCTGGTCGTCTGGCTCTTCTCGCAGGGCAAGCTGCGCAGCGGCTGGATGACGGCCATCCTCGGTGTGCTCATCACCGTCGATATGTGGCAGATCGACAAGCGTTTCTTCAACGACAGCAACTTCATCCCTGCCGGGCAGGAGAAAGCCTACTTCGCCATGCAGCCCTACGAGAAGCAGATCCTGGCCGACCCCGACCCCAACTTCCGCGTCATGAACCTCACCACCAGCACGTTCAACGACGCCCGCACCTCGTACCGCCTGAAGTCCGTCGGCGGTTACAGCGCCGCCAAGCTGCGCCGCTACCAGGACCTCATCGACCAGCACATCTCGAAGATGAACATGAACGTGCTGAACATGCTCAACACGAAATACTTCATCACGAAGGGCGCGGACGGCAAGCCGCAGGTGGTGCGCAACCCCGAAGCCATGGGCAACGCCTGGTTTGTCGATACGCTGACGGTTGTCGGCGATGCCAATGCCGAGAGCGACGCCCTGAACCGCCTCGACCTCCACACCACCGCCGTCCTCGACAAGGAGTTCGCCTCGTTTGCCTCCCAGCCCGTGCGGACGCCTGACAGCACGCGGACGGTCAGCCTGACTAAGTACACGCCGCGCTATCTCGACTACGAGAGCACGTCCGCCCAGCCCACCACCATCATCTTCAGCGAGATCTACTACCCCTACGGCTGGCGGGCCACCATCGACGGCCAGCCCGCCGACCACTTCCGTGTCGACTACATGCTGCGCGCCCTCAACGTGCCTGCCGGACGCCACCAGATTCACTTCGAGTTCGCCCCCGACAGCGTACGCCGCGGCGACACCCTCTCGACCGTCTGCATCCTCGTCCTCTATGCCGCCACCCTCTTCATCATAGGCAGGGAAATCATTATTCGTAGAAAAAAAGGCAAAAAAGTTGCTATTAACGAATAGATACGCTATCTTTGCCCCCGATACCTATTATTCATCAAAACTGATCATCACTATGAAAAAGTATTTTGTCACCCTCTGTGTGCTACTAGCCACACTACCCACTTGGGCTCAGGCACCCTACGCCTGCGTCACCAAAGGCGCCGTACTGGAGTATGCCAATTACAACGAAGAAGATAAAGTGGAAAGCTATAGCCGCCAGGTGCTCCAGGAGGTTTCCGACCTGGGCAACGGCAACTACGACTTCCGCATTACCAACAGCACCATCGCCGAACCCGGCCAGAAGGACGAGGGCGCTGACGCGTTCGTCACGCTGGGCGAGATCCGCGAAGGCGCAGCCCGCATCGCCATCTCCGGCATGAACGGTACCGTCGATGTCAGCGGCTCCGACCCCGCCCTGCTCCAGCTGCCTAACAAGCTCGCCGTCGGCTACCAGCTCCCCATCGGCGACATCCGCGTCTCCATGGAAGGCATCGCCGTCGTCGCCTCCGTCACCGACAACGAAGTCATCGGCCGCGAGGAGGTCACCGTCCCCGCCGGCAAATTCAAGTGCTACATCGTCAAGCAGGACGTCGAAGTCAACATGATGGGCGTCGCCGCCGTCACCACCACCAAGACGTGGTACAGCCGCGGCGTCGGCATCGTCAAGAGCGAGTCCACCATGGGCAACCGCCTCATCAGCCGTACCGAACTCGTCACATTCAAAAAGTAATGAAAAACTAAAACCAAAAACTTGCCGCACACCAAAGCTATTCAAAAGTTTTAGTTTTAGTTCAAAAGTTTTAGTTCAATTTTCAACAACCCCAAAAACGCATCAACAATGAAAAAGATTATTGCTCTCTTGTTCCTCTTCAGCCTTTGCATGGCACCCGCAGAGGCCCAGATACTGAAAAGCCTGGGTGAGAAAGCCCTGAAGTCCGCCACCCAGGGCGCCAAGAATGCCGTCGGCAAGCAGATCACCAAGCGCGCCGAGAAGAAGGCCGAGAGCGCCGTCAACGACGCCCTCAACAAAGCCTTTGGCGAAGTGAAGGAAGACACCCTCGAAGCCACCGCCGCCCAGAACATGAGCGCCCTCGGCAAAGCCCTCGGCGAAGCCACCGCCGCCTACGGCAATGCCGTCTCCGGTGCCATGTCCGCCGGCGCAGCCAACGTCACCCTGCGCGACTTCTCCGAGCAGAACGCCGCACGACGGGAACATAACAAGACACTAAAGTTCGACAACTGGGACTGACGCCTGATTAATTTATAATGAATAATAAAAACTAAAACCAAAAACTAAAACTTGAGAAATGTCCTGCATGCCGCACACCAAAGCTATTCAAAAGTTTTAGTTTTAGTTTAAAGTTTTAGTTCTAATTCCTAACCCAATCTTCAATCTTAAATTATCGAAAGATGAAAAAGCTATTTACAGCCCTGTTGGGCATGGCCTGCATCGGCCTCATGACCGCCTGCACCCCTGGCGAAGAACCTGAAAACGGCGGCAACGACAATAACGGCACGGGCAAGGACAAGGACAAAACCGAGAACGTCACACCCGAACAGATGAAGGAGAAGGGCTACGCCCTGAAGTACACCTACTACACCCTGTACGGACAGACCCAGACGGCCATCTACTCCCGCAAAGGCGCCAGCACCCGCCTCGACCTCATCTACATGACCGACGACGACGAGGGCCAGCCCTACGAAGCCCACCACGTCTACATCGAGACCAAGGATGCCAAAGGTAACTACACGGGCTACGGATATCCCAACGACGACGACGAAGACGTCTGGACGGACGACGACTACCGCGCACGCCAGACAGCCAACAACGCCTTCGCCATGATCCTCGACATGAGCGAACACTTCCTGCAGCACGGCTACGAGGCCAAGGGCACCACCGAAATCTGCGGCCGCACCTGCAACGTCTATGAAGGAACCTACACCCGAGGCAACTCCATGCTCGCCGTCTATGATGAGCTGGGGACCGAAGGCAAACACGGCTCCTTCGCCACATGGAACGGCTTCGCCCTCCGCGCCAAGTGCGACGTCTGGGGCTACGACGAGGAAACCGACGAACGCACCGTCATCGGCGAGCGCACCACCTTCGAGTGTAACGCCATCCAGATTGGCATACCTGACGACGCGTTCACCAAGACTCTCGACGTAAAGTGGTTTTTTAACCCCACAGTTTTCCCGCTGCCATAGCTTAAACAACTACCATAAACCCTGTTCATCAGCAATGGCCCGAATTCGGGCCATTGCTGTCTTTTAATATATATGAACATGTTTTCTGAGAGTCTTCGCGAAAAAAGAAGGGACGGAGGGATATGCCATAAAAACAAGCGTAAGTGAGCGCTTGACGGGATTTCTCGTTTTGCCGATTATGATTCTCCCTTATCAAAGGATATTTTTTAACGGCGGCGCCGTTAAAAAACCGTTTCCTAGAAAAACATCATGCGAAAAAGTGCAAGATAAAAGTGCAGAAATGACCGATTGAGATTAAAGAAGGAGAATTATTTGCATTTCCCCTCGCCTTGCACTATCTTTAATCCCCCTTCGGGGGCTTTTAGATAGGCTGCGGCTCGGAAATGCCAAAATAAATTTGGTATTTCTCTCGCCTTGCACTATCTTTGCAAGAAAAACCGGATACAATGAAAACAAGACAAGCAATCACCACGCTTTTGCTGGCCTCCCTGTTGGCAATGGCAGGCGCAAATGCCGCCGAAAGCCCAAATTCCCGTAAGCAACTGTTTGACGACAACTGGTTGTTTGCCCTTGGCGACAACGCCACAGCTTGGCAAACCGTCAACCTGCCCCACGACTGGAGCATCGCCGGGCCATTCGATGCCTCCGCCCCCGCAGGCAACGACGGCGGCTATCTGCCCACAGGCAAAGGCACCTACCGCAAGACGTTCACACTCAGCGAGGCACAGCGCAAAGGGGTGCTGCGGCTCTACTTCGAGGGCGTCTATATGAACGCCGAGGTGTTCGTGAACGGGCAGAAGGCGGGTGGACATCCTTACGGCTACTCATCGTTCTTCGTTGACGTCACCCCCTACTGCCAGACGGGGCAGAACGAGGTGGAGGTACGCGTCGATAACAGCCAGCAGCGGAACAGCCGCTGGTACAGCGGCTCAGGCATCTACCGCCACGTGTGGCTGCTCACCACGCCGAAGACCTATCTCAACGACTGGGGCCTCAACGTCCGCACAGCACAAAAGGGCAACAACTGGCAGCTTACCGTCAGCAGTCCCTTAGCCAGCTCAGCGGCAAACGAATCGCCTGCCGGACATTACCTCTTCCGCCACAAGCTCTACGATGCCGAGGGGAACGTCATTGCCGAGGCCGACGGCGCTGCCGATGCCCAGACGATGGCCGTCAGGCAGCCACGCCTCTGGTCGCCCGACGAACCTAACCTCTATCGGCTGAAGACGCAGCTCGTGCTCGACGGAGAGGTCATCGACGAGCTGACGACACCCGTGGGCTTCCGCACCATCGACTACTCTGCTGAACGAGGACTGCGGCTGAACGGTCAGCCCATCACCCTCAACGGCGGCTGTGTGCACCACGACAACGGCATCCTCGGTGCCTCGGCCTTCGACCGTGCTGAGTACCGCAGGGTGGAGCGGCTGAAGGCAGCGGGCTTCAACGCCATCCGCACCTCCCACAACCCGCCGTCGCCCGCTTTCCTGACGGCTTGCGACGAGCTGGGACTGCTCGTCATCGACGAAGCCTTCGACGGCTGGCGCGACAAGAAGACCGAGCACGACTACGCCTCGCTGTTCGACGCCTGGTGGCAGGAGGACCTCCGCGCCATGGTGCTGCGCGACCGCAACCACCCCAGCATCTTCTGCTGGAGCACAGGCAACGAGGTCATCGAGCGCAAGCACATCGGCGTCATCAAGACCGCCCACGACCTCACTACACTCTGTCACGAACTCGACCCCACACGCCCCGTCACCTCCGCCCTCTGCGCCTGGGACAGGGATTGGGAAATCTACGACCCCTTGGCAGCCGAGCACGACATCGTCGGCTACAACTACATGATATTCAAAGCCGAGAGCGACCACGCACGTATTCCCGAGCGGGTGATGGTGCAGACGGAGAGCTATCCCCGCGATGCCTACCGGAACTATCGTGCGGTGCAGGATCACCCTTACGTCATCGGCGACTTCGTCTGGACGGCTATCGACTATCTGGGCGAGTCGGGCATCGGACGCTGGTACTACGAGGGCGACATCGACAACGAGCATTGGGTACACCCGCTCTTCCCCTGGCATGCCTCCTATTGCGGCGACATTGACCTCATCGGGCAGCGCAAAGCCATCAGCCACTATCGCAGCATGCTCTGGAACGACACCGAACGCCTCTACATGGCTGTCCGCGAGCCCGACGGCTACTATGGCCGGAAGGTGAGGGAGACGAACTGGGGCTCATGGCCTACGTTCGAGAGCTGGAGCTGGCCGGGGTGGGAAGGAAAGCCCATCGACGTGGAGGTTTACGCCCGCTACCCGCGCGTCAGACTCTACTTGGGCAATCAGCTGATAGGTGAGAAGGACGTTCCGGCCGACCGCCGCGTCAGCTTCACCCTGCCATACGCGGCAGGCACGCTACGTGCAGAGGGAATCGAGAATGGTGACGTCAAGGAGAGCACCCTGCTGATGACGGCCGGCGACGCCCGCACCATCCGCCTCACAGCCGACCGCACCACGCTGGCGGCCGACGGGCAGGACCTCGCCTTCGTCACCGTGGAGCTGGTGGATGCAAAAGGCGTTGTTCATCCGCTTGCCGACAACCTGCTGACGGCCACCGTGAAGGGCCCTGCCACACTGGCGGCCTTCGGCAATGCCGATATCAAGGATACGGACAGCTATGCCGACTCCCAGCACCACGCCTGGAAAGGACGTGCCCTCATCGTCGTGCGCAGCACACAAAAGAAGGGCACCGTGACGCTCAGCGTCGGTGCCCAAGGACTGCGCAAGGGCAATGTCACCCTGCGCTTCAAATAAGAGGACTCGTTGAACTGATTATTCCGTGTATTGCTCAATTAGGCGGATGAGGAGGGCGTTGAGCTGCTCCACCTCGTAGTCGCCCACGGTAGCCTTGATGTGGGAGTTGCCCACGCCGCTGTCGTCGGTGAGGAAGACGTAGGTGCCGCCGGTGGCTATGGCGAAGAAGCGCAGCATGAACTCGGTGTTCTTATCGACGCCGCTTGCCGCTACAGGAATGAGGCGGATGCCCATCTGGGCACAGAGCTGGACGGACTTCTGCAGCGACTGGATGACCTTATCCTCGTGATGGGCGGGGGCATCAAGGATGAGAAAAGCGAGCCGTGTGTGGTTAGCTTGCCATGAGAGAGACTGTAGCATCTGCTCAAGCGCCGTGTGAACGGCTTCGGGATAGTCGCCGCCGCCGTCGGCCTTCTGCTTACCCACGAAATCGGCTGTCGATTTCAGCTTTTCCGTGAAGTCGCTGTGGCGCGTGACGTACTCGTCGCCTTCGTCGCGATAGAACAGGGCTGCCGTACGCATCTTCACCGACGGACGGACGGACGAGGCTTTGCCAATGATATCGACGAGGTCGCTCTTCAGGAAGTTGATTTCGTCCGTCATAGAGCCTGTGGCATCGACGATGAAGGCGATGTCGGCATGCATCTCGACTGGAGCATCGAGGTGGACGGGAAGGGCGTAGGTGTTGACGACCGTCTGCTGGGCCGTGGAGTCCCACGAGCTGATGAGCGGATGGTCATCCATGAGCATTCCGCCGACCGACACGCGGAGTGTCTGGGCGTCGGCCATCTCCTGTTGAAAGAGCCCTACCCAGCAGTCGGCAAGGCCGTGATTGTCCGTCACTGCCCTCCACAGCGTAGCTTGCGACTCGCTCGTGCTGCGCAGCAATTCCACCTGCATGCCCACCATGGGATTGCCGTCGGCATCGGTGACGCGTACGGCCACGCGGTTGTTCGTATAGAACCGCCAGTAGCCGCTCTTGTCGGCATAGCCCGCAGAGTCGGCGTCCTGCATCAGGCGCGACCAGAACGCCCAGTGGTTGAGGTCGCACCATTCGCCGGCCGTCACGACGCCCGCCTGGGTGTTGCCGTTGCCGTTAGCGTCCCCGCCGCCATCCGAGCCGCCGGGGAGGAAACCCATGCCGTCGCTTGCCTCTCCACTCAAGGCGTAGCCGTCGCCCTTACTGTATTCGGATGCACCTATCGGCTCGCCATATTCCGAGCAGGAGGTGAAACACATCATAACCATCAGCGTCAGTGTGCTGAAGAAACTAAGGTACTTTTTCATATAATTAGGAATTAGGAATTATTTAGAGAAAATTCTCTATTGCACTAAACGCATGGATTCCCGGAATACTGCTTCCCCCGAAGCGATGTTTAACCTTCCTTAACACAGCATATCGCGCAGCGCCAGGAGCAGGCCTTTTTTCAGATAGAGCCCGACGAGGGTGGCGCGATAGGGGCGGTAGAGCCCCGCCGCGCGGGCATAGCTGAGGACGGTGTGCCACGAGCGGAGGCGGTTTCGCCAGCGGGTGGTGTCGCGCCGGCGGCTGACGGACTGAGGCGTCATGACGTAGTGATAGACGGCATTGGGGGCTTCGGCGATGCGCTCGGCCGTCAACAGGCAGCAGGCAAGGAAGCAGCTGTCCTCGGCACTGCGCGTGGCGGGGAAGCGGATGGCATGGTCGTGGAGGAACTGACGGCGATAGACAAAGGTGGTGAAGTAGGACTTGTAACGCCGCATGAACCGGCGCTTCGCCTTACCGGTGAACAGTCCGTCGGCGGGGACAGGAGGGTTATGGCGACGGGCGGAGCGGCCGTCGGGATGGTCGAACGAGATGCTGCCGCCAGCCATGTCGGCACGGGCGGCATCGGCAGCCTCGGTCAGCAGGCGCAGAAAGCCCTCGCCGACCCAGTCGTCGCTATCGACGAAGGCCACGTAACGGCCCGTAGCGGCATCGATGCCTATGTTGCGCGCTCCGCCCGGACCGCGGTTCTCGCCCCCGTCGATGAAGACGACCTTGCACGACATAGGATGCTCACGGACATAGCGGCGGGCGCGCTCCATGCTGTCATCCTGACCGTGGTCGTCGATGAGCAGCACCTCGACGTCGCCATCGCACTGGGCGTCGATGGACTGCAGGAAGGACTCGATCGTCGCAGCAGCATTGAATACAGGACAAATGACGGAAACAATCATGATGTTTTTTTATTGTCTATTGTCGATAGTCGATAGTCTATTGCTTTTCGCGGCCTTTTGACCGCCACGCCCCAAAGGGGCGTAAAGAGCGATTGACCATAGACTATTGACTATTGACCATTGACCCCATAATAGACCATTATGCTTTATGAAACATGTGGATGAAGAGCCACTTCATCACCTTGTCCACCACATGGTTGAAGGCCTCGAACCAGCGTGGCCAGCGGCGATGGTGGCGGTGCCAGTAACGGAGGGCATCGGCACGGACGATCTTGTTCTCCGGATAGAGCCTGACGGGGCCGAAGCCGTAGCGCTGGCAGGCGGCTGTCAGCTCATCGTCGAGTGCTGCAAAATGGGTGGCATCGAACTGACGGCGAGGGATGTCGAGCAGATGGCACTTGTACATCAGCCGGATGCGGTTGGTGTAGTACTGGCTGAGGAACGCCCGGCGTGTGGCGGAGAGGCGGCTGAGGTCCTGCGAGCCGTAGAAACAGAGCATCTGGCGCGTCATCTGCTCCATCTGTCCGAGGCTGCGGGCGATGACCTTGGGGTCCATGGTCTGCCCTTCGCGCGCCAGGTTGTATTGGTAGAGGTTGATGTCGAGGAAGACGATGTCATCAGCGTAGAACACGGGGTAGCACGACCACTCGGTGTCGGTATAGGAGATGCCCTCGGTCTGGCGGTAGCCCATCCGGCGCAGCAACGCTGTCCTGTAGGTGAGGGCATGCATGAGGAAGTAGCGGATGTAGCCGCCCGCCAGCACCTCGTCCAAGGGATAGACGCGGCCGTAGTCGTAGGGCTCGCGGCCATAGACGTTGTATTTCGTCAGCTCGCGTGTGCCGTCGTCGTGCAGGATGGTGAAGTGGGTGACGACCATGTCGGCCCCGGCACCTTCCAGTTTGTCGAGAAACGTCACCAGCGCAGCGGTGTCGAACCAGTCGTCCGAGTCAAGGACCTTGACGTACTTCCCCTGTGCGACGGGCAGGGCAGCGTTGATGGTCGAGCCGTAGTTGCCGTTGGGCTTGTCGATGACGGTCACCGTCTGGGGGAAGCGCTCCCTGTAGCCTGTCGCCACAGCCAGCGAGCCGTCGCGGCTGCCGTCGTTGACCACCATCACTTCCAGCCGCTCTAACGTCGCCGGCACCAACAGCGAGTCGAGGCATCGCGGCAGCAACGCCTCCATGTTATAGGTGGGGATGATCAGGGAAAGAAGCTTCATAAAATTATAAAATTAGGAATTAGGAATTAGGAATTGAGTTAGAGGTTAGGGGTTAGTGTTCAGAGGACGTGTTCGTTAAACGTTAAACATTAAACGTTAAACATTAATTATCAACTATGAATTATGAATTAACCAGCCGTTGTCCCGTCAGGACATTCGCCACGGAGGGCAGGCAGCGTTGCAGGACCATGAAGATGAGGTGGCAGATGAGGTACGTCAGCGCTGCCCCGGCCACGAACAGGAGTATCTGCATCCACGCCGAGCGGAAGGGCAGGGACATGACGGCCCACATGACGGCACTCGCCACGACGACCATGTGTGAGCAATAGACGAAGAAGCTGCTGCCTGCTAGCCAACCGGAGGGGCGGATGACGCCTTTCCCGATGAGCAGAGAGACGGTGCCCAAGCTGAACATTACGGCGATGATGATGAACAGCCGGACAGCCAGTTGGAACAGCTGCCGGTGGCCATCCCACAGGAAGGGGATAAGAGCCAGGCCGACGAGAAACAGCAGGCCGACGGGCACCGCCACCTTCCGGAACGACTGGGCGAAGCTCTTCCCCTTGATGGCGAACAGGCTGCCCCAGACAAAGAAGAACGTCGCCTTGATTCCGAACCCTGGGACGGGAATCCAGACATCCGCCAGAAAGAGCGCACCCAGGACGGCTACCGTCGCGGCGCCCGTCTTCCGGACCAGCCAATGGATGACAGGCGTGAAGAGAACGACAACCATCAGGTCGCGGACGAACCACAGAGGGGTGTCCATCGGCTGTCCGGAGGGCATGCACCAGCCCAGCAGATTGGTGGTGCTGCCCGCCACCCCGTCGAACAGCGTCCTGTCCCAGAAGAGCCTGAGCAGGCCGCGCTCGCGGATGACGTCCCACAGGCTGTCCGCCGCCATCGGCGTGCCCTTGAGGAGCGAGCCTCCCAGACGCGTCAGGGGAAAGGCGGCCAGGGCAATAAGGTTCCAGAGCACGTAGGGCACCAGCAGCGTGCGTACGCGCCTGGTCATCTTGCGTTTCCATACCCCGCTGTCCCAGCTCTCAAGCCCTTGGAAGAACAGGTATCCGGAGATGAAGAAGAACGTCGGCACGGCCACGGGGCACAGCGTCTTGCACAGGACGATGACAAAGACGTCAAACGCCCCGCCGCCGAGCGCCCACTGCCGTCCGGTATAGAACAGCTGGACGTGGAGGCAGACGACCATGAAAGCCATCGCCGGCCTCAGCCAGTCGATGGTCGCCGATTGCACCCGCCGCCAGTCCGTGCCCGCCATGTCTGATCGTGTCATACGTCTAAGGATAGGACACGCTCCACAATCTGGTGCATGTCGTAATACGTGTACTCAGCCAGCCGGCCGCCGAAGCGAACGTGCTTCTCGTGGACGGCCAGCTCGGCATAGCGGGCGTAGAGACGGTTGTTACGCTCGTTGTTGATGGGATAGTAGGGTGCTGCGCCGGCCTCCCAACGCTGGGGATATTCATAGGTAATGACGGTGTCGGGCTGCTGGCCGAACTCGAAGTGCTTGTGCTCGATGCAGCGCGTATAGGGCACCTCGGCCTCGGTATAGTTGACGACGGCATTGCCCTGAAAATCCTTCACCCCCTCTAGCAGCTTGTGCTCGAAACGGAGCGAGCGGAAGTCGAGTTCGCCGAAGCGACAGTCGTAGAAGCTGTCCAAACGGCCCGTATAGACCACCGTCTCAGCCAGGCTGTCGAAGTAGCTGCGCGCGTCAAAGTAGTCCGTCTCCAGGCGCACCTCGCAGCCCTCAAGGAGGCGTTCGAACAGCCGCGTGTAGCCCCCGACGGGGATGCCCTGAAAGGTGTCGTTGAAGTAGTTGTTGTTATACTCGAAGCGGAACGGCAGGCGGCGGATGACGAACGCCGGTATCTCGGTCGCCTTCATGCCCCACTGCTTCTCGGAGTAGCCCTTGACGAGTGTCTCGTATATGTCGCGTCCTGCCAGCTTCAGCGCCTGCTCCTCGAGGTTGGCGGGCTCGGCCAGATGGGCGAATTCAGCCCGCTGCCGGTCGATGATGGCGCGAGCCTCGTCGGCCGTCTCCACGCCCCACAGCTGGTGGAAGGTGTTCATGTTGAACGGCAGGTTATAGCGCCGGCCGCGATAGCAGGCGATGGGCGTGTTGACGAAGTTGTTGAACGGCACCAGGCTGTTCACGAAGTCCCACACCGCCTTGTTGGACGTGTGGAAGATGTGTGGCCCGTACTTGTGGACGTTGATGCCGCATACCTCCTCCGTGTAGCATCCGCCGCCTATATGGGGATTTCTTTCGATGACGAGGCAGCGCCTGCCCGCCCTCCGCGCACGGTAGGCGAACATGGCTCCGTATAGCCCTGCCCCGACAATCAGATAATCGTAGTGCTTCATTTTTTGGGGTTTTAACTTTCAACTTTCAACTATCAACTTTAACGAACACGTCTGGCGCCTTCGGCGCAATTGATAATTGAAAATTGATAATTATCCATTGTCAATTGTCAATTAACGAAGTTATCATGGTCGTTAAACATTAAACGTTAAACCAATTATCAATTACCAATTATCAATTATCAATTACGTGAGGTTTTACGCCTAGGCGTAAAACCTCACGCCAGTCGTGCTCGGCATCGATGATGAGCTCGCCGTGTCCCGACGAGTCCTGACGGGGCGTCATGTAGTCAGCGCCGTAGAGCGTGCTCAGCACCTTGTCGTATCCAACCGGAGTGGGCATCTCGATGTCCTCAAAAGGCAGCATCACCGTCTCGTCGTACCACGTCCGCTCTTTGGCCTCGCGCTCCACCTGCCGCCAATCGTACGTCGGACAGGCTATCCGCTTCGTCTCCATGCTGTTCCACTTCGTAAACTGCCGCTCGAACAGGCGGTACAGCCGCTTGTAGCCCAGCGTGCCGCAGACCGTTCGTGCCACCATGCGCTTCAGCCCCCGGCCATACTGCGCCGTGAGCAGACACTTCTGCGCCAGCCGTGCCGTGCGCAGCGAGCGTCGCCACTCGGCACAGCTCAGGTCGTCGGGGATGCGGTCATAGACAAAGACATCCACGAAGATGCCCTGATGGAACGGCTGCCCCACATCGGCAGGCAGTATCGCCGCCGTGCCGTCGTAGCGCACCTGCGCATGACCGCGATAGTAGCCCCGCTCCGTGTGGACGCTCTGCAGGAAGAAGGGCGGACGGAACTCCGTCGCGGCCAGCGCGATCAGCCGCTCATAGTCCTCGCGCATCATCATCAGGTCGATGTCGTCGTCCCAGGGAATCATTCCCCCCTCGCGCACCGCCCCCAGCAGCGTGCCCCAGTCGGCCCACACGCGCAGCCCGTGCCGCTGGCACACGTCCAGCACATGGGCGGCAATCCTCAGCTGTATCTCACGCCCCGTCATCGCAGCACATCGTCGTTGGTGTAACACTGGCTCGTATCGGAGCACATGAACACAGCGTGCATCTTACGCTGCCCGTCAGGCGGTAGCGTCATGAAGCCCCGGCCGTAGATGCTGATCAGCCGCGACTCCACGTTCCGCGGGACGCACAGCGTGTGCCCCTCGAACACCAGCGTGCCCGTCGGATAGAGGTCGCCGATAGGTGTCGGCACCTTCGTGTCGTTGCGCTCCAGCGTCCCTGCCTCGCGGTCCTTAGGCACGAGAGCGCTTACCAGCGCCCACAGTCCCTTCATCAGCACATACTCCACGGGGAACACCACACTACGCACGACGTTCACGAAGCTCATCGGCTTCGGATAGGCGAAGAAGCCGAACGACTTGCTCACTCTGCGGTTCATCCAGTGGAAAAACTTCCGGCCCACGGCCGGCGTCGCCACGCTTTCGAAGATGTCGATGGAGATTCCCCTGTGGTACGTCACGTGGAAGTCCGATGCACGGTTGATGGAGAGCGTGCCGTCGCGGCGTATCTTCATCAGTCCGTGTCCCATACGCGCCTCCTTGTCCGACAGCCTTGTCTGGAGGAAGAACCCTTCGCCCAGCAAGGCCGGCGCCACCAGCTGAAAGCGCCGGTAGTCCGCCGAAGGCATCGACACGTCCACGTCGTCATCCCACGGGATGAAGCCCCCATGGCGGTAAGCCCCCAGCAGCGTGCCGTAGTCCAGAAAATACGTCAGTCCCTCAGCGCGGCAGATGCGGTCGAACTCCACCAGAATCTCCACAAGCCGATGCTGCACCTCGCGCTTCGGCGACCCCTCGGGGTTATACCGCCTGCGCAGTTCCTCCTGCTGTTCTGCGTCCATCATTGTCACATCATTTTATATTTACCAACGTTTTCGTTAAGCCAAATGAGCAGGGCGATGCTCGCATCAGCTCTGCCATGGCGAGAAAACGAAGGATGAAATCCAAATGCAAAACTACAACAAAAAAACTAAACCACCAAACAAAAGAATTGAAGAATGAAAAATGAAGATTTGGTTTAACGTTTAAGGTTTAATGTTTAACGAACACGTCCTCTGAACTTGGTTTAACGTTTAACGTTTAATGTTTAACGAACACGTCCTCTGATTTCTGATTTCTTACCTCTTACTTCTTACCTCTTACTTCTGACCTCTGGCTTCACTTCCTGCCGCAAGGTCGTTAAACATTAAACGTTAAACGTTAAACGAAAAATATCAATTGCGTCTTCGGCGCTGGTTAGGAATTAGGCAATGTTGGAGAGGGACGATGGGTTTCAAACTCGTTTTTTTTGAGGGAAATCGGTTTCGGAACTTGAAAAAACAGCGCGAAAAATTTGGAGATTGAAAAAAACGCCGTACCTTTGCACCGTCAAAACAGATGAAAGTAGGACAAATGTTGGTTTACGGTGCATATAACTGCCTGTTCAATAAGATGAACGACAAGCTGAACTGGAATAACAACCAGCGTCAGCAGCAATCGTCGTATCAGGCCAACCAGTCCGACTGATAGAGGATGAGTTAAGACAATGTAGAAGTATATAAAAGGAAGGGCTGGTTTTTTAATAAGAAACCAGCCCCGACTGTTATAAAGTGGTTAGTGGTTAAAGGTACTAAGATTGTTTTTAGGAAAAAAGAACAGAAAGATATGAAGGTCACTCGGGAGACAATGAGGATGGAGGCTTGCAGCCTGTGCAGTCCGGTCGCAGAGACGGGACGGATGCTGTCGCCCCTCACTCCCTCCCACTCCCTCCACGAAAGGCTGGCTCGTAGGGAGCCAGCCTTTCGTTTGACGTATGAAACACGGTTAGGCACCGTTTTTAGTTAAGAGTTGGATTTCATCCTTCGTTTTCTCGCCATGACAGAGCTGATGCAAGCATCGCTCTGCTCATTTGGCTTAACGAAAACGTTCTTTTAATGAGAAACAAATTATGAACTATAAATGATAAAAAGATGTGTGGAATTGTAGGTTATGTAGGTAGAAAGCGGGCTTACCCCATTCTGATAAAGGGGTTGAAGAGACTCGAGTATCGCGGCTATGACAGCGCCGGCGTGGCCATGATTGGCGACGACGGAGGTCTGAACGTCTATAAGTCGAAGGGCAAGGTGGCCGACCTCGAGACGCATTGCGAGGAGAAGGACACGACGGGCACGACAGGCATTGCCCATACGCGCTGGGCTACGCACGGCGAACCCAACAGCGCCAACGCCCACCCCCATTACTCGGCTTCGGGACGGCTTGCGCTTATACACAATGGCATCATCGAGAACTATCTCACCCTGAAGGAGAACCTCATGAAGCGGGATATCGCCTTCAGGAGCGACACCGACTCGGAGGTGCTCGTGCAGCTCATCGAGTATATCATGCTGAGCAACCAACTGGACCTTTTCCAGGCAATGCAGGTGGCGCTGCATCAGGTCATCGGGGCGTATGCCATTGCCGTGCTGGACAGGGAGCATCCGGACACGATTGTCTGTGCCCGCCAGAGCTCGCCCCTCGTGGTGGGGCTGGGAGCCGACGGCGAATACTTCCTGGCGTCCGACGCCAGCCCCATCGCCGAATATACGGACCGCGTGGTCTATCTGAACGACGGCGACATCGCCGTGCTGCAACTGGGGAAGAGGCTGAACGTGGTCAGTCTGTCGGGCGAGAGGCAGCATCCGAAGGTTAGGCAGATAGACGTCACGCTGGGTCAGCTGGAGAAGGGCGGCTACCCGTTCTTCATGCTGAAGGAGATTTTCGAGCAGCCCCAGTGCATCCGCGACTGCATGCGCGGACGCATCAACGTCGAGGGCGACCGCATCACGCTGAGTGCCGTCATCGACTATCGCGAGACGCTAGTCGCCGCACGCCGCATCATCATCGTGGCCTGCGGCACCAGCTGGCACGCGGCGCTCATCGGGAAGCAGCTGATAGAGAGCCTGTGCCGCATCCCCGTTGAAGTGGAGTACGCCTCGGAGTTCCGCTACCGGAATCCCGTCATCCAGCACGACGACGTGGTGATAGCCATCTCGCAGAGTGGCGAGACGGCCGACACGCTGGCTGCCGTGGACCTCGCCCGAGGGGCGGGGGCAATGGTGATGGGCGTGTGCAATGCCATCGGCGCCTCCATCCCCCGGCTGACGCAGACGGGTGTCTATATCCACGTCGGACCCGAGATCGGCGTTGCCTCCACAAAGGCTTTCACCGGTCAGGTGGCCGTCCTCGCCATGCTGGCGCTCTGCATCGCCAAGGAGCGGCAGACCATCAGCGACGAGCTCTACAAGAGCATGGTCAGGGAGCTGACGCTGATTCCCGAGAAGATGGAAAGGACGCTTCAGGCCAGCGAGCACATCGAGAAGATGGCGTCCATCTTCACCTACGCCCGCAACTGCCTCTACCTGGGGCGCGGCTACAACTACCCCGTGGCACTCGAAGGGGCGCTGAAGCTGAAGGAAATCAGCTATATCCATGCCGAGGGCTATCCCGCCGCCGAGATGAAGCACGGCCCCATAGCGTTGATTGACTCCGAGATGCCCGTCTTCGTCATCGCCACCCGCGACAAACTCTACGAGAAGGTGGTGAGCAACGTGCAGGAGGTGCGTGCCCGCGGAGGCCGCGTCACGGCGCTCATCACCGAGGGCGACGAGCAAATCCGCCATCTGGCCGACCACGTCATCGAGCTGCCCGACACCATCGACTGCTTCCAGCCCCTCATCGCCAGCATCCCCCTGCAGCTGCTGGCCTATCACATCGCCGTCTGCAAGGGCAAGGACGTGGACCGCCCGCGCAACCTTGCCAAGAGCGTCACGGTGGAATGAGGCCTCTTCGACGCAATTGAAAATTGATAATGGATAATAATGGATAATTCCTAGTTTTTTTAATTCTTCATTAAATAAAGCCCAACTAAACCTATAAACCATTTTAATATAATGAGCAAACTGAGATTTGACGTAGTGCAGGATGCATTCAAAAAGAAGGCAGCTGCCGTGGATACCCCCGACAAGAAGACCTCCGAGTATTTCGGAGAGCTGGTGTTCAACAGGGAAAAGATGCGCAAGTATCTCGACGACACGACCTTCAAGGCCCTTGTGAGCTGCATTGACAACGGCGAGCCGCTGGATCACAAGACCGCCGACAGCGTGGCAGCCGGCATGAAGCAGTGGGCCATGGAGCACGGCGTGACGCACACCACACACTGGTTCCAGCCGCTCACCGAGGGTACGGCCGAGAAACACGACTCGTTCATGGAGTATGACGGCAAGGGCGGCATGATAGAGACCTTCGACGGCAAGGCGCTGGTGCAGCAGGAGCCCGACGCCTCTTCGTTCCCCAGCGGCGGCATCCGAGCCACCTTCGAGGCCCGAGGCTACACCGCCTGGGACCCCACGTCGCCCGTCTTCATCCAGGACGACACCCTCTGCATACCCACCGTCTTCATCTCCTATACGGGCGAGGCGCTTGACTACAAGACACCCCTCAAGAAGGCCCTCAAGGCTGTCAGCGACGCCGCCGTGCCCATCTGTCGCTTGTTCGACCCGAAGGTCAGGAAGGTCTGGTCGTATCTGGGCTGGGAGCAGGAGTACTTCCTTGTCGATGAGGACCTCTACGCCGCCCGCCCCGACCTGATGCTGACGGGCCGTACGCTGATGGGCCACGCCTCGTCGAAGAACCAGCAGCTCGACGACCACTACTTCGGCGCCATCCCCTCGCGTGTCGCCGCCTTCATGCGCGACATCGAGATTGCCGGCTACAAGCTGGGCATCCCCCTCAAGACACGCCACAACGAGGTGGCCCCCAACCAGTTCGAACTCGCACCCATCTACGGCGAGACCAACCTCTCGAACGACCAGAACCAGCAGATGATGAACGTGATGAACACCATCGCCCGCCGCCACGGCTTTGTGGTGCTCTTCCACGAGAAACCGTTCAACGGCATCAACGGCTCGGGCAAGCACAACAACTGGTCGCTCGGCACCGACACCGGCACCCTGCTGCTCGCCCCGGGCAAGGACGCCATGGGCAACCTGCAGTTCGTCACCTTCTTCGTCAACGTGCTTGCCGCCGTGCAGAAGCACAACGACCTGCTGAAGGCATCCATCGCGTCGGCCACCAACGCCCACCGCTTGGGTGCCAACGAGGCGCCGCCCGCCATCGTCTCGGCATTCCTTGGCCGAACCATGACGGCCGTGCTGCGCAAGCTGCTCGAGGTGCCGTCCGACACCCCCATCGAGATTGCCGGCAAACGGGGCAAGTCCGTCGGGCTGGTTGAGATACCGGAAATCTTCATCGACAACACCGACCGCAACCGCACCTCGCCCTTCGCCTTCACCGGCAACCGCTTCGAGTTCCGTGCCGTGGGCAGCAGCGCCAACTGCGCCGGAGCCATGACAACGCTCAACGCCGCCGTGGCCGAGCAGCTCATCCTCTTCAAGGCCGACGTGGACAAGGCCATGGCCGCCGGCAAGCCCATGAACATAGCCGTCATGGACACACTGAAACCCATCATCCGGAGCATCATCGACGTGGTCTGCTTCGAAGGCAACGGCTATACCGACGAGTGGAAGGCCGAGGCCAGCCGCCGCGGACTCGACGTCGAGACCAGCGTGCCCGAGATGTTCCGCGCCTTCACCACCCCCAAGGCCATCAGCCTGTTCACCTCGCTCGGCGTCTATACCGAAAAGGAGCTCTATGCCCGTAACGAGGTCAAATGGGAGACCTACACCAAAAAAGTGCAGATCGAGGCCCGCGTGATAGGCCGCATGGCGCTGAACCATATCATCCCCGCCGCCCTGGCCTACCAGACCAAGCTGCTCCAGAACATTTCGCTCATGAAGGAGGTTTATGGCGACGGCTACGCCGCGATGGCAGGCGTCAGCATGGGCTTTGTCAAGCGGATTTCAGAGCTCGTCGGCCAGCTCAGGGAGCAGGTCGATGCTATGGTCGATGCCCGCAGGGCCGCCAACAAGATTGACGATGAGTACCTCAAGGCTAAGGCCTACCACGAGATTGCCGAATCGCTGTTCCCCCTGCGCCGCTCCATCGACAAGCTCGAGGAAATCGTCGACAACGACATGTGGCCCCTGCCCAAGTACCGCGAGCTGCTGTTTATAAACTAAGGTCAATAGTCAATAGTCTATGGTCAATCGCTCTTTACCCCCCTTTGGGGCGTAGCGGCCAAAAGGCCGCAAAAAGCAATAGACTATTGACTATAGACTATCGACCATAGACCCCAAAAGCATAATTATGAACTACGAACTAAACAAGTCCGCCATTCTCCGTCTGGCTGACGGCACCGAATATCGGGGATTCTCGTTTGGCTATCCGCGGAGCACTGCGGGCGAGATGGTGTTCTGCACGGCCATGACGGGATACCCCGAAAGCCTTACCGACCCGTCGTACTGCGGACAGATTCTCGTCGCCACCCATCCGATGATGGGCAACTACGGTGTGCCCGGCGACGAGCGCGATGCCTACGGACTGTCACGCCATTTCGAGTCGGACCACATCCAGTGTGCCGCCCTCGTGGCAACTGACTATTCCGCCTGCTACAGCCATGCCGACGCCCGGCGCAGTCTGGGGGAGTGGCTGTCGGGCGAGCGCATCCCTGCCCTCTGCGGCATCGACACCCGCGCACTCACCAAAAAGCTACGTGACGAAGGCGCCATGACGGGCACCATCGTTTTCGACGACAGCCCCTTCGCCCCACCCGTCCATGATGACTGTCTGGTGGCTCGCGTCTCGACAAAACAGATACAGGAGTACGGCCACGGACGGCCGAAGGTGCTGCTGGTCGATTGCGGCGTGAAGAACAACATCCTGCGCCTGCTGCTGGAGCGGGGCGTCAGCGTCCGGCGCGTGCCGTGGGACTACGACTTCACGCACGACGACTACGACGGCCTCTTCATCTCCAACGGCCCGGGCGACCCTGCCGCGTGCATCCCCACCATACAGCATCTGCGTGCCGCGCTCGCCAACGACCGCCCCATCATGGGCATCTGCCTCGGCAACCAGCTGCTCGCCCTGGCCGCAGGAGCACGAACTTATAAGATGAAATTCGGCCACCGCGGACACAACCAGACCGTCCGGCAGCCGAGCACCCACCGCTGCTTCGTCACGGCGCAGAATCACGGCTATGCCGTCGACCCCGCCACCCTGCCCGACGACTGGGAATGTCTGTTCGAGAATCTCAACGACGGCACCAACGAGGGCATACGCCACAAGCAGAAGCCCTTCTTCTCCACACAGTTTCACCCCGAGGCCAGCAGCGGCCCCGTCGATACCATGGGGCTGTTCGACCAGTTCATTGAGAAGATGAAGGAGGTTAGAGGTTAGAATTTCGTTTAACGTTTAATGTTTAACGTTTAACGACCATGCGGCAGGAATATGAAAATGAAAAATGAAGAATGAAAAATGAAAAATCAATAGTTATGCCAGCGGAGATGCCGACAGAGGAAAGGAGATTTCGTTTTCGGAGCATTTTATTCTTCATTTTTCATTCTTCATTCTTAATTGCGCCGAAGGCGCCAGACGTGTTCGTTAAACGTTAAACATTAAACGTTGAACAATATATATTTGTTTATGGAAAAAGATTTTGGCAAAAGGATACTGCTGCTGGGTTCGGGAGCGTTGAAGATAGGGCAGTCGGGCGAGTTCGACTACTCCGGTTCGCAGGCCCTGAAGGCCTTGCACGACGAACACCGCTACACCATTCTCATCAACCCCAATGTCGCCACCGTGCAGACCACCGAGGGCATGGCCGACGCCATCTACTACCTGCCCATCACCCCCGAGTATGTGGAGCAGGTCATCCAGAAGGAACACCCCGACGCCATCATGCTGGCTTTTGGGGGGCAGACGGCACTGAACTGCGGCATTGAGCTCCATCAGCGGGGCATCCTCGACAAATACGGCATCCGCGTGCTGGGGACACCCGTCAGCGCCATCATGCAGACCGAGGATCGCGAGCAGTTTGCCTCGCTGATGCATCAGATAGGCGTCAAGACGCCGAAGAGCGTGGCCGTGGGCAGCGTCGGCGAAGCCCTGGAGGCCGTGCGGGTGACGGGCTACCCCGTCATCGTCCGCGCCGCCTACGCGCTGGGCGGACTGGGGTCGGGGTTCTGCACGAACGACGACGAGCTGACCGCCCTCGCCTCGTCGGCTCTCGCCTACTCCCCGCAGATCCTCGTCGAGGAGTCGCTGAAGGGCTGGAAGGAGATTGAGTATGAGGTGGTGCGCGACGGCTACGACAACTGCATCACCGTCTGCAACATGGAGAACTTCGACCCCCTCGGCATCCACACGGGCGAGAGCATCGTCGTCGCCCCCTCGCAGACGCTCACTGACCACGAGTACCACCTGCTGCGCCGCATCGCCATCCACATTGTCCGCCATGTGGGCATCGTCGGCGAGTGTAACGTGCAGTATGCCCTCGACCCCCATTCCGACGACTATCGCGTCATCGAGGTCAACGCCCGCCTGAGCCGCTCGTCGGCCCTGGCCTCGAAGGCCACGGGCTACCCGCTGGCGGCTGTGGCGGCTAAGCTGGGGCTGGGCTATGGGCTGGACGAGCTGCCCAACGCCGTCACCCGTGTGACCACCGCCTGCTTCGAACCCGCCCTCGACTATGTCGTCTGCAAGCTGCCGCGATGGGATTTGGGTAAGTTCACGGGCGTCAGCCGGCAGATTGGCTCGTCCATGAAGTCCGTCGGCGAGGTCATGGCCATCGGACGAACATTTGAAGAGGCCATCCAGAAGGGGATGCGCATGGTGGGACAGGGCATGCACGGCTTTGTGGGTAATGAGCTAGACATCCCTGACCTCGACAGCGAGCTCCGTAACCCCACCGACAAACGTCTGCCCGCCATCGAACTGGCATTCAGCCGCGGCTACACCGTGGAGAAGCTGCACGACATAACGAAAATCGACCGGTGGTTTCTCTGCCGACTGCATAACATCCACCGCACCAAACTGCAGCTGACCGCCTGCAGGGAGCTGGACGACCTCGACGCTCCGCTGCTGCGTAGGGCCAAGGAGCAGGGCTTCAGCGACTACCAGATAGCGAAGCTTGCCCTGAAGGGCGACACCACGCTGCCGCCCCATGCCAAGGCCGACAGCGTCAGGGCACGGCGCAAGTCGCTGGGCATCGTGCCTGTGATAAAGCAAATCGACACGCTGGCTGGCGAGGTGCCGGCACAGACCAACTACCTCTACGTCACCTACCACGGCACGGAGAACGACATCGCCCCCGAGCGCGACGAACGTACGGTGGTGGTGCTCGGCAGCGGTGCCTACCGCATAGGCTCGAGTGTGGAGTTCGACTGGTGTTGCGTGGCGGCCATGCAGAAGATACGCTCGCTCGGCTACCGCGCCACGATGATCAACTACAACCCCGAGACGGTGAGCACCGACTACGATGCCTGCGACCGCCTCTTCTTCGAGGAGCTGACGCTGGAGCGTGTGCTTGACATCTGCGATGCCGAGGCTCCCCGCGGCGTCATCCCCTGGGCCGGAGGGCAGATACCAAACAACCTGGCCTTGCTGCTCGACGAGCGGGGCGTACCTATCCTGGGCACACCCGCCGCGTGCATCGACATGGCCGAGGACCGTCAGAAATTCTCTGCCCTGTGCGACCGCCTCGGCATCGCCCAGCCGCGGTGGAAGCAGCTCACCAGCCTTGCCGACATCGACCGCTTTGCCGACGAGGTGGGCTTCCCGCTCCTCATCCGTCCGTCGTATGTGCTCTCGGGTGCTGCCATGCGGGTGGTGACGAACCGTGCCGAGCTCGAGTCGGCCCTCGCGACCGCCGCTGCCGTCAGCGCCGACCACCCCGTGGTGGTGACGGAGTTTCTGGAGCGGGCCAAGGAGGTAGAGATTGATGCCGTGGCTCAGGAGGGGCGGATGGTGTGCTACGCCATCAGCGAGCACGTGGAGTTTGCCGGTGTACACAGCGGCGATGCCACCGTCGTCTTCCCCGCACAGAAAATCTACTGCGAAACCCTCCGCCAGATGAAGCGCACGGCACGCAAGCTGGCTGAAGGGCTGCACGTGACGGGACCGTTCAACATCCAGTTTCTGGCCAAGGACAACCGCCTGAAGGTCATCGAATGTAACCTGAGGGCATCGCGCAGCTTCCCCTTCGTGTCGAAGATGACGAGGCACAACTTCATCTCCACCGCCACCGAGGCGGTGCTGGGCAGCACGCTGACGCCTGTCCACGGAGCGTTTGAGGAGATGGACCGCGTGGGTGTGAAGGCCTCGCAGTTCTCGTTTACCCGCCTGCTGCGTGCCGACCCCGTGCTGGGTGTCGATATGGCATCGACGGGCGAGGTGGCCTGCATGGGCGACAACTTCTACGAGGCGCTGCTGAAGAGCATGCTGTCGGTGGGCCATCGCGTGCCGCGAAAGGAAAAAGGAGTGCTGCTGTCGTCGGGCCCGGCGAAAGAGAAGGTTGAGCTTCTCGAAGCCGCACAGCGGCTGGCCCGCAGCGGCTACAGGCTGTTTGCCACAGGCGGCACAGCCGACTTCCTCGCTGCACACGGCGTGGAGGCCATACGTCTCCACTGGCCTGATTCGACCCAGCGCCCCTGCGTCATCGACTACCTGAAGGCGGGCGAGATAGACCTTGTCGTCAACATCCCCAAGAATCACACGCCGCGCGAACTCGAGAACGGCTACCAGATACGGCGAACAGCCATCGACTACAACGTCCCCCTCATCACCAATGCCCGCCTTGCCGCAGCCTACATCCACGCGTTTTGTGGGATTGGAAGCAATAGACCATAGACCATAAAAAAAGAAATGCAAAAGATTATCATTCTGGACTTCGGCAGTCAGACCACGCAGCTGATTGGACGGAGGGTGAGAGAGCTGAACACGTTTTGCGAGATTGTGCCGCCCGACGGCTTTCCGGCTGATGACACGGAGGTGATCGGTGTCATCCTGAGCGGTTCGCCCTGGTCGGTGCTGGCCGAGGGTGCCCCGCACCCTGCGCTCGACGGCATCATCGGCCGTCTGCCCGTGCTGGGCATCTGCTACGGAGCGCAGCTGCTGGCCCATACGCACGGCGGCACCGTGACGAGGACCACCCACCGCGAGTATGGCCGGGCAGCGCTCACCATCGGCGATGCTAATAACCCCCTTCTGCAAGGCATCAGCACGGACGCACAGGTGTGGATGAGCCACGGCGACACCATCACCGCCCTGCCGCCAGGCTGCCGCGTCATCGGCTCCACACACGACGTGCCCGTAGCGGCATGGGCTGCCGACGACAAGCCCGTCTGGGGCGTGCAGTTCCATCCCGAGGTACACCACACCACCGTGGGCATGACGCTGCTGCGCAACTTCGTCGTCGGCATCTGCGGCAGCCGTGGCGAGTGGACGGCAGCGGCCTTCGTGCCGTCGGCCATCGCCGAGCTGCGCCGCCAGATAGGCGACGACCGTGTCGTCATGGGGCTCTCGGGCGGTGTTGATTCTACGGTGTGTGCCGCGCTCATCGGCCGTGCCATCGGCGACAGGCTCACCTGCATCTTCATCGACCACGGCCTGCTGCGCAAGGACGAATACCGCGAGGTGATGGAGGCCTACCGCCGCCTCGGTCTCAGCGTGAAGGGCGTGGATGCCAGCGCACGCTTCCTCGGCGACCTGGCTGGCGTCAGCGACCCTGAGCAGAAACGGAAAATCATCGGCCGCGACTTCGTGGAGGTGTTCAACGCCGAGGCCAGCCGCATAGCCGGTGCCCGCTGGCTGGGACAGGGCACCATCTACCCCGACCGCATCGAGAGCCTGTCGCCGACGGGCACCGTCATCAAGAGCCACCACAACGTGGGCGGGCTTCCGAAGGAGATGAACCTGCGGCTGTGCGAACCGCTCCGTTGGCTCTTCAAGGACGAGGTGCGTGCCGTAGGGCGCGAGCTGGGGCTGCCCGACGCTCTCGTCAATCGTCATCCCTTCCCCGGCCCCGGGCTGGCCGTCCGCATCGTGGGCGAGGTGACGGAGGAGAGGGTGCGCATCCTGCAGGAGGCGGACGACATCTTCGTCCGTGCCCTCCATGCCTACCGCTGCCCCGACGGACGTTCGCTCTACGACATCACCTGGCAGGCGGGGGCCGTGCTGCTGGCCGACATACGCACCGTGGGGGTGATGGGCGACGAACGGACGTACGACTACCCCGTGGTGCTGCGTGCCGTCACCAGCACCGACGCCATGACGGCCGACTGGGCACGGCTGCCGCACGACTTCCTCGCCGACGTGGCCGACGAAATCATCAACAAGGTGAAGGGCGTCAACCGCGTCTGCTACGACATCTCCTCCAAACCGCCCTCGACCATCGAATGGGAATGAAGCGACAGACGCCTTTGGCGCAATTGATAGTTTTCGTTTAACGTTTAATGTTTAACGACCTTGCGGCAGGAATATGAAAATGAAAAATGAAGAATGAAAAATGAAAAATAAATAGTTATGCCAGCGGAGATGCCGACAGAGGAAAGGAGATTTCGTTTTCGGAGCATTTTATTCTTCATTCTTCATTTTTCATTAACGAAGTTATCAGAGGACGTGTTCGTTAAACATTAAACGTTAAACGTTAAACCAAAATAAAAGATATGGCTAAGTTTATTTTTGTGACGGGTGGCGTGGTCTCCGGCCTGGGCAAGGGGATTACGGCCTCCAGCGTGGCGCTGCTGATGAAAGCGCATGGCTACAAGGTGTTCATGCAGAAGTTCGACCCTTACATCAACGTCGATCCCGGCACCATGAGCCCCTACCAACACGGCGAGGTGTTCGTCACCGCCGACGGATGCGAAACCGACCTCGACCTCGGACACTACGAGCGCTTCATCGACGAGGAGCTCAACTACACTTCCAACATCACCATGGGCCGCGTGCTGAAAAACGTCATCGACAAGGAGCGGCACGGCGACTACCTCGGCGCCACCGTGCAGATTGTGCCCCACGTGACGGACGAGATTAAGCATAAGATTCACGAGGCAGCCTCATCGACCGGTGCCGACATCGTCATCACCGAGATTGGCGGCACGGTGGGCGACATCGAGTCCGAGGCCTTTCTCGAAGCGCTCCGTCAGATTCGCATCGAGCATGACCCTGCCGACACCCTCTTCATCCACACCACCCTGCTGCCTGCCCTCTACGGCTCGGACGAGCTGAAGACCAAGCCCACGCAGCACTCCGTCATCGACCTGCGCGGGGCGGGCATACAGCCCGACATCATCGTCTGCCGCACCCCCGTCATGCCGCCCCACGACGTCATGGCCAAGATAGGCCTCTTCTGCTCCGTCCCCACCGACCACGTCATCGCCAGCGTCGATGTCAGGAACATCTACGAGGTGCCCCTGCTCTACCACCAACAGCACATCGACGACATCGTGCTCCGCGGTCTCGGCCTCACGCCGTCGCCCCAGCCCCGCCTGCAGCCATGGACCAAGCTTGTCGATACGGTGAACACCCTCAGCGGCACCATCCGCATAGCCCTTGTCGGCAAATATACCCATCTGCCCGACGCCTACATCAGCGTCACCGAGGCCCTGCATCATGCGGGCTACCACTTCGGCACGAAGGTGGTGGTCGATTACATCGATGCCGAGACGCTGGAGCCATCTGATAGTCTGAATTCTGAAGTCTGCCAGTCTATTCTCAGTGCCTACGACGGCATCATTGTGCCGGGCGGCTTCGGCATCCGCGGCACCGAGGGCATGATAGCTGCCTGCCGCTACGCCCGCGAGCACGGCGTGCCCTTTCTCGGGCTCTGCTTAGGCATGCAGGTGGCGACCATCGAGTTTGCCCGCCACGTCTGCGGGCTCGCCGACGCCAGCTCCACCGAGTTCAACCCCGCCACGCCCCATCCCGTCATCTGCCTAATGGAGGAGCAGAAGGGCGTCACCCACATGGGTGGCACGCTGCGCCTCGGCAACTACCCCTGCCAGCTGCAGGCCGGCACCCTTGCCCGCCGTGTCTACGGCGAAGAGAACATCGTTGAGCGCCACCGCCATCGCTACGAGTTCAACAACGCCTACCGCCGTCCGCTCGAAGCCGCCGGCCTGTGCATAGCGGGCACCAACACCGCCCTCGACCTCGTGGAAATCATCGAGCTGCCCGGTCATCCCCACTACGTAGCCGTCCAGTTCCATCCCGAATTCCGCAGCCGCCCCACGCGGCCTCATCCACTCTTCGTCTCGTTCGTCCGCGCCGCTGTGGGACTCAATCGTTAATTGAAAATTGATTCAAGTTTCGCAAGTAAGAATTCGTACCAGAGAGGAGCGCCCCGAAGGGGCAGAGAGCACATAGCCCAGGGCAACGCCCTGGGTACAATCGGCAAAAGTAACCATCGTCCTGAAGGGGCAAATCTTGGAGCAGCGAGAGCCAACAAACTTGTTTGTTTGGCCGAGTCGCGACAAGATAAGACTAAGTCAAAAGCTTTACAATCTGTGGCTGATGCTTTTAAGTTCCCCTCTGAATGGAAAGCTTTTGCCCTTTCAGGGCGCGGAATGATGTGTGCCCGAATAAACCCAGGGCGCCAGCCTGGGCTGGTGGCTTTCTGCCCTTTCAGGGCGCTCATCGCTGTCTGGACTCGTTTTTTTTACTTCCGAAACTTGAATCAAATAAATTTGGTTTTTCGCTCGGCTCACCCTATCTTTAATCCCCTTCGGGGCTTTTAGATAGGCGGCGGCTCGGAAATGCTCAAATAAATTTGGTATTTCTCTCGCCTTGCACTATCTTTGCAGGGCATCAAAAATCTTTTATCTTCTCTATGAAAAAACATCTCATTCTTCCTTTGCTGCTTTTCTTCGTGGCAAGCCTGCAGACAACGTGCAGCATAGCTGCCACAATGGTCTGGACAAAAGGCCATGCCTTGCTGAATGACCCTGCTCAAATCACCTCCACCCCCCCGCAGAGCGACCAGTTCGGCGTGGCGAACCTGCTGCGTCCTGAAAGCGACGGCGTGGGTACGGACGAGTACATCTTCCACACCGCCTGGAGCGGCCCGAACGTCATTCCAGCTGGCATCGACCCCTACCTGCAAGTACACTTTACCAAGGCCGAGCAACACATCATCTTCACCATGACGGGTTCAAACTGGCAGTCAACGTACGATACCCCCCTCGAGGTGGATGTCCTCGCTGCCAATCAGCCTGACGGCAAATGGAAACTCATCCGTACGCTGACGAACATGGACGCCGACTTCACAGCCATGCGCCCCGAACGCTATACCTCGCCCCACATCGACCTTGGCGCAGCCTATACCGACGTCAAGTTCGTCGTTAAGCGCACGTTAGCCAGCCGCACGTGCGACCGTACGTCGCGCACAGGCCTGCTGCTCTCCCTTGGCCGATTCCAAGTCTATGAAGCCATCCAGAAAGAAGAAGAGGGAAAACCCGCTCCCAGCAACCCGAAGGAGAACATAAACCTCGTCTTTATCGGTAACAGCATCACCTACGGAGCCACACTCAGCCACCCCGCCACACAGGCTCCGCCCATCATCTGCCGGCAGATGGTCGAGGACGCCACCGGCGTCACTACCCACGTTTTCAACGGCGGGCACTCAGGCATCACCACCTGGGGCTATCTGCCAGGACGCTCTGACTTTACCACCGTTTCCATGGCGGCGGGCACATTTGTCCGCAACAATGGCGGCCTGCTCTACTTCAGCATCATGCTGGGTACGAACGACAGCGCTATCATCGGTACCGAGGGGGCACCCGTCAGCACCGAGACCTACCGCACGAACATGAAGGTTATCATCGACGAGCTCATCCGCCGCTTTCCCACCTGCAAAATCATCGTCAACTATCCCCTCTGGTATAGCCCCAACACCCACAACGGCTCGCGCTACCTTGAGGAAGGCATGACGCGGCTCCGCTCCTACTACCCCATCATCGATGCCCTCGTCACGGAATACGACCAGGTCTATGCTGGCGAACGGGGCGTATGGGAGTATTTTGAGAACAACCGTCACCTCTTTACCGCCGAACGCGGCAACTCGGGCACCTTCTATCTCCATCCCAATGCCGAAGGTGCTGTCCATCTGGCTGAGATCTGGACAAAAAGTCTCCTGACACTCATCAAAACCGACGGAGTGAAGGTGAAGAAATAGAAATCTCTTACCGTCCCACTGTCCCATTTTTCGAAAAAAAATTGGGGCGCGAATGTCGCGCCCCAATGAATGAGGGGGTGAGCCGCCCCGGCGTCAATCCTTGAACTTGGCGCCGATGAACTGGCGGTTGAGACGGGCTATGTTGGAGATGCTGACGCACTTGGGACACTCGGCCTCGCAGGCGCGGGTGTTGGTGCAGGCTCCGAAGCCCAGCTCGTCCATCTTGGCGAGCATGGCCTTGACGCGGCGCTTGGCCTCGACCTTGCCCTGCGGCAGGAGGGCGAGCTGGCTGACCTTGGCGCTGACGAAGAGCATGGCCGAGCCGTTCTTACAGGCGGCGACGCAGGCGCCACAGCCGATGCAGGCAGCGGCGTCCATGGCCTCGTCGGCCTTCTCCTTGGGGATGGGGATGGCGTTGGCGTCGGGCACACCGCCGGTGTTGACGCTGACGTAGCCGCCGGCAGCCATGATCTTATCGAAGGCGCGGCGGTCAACCATCAGGTCGCGGATGACGGGGAAGCCGGCCGAGCGCCAGGGCTCGACGGTGATGATGTCGCCGTCGTGGAAGCGGCGCATGTAGATCTGGCACGTGGTGGCACCGGTGGCCGGGCCGTGGGGATGGCCGTTGATGTAGAGCGAGCACATGCCGCAGATGCCTTCGCGGCAGTCGTGGTCGAAGACGATGGGCTCCTCGCCGCGGTTGATGAGCATCTCGTTGAGGATGTCAAGCATCTCAAGGAACGAGGTGTCGCCAGGGATGTCCTCCATGTAGTAGCTCTTGAACTCGCCTTTCTCCTTCGGACCGCGCTGACGCCATACTTTCAATGTGAAGCTAATATTCTTGTCCATATTATTTTTTTTGTTTAACGTTTAATGTTTAATGTTTAACGAACACGTCCTTTGGTTAGGGATTTTATGGTTTAACGTTTAAGGTTTAACGTTTAACGAACACGTCCTTTGGATGGGGTTTAACGTTTAACAAGCACTTCCTTTGGATGGGTTGGGGTTAACTTGTATGGTTGCATCCAGCTGTCTGGACTTTGAATCGCGAAGCCCTGAAAGCTGCTTTGCTATAACGGCAACCTGACTTTCTGCTTCTGACAAATGGCTGGACTGGATGTAACCGAAATCAACGGCCAACTCCATCTGGCACATGGACTCGTAGAGGGAGCCGAATGCGATTTCGATGAAGTGAATCTGCTCTTTCGTGGAATAACGTCCTGTACTTTCAGCAATATTATAAGGTACAGAGCAGGAAGACCTTCGTAACTGGTCTGCCATGGCGTATTTCTCGTGCATAGGAAAAAAGGCATCAATGATGTCATGAACGTATTTGGCATACTCCTTGGCATTCTGATAAACCCTAAGTTTCCTATATGCGAAATTCTCTTCCATTCTCTGCGCAGCCTCGTTAAACGTTAAACGTTAAACGTTAAACCAAAAACCTTAATTCTTATAGTTGCGGGTCTGAACCTTGATGTACTCGTAGGCGAGGGGTTCCTTGATGAGCTCGGGAGCCTTGCCTTGTCCTTCGTACTGCCAGCAGGCGACGTATGAGAAGAGGTCGTCGCGACGGAGGGCTTCGCCTTTGGGCGTCTGATACTCTTCGCGGAAGTGTCCGCCGCAGCTCTCCTCACGACTCAGACCGTCGTAGGCCATCAGCTTGCCAATCTCGAGGAAGTCCTCGAGGCGGAGGGCTTTCTCCAGCTCGACGTTGAGGGTGTCGGCGTCGCCGGGGATGCGGAGGTCGCTGTAGAAGACCTTCTCCAGAGCCTCGATCTTCTCGATGGCTTCGCGGAGGGAGGCTTCGGTGCGGCCCATGCCCACGAACTCCCACATGATGTGGCCGAGCTCCTTGTGGATGCTGTCGACGGAGCGGTTGCCCTTGATGGCCATGAGGCGGTCGATGCGTGCCTGGACGCCCTTCTCGGCCTCGTCGAACTCGGGCAGGTCGGTGGAGAAGCGGGGCACCTGGATCTGGTCGCTCAGGTAGTTCTGGATGGTGTAGGGCAGCACGAAGTAGCCGTCGGCCAGGCCCTGCATGAGGGCGGAGGCACCGAGGCGGTTGGCGCCGTGGTCGCTGAAGTTGGCCTCGCCGATGGCGAAGAGGCCGGGGATGGAGGTCATCAGCTCGTAGTCAACCCAGATGCCGCCCATGGTGTAGTGGATGGCGGGGAAGATCATCATCGGGTTGTGGTAGGGGTTGACGTCGGTGATCTCCTCGTACATGTCGAAGAGGTTGCCGTACTTCTGGCGGACGACGTCCTCGCCGAGGCGCTCGATGGCGTACTTGAAGTCGAGGAAGACGGCAAGGCCGGTGTTGTTGACGCCGAAGCCCTTGTCGCAGCGCTCCTTGGCGGCGCGGCTGGCGACGTCACGCGGCACGAGGTTGCCGAAGGCGGGATAGCGGCGCTCGAGGTAGAAGTCGCGGTCTTCGTCGGGGATGTCGTTGGGGTTGAGTTCGCCGCGCTGAAGCTTCTTGGCGTCCTCGAGCTTCTTGGGCACCCAGATGCGGCCGTCGTTGCGGAGCGACTCGGACATCAGCGTGAGCTTCGACTGCTTGTCGCCGTGGACGGGGATGCAGGTGGGGTGGATCTGTGCGAAGGCGGGGTTGGCGAAGAGGGCTCCCTTGCGGTAGCACTGCATGGCGGCGCTGCCGTTGCTGGCCATGGCGTTGGTGCTGAGGAAGAAGGTGTTGCCGTAGCCGCCGGTGCCGATGGCGACGGCGTGGGCCGAGCAGCGCTTGATCTCGCCGGTGACGAGGTCGCGGTAGATGATGCCGCGGGCACGGCCGTCGATGATGACGAGGTCGAGCATCTCGCAGCGGGTGAACATCTCGACGTTGCCGAGGTGTACCTGACGCATCAGGGCGCTGTAGGCACCGAGCAGCAGCTGCTGACCGGTTTGGCCGCGGGCATAGAAGGTGCGGCTGACCTGTGCGCCGCCGAACGAACGGTTGTCGAGCAGACCGCCGTACTCACGGGCAAAGGGCACGCCCTGGGCCACACACTGGTCGATGATGGCGTTGCTGACCTCGGCCAGACGATAGACGTTGGCTTCGCGGGCACGGTAGTCGCCGCCCTTGATGGTGTCGTAGAACAGACGATAGACCGAGTCGCCGTCGTTCTGGTAGTTCTTGGCGGCGTTGATGCCGCCCTGGGCGGCGATGGAGTGAGCGCGGCGAGGGCTGTCCTGAATGCAGAAGCACTTCACCTTGAAGCCCAGCGCACCCAGCGAGGCAGCGGCACTGGCACCAGCCAGGCCCGAACCCACGATGATGACGTCGAGTTTGCGCTTGTTAGCAGGGTTGACAAGTTTCTGATGAGCCTTGTAGTTGGTCCACTTCTCTGCCAAAGGTCCCTCGGGAATCTTGGCATCGGCTTTGGTTATGATTTTGTTTTCCATTGCAAATGACTTATTTTGGTTCATGGTTCATTGTTCATGGTTCATGGTTATCGTTATCGTTAACGTTAACGTTATCGTTATCATCCTACCAGTCCCTGGAAGAGTCCGGGAAAGATGGCCCAGTTCAGTCCTTCGGCGCAGAAGAAGAGGATGAGCACCGTGGCAAAACCACCCATGATGAGGGTAACGAAGATGTAGCTGATCCACTTCAGGCGCACGTACCACTTCTTGTTGTTGATGCCAATGGTCTGCATCGCGCTCCAGAAACCGTGGGTGAGGTGGAACCAGAGAGCAAGGAACCAGATGAGGTAGAGCAGCACGTTGTACCACTTCGAGAAGGTGAAGCGGATGAGCTCGACGCCCTGTGCGGGTTCACCGCCCTGCAGCTCGACCAGCTGCATCTTGCTCCAGAAATGGAAGAGATGGACAAAGAGTCCCACGAACACGATGATGCCGAGCACCAACATGTTCCTCGACGCGAACTCGACGCCTTTCGGCCGGGCCGTGACGGCGTAGCGCTCGGCACCGCGTGCCTTGCGGTTGGTCCACGTGAGCCAGAAGGCGTACACAATGTGTATCACCATGAGGATGGACAGACCGATGGTGGCCACCATGGCATACCAGTTTGCACCAAGGAAGTTGCAAATCCACTCGTACCCCTCGGCTGAAAACAGGGCCACGCAGTTCATGGTCATGTGGAAAGTAAGGAACAAAATCAGGGCAAGACCCGTGACACTCATTACTACCTTCTTTCCGACAGAAGAATTAAATAACCACATAATTACTTTGATTTTTAATGAATTAAAATTGATTTAAGATGATTTTTCCAGTTTATTGTCATTAACAAGCGTCAAAAGTACATAATTTTATTTAAATAACCCGCATTTTTACAAAAAAAACGCAGTTTCTTGGATGTTTGATGTTTTTACCCTACCTTCGCAGAAAAATCCAGACGGACAATGAAAGTGAACAAAGGTAAACACGAAGTGAAGGCCGTGTCGTACGAACTGTACATCGATATGGACGGCACGCCGACGATGGTAGAAGAGTGTACGGCTGAACGGCCGTTCAGGTTTATAACGGGCGTAGGCTACACGTTCGATGCCTTCGAGGCGGCGTTGGAGCCTCTGGCGGTGGGCGACAGGTTTGACTTTGTCGTCAAGGCCGACGAGGCGAACGGTCAGCGCGACGAGGACTATGTGTTCGACGTTGACAAGGCCATCTTCAGCGTCGATGGCTCGTTCCCGAGCGACGAGGTCTATCCGGGCAATGTGGTGCCGCTGCTCGATGCCGACGGCAACCGCCTGCAGGCCACCGTCGTGGCGGTGAAGAAAGACAAGGTGACCATCGACCTCAACCACCCGCTGGCTGGCAAGGACCTGCACTTTGTGGGTATGCTGCTGGAGGCCCGTCCCGCCACCGACGAGGAGCTGCAGCGCCTGACATCCGGCTGCTGCGGCTGCCACGGCGGTTGCGAAGGCAGCTGCTGCGAAGGCGGCAATTGCGAAGGTGGCAATTGCTGCTAACGCCCATCGCCCCCCCCCAAAAAAAAAATTAGTATAATTCGTAAAATTCGTAGTAGAAAAAAGCAGTATGAACACGTTCGGGAATCTGTACCGCCTGACGACGTACGGTGAGTCGCATGGCGCGGCCATCGGTGGCGTAGTGGACGGCATGCCGGCAGGCATAGCCATTGACGAGGACTTCGTGCGCAGCGAGATGGCCCGCCGCCGCCCGGGGCAGAGCACGCTGACCACCGCCCGGCGCGAAGCCGACGAGGTGGAGTTCCTGTCGGGCATCTTCGACGGACGGTCCACCGGTGCACCGATAGGGTTCATCATCCGCAACACCGACACCCGTCCGGGCGACTACGACGCAGCGGCGCTCTGGTACCGCCCGTCGCACGCCGACTACACGTACGACCAGAAGTATGGCTTCCGCGACCATCGTGGCGGCGGACGCTCATCGGCACGCGAGACAGCCGTCCGCGTGGTGGGCGGGGCTCTGGCCAAGATGGTGCTGGCACAGAAGGGCATCAGCGTGAAGGCACAACTGCTGCAGGTGGGGAACGAGACGACTGCCGAGGGCATGGAGGCGCTCATCCGCCGCGTGAAAGAGGAGGGCGACAGCATCGGCGGCGTAGTGGGCTGCACGGTGACGGGCTGCCCTGCCGGACTGGGCGAGCCGCTCTACGGCAAGCTGCACGCTGCGCTGGGGGCTGCCATGCTGAGCATCAACGCCTGCCACGGCTTCGACTACGGCAGCGGCTTCGACGGCATCGCCATGAGGGGCTCGGAACAGAACGACGCCCTCGTCCGCCGCAGCGACGGCACCATCGGCACAGCCACCAACCACTCGGGAGGCATCCAGGGGGGTATCAGCAACGGTGAGCCCATCTGCTTCCGTGCCCTGTTCAAGCCCACGCCCACCATCATGCGTCCGCAGCAGACGGTGGACAAGGAGGGCAACGTGGGCACACTGGCCATGAAAGGCCGTCACGACCCCTGCGTGGCGCTGAGGGCCGTGCCCGTCGTGGAGGCTATGGCCGCCATGACTATCCTGGACTATTATATGATGGACTGCGCTGCGCGTCCGTTCCACACGCCGTCGCCGCAGCCATAAACAGACAAACACTACCCCACCGCCACAGCGCTAACTGATGCGCACGGCCGAGGAGACCTCCTTCAGCTTCAACAGGCTCTGGGTGATGGTGCGTATGTCGCTGACGTCGTGGACACGCAGACGGATGGTGCCTTCGAACACCCCGTCGTGGGCCTCGATGACGATTTTCTCCATATAGACGCTGAGCTGCGACAAGATGATGTCGGTTATCCGGCCCAGCACGCCCAGGCCGTCGATGCCGCTCAGGGAGATGGTGGCCGAGAAGAAGACCACCTTGTTGGTGTTCCACGTAGCGGCAAGGATGCGCGGGCCGTAGGCTGCCTTGAGCTTGGCGGCTACGGAGCAGTTGCGCTTGTGGATGACAATCTGGCCGGAATCGTCGATGAACCCCAGGACATCGTCGCCCGAGATGGGGTTGCAGCAGGTGGCCATGTGGAAGCGGGTGCGGATGAGCTCGTCGGTGAGCAGCAGGGGTTTGCGGCGGTCGATGGTGCTGACGTCGAACGGTGCGGGCACGGCGGCATCGGTGGCGGTGGCCGTGTCGGCAGGCTTTTTCGCGTCGGCGGGACGCTGGCGGCGACGGAAGAGGCCCGTGATGCCGGTGTTGCCGCGGACGACGGTGCGCTCGGCATCGCCGAGGACGATGTTGCCGCGGCCGATGGCGGCAAACAGCTTGTCGCGGCTGTCGTAGCCATGCAGACGGCAAATCTTGTCGATGGCGATGCTGTTGAGGGGCATGTCCTCCTGACCGAAGAAGGCGTTGAGACGTTCCTCGCCCTCCTTCTGGGCGGCACGCTCCTCGCGCCGCAGGGTGGCGAGAATCTTGCTCTTGGCCTTGGCCGTCGTGACAAACGAAAGCCACTCGGGATCGACGCGCTGGGTGCGCGAGGTGAGCACCTCTATCTGGTCGCCGCTCGAGAGCTTGTAGCTGGGAGCCACCAGACGGTGGTTGACCTTGGCGCCGATGCAGTGGGTGCCCACCATGGTGTGGATGAGGAAGGCGAAGTCGAGCACCGTGCTGCCCTGCGGCATGGTGCGGATGTCGCCCTTGGGCGTGACGACGAAGATTTCCGAGGCATAGAGGTTGAGCTTGATGGCATCGAGGAAGTCCATGGCGTTGGGCTGCGGGTCGTCGAGAATCTCGCGTATGTTGTGGAGCCACTTGTCGAGCTCGTCGTCGTCGATGACGGCCTCGTGAACCTCGGCGTTCTGCCGCTCGGCGTCCTTGTACTTCCAGTGGGCTGCCACGCCCTGCTCGGCAATGTCGTCCATGCGCTGGCTGCGGATCTGCACCTCCACCCACACGGCCTTCTTCGGGTCGGACGCCCGGCCCTCTTCACGCTGACGACGCATCAGCGTCATGTGAAGTGCCTGATAGCCATTGGTCTTGGGATGGGTGACCCAGTCGCGGGTACGCTCAGGGTGAACGGTGTAGAGCTTCGACAGGGCCACATAGATGTCGAAACACTCGTTGGCCTCCAGCTCGGCCGACTTGGGCTGGAAGATGATGCGGACGGCCAGGATGTCGTAGATCTCCTCGAAGGTGAGGTTTTTGTTCTGCATCTTCTTCCAGATGGAATAGGGGCTCTTGATGCGCCCCTTGATGACGTACGTGAGCCCCATGGCATCGAGCCGCTGGCGCATGGGCGCCGTGAACTCTTCGAACAGCGTGTCGCGCTCGGCCTTCGTGGCGGCGAGCTTGTCCTCGATGCGGGCATACTCCTCGGGATGTTCGTAGCGGAAGCTGAGGTTTTCCAGCTCGGACTTGATCTTGTTCAGGCCGAGGCGGTAGGCCAGAGGGGCATAGATGTAGAGTGTCTCGCCGGCTATCTTGAGCTGCTTGTTGGCCGCCATGCTGCTGAGGGTGCGCATGTTGTGCAGGCGGTCGGCAATCTTGATGAGAATGACGCGGATATCCTCTGACATGGTGAGCAGCAACTTCTTGTAGTTCTCGGCCTGGGCGGAGTCCTGGCTGCTGAAGAAGCTGCCGGAGATTTTCGTCAGCCCCTCGACAATCTGGGCTATCTTGTCGCCGAAGATGTTGCGGATGTCCTCGACGGTGTACTCCGTGTCCTCGACCACGTCGTGCAGCAGGGCGGCACAGATGGAGGTGGAGCCCAGCCCGATCTCCTCGCAGACGATGCGGGCCACGGCAATGGGGTGCATGATGTACGGCTCACCCGAACGGCGGCGCACTCCACGGTGGGCATTGCGGGCGAAGTTGAACGCCTTCTCGATAATCTCCCGTTTCTTGCGGTGCTTGGAGGCAAGGTAGATGTTCAGCACTTCCTGAAACGCAGCGTTTATCTGCGCATCTTCCTGCTCTTCGGTCAGGGTGTAGGGCTGCTCTTCGTTCGTCATGGCGTGAGGGGGAGGGGGTTATCGGTATATCTTCAGCGTATGTCCTGCGGTGATGCGGTCGCTGCGCAGGCCGTTCCACTTCTTAATCTGTGCGACGCTGACACCGTACTTCCGGGCGATGGAGCCCAGCGACTCACCGGCGCGGATCTTGTGGGTTATCAGCCCTCCCTTGCCGCCTGATGAGCGGGAGGGGGTGACGGCACGGGGCTCGACGGTCTTCTGCGGGGGGAAGAACTTGTCGTGCTGATAGGCATAGACAGAGTCGCCTTTGTCGATGAACACGGCTATCTTGTCCATGGGCAGGCGCAGCGAGTAGGGCTCGAAGGCGCCGGGGATGAGGTCTTCCTTGTACTGCGGGTTGAGGGCACGCAGGGCTTCCATGTCGATGTCGCACACGGCGGCAATCTGCTCGAGATAGACGTTGCGGTGGAGCATCAGCGTGTCGTTGGCCAACGGCAGCGTCGTCTCCATCGGACAGATGCCATGCTCGGCATAGTAGGTCATGATATAGTTGGCGGCGATGAAGGCGGGCACATAGCCGCGCGTCTCGCGGGGAAGGTTCCAGTAGATGTCCCAGAAGTCGAGCCTTCCGCCACCTGAGCGGTGGATGGCTTTGTTGACGTTGCCGGCACCGCAGTTGTAGGCGGCGATGGCCAGCGTCCAGTCGCCCAGCAGGTCGTACATGTCGCGCAGATGGTGGGCGGCTGCCCACGTGGCCTTGATGGGGTCACGACGCTCATCGACCAGCGAGTTGAGCTTCAGACCATACGACTTGCCCGTGGGGTACATGAACTGCCACATGCCGGTGGCACCGGCACGCGACACGGCGATGGGGTTCATGGCCGATTCGATGACGGGCAGGTACTTCAGCTCCTGAGGCACGCCATAGAAGTCGAGCGCCTGCTCGATGACGGGCGAGTAGAACTGCATGACGCCCAGCATGTACGACACGAGGGCACGGCTGCGGGTGGCATAGCGGTCGATGACCGCACGCACGGGCTGGTTATAGACCATCGGCACAATGGTGGGCAGGTTGTCCAGCCGCTCCATATAGACCGAGTCGGGAAAGTCGGGGTTCGTGCCGCTGCCCACGCAGAGGCTGTCGTAGAGCAGGTACTTGCGCGAATGCCAGTCGTGCAGCAGGCTGTCGAGGTTGACGGACATGCTTTCGAGGACGGCCATCGAGTCGTCGCGGATGGTGCGCCACGTGTCGGACAGCGGGTGCTCGCGGAACTCCTTGTAGGGGTTTTCAGCCTCCAGCCACACGGTATCGACGATGACGATGGTGTCCGTCTTGTGGGCGACGGTTCGCTTCTTCCGGTCCCACACGGGCTGCCACGGCAGCAGGTTCAGCAAGGCAAAGAGGAGTATGAGCGGTTTTTTCATGGGGTGTCAGAACGATAGGCTGCACTTCACGCCCAGCGAGCGCGCATGCAGCGAATAGTAATCGGTAGCTGGGATGACGGAGGGACGGATGTGGAGACCCAGGTCCTCCGAGATATCGAAGTGGGCAAGCTCGGCATCGACGTACGCATCGATGATAGAGATGACATAGACGCCGATGAAGCTGAAAATGCTCAGGTCGCGATAGCGGCGGTAGTTGTCCTTGCGGTTCTTGAACACGCGCTTCAAGTACGCCTCGTTGGCCGTGACGTTGTAGTTTGGCGGCAGGAAGTCGGCATAGCTGGCTGTGGCCGGGTCGTCGTCCATGATGTCGAGGTAGGCCTGCGAGTAGTCGCGATACATCTGGTTGTTCCACGTCAGGGCGTAGGCACAGCCGAGGAATCCGCCATAGACGATGGGCAGTTTCCAGTACTTGCGGTTGTAAATCTGTCCGCCGCCTGGGAAGGCGATGCCCATCCACGTGGCACGGGCAGGGTCGGGCGACCACGCTTCCTTGCCGGCAAGCGAGTCGAGGACTGCAACGGCGATGCTGTCGCCACCAATAAGCATCAGGCTGTCGGTCGTAGCCTGTACAAGGCTGTCGGTCGTAGCCCGCACAAGGCTGTCGGCACGGGCATAGAGGACAGAGTCGGTGGCTATCGACTGGGCATGCAGAGCCGTAGTGACCGTCACCAACAGCCACAACAGCGCCACCACAATTCTACCTCCACGCTTCCTCATCGCACTCTGGATTTCTTTCTTTACTACTTACTTTTTTCTTTACTACGAATTACACGAATTTTACGAATTATTTTTGAACACGGATTACACGGATTGAACGGATTTATTACCGCTTCGCGGTTTTTTTGGAGTCTGCTTCGCAGAGAAATGTTTCAAAAATTAATTTCAAAATTAAACAAAATTTGGCATTTGACATCCGGCGTGCGAAGCCATCGCCGCAGGGAATAATTTGTAAAATTCGTAGTCAAAAAAGTAGGGTATGCAAAGCTATTTTAACTCTTAATTAAACTTCGTTGTTCCTCTGTCGCGACTCGGCAAAATTGACTTCGTCTTCCTCCTTCGCACCTCGGCCATTCAAGCGAGCTTGATGGCTCTCGGTTTGGCGTCGGTTCAAACAAGTTCGATTTTGCTCTCGCTGCTCCATCGGTTCTTAATTCTTAACTAGTTAAAATTCGTATAATTCGTAAAATTCGTAGTGAATAATTAGTCAGTATGCAAAGCTATTTTTCTTAACTCTTAATTCTTAATTCTTAACTAAGTAAAGCTCTTATTTATCTTGTCCAGGAGGGCGATGATGCCCTCCAGTTCCTTTTCGTTCTTGAAGGGGATGGAGATCTTGCCCTTGCCCTTTGCCCCCACCGACAGCTTCACGTCGGTGTGGAAGAACGTAGCCAGATGTTTCTGCAGCACATCGTAGTCGGGGTCGGACGTACGGCTGCGGCTGCCTTTTTCTGCCTTGCCCTTGGCCGTCTGCTCCTTCACCATCTCCTCTACCTTGCGGACAGAGTAGCCTCCCTCGCGAATCTGGCGGAACAGCCGCAGCTGCTCGCCGAGGTCATCGACGGCCAGCAGGGCACGGGCGTGGCCCATGTCTATCTCCTTGTTCTTCAGCGCCACCTGGATCTCACCGGGCAGCTTGAACAGACGCAGATAGTTGGCGATGGTGGCACGGTTTTTGCCGACACGTTCGCTCAGGTCGTCCTGCGTTATCTGCAGCTCGTCAATCAGACCCTTGTAGGCAAGGGCTATCTCCATGGGGTTGAGGTCCGAACGCTGTATGTTCTCCACCAGCGCCAGCTCCAGCACACTCTGGTCCTCTACCTCTTTTATATAAGCCGGTATAGAGGTGAGCCCAGCCAGCCCCGATGCACGCCAGCGGCGTTCGCCCGCCACAATCTGATAACTGTCGTCGCCCGTCCGGCGCAGCGTCACCGGCTGGATGACGCCATACGTGCGGATGGACTCAGCCAGCTCGTGCAGCGCCTCCTCGTCGAAGTCCTTGCGCGGCTGATCGGGGTTGGGGGTGATTTGTGCGAGGGGAATCTCGCTGATGACGGACGACCCCGCCGTCGTCACCTCGTCGGTGGCGATGAGGGCGTCAAGCCCACGCCCAAGGCCTGTATGTTTCTTATCTTTTGCCATACTCTTTTTCTTGGTTTAACGTTTAACGTTTAATGTTTAACGAACACGTCCTTCTTTTTGGTTTAACGTTTAAGGTTTAACGTTTAACGAACACGTCCTCTGATTCACGTCCTGTCGCAAGGTTGTTAACGTTATCGTTAACGTTATCGTTTAATTCTGCCGCATGGTCGTTAAACGTTAAACATTAAACGTTAAACGATATTTCCTAATTCTTAATTGCGCGGAGCGCTAAGTATCTCCTGTGCCAGCTGCAGGTAGCGCCTGGCACCCTGCGAATCGGCGTCGTAGAGGATGGCGGGGACACCGTGGCTGGGGGCCTCGCTCAGACGCACGTTGCGCGGGATGACCGTCTCGAACACCAGGTTCTGGAAGTGACGGCGCACCTCGTCCAGCACCTGGTTGCTGAGGTTCAGACGACTGTCGTACATCGTCAGCAGGAAGCCCTCAATGCCTAATGAGGGATTGAGACGCAGTTTAATCAGCTTAATGGTGTTCAGCAGCTTGCTGATACCCTCCAGCGCGAAGTATTCGCATTGGACGGGGATGATGACCGTGTCAGCCGCCACCAGCGAGTTGACGGTGATGAGCCCCAACGAGGGCGAGCAGTCGATGAGGATGAAGTCGTATGTGTCCTTGATAGGGCTGATGGCGTCCTTCAGCTTCGTCTCACGCTCCGAGAGGTTCAGCATCTCTATCTCAGCGCCCACCAGGTCGATGTGCGAAGGGATGATGTCAAGCCCCTCGATGTCGGTATGGACGACAGCCTCGTCGGCCTTACACTTGCCGATGATACATTCATAGACGGTCTTCTCGGCCTTGCGCACATCCACGCCCAGCCCCGACGAGGCGTTGGCCTGCGGATCGGCGTCAACGAGCAGCACTTTCTTCTCGAGCGTGGCCAGCGAGGCAGCCAGGTTGATGGCTGTGGTGGTCTTGCCCACACCGCCTTTCTGATTGGCTAATGCTATTATTTTTCCCATAACAATTCGTTTCGTACATTAATCCAAGCTGCGAAGATAGTGAAAAACTCTGCTACCCCCCGCAGAAAATGTCCTAAACTTTTATAAAATGTGGAAAAAACCCCTTATTTGTGGAAAACTTTCCCGCCCCGCCCGCCTTTTGGCGCAATTGAAAATTGAAAAAAGATAAAGATAATGTTAGGAGTTCAGGAGTTCAGGAGTACAGGAGTTCAGGAGTACAGGAGTTCAGGAGTACAGGAGTTCAGGAGTTCAGACAATAGTGCTGCTAACGAAAAACTGCATGCAAAGGTATCGTCTGAACTCCTGTACTCCTGAACTCCAAAAAACAGAAACTCCTAAATAGTCAAATAGTCAAGTAGTAAATAATTCAAGTTTCGGAAGTAAAAAAACGGTTCCAGACTGCGATGAGCGCCCTGAAAGGGCAGAAGGCCACCAGCCCAGGGCAACGCCCTGGGTTTATTCGGGCACACATCATTCCGCGCCCTGAAAGGGCAAAAGCTTTCCATTCAGAGGGGAACATACAAGCAGCAGACACAGATTGTAATGCTTTTGACTTAGTCTTATCTTGTCGCGACTCGGCCAAACAAACAAGTTTGTTGGCTCTCGCTGCTCCAAGATTTGCCCTTTCAGGGCGAAAGTCACTTTTGCGGCTTCTACCCAGGGCGTTGCCCTGGGCTGGGTGCTCCATGCCCCTTCGGGGCGCTCCTCGCTGGTACGATTTCATACTTGCGAAACTTGAATAAATAATAGTGCTGCTAACAAAAAACTGCATGCAAAGGTATCGTCTGAACTCCTGTACTCCTGAACTCCTGAACTCCAAAAGGCAGAAACTCCTAAACAGTCAAAAATTGCCTTTAAATTTGCACAATCCGATTTTTTGCCCCATCTTTGCACACGATATTCAATGAAAATCGTGTTTACCACGCAAGATTTTCAATGAAAATCGAGCGCATAAATTATTGAATCGCAAAACCATGTTATAAAGAATCTTTCAAATTGACAAAGAGTTAGACGGAAGTATATTCGATGTCGGAGTAGCCAACTACCTGCTTCACCGCAAGAATCTTGTCCGTGGCAGCGTTGACTACGGACATGCCTTTGAACATCTGGTCGTGCAAGAACTGATAGCGAATGTATCTACGTCATGGACTTCTTCCACCGCCTGTGGACTGACGGCATTTAGCCAGAATCAGCCAACTTTCTTAACTCTTAACTCTTAATTCTTTAAGTTTCGGAAGTTCTAAATTTAGCTTTAGAAGCCGCTTCGCGGGAAATTTGACAAAATTAACAACAAAATTAAACAAAATAATTCGTACGTTTATCATAGAAAAGACCTTAATTTTGAAAAATTTTGTATCAGATTTTGTTCAATTTCTGCCTCGAAGAGGCACTCTCACAAACTTCCGAAACTTAAATTAATTCTTAACTAATGTTGAACCTCCTCTGCCAGTCCATCGAGCAGTCCCTGGGCCATAGCATACAGTCGCCCAAGGACTTTGACCAGCTGCGCGAACACATCTATACGCGCTTGCACCAACTCATCAGCACCTCCACGCTAAAGCGTGTATGGGGCTACATCGACAGCGAGAGCGAGCCCAGCCGCAGCACCCTCGACATGCTGGCCAGTTTCGTAGGCTATGGCAGCTATGCCGACTTCTGTGCCGCAGCGGCCAAGGGAGGCACCGATGCCAGCAATCCTGTCGTCAGCCGGCATATCAACGTAGCCACCGACCTCGCCGTTAACGATTGTCTCACCCTCACATGGGCACCCGACCGCCAATGCCGTGTGCGATACCTCGGCAACATGCAGTTTCGGGTAGAGGAGGCCGCGGGCACACGCCTGCAGGCAGGCGACTCTTTCCAGTGCAGCCTCATCGTAGAGGGCGAACCTCTCTACCTGGCCAACCTCATGCAGCCCGGGCGACAGGCCACCAACTACGTCTGCGGCAAGCGCGGAGGCATACGCTTCGAGCGGACATAATCATCCATCATTTACAATAGTATAATCAATTTGACGATTTAAGTTGATTTACGATTTGACGATTCTTCACTCCTTGTTATTATTAGAGGTGTTCAGGCAATAGCAGGGTTTTTCTTTTGTTGGTTATGGTTCATGGAAGCACAGGCTTCTGCAAGCGCCCCCCGTAAACCTTTACTTCCTCTATCGCAAAAAGGTTTTCCTGAAGTCCTGACCACAAAAAGTCTGTTTTTCTGCGTCGCGTGCGTCACACCTTTGTAAACAACAGAGGACGAGCCTCGTAAGCGTGACGCAGGGCGTGACGGAGTGTGTGACGCACTTTTGTGCGTCACACCCGATTTTTCCCCAAATTATGCCATCTATACTCTCTATTTCAGCACATTGTCCGTGTGCGCGCAGAGCGAGACGACACACCAACCCTTTCGCAAACTATATATAGTTGAAGCATCCAAAATACCTCTTCTATTATACTTGTATAACCATGAACCATGAACTGGAAATTCAATCCTTCAGCCTTCGTCTTACATGCCCCCTCCTTCAAAAGCCCTTATATTTCCTGACGTTCAAACTCTTATTTTTGCCAGATATTGCTTCTTTCTTTAGAACACAATTGTGTTTTAATTAAAACGCGATTGTGTTCTAAATAAAACACAGCTGTGTTCTAAATAAAACGCAATTGGGTTTTAAAAACAATTGTTTCCTTTGGCATCGTTTTTGTCATGCTCCCCGATGACACCCCGAACTAACGGACAAACAGCAAAGCCCCTTATCAGGGAGAAAACCCCATTTTGGCAGGATGTAATAATATAAACGCCTGATATTTTGCATAAAGAGCAATATCGTGCAGAGCCAAACCGAGTGTGACGCACTTTTTGCGTCACACCCTCCGTCACACTCTGCGTCACGCCATACTGCTCTGAATTTCTAATTATTACATCCCCTGTGACGCACGCGACGCAGAAAAACAAACTTTTTGTGGGAAAGATAATAGTCCCGCATCTGAATCGTTAGCTAAACTATCATCTGTTAGTCTGAAGTCTGAAGTCTGCCAGTCTAAAGAAGTTAGTCTGAAGTCGGCCAGTCTAAAGACACTTGAGAAAATGGGATTCTATAACTTCCGTAACATTTTTTTTCGTTTTATTCCCGTTTTTCGCCCCGAGGCGCTACTTGAACCAATTTGAACCAATGTTGTTTGGGGCAAACACGTTATTTTTGCCGCCGATATGTAAAAAAAATTCGGCTCACATGAACAGAGTTTCAGATTTTATGTTTATCTTTGCAGCCGCAGGTGCAATCCCCTGCCCTGTCGTACGGCATGTCCGTGCGGCATGCATCGAGGAAAGCATTAAAGCTTCTGACCGCCAGAGAATCTGCAAAATCCAATGGTAAAAGGGCAAGAAGACTGAAAGGCTGTTCCTCCTATGCTGAAGCTCATTGTAGGCTCGTCCCTCCGTGGACAAGACCCGCATGTTCTTCCATAGGTGTGAGCCGATTTTTCATTCTTACTTTTACAGGTATTGCAGAACCTTCTGGCTGAGAATGGCAAGGAGGCTCACATTCTGTGCGCGTAACTGTGAATTCGAGATGAATCAAATGAAATAAATATCGTAATTAATAATCATTAAACCAATCGTCATGAAGAGTATCATCGATTTATACATTAATTCAAACTATTGGTAGCAAAGCGCCAATCGTTTCAACAGTCACAGTGCCTGCTCGTCTGGCTGTTTAATTCGCGTCAAACAAATAAAATAAAAATGAATCTATTATGCAGATAACTAAAAAAGGAAAAATGCTGATTGTCTTGTATGGTGATAGAAACGTTTACAAGACAACGAGTCTGATTGAGACAATGATTATGTTGACAGGAACTAACGTCAACAGTAAAGAGTTCACAAAAATCGTAAAGAGGAACGCGGCGTCTCCAGGGAAAAGCGCGGTGACTTCTTTTGTGGATGCAAGGTTTATTGTGGAATACGAAGGCTTGCTCATCTACATTTCAACGGCTGGTGATGACTGGCAACATTGCAAAATGAGCATGAGGTTCTTTGAAGGTATTTACTCGAAAAATATGATTGTTTATAAAGTAAGTAAAAATTCCATAGACAAACTATCCCTGCAAGATCTCTCAAAGCTAGAGAATCAGAATCCAGACATCTGCATCTGCGCTTGCAGACCAAGCGCAGACGAATTTGGTGCCATCAAGGCTATTCATTCTCATCTGGAAAGAAACAGCGACCATTTTTGGTCGCAATTATGGCTGAGAAAAGATAAAGACAATATCAAGTCGTCTCAGCAACAAGCTTCTGAAATTATTGACATCATTAAATGCTTCTATAACTTATGAAAAAATATCTTCTTTTAGCTCTTGTTCAGCTTCTGCCATTGTGTGCAAATGCTTGGAGTTTATGGTATTATGGATTTTCCTTCGAAACCTATGATGAAAGTCATCCTACTTGGGTAAAACTTAAAGAAATCCCTTATTACTATAATGAAGAAGCAACAAGTTATGACCTCTCTGAGTTTGCTAATTTTCATGATGGGTTGGAGTTGCGGATGATCGATGATGGTGTTTTCAAAGACTGCGGTAAGGTGCAATCTATCATCTTGCCTGAAACGGTCATGAGCATTGGCGCGTCTGCTTTCTATAATTGCACAGGACTGACATCCATCAACCTCCCTGAGGGCTTGACGAGCATTGGCGCGTCTGCTTTCTATAGTTGCATAGGACTGACATCCATCAACCTCCCTGAGAGCTTGACGAGCATTGGCGCGTCTGCTTTCTATAGTTGCACAGGACTGACATCCATCAACCTCCCTGAGAGCTTGACGAGCATTGGCGCGTCTGCTTTCTATAGTTGCACAGGACTGACTTCTGTTACCATTGGCGAGGGCTTGACGAGCATTGGCGAGGATGCTTTCAATTGGTGCACAAGACTGCAAAAAGTAATAGTGAAAGATATTGCCTCATGGTGTGCCATTGACTTCGGGGATGTCGAAGCGAACCCGCTGAAGTATGCAAAACATCTCTTTATAGAGAATAAGGAAGTGACAGACCTTGTGATTCCTTCAGGCATAGAAGCAGTTAAACATTACGCTTTCTATAATTGCTGGGGCTTAACTTCCATCACCATTCCCAGCAGCGTGACGAGCGTTGGCAGCTATGCGTTCAAAGACTGCACAAACATCACGACTTTAGACCTGCAATGTCAGAACGTCAGGAACTGGTTTGGCGATAGCAAGACAAAAATCACAACCGTGACTTTGGGAGAGAAAGTAACGAGCATCGGCGAATCCGCGTTCAAAGGTTTTGTAAACTTGACATCCATTACCCTACCCAAAAGTATTAAAACCATAGGAAATTCTGCTTTTCAGGGCTGTACGGGTTTGAAGAGCGTAAATATTTCAGACCTCAATGCATTCCTCCATATCCAATTTGGTTTTTATGCTCCCTTATTCTATGCCCATCACCTCTACCTCAATGGTCAGGAAGTGACGGGCGAAGTGGTATTTCCAAGTGATATCACCGAGGTCAGTAATGTTATCTTTGAGGGGTGCGAGGGCATTACCTCCATTGTAATACCAGAGGGGGTGAAGCGTATAGGCCGGGCATCATTCCAGAGCTGTCCAAATCTGAAATCGGTGTCCCTGCCTTCAACCTTGGAAGAAGTGGGCATCGAAGCTTTCGGATATTGTAGCGGTATAACGTCAATCTCGATACCCGATAACGTAACTGTTATTGATGAAAATGCGTTTAGAAACTGTACCAGCCTCTCCTCTATAACCCTGGGACGTAATGTAACGAGTGTCAGCAACAATGCTTTCGTAGGCTGCACCAACATCACGGCTTTAGATCTGAACTGTGAGAATGTCGGAAACTGGTTTGCGTATAGCTACAAGGAAAAAATCACATCTGTGACCTTGGGAGAGAAAGTGAAGAGCATCGGTGAATCTGCTTTCTTGGGTTTCAAAGGTCTGACATCCATCACCATTCCCAGCAGCGTGACGAGCATCGGCACGGATGCTTTCTGGGACTGCGGTCTACAAAAAGTAATCGTGAAAGATATTGCCTCATGGTGCAATATTTCATTCGGCGATTTTGATGCAAATCCACTTTACAAAGCACAACACATTTATAGTGATGAGACTACCGAAATAACAAATCTTGTAATTCCCGAGGGCGTGACAAGCATTGGTTTTGCGGCTTTTAGAGATGGTTTTGGTCTGACTTCTGTTACCATTCCAAACAGCGTAAAGAACATTGGGAAAGCTGCTTTCCGAGGCTGTATTGGTCTGACATCCATCACCATACCTGATAGTGTGACGTATATATCAGATGAAGCATTTTATGATTGTTGGGGCCTGACATCCGTCACCATCCCCAACAGCGTGACGAGCGTTGGTAACAATGCTTTCTATCAATGCAAAAACATCACGGCTTTAGATCTGAACTGTGAGAACGTCGGAAACTGGTTTGGCGATAGCAAGACTAAAATCACATCCGTGACTTTGGGAGAGAAAGTGAAGAGTATCGGACAATCTGCTTTCTCGGGTTTCACAGGTCTGACATCCATCACTATCCCCAACAGCTTGACGAGCATTGGCGCGTCTGCTTTCTATAATTGCACAGGCCTGACATCCATCACCATCCCCAACAGCGTGACGAGCATCGGACAGTCGGCTTTCAATGGTTGCACAGGACTGACATCCATCAACATCCCAGAAGGCGTGACGAGCATCGAACAGTCGGCTTTCTATGGCTGCACTGGCCTGACATCCATCAACATCCCAGAAGGCGTGACGAGCATTGGCGCGTCTGCTTTCAAGGGTTGCAAAGGACTGACATCCATCAACATCCCAGAAGGCGTGACGAGCGTTGGCAGCAATGCGTTCCAAGGCTGCACCAACATCACGGCTTTAGACCTGCAATGTCAGAACGTCGGAAACTGGTTTGGCGATAGC
>Ga0129306_1000369_pt1 | contig 73390 bp, 68 predicted proteins | sample P827metagenome_FD_94438 | JGI IMG/M metagenome (GOLD analysis project Ga0129306, IMG submission 94438) | Capybara group fecal microbial communities from Wisconsin, USA - P827 metagenome | ecosystem: Host-associated > Mammals > Digestive system > Large intestine > Fecal | place: USA: Wisconsin... | reverse complement strand
GCATACCGCTCTGACCGCCATGGCTCTCGGTTACCAAGGGATCCAAGCCAGAATCCACCCTGCTTTCCAGCGCCACTCTTGACTTTGTCGAAAATCGCTTACACAAAATTTTACGCCCGGCTTTTTTACATTCTGTACCCGCTTGCCACTGGATTTGTCCGGCGCAAACACCTCAATCTTCTTGATATACTCATTGACTATCGTAGGCGTCAATTCCGGCACATCCACATACTTCTGGGTCAGAGCGACAAAGGCATCTACATCTGCACTCATGGTTTCCTGCGTTTCCAGCCATTCTTCCGTCACTTCAATTTCGAGTTTTAACCGTTCCTGTTCTGCCTCGTAATCGGCGGTCATTTTCTTGTACCGCTCCTTGCTCAGATCGCCCAGGACAAAATCCTCATAGAGTCGGGACAGAAGAACATCCAAGTCAGCCAGCCGCTTCTTGGCCTGCTCCACTCGCTTCCAATCTTCACGGATGTTGCGTTCCTGATCGGAGCGGCGGCATTGCAGCCACTCCTCCTGAAAACTCTCCACGTCCTGCCGGATATAGGCATTGACCGTCTGAATGCGCTCCAACACCAGTTCCCGCAGTACATCTTCCCGGATATAGTGGGCAGAACAGGTGCCTCGACCGCTTTTGTAGCTGGAGCATACATAGTGGTCTTGCGATGACCGCTGCTGAACTGCCCGGAAACCGCCTGCATCGTTTCCTGTTGTTCAGCCCGGACAGCCGATGTTTTGTGAAACACCGGCCATCCGGCGGCAGCGAAAAATCGAATGTTTTCGCCGCCTGTCCATAGCAATACTGCGGTATTGCTATGGGGACGAGAGATACGGAGAGCAGGAACGACAGGCATCATTTGTCCCTCCGCTTCTGCCATACAAGGTCATAACCAAGGGCGTCAGCAAGCTGTACCGCCTCCACATACCGCAAAGACTCCCGTTGGAGTTTGTTGGACAGATTGGAAACGCTGTCGCTCCAGCCGTAATCCTCAGAAAGCCGGTCAACGACTTCCTGCATCGTGTAGCCGGAACGCACGATATACGACTTGATTTCATTTCTCAAATTGGATTTCATAGAAAATACCTCATTCTTTCATAAAATGGTTTTACCGTAGAGCATACACGCTGCACGGTACAGTAAATCTTGATTGCTTCTTGAAAAGCGCTCAGGATTGCGTCCATGAAGAACTGTCCGCAACAGCACCCCATCGACTTTACCGTTAGGTGGGCTTGCAAGTGAAACCGTGTAAATAGCCACCTTGCCGTATACCACCATCACCATTCTGTAAATCACCGAATGATGATTTGTGTTCTGCTTACGGTAATGTTTTTCACTGTTTGCACCACCATTGACTGAGCATTGCCAATTTTAACGCCCAGCCGGATTATCAAATATAAAATGAACTTCGATTTTTTGTGTTCGTGCGTTCCTTCGTTCCAAAGGCTGCGCCCGATCAGGAACGCATGAACGCACGAACAGAAGGCTTTGAAGTTTCGTTACAATTCCATAGGCGAGAGCAGAACATAAATGCCCATATACCCCTGGTACCGTTTTCCGCAGCCGATGTGCAGATTGCTGACCGGTTCCAAATGGTAGCGTTCTGCGTTCTGGCTAAGCTGGTTTGCAAAGCTCTTTGGGGACAGTGGGTTTTCTGCGTTGTCCTCACACCACCGCTTATAGGCTGCGTACAGATTTTTGGTGCTGGATTCATAATCGGCCTTCCCTGCCTATCTATCACGGTACTGAGGATGCTGTCTTGCAGATCGCGGTAGGACACCTGGAGTGGTCCAGCCTGCCTGTTGGCGGTGCGAGTACCCATTGCGTCCTTTCCGCGCACCGGGGCCTCCCCAGCGCAAAGCTGTTCACTCATCTGGACGAGATGACAGAGGGCGATATTTTTATGCTCCGGGTCCTTGACAATGTACTGACCTATGAGGTGGACCAGATCCTGATCGTGGAGCCGAGCGAATTGGATGCTCTGGAGATAGAAGCTGGCAAGGACTACTGCACTTTGGTCACCTGCACACCTTACGGCATCAATACGCACAGGCTTTTGGTGCGGGGGCACCGGATTGAAAATGTGGAGGAATCAAAAACGATACGGGTGATGGCTGACGCCATGCAGATCGAACCGCTCCTGGTAGCGCCCCTTGTTGCGACTCCAATACTGCTGCTGCTGGTGATCCTCCTGATGACCCCCAAACGTCCCAGGAAGCACCGCGACGCTGATGTCGATGAGATGATATAAAGGGCTTGCTGCCGGTATGCTTTTGCTGATCCCTTGCCATTTATGGCGATGCGACTAAGCCTGGATTACCGCAGCAGCTTGCAGAAACTGCGGGACTATTGCGTCGGTTTACAAAAGGACACTGCATATCACAACTAAAAATGGACTGCCAGCTTACGGCATTTACCGCCCTATCGAGACATAGGGCGGTTTTTTATGGGTAGGGAAAGGAGTATCTCTATCTGCGGGGCTTGACTAAAAACGGTCAGGCCCTTTTTTCGTGCCATCCAATAAGAGGGAGGTGATACGAAAGACCAAGGAAACATCGAAAAAGTGTGACTGGTGTATCCTTTTGTGCCCTGAACAAGGAGCGGATATGGAAATTAATGGGAGATGAATGTCAAGTATTTTTTGAGACTTGTCTGGACAGGATAAATCAGAAAACGGAGGCGTTGCACCTCTTCCGGCAGCTTGCAGCCATATATCTTTACAAGGAGTACAGGAGTGTTGCGTTATGTCCGCTTCTTGTTCCAGAAAACAGGCCTACCAGCAGGGGATGCTGCTTTACTTCAATCAGACGTTGTTGACAAAAGGGATCATTACCGACCGGGAATACACAGCGATGAAGCTGAAGATCCGGGCACGGGACGGGGCTGTAACCACCAGGTAGCATTCCAAACAAGTCAAAAAACCGCCTGAACATGGCGTTCAGGCGGTTTTTCAGATCAAAACTGGGAAGCGGGGGCCAACTGTTTTTCTCCTGGATGCAGGGGAGGAAAAATTCAGCTGTTTTGGAATTGCGGGTCTGCCTGTTGCAGGCGGGCTTGGGGAAAAGAAGGCGTGTCTTCCCAAAAGCACGGCGGGGATCGTTTTGGCCGCGGCCCAGGATAAAAGCATTACCTTATTTTAGAAAAAGGATGGACTATGGGTGGAGGCGATGCATCGCAAGGTATTCGGCCCGGGCAATTTCTTGAAGGCGGGGGTAAGCATAGGAGAAAAACAGCTGAAAGGCGGGACAATAGTAATTTTTGCGCTGTCCTTCCGTTTCGTACCAGTCCCGTTTGCATCCGCCTAGGCAGAGAGAGTGCCAGGGACAGGCAGAACACGCGTCGGGGCGCGCTTCTCCGTCGGAAAGGAATTTACAGGCCCGCTCACAACTGCAGGCCTCAACGGGAGACTGATGGAGAACATTGCCCAAACGCCAGTCATCAAACACATAGAAGTCGCAGGGATAGAAGCTGCCATCTCCCTCCACCACCAGATAATTGCCGCAATGGCCGGAGGTAGCGCAGGAGCCGGAGGGCTGTCCTAACAGCAGATGGACATAGTCGTCGAATAGGCGGACGCTCACATATTGTCCGGCTTTCCAATCCAGATACCAGGCGTCGAACAGGGCGCATAAAAAATGACCGTAGGCGTCAGGGGTGAGAGAATAGGGGGCGGCTCCGCGGGGATCTTCCATGGGGTCCAGACAGGGAATGAATTGAAGATAGCGTACCCCCAGTTTTTTCAGGGATTGATAGACCTTTTGCCCGGATCGGGCACACTGCTTGGTCACTACGCAGAGCAGGTTGACCTCGACGGAATGCTTTTCCAGCAGGGAGAGGGCTTTCATAACCGTTTTCCAGGTGCCGTTGTGGTCTGGGCCGATCCGGTACAGATCGTGCAGGTCCTTGGTGCCGTCCACCGATAGGCCGACCAGAAATTGATGCTTGCGAAAAAAGAGAGCCCATGACTCGTCCAGCGTCTGTCCGTTGGTCTGGATGGCGTGGTGGACGGTCACACCGGGCTTGATGTATTTGGACTCCAGAGCGAGAAACGCTTCATAAAAGGGGAGGCCGATCAGAGTAGGTTCGCCTCCCTGAAAGGCAAAGGTAAGCGTCCCGCCGGGGTCTATGGAATCAAACGCGGCACGGACCAGAGCTTCTGCCGTCTCCTGGGACATGAATCCGTAGCTTTTCGCGCTGCGGTGCTCCGAAATATCTTCATAGAAGCAGTAGCGGCAGCGCATATTGCAGAGACTGGACGAGGGCTTGACCAAAAAGGTGAGTTGCTTCATGCGGGATCCTCCCATTGTACTGAACTTGTCCAGACTGTATTGTAGCCCAAAAGATTCCGGCTTACAAGGGCTCGCATTAGGGCGCGCAAACCGGATGTTTGAAAGGAATATCAGGAAGAGTAAAGCTGATGTTGTGTTCCCCGGGAAGCCCCCGGGGCTAAGAGCGAATGGCCGGAGGCGCGATCCGCACTTCCGGCCATTGGGCTCAAAGACAGGGAAGAAAAAGGAGAACGTAAGGGAACGTGAGAGATACCTGGCTGACAACTGCAAAGACGAGCGGCAAATGCCGGGGCATGAATATAGAAGCGATCCGGAACGTGAGCATGCTGCCGGCTTTAAACCTGATAGCGCCGCCTTGCCAAAACAGGGAAAAAGCGTGTTGAGGTACAGAAGCTGATTGGTACCTGATGCCTCCGGTTGGAGAGAACGCCAAAGCGGGATCAGACAGTGCTCAGGTCGTCGTCGGCCATGCAGAGGTGAACGGCGCCTACCTTGAAAGTCTTTGGCAGGGCCAGAATGTTGGGGTTGGGACCCGTGTATTTCTTCATGGCGTCGGCCAGAGCCTCCTCAAAGGTGGCGCGGGTCTTCAGACCCATGCTGCGGGCAATGCCGGGTTCCTGAGCGCCTACGATGTAGATGGCGCTGGTGTTCATCTCGGCAATGTGGGCGCAGGACATCATGGAGAAACCGTGGAAAGGATGAAAGGCGTTGGCGAAGCGGTATTTGCGGATGTACTCCTGGTTGGTGGCGAAATACTCGCCGTATCGGTTCATATCAGGCAGAATCTGCATATAGTCGTGCTGAAACATCTCGTACAGCTCGCGCAGATAGGGCCAGCGTTCATCGTGAAAATAACCGTTGCAGATGGAGGAACAGATGATGACGCAGTTGTCCTTCATGACCCGTTTGTGCCGGATGACTTGGGCGGACAAGGCCTGCAGCATCTGGATGGGGTTGGTGCCCATGCCGTTTCCGTAATGGAAATCCTGGGGCATACCGAACACCATAACGTCGTACTTTTCTTTGGCGAAGGGAACGTAGGTGCGCTTGTTGGCCAACTGCCAGCTGATGGGCTGCATCTCCTTGGCATAGCCGCTGTAAATGCCAATCTGGCGGGAATAAGTGTCCAAGACGGCGTCGCAGCAGAAGAAGGGATGGCCCATCTTCTCTTCCATATGCATGCCGATCTCATCGAACTTGGAGCGCATGAGGGAGTGACCGGAGACGGGAGTGAAGTCGGCACGGTGCATGACCTGGGGGACATGGTGACTGGCGATAGAACGCCAGTGGGTGATGCCGGTGGCACAGTGCTTATAGCCGCCGGAATAGCCGCCATAGGGATTGCCCTGAGTGTGACCGATGAGAATAGGAATGTCGCACTCATAGACATATTTGTTCATCAGAACGGGATCGCCGCGGCGGGTGGTGCCAAGATCCACCATGTGCTCATAGTCCTCGCTGTCGTGTGAGGTGATCTGGCCGGAGTAATAGAACTCGTTGAAGATCTCGTCTCCCAGGATCTTCTTCATCTCCGCTGTGGTAGCCCGGGGATGGAGGCCGTTGGAGATCATGAAGAGGATATCCTTTTTCTCCACGCCGGCGGCATACAGCTCGTCCAGGCAGGCACGGACAGAGACCTTCCGGTGGCTGGTAGGCTGTACGCCTCCCTTGACGATGTCAGGGATGACGAATACAACGGTGCTGCCCTTGTGGGCCAGTTTGCCCAGAGGCTCCATCCCGATGGGGTTGCGAATGCTCTCCAGCGTGGCGTTGTACAGAGTGTCCCAGTCTTGGGGGAGGCAGGGGGGATCGGGAACGGTCTCGCCGGGGATAAACACGTCAGTGCTGTCGGGCAGCTCAGCGCTCATCAGACCGTGGCCATATTCAAAATCCAGCTTCATGGGGTCCCTCACTTTCCTAAGTAGATGCGGATAATGTCCAGATATTCCTCTGGGTAGAAGCCAATCTCACCCTGAAACCGGGTCAGGGCGATGAGACCGCCGTCGACCTCGGGAATGGAGGCCAGCATTTCTGCGTTGTCGGTTTTCAGACCGCCGCCATAAACCACGTCCATGCCGCCGGTGACCTCTTTGATGAAACGGGCGATTTTGGTGATGTAAGCCTTATCGGCAGGGGTTTTGCCGGGACCAATGGACCAGATAGGCTCATAACCGATGACTACCTTGCTCTTATCTACGCCCTCCAGGCCGATTTCCAGCTGGTCCCGCAGGACCTGCTGCCACTGTTGCTGTTCCTCGCTTTTTTCTCCGACGCAGTAGAGTATGGAGAGCCCCCGGCGGATGGCTGACTGAATCTCCTGGTTCAGCAAACGGTTGACCGCGGCGGTATCGGTGATGCCCGCTTCCGCCAAAATGCCCGCGATATCATTGCGCTCCTCGCAGTGGCCGATGATCACGGAGCTGCAACCCATGGCGGAGACGATGGAGGCGGGGCGGTTGGTGGTGAACGCGCCGAAGTTTCCACCCACTGCGCTATCCATACGATAGACCCCCTGACAGCCAATCTGTACCGGACTATCCTGCGTTCTGACCGCAGCCGCCCCAAGGATGTGAGCCTCCGGGAAGTACTGGACAAACTCTACCTCCCGGGGGTCGTAGGATTTCAGAGCCTCCTGGGTGCGGGAAACAATATGGCTTCCCCACTGCCCGACGGGCGCCAAGCGGTTGACCCCGCCAAATTCCGTTGGGATGTCAAAACGTTTCAAGTTCAAATACAAATGTTTCATAGTAGCCCCCCGGTTTTTTACTTTCTCTGAATCATGCCATGACCGTAATCATCGTTGGTAAAATACGCTCCGGCTCCGTGTTTCCGGTAATAATGTTTGTCGCTCATTACCTTGGGAATGGGGCCCCATTTGGGTTCGATCGCCAGCATGTGTACCGCCATCTTGCTGATCTCTTCCAGCACGACAGACTTGTGTACCGCGTCCCAAACATCGCCGCCCCAGGTGAAGGGACCATGGTTGATGGAAAAAGCCGCGGGGACATCCTTCGGCTGGATCCCGTGCTCACGGAAATATTTCACAATAGCCATTCCGGTGTTCCATTCATAATCATGGAGGATCTCCTCCTCGGACAACTCACCCACACAGGGGACTTCCCCCGCAAAATAGTCGGCGTGGGTGGTTCCGAAACAGGGCAGCCCGCGGTGCAGCTGCGCCAGCACTGTGGCATAGGTGGAATGGGTGTGCACGATAGCGTTGCAGTCGGCAAAATTTTCATACAGGGCCCTATGGATATCCAGATCCACCGACGGCATCAGCGGTCCCTCCACCACATTTCCCTGGAGGTCCGTTACACTGACGTTTTCCACGGTCAGTTCGGGGTATGGGATGCCCACCGGTTTGATGACGATCAGGCCCCGTTCCCGGTCGATGGCGCTGACATTGCCCCAGGAATATTTAACCAGACCCTGCTTGGGCAGCTCGCAATTCGCCTCCACGACCTGTCTCTTCAATTCCATCAGATCCGTCATACTCTCACCCCTTGATCAAATTGAGCGCGCTCTGACAAATGCACTCTGCCGTGAGTCCGTAATATTCCGCCAACTCTTCCGGGGAACCGGAACGGCCAAACCGGTCCTGGACCCCTACCATGGCCACGGGGGTCGGACATTCTTTGGACAACACCTCACACACCGCACTGCCCAGACCGCCCATCACATTGTGGTCTTCGGCCGTGACGACCCGCCCTGTCTTGCGGGCATATTGTACGATCAGCTCCCGGTCAATGGGCTTCACGCTGGCCATGTCCAGCACAGCGGCGCGGACCCCGTGTTCCGCAAGCAGCTCCGCCGCCCGAACGGAGCGAGATACCATGTCACCTACAGCGATGATCGTCACGTCCTCACCGTCCTTCAGAACGGTCCCCTTTCCGATTTCAAACTTGATCGGGTGGTCGAACATCTGCGCTGCGGGCGAACGGCCAAACCGCATGTAAACCGGACCCTCATAGTCCAGAGCCGCCTTGACGCAGGCTCGGGTCTCCATCTCGTCACACGGGCAGAGCACTACCATGTTGGGGATCGCCCGCATCAAAGCCAGGTCCTCAATACACTGGTGCGAACCGCCGTCCGCGCCAATGAGTATACCGCCATGGGTGGCCCCGATCTTTACGTTGCAGTTGGGGTAGGCGATGCTGTTTCGAATCTGGTCATAGGCCCGTCCGGCCGCAAAGGCGGCAAAGGTGCTGACCACCACCGGGACATTACAGGTGGACAACCCTGCGGCAAAGCCCATCATATTGGCCTCGGCAATACCCATATCGAAAAAACGGTGGGGAAATCTGTTTGCAAACTGTACTGTCTGCGTTGCTTTGGACAGGTCGGCGTCTAATACATAAAAATTTCGCCCATCACCTTCTGCTGCCAGGGCTGCACCGTAAGCCTCTCTCGTTGATAACATCAGACACGCTCCTTATCCCTTCAATTCCCTCATGGCCATCCGGTACTGCTCCTCGTTGATTGCCGCACCGTGCCATCCGGCTTGGTTTTCCATGAACGACACACCCTTTCCCTTCGTCGTTTTGCAAATGATGAAGGTTGGGGTATCCGCATCGGCGCAGGATTCATCGAGCGCTGCGGAAAGCGCCTTCACATCATGTCCGTCCGCCTCCAGTACCTGCCATCCAAAGGCCTGCGCCTTTTCTTTGACCGGATAGATGGACATGACCTTATCTACACTGCCGTCGATCTGCAAGTTGTTGTTGTCCAACAATACGGTCAGATTCCCGAGCCGGTAATGAGCTGCCGCCATCATGGCCTCCCAAACCTGCCCTTCCTGCATTTCACCGTCGCCGATCAGGCAATAGACCCGAAAAGGCTTGTTCTCTTTCTTTGCGTACAGCGCCATTCCGGCCGCGGCTGAGATCCCCTGGCCCAAAGAACCGGTAGACATATCCACTCCGGGCGTCTTGGTCCTGTCCGGATGTCCCTGCAAACGGCTGTCGATCTTTCTCAGTGTTTTCAGTTCCTCTCTGGAGAAAAAGCCCCGTTCCGCCAGCGCGGCGTAGTAGACCGGCGCGGCGTGCCCTTTGGAGAGCACAAAACGGTCGCGATCCTCTTTGTCGGGTTTTGCCGGATCCACGTTCATTTTGTAGAAGTATAATACGCTCATGATCTCGGCGGCAGAGAGGCTGCCGCCCGGGTGGCCCGATCCGGCGTGGAACAGACTGTCCACCACGTCGATCCGGATCTGACGGGCCATTTCCCGTAATGCTTCTTCGCGCAAACACATTCTCATGGCTCAGTCCTCGTTGTACACAGTCATATCCGGCATGCCAAGCGCACTCCAGCCGCCATCCACGAACAGGGTCTGGCCGGTGATATAGCTGGCCTCGTCCGAACCGAGGAACACGACCACCTTTGCAATTTCATCTGGAGTGGCCAGGCGCTTGAACGGCACGGCGGCCAGGATCTGTTTTTCAGACACGACGCCCAGCCGGAAACCGTCTTTCACCATATCCGTGGCGATCCAACCGGGCGCCACGGCGTTGACGCGGATCGCCCGTTTCCCGTTCCGATCTTCTGCCCACTCGGCGGCCAGCACGGCGGTCAATGCGTTGACGCCGCCCTTGGAAATGACGTAAGGGGCGCGCCCGGGGGTCGTCTGGGTCGAGGTGCCGGACGAGATATTGACGATGGCGCCCCCGCGTTCCTCCATCAAAAGGGCAGCCTGCTGGCAGCAGAAGAAGGTGCCTTTCAGGTTGATGCCCATCAGCAGGTCCCAATCCTTCTCTGTGAACTGCTTGGAAGGACATCTGATCTGGATGCCGGCGCTGTTCACCATCACGTCGATGTGTCCGTAGCGCTCCTTGACTTTGGCGAAGACCGACTGGATGCTCTCCACACTGGTCACGTCCATGGTGTAGGCCACGGTCTCCGCATCATATTGCTTGGCGATCCGCTCCGCGGATTGGGCGACCAGTTCCGCTTGGATGTCGGCAAGGATGATTTTCGCGCCTTCCGCTGCGAACGCCTCAGCCATACCGTATCCAAGCCCTCTGGCCGCTCCGGTGATAAACACGATTTTATTGTTCAGGTTTTTCATGATGAGCTCCTTTCGTCGTAAACACATTGACTGTGAGATTGCACGGACTGTTTATGCTTCTGTGACCGCTCTGGCAAGAACTTCGGAATAAAACTTCTTTCCTGCTTCGTGGGTCTGATAGTCCGGCGGGGGCGCGCCGGCCTGGATATCCCAGCGGTCGCCATACTCCTCCATTTTGCGCGCAAGCATGGCGCGGAAATGCCGGACTGTATCTTGACACTCCGGAGCGGAGACCAGGTTGAACTGCTCCAAGGGGTCTTCAGTGAGGTGGAAAAGGGCATAGGGGACCCCGCACTTCTCCACATAAAGCCATTCTCTGGTGCGCAGACCCCGCTCGGGATAGCGTTTATGCTCCTGTACGTCCAACACCGCGCAGGCTGCGTCAGATACTTTCAACAGTTCATAATAACCCATGTCCTCCCGTACGGGATCGTTTCCTTGATATGCCGCGGGGAACAGGCTGTGACCCGCCGCGTAATCAGGTGCCTGAGCCCCGCATAGCTGCAGGATGGTGGGAAACAGATCGACGGAGGGATCCACAATCTGGCCAACTCTCACCCCTGCCGGGATTTTCTCCGGCCAACGGATCACCAGGGGAACATGAGCCGCGCCTTCATAGAAAGAGGACTTATATTCCAGACCGTGTTCACCGCACAGATCTCCGTGGTCGCTTACGAAAATCACCACAGTGTTGTCATAGATACTTTGTTCTTTCAGCCAATGATCGAGTCTTGCGAGCTGATCGTCCACACAGGTGACCAGACCGTAATAGTTGGCGCGGTAGGCTTTGGAATGTTCCGCCTTCCAATGGGGCACAGTGACCGGAAGCCGGATCTGCTCGGGAGCGTACATTTGCTTATAGTGATCCGGAGCCATGTCCACTGGGGAATGGGGCAGACCATAGCAGATCATGGCCAAAAACGGCTTGTTCTCCGCCAATGCGCTGCTCATAAATTCAATTGCGTGGCTGGTCTGGTACTCCGGCTCATAACGAGGAGACGTCCGCGGAGTGGGATCCTCGTTTCGGTAGAAGATCCCGTTGATATAGTGGTGTCCGCGGCTGTAGCCGATAAAGGTATCAAAACCCAATTGATACGTCCGCGGCACAAAGTCAAACTTGTTTCCCCCGTTCAAATGCCATTTTCCGATCCAGCCTGTGCGGTACCCCTGCGCGGCAGCCAGTTCAGGCAAGAATGCCGGGACGCAGTCAAGATCAATGGGATAGTGATTGGTACACATCCCGTTGGAATGGGCGTACAGTCCCGTCATCAGGGACGCTCGAAACGGACAGCATAGCGGGAATGAGGTGTATGCATGTTCAAAATACGCGCCGGCAGCGGCCATTGCGTCATAATTTGGCGTCCGGACCACTTCGTTCCCGGCAAAGGAGGTGGCGTCAAATCGCATTTGGTCCGCGTAGATCAGCAGAATGTTTGGGTTCTTCATATGTGCTCCTCATGCCGCGACATGGCATCCGTTGGTTGATTGGGGTCATTTATCATTATATTATTTCTGGAACGAAAAACAATAAAAAACTACACAAACGATTTCGTAATTTTGATTAGTGAATCGACATGCTTAACGGCGTTTCTTAAATTTTTCTTTGCGAATTATTATTGGATTAACCAGCAAATGCCGTTAAAATAGATAAAAATTTATCTATTTAATAAGATAACGTTTGCGTAAATAATCCTTGAAAAAGAGAGGGAAGGCTATAAAATAATAACATAGACGGTTATGTCAAAGCTTTCAGACAAATTTTAGGAGGTAATTATGAAAAAGAACAGGATCTTGGCTTTTGCCCTTTCGCTGACGTTTGTAACCGCATGCCTGGCCAGCTGTGGAAAACCTGCCGCTTCCAATCCTAATTCCAATTCTTCCGCCGTCTCCTCCGCTTCCGCATCCTCCGGTTCGGCGGATACCAGTTCCGAACCTGCTCTGGGCGAAAAGCCCGCCGACTATCCCACCGAAAACATTACATGGATCGTTCCTGCCGCCGCCGGTGCGGCCATCGACCTTCCCACCCGTGCGCTGATCGAGTCCTTGGACCTGGGCGCCAATATTGTTGTAGAAAACATTGCTGGCGCCTCCCAGACCATCGGTACCGCAGAGGCAAAAAACCGGGATGCCGACGGTTACACTCTGCTCACCGCGGCCAACGGCGGGATGCTGCTCCAGCCCAGCCTTGTGGATCTGTCTTACGACACCTTTAAGGACTTCCGCCATATTGCGATGATCGCATCCCCTGATCCCATGGCTATCGCGGTCTCCGCGGATTCTGACATTTCCTCCATCGAGGACCTGCTGGGCAAGCTGGAGCAGGGCGAGCGTGTAACCTGGAGCTTCTCCAACTCCGGTGGTGTTGGACACTTGGCCGGACTGGATCTCATGTCTCAGAAGGGCTACTCCAGCGCCGAATTTGTCCCCTTTAACGGTTCCGCAGAAGTGATAACCGCTTTGTTGGGCAATCACATCGACTTTATTATCCTGGACGCTTCCGTTATTGCACAGCGCGTATCTCAGGGACAGGTCAAGGCACTGGCTGTCCTGGCCGACGAGGAACTGGCGACCCTGCCCGGCGTCCCCGCCATTGCCGACTACGGCGTGGAAAATATGGGGGCCTATGTGGGCTTTAAGTGGCTGGCTGTCCGCGCCGATACCCCCGATGAGATCGTGGAGTATCTGAAAGCCCAGGTCAACGAAGCCACCCAGACCGAAGAGTTCCAGAAGTATCTGACCGATAACTTCTTTGCGCCTCTGGACGTTTATACCGAGGAAGAGGTTACCGAGATGATTACAAGCAGCTTTAACTCTTGCGGTGAAATGTTGACTCAGCTGGGACTCCACAAGTAATGTCGGACGATCGCCCCTAGGCGGTCTCGCCGTACAGCAGACAACTCATCCAATCAGAGGTAACAATATGGAGCTGAAGAAACAACGCACCAATTTTATTGTAGCATTGATCGTTCTTGTAATTGCGGTTGTGACGTGGGGATATATCGTCCCCAGCCAAATCCGTCTCAACGCCCTGTGGGGCGGCACGTCCGGAGTGACAAGCCGTACATTCCCGCGGTTCGCCTGTGGTCTGGCCGCTCTGGCTGCGATAGGCGAGATGATACAGTCCGGTCTGCGGTATCGCCAATTAAAAAAGGAACATGCTCAGATGGAGCGCGTCCCGGTCCAGTGGCGCAATGAACTGCGCGCTCTGATCATCTTTGCGCTGTGCGTCATCTACGCCGTATTATTCAGCATGATTGGTTATATCGCGGCAACCCTTATCGTCCCGCCCATTATGCTGCTGGTTCTCGGTAATCGCAAGTGGCAGCACTATGTATCCGTGTATGCGGTAGGCGCAGCTATCTATGTGGTTTTTGTCTATTTGCTGCAAATCAGACTTCCGTAAAACAGGGGGGCTATTATGTCGCTTGATACACTTCTCAACATCATCAGTCCGTTTAATCTCTTGATGATGAATCTGGGCATTGCGGCGGGTATCATTATTGGCGCTTTGCCTGGGCTGTCCGTGGTCATTGCTATCACGATCCTGCTCCCTGTTACCTTTGGGCTGGATTCCGTCCCCGGAATGTTCCTGCTGCTGGGCGCTTACTGCGGCGGTACCTTTGGGGGCTCCATCACCGCCGTACTGATCAATACTCCGGGAACCCCCGCAGCTGCCGCCACAACGCTGGACGGCTATACCATGGCCCAGAACGGCCGGGCGGGTGACGCACTGAAATGTGCGCTCACGGCTTCAACTGTCGGTGGAATTCTCTCTTGCTTTGCTCTGATCTTTATCGCGCCCCCGCTGGCCAGCATGGCGCTGAAGTTTGGACCTGTCGAGTACTTTGCTCTTTGCCTCTTCGGCTTGAGCATTGTGATCGGGATCAGCGGGGATGACATTTTCAAAGGGTTGGTCATGGCGGCTCTGGGGTTGTTCGCTTCCACCGTGGGCATTGATTCCACCGAAGGCATTCCACGATTTATTTTTGGAAACAGCAACCTCCTGGCTGGCTTCAGTCCGGCGGTGGTCATGCTGGGTGTGTTCGCCATCAGCGAGATCCTGGACAAAAGCCGTATCGGGGTAAGCAACGGCAAAGTGGAGACAGAATATGCCAAAGCGAGCATCTCTCTGCGAGAGATCTTCAGCCATTGGAAAACCATGCTCTGGTCCTCGCTCTATGGCATTTTTATCGGTGCTGTGCCCGGTACAGGCGGCGCTATCTCCGCGTTTTTCAGCTATAACGAAGCAAAGCGCCGGTCCAAGCATCCCGAGAAGTTTGGTACCGGGATCCCGGAGGGCATTATCGCCCCTGAGGCCGGGAACAACGCAGTAACTGGCGCGACGCTGATCCCTCTGCTGACCATGGGCATTCCGGGTGACACCGCCGTCGCTGTACTGTTGGGTGCGCTTACCATGCAGGGAATTGTCCCCGGCCCGGAACTTTTTACCTCGAATAAATTCTGGGTCTATTCCATTATGGGCGGCCTGCTGCTGATCAACATTTTTATGTTTCTCCAGGGCACCCTGTTCAACAAGGCTTTTGCCAACGTGGCAAAGCTCCCCTTCAGTATCTTGGTCCCCTGTATCGCGATTTTCTGCACCATCGGGTCCTTCTCTGTGGCGAATAATTTTTTCAATGTGTTCGTCATGCTGGGTTTTGGATTCCTGGGGTATATTCTCAAGCGTTTTGGCTTTCCGCTGCCCCCCTTGACGATCGCGCTCGTCTTGGGACAGCTGACGGAAAACAATCTGCGCCGGGCGTTGATTCTGTCCGAAGGCAGCATTTCTATTTTCTTTACTCGGCCGCTGTCCCTGGTTTTCCTTGTCATCGCTCTGATTTCCCTGTGTCTGCCGCTGATCCGAAAGCTGAAGGGCAGAAAAGCTTGATACTGACATAAAATGGAGGTCCCTATGCAAAAACAGCCAAACATTTTGTTTATCTTTTCCGATCAGCAGCGGGCGGATACTCTGGGCTGCTATGGCCAGCGTCTGGATGTGACCCAAAATCTGGATGCCCTTGCCAAAGATGGTGTGAAATTTGAAAAAGCCTATACCCCTCAACCCGTCTGCGGTCCGGCCCGTTCCTGTCTGCAGTCCGGCCAATACGCCACAGAGACCGGCTGTTTCATCAACGGCCGCCCCCTGCCCACTGATATCCCCACCGTTGCCAAGGAATTGTCCGCGGCTGGGTACGAGACCGCTTATGTGGGCAAGTGGCATCTGGCCAGTCACCATCATAACGGTATCCTGTATCAGGACAAGCCCATTCCCCCGGAACTCCGGGGCGGATTCCGTGACTACATCGCCATGGCGGATGTGTTGGAGTTCACATCTCACGGCTATGACGGACATGTCTGGGACCGCGACGGCAAGCAGATGGACTTTATCGGCTATCGCGCCGACTGTCTGACCGACTACGCCATCCACTATATCCGGAACAAGACCAGCGCAGCGCCTTTCTATATGTTTATCTCCTATCTGGAACCCCACCACCAAAACGACACCAACGACTTTGAGTGTCCCGACGGCTACCGCGAAAAATTCAAGGATGTAGAGATCCCTTACGAGTTGAAGCACGGTATGTACAAAGGAGACTGGGACAACGGCCGCTATGCGGACTACATTGGCAGCTGCCATGCGCTGGATCAAAACGTTGGACGGCTGGTCGACACGCTGCGCCAAAAGGGCATCTATGATGACACTGTTATCATATACTGCAGCGACCATGGCGATCACTTCCAGACTATGAACGGCGAGCATAAACGCCAGTGTTTTGATTCCTGTCTCCGCATCCCGCTCATCATTAAAGGAACTGACGATTTCAGAGGCGGTATCACGAAGACCGAGCCGGTCAGCCTAATCAACCTCCCGCCCACCATCCTAGAGATGGCCGGCGTCTCTGCTCCCGACACGTTCCAAGAACCCCCGCTCCATCAGCTGATGCGCGGCGACGGCTGGGATAATTGTGTATTCTATCAGATCAGCGAAGCGGAACTGGCGCGCGGAATCCGTACCGAGCGCTGGAAGTACTGTGTGCACGCCCCCCATGTTCAGGAAGTGCTGGATATGGGAGCGAGGTTTGACACCAACCATTACCGCAACACGCTCAGAAAAGCGGTCCCTTACAGCGATGATTATGTGGACCAGTATCTGTTTGACACTTACAATGATCCCTATGAGCTACATAATCTGATCGATGATCCGGACTACTACGAGATCCGCGAAACGCTCCGCGCCAAATTGACCGCGTATATTCAAAAAGCAGAGCACAGAAACGCCGTCATCCATCCGTATGGGCATGTATTTTCCTGACGGGGCTCTTTACTTCTGGTTTCTGCAAATAGAGACGTTAAAAAATGAAGTGGCGCAGCGTAAGCTGCGCCACTCTGTTTGATACTCCATGCTTCTGCCGGAGGCTTTGCTTTCCTGATACTTATCATCTGAAAAGAACATCGTTTTTGACAAAACTTGTGGACAGTCTGGAACACAGGCCATTGCCTCGTCATGGTCAAAGACAGCACGGGGTAAGCTGCGTGTTTTCTGGACGGGCCTCAGACCCGCGCATGTACGCCGTTTTGCTGCAGCGGTACTTATGTCCTTCACTATCTGGACGGCCCTGTGCCCTTGCCCACCAGCGTGCAGCTGTCTCGGAGGCAAAGAGAAAATGGAAATTCTATCTTGACGGGCAAAGTGTGTCCGTTTTCAATCCGGTCGATCAATGTCTTTGCCGCCTGTTTTCCCAATTCGTCGATGGGGACATGGACCGTGGTCAGCATTGGGATGGTATAGCGCGCAAGCTCGATGTCGTCAATGCTGATGACGGATACATCCTCCGGGATGCGATAACCGCTCTCCTGCATGGCTTTCACCGCGCCGATGGCGGTGGCGTCGTTGGCGCAAAACATGGCCGTGAAAGCTACGTTTCGTTCCAGTTGTTCCTTGGCACCGTAGTATCCTCCGTCCAAGCCCTGTTTGGCATTGACGATCAGATTCCTGTCACAGGGGATCCCTGCGGCTTTCAGCGCGTCGCAATAACCGCGATAGCGGCTCTCTTTGTTCAGTTCGCCGATATAAACGATCTTTCTGTGCCCGAGCTCCAACAGCGTTTCCATCGCCTTCAGGCTGGCTTTATACCCGTCGCAGAAAATGGCGTCATGCTTGCTGCCGGTAGGATTGAGCCCCACATAGACGACGTTCTTCTGCGCCTCCGCGATGGTCTTCAGCCATTCCTGATCGAAGCGTCCCAGTACCACCAGCCCTTTGATCTTGGATGCCTTCAGTATGGATGTAAAGTCTTTCCCGCCCAAATCCTCCGCGTAAAAGGAACACTTTAGGATATAGTCCTTCTTATAGGCTTCCCGTTCAATGGAACTTGCAAGTTCCGAAAAGAACATATCTTTGTTGTCTTGGCTTCTGGCGTAGATCATCGCATAGTAGTGCTTACCATCGGTATCGCGCTTTTGTGACAGGCCGGAACGGCGGAGATTTTGTGCATTCTCATTGGGGACAAAACCGGTTTCCCGGACGATCTCCCATATCCGGTTCTTCACTTCTTTACTTGCGGCCTTCGTGTCTTTGTCGTTTAGGACTCTGGAAACGGTGGAAGTGGAAACCCCCGCGGCTTTTGCAATATCCTTCAGTTTCATGTGGCCTCCAAAACGATCCGAAGAATTGTCGTACCATCCTATTAGATATATATTCCATTATACCATAATCTTGAGGAAGTTTGTAACATATTTTTACAGATCTTGCCATAAAAAGCGAGAAAATCCGGGCGTTTCAAAGACTCGGCGTGCCAGGCGCACCCCCGCTGCCGCTGCAGTCAAAAAAGTTTATGCTGGAGTGAGTGAACATGAAGATCGTAGTGATTGATGGACAGGGCGGGCGGTTGGGAAGGATGCTCGTTGAGCTGATCCGGGACAGCTTCGCCGATGCGCGGATCTATGGAATTGGGACCAACAGTATTGCGACGGCGAATATGCTGAAGGGAGGATGTGACTTTGGGGCGTCCGGAGAAAACCCGGTTATCCGAAATGTAATGGACGCGGATGCGGTGCTGGGTCCTGTTGGGATCATAGCGGCCCATGCCATGCTTGGGGAGGTGACTCCGGCCATGGCGGAGGCGGTGGGAGGCTGCAGAGCACCCAAGTATTTGATCCCTGTGAACAGCTGTGGGATCACAGTCGCCGGAACGAGAGGGATGCAGCTGAATACGTTGGCTGCACAGCTGGTTCAGCAGATGGCGGCTGACTTGAACGGGGGAAACGGTAAAAGCCCGGTACGTTATTTGGACCATGATACATAAAATCAAAAGCGGGCACATCTGCCAAACAGGGAAGCATCTGCACAAGCGGATGCTTCCCTGTTTCGTTTCAAGACGGTCAGCCGCTTGGGAGCGAAGTGACCGAGGGGGGCTTTCATCCCAGACGAGCCGTTGCCGCCCGCGCCGCGGCCCCGGAGGGCTACATGAAACATATTTGCGCCTGTCATGCCGCCAGAAACGGATATCATTCACGGCAACGTTGTTTGTAGTGTTTCCAAGCCTGACAGCCCGTGAGTTTCACATCAGCGGCGGCGCGTGCCGAACAACCCGCGAACGATCTGCTTGCCCAGCTCCCGGCCCACGGTATTGGCGGTGGAATTGATGGCCTTTTCCAGCGGCGTCTGCCGGCTGCGGCTGGTGCTGCGGCTGGAGGCGGCTCGCCGGGGTGCGGTCTGGCGGTAGGCCTGCTCCATGGCCCGCTGTTCCTTTTCCCAGGCAGCCTGCCGCGCCTTCTGCTCCTTCTCCCAGGCGGCCTGACGGGCCTCGGCTTCCGCCCTGGCCTCCTGTTCCTCCCGAACCTCTTCCAGCACCTCATAGGCAGAGCGGCGGTCCTCTGTCTGGGCATACTTCTGATACAGGGGGCTGCCGGTGATGGCGTGTTTTATCTCCTCGGCTGATGCGGCGCTCATAGAGCTGCGCGGGGGCAGAATGCCTGCCTGCTGGACCACGGCGGGGACGCCTTTCGCGTCCAGCAGGGAGAGCAGCGCCTCGCCCACGCCCAGGGCCTGGAGCGCCTGCTCGGTGTCGAACGCCGGATTGGCACGGAAGGAGCGGGCGGCGGCCCGCAGAGACTTTTGGTCGTTAGGAGTATAGGCCCGCAGGGCGTGCTGGACCCGATTGCCGATCTGGCCCAGAACACTGTCGGGCAGATCGGAGGGATTCTGGGTGATGAACCAGACGCTGACCCCCTTGGAACGGATCAGCCGGACCACCTGTTCTACCTTTTCCACCAGAGCCTTGGGAGCGTCCTTGAACAGAAGGTGGGCCTCATCAAAGAAGAAGACCAGCTTGGGCTTGTCCAGGTCGCCTGCCTCGGGGAGCATCTCGTACAGCTCAGACAGCATCCACAGCAGGAAGGTGGCGTACAGCAGGGGGTGCTGGAACAGCTCCTGGCACTCCAGGATGTTCAGTACGCCGCGGCCGTCCTCGGCCCAGTCCATCCAGTCGGCCAGATCGAGATCGGGCTCGCCGAAGAACAAGTCGCCGCCCTCGTCCTCCAGCTGGAGCAGGGCGCGCTGGATGGCACCCACCGACTGGCTGGAGATATTGCCGTAGGTCAGCTTGAATTCCTTGGCGTTGTCCCCCACATACTGGATCATGCTTCGCAGGTCCTTCAGGTCGATGAGCAGCAGCCCCCGGTCGTCGGCAATGCGGAAGACGATGCGGAGGATACCGCTCTGAGTCTCGTTCAGCCCCAGCAGGCGGCTGAGCAGCTCCGGGCCCATCTCTGAGATGGTGGTGCGGACGGGGTGTCCCTGTTTGCCGTAGACGTCCCAAAAGCGGGTGGGATAGGCGGCATAGTCAAACCCGGAGATTCCCATGGTGTCGATGCTGCGGCGGATGTGCTTGGTCTCGTGACCGGGCTGACACATGCCGGACAGATCGCCCTTGATGTCGGAAAGGAATACGGGCACACCCATATCGCTGAAGGACTCAGCCAGCACCTTCAGCGTGACCGTCTTGCCGGTGCCGGTGGCGCCGGCGATCAGGCCGTGGCGGTTGGCCATGGAGGGCTCCAGATAGATGGGAACGTCCCCGGCGGCGAGCCAGATTTTATGCAGATCCTGTAAGTACATGTCAAAAAGCCTCCCTCTTACGCGGCGGGCATTAGGATGGCTCTATTGTAGCACGGGGAATGGATGAGCGTCCACCTGTTTTGATGTGTTTTCAGAAGAAAAACGCCGGTGGGCGGCCCGGAGTGCTCCGGACCGCCCACTGGGGAAACACGGGGTCACATAATGTGTTCTTCGGCGCAGTTGTCCGCCACCCGCACGCCCATCTTTTCCAGAGAGGCGACCCGGAAGTTGGCGATGCTCACCGCGTCGAATTTGGGACATAGCCGCAGCTCCGGACTGAGCCGAAGGTCTTCAACCGTGTTTCGATATTTCGGTTTGTCCAATGTGATCACCCCTGGAATAGTATGTCCCCGGCGGCACCGGGATATCAGCGGAATAGAGGGCCGGAGAAGGACGCACACTAGAGGGAAAGGTCCAGGTGCGGAGCAAAAGGGGGAGTACAATGAAATATTACCACGGGGCAGACCGGCGGGGCGCTTATTTTGAGGGCTGGTATCTGAAACACCAGGGGGCGGAAGGGGAATTTGCGGTGATCCCCGCCTTCCACCGGGACCGGCGGGGGACGGAGAGCGCGTCCATCCAGGTGGTCACCCGGGGAGCGGGAAAGCTCTTTACCTTTCCGGCCCGGTCCTTCCAGGCCTGGCCGGACCGGTTTCAGGTCCGGGTGGGAGCCAACTGGTTTTCCCAAGAGGGGCTCCATCTGGAACTGGAGGAGCCGGGATTCTCTCTGCGGGGGGATCTGCGGTACGGTCCCTTTCACCCTCTGACGTCGGATATCATGGGCCCCTTCCGGTTTGCTCCCGGCCTGCCCTGCGTCCACGGAGTCCTCAGCATGGAGCACAGGGTGGATGGGATGGTGTCCCTTAACGGCGCACCCTGTTTCTTTTCCCGGGGAAAGGGGTACGCAGAGACGGACCGGGGCCGCTCTTTCCCCTCCCAATATCTGTGGACCCAGTGCTCCTGGCAGGAACGGCAGCGGGGGAGCCTGATGCTGTCTCTGGCCCGCATCCCCCTGCCGGTGGGGAGCTTTACCGGCTGTATCGGGGAGATTTGCTTTGCCGGAAGCTCCTACCGGCTGGCCACTTACCGCGGAGTGCGGATTGAGGAATGGTCCGAGGCGGGGGCCTCGATCCGCCGGGGGGAACTGCGGCTGACGGTGGAGGTGCTGGACCGGGCACCGGCGGAGCTGATGGCCCCGGAGCGGGGGAGCATGAGCCGTGTGATCCGGGAGAGCCTATGCGCCAGGGTCCGCTACCGCTTCTGGGAAGGGGAGCGTCTGGTATTCGACCACGAGGATGACCGGGCCAGCTTTGAGTACGCTGGTTCGGACTGACGGGACAGGTCACGGCTGATCGGCCAGAATGGCAATGAACTGGGCGGCCCGGGGCTTGTCCTCCATGGGATAGCCGGCAAGCTCCCGGACCAGATCAGGATTGCGTTCCCAGGCCATGGAGACAACGGAGCGGATGTTTCGTTCCACCGTTTTCCAACTGGTGCCGTAGGGCTTGGCAACCATGGGGTATAGGCTCTTCGTGACCAGGAAGAGGGAGTCCGGGTCCCGACGGGCCAGCTCCACTGCGCTGATGGTCTGGTGGTAGCCAATATAGTTGGGTGTGACGCCCAGGCGTTTTAATGTATCGTGACAGCTCATGTTCATCCGTCTCCATGTTCTTCCTTGATGACAGAGAGGGACCGGCTGATTTGAAGGATGGAGTGCAGCAGTTCCTCCTGGGCCGCTTCGGAGCACCGGGCAAACCAGTCGAAGCCGCGGATCAGTTGGGTGATGACCTCCAGCTGCGTGGGCGGGACGGAGCCGGAAAGGAGAACGGAAAGGGGCACACCCAGATGTTGAGAAATACATTGGACGGTATCCAGGTTGGGACTTTTTCCGTACTCGATCTCCTGTAGGGTGGATTTGGAAATGCCCACTGCCTGGGCGAATTCAAGCTGCGTCATTTTCTGGAGAATTCTGTAAGATTTTAAATTATTCGATAGATTGTGACTGGATTCCACGAATTTCCCCTCCTCTATATATAAAGATAGCGGAAAAACGGGGAAATGTGTGCCCGAATTCCCGGAATACAGGCCCGATATTCTGGCCATGGGGGAAAACGGGGGGCATGATCTGAGAATTCTACCGCGTACAGGCTGTTCCGAGGGAGGAAGTTTGAGCTTTGTGCCAATAGAAGCGGCGGTCAAAAATCGCGGTACATTGCTTTTTTGACCGCAAAGATTCCCGCCTCGGGACCGTCCGACGGTCCCGAGGCGGGATGGGAGAAAGAGATGGAGATTGTTTACAGCAGGTGGATGTTGACGATCAGTCCGGAGAACACGATGGACACGGTGGACACCAGCTTGATCAGGATGTTCAGAGAGGGGCCGGAGGTGTCCTTGAAGGGGTCGCCCACGGTGTCGCCGATGACAGCGGCCTTGTGGCAGTCGGAACCCTTGCCGCCGTGGTGACCGGCCTCGATGTACTTCTTGGCGTTATCCCAGGCGCCGCCAGCGTTGGACATAAAGACGGCCATGGCGAAGCCGGTGACGGACACACCGCCCAGCAGACCGACCACGCCTTCCACAGACAGGATCAGGCCGGTGAGGATGGGAACGATGATAGCCAGCAGGGAGGGTTTCACCATCTCGTGGAGGGCGCCCTTGGTGCACAGACCCACGCAGGTGGCGTAGTCGGGATCGGTCTCGCCCTCCATGATACCGGCGATCTCCCGGAACTGGCGGCGGACCTCAACCACGATGGACTGGGCGGCACGCTGGACCGCGCTCATGGTGAAGGCGGCAAAGACGAAGGTGAGCATGGCGCCGATGAACAGACCCACCAGAACGGCAGGGTTGGTAAGGGACAGGTCGGGGGCATGGCTCATCTTGCCCTTGACGATGTCAACATAGCTGACCAGCAGAGCCAGGGCGGTAAGGGCGGCGGAGCCGATGGCGAAGCCCTTGCCAGTGGCGGCGGTGGTGTTGCCCAGAGAGTCCAGAGCGTCGGTGCGCTCGCGGACCTCTTCGCCCAGACCGGACATCTCGGCGATGCCGCCGGCGTTGTCAGCCACGGGGCCGTAGGCGTCGGTGGCCAGGGTAATGCCCAGAGTGGACAGCATGCCTACCGCGGCGATGCCGATGCCGTACAGGCCCTGGGAGAAGCGGGAGGCGTAGTCGGCGGCGGAAGTGGTCATGGAGCCGCCGGCGGCCAGGAAGGAGATGATGACGGCGCCGCCCACGATGAGGATGGGGGCGATGGTGGACAGCATGCCCAGGGAGAGACCGCCGATGATGGTGGTGGCGGCGCCGGTCTCGGTGGCGTCAGCCAGACCCTGGGTGGGCTTGTAGGTGTCAGAAGTGTAATACTCGGTGAAGTAGCCGATGGCGCAGCCGCCGGCCAGACCGCAGAGAATGGCCACATATACGCCCCAGTTGCCCAGGATGAAATAGGTCAGGGGGGCGGCGATGATGGCGGCCAGAACGGCGGCGGTGTAAGTACCCTTACGCAGGGTGCCCAGCAGCTCGCGCTGGGTAGCGCCCTCCTTGGTCCGGATCAGGAAGGAGCCGAAGATGGAGCACAGGATACCCGCCACGGCCAGAGCGATGGGCAGCAGCATGGCGCCCCAGGAGTGGTCGGGGTAAGCGGCCACGCCCAGAGCAAAGGTGGCCAGAATGGAGCCTACATAGGACTCGTACAGGTCGGCGCCCATGCCGGCCACGTCGCCCACGTTGTCGCCCACGTTGTCGGCGATGGTGGCGGGGTTGCGGGGATCGTCCTCGGGGATACCGGCTTCCACCTTGCCCACCAGGTCGGCGCCCACGTCGGCGGCCTTGGTGAAGATGCCGCCGCCCACACGGGCGAACAGGGCCATGAAGGAGGCGCCCATGCCGAACATGACCATGGTCTGCGCGATCTTGGGGGCGTCATAGCCGGCGATGTACTTCAAAATGTGGAACCAGACGGAGATGTCCAGCAGACCCAGGCCCACCACAGTGAAGCCCATGACCGCGCCGGAGGAGAAAGCCACGTTCAGTCCCTTGTTCAGGCTCTCGCTGGCGGCCTGGGCAGTCCGGGAGTTGGCAGCGGTGGCGATCTTCATGCCTACGAAGCCGGCCAGCGCGGAGTAGATACCGCCGGTCAGGAAGGCGAAGGGGATGAACCAGTTGTCTAGAAGATGGAATGCGGCCAGTGCCAGAAGAATCAAAAACACCACAAAGAAGACCTTTGCCACCGTAACATACTGGTGCTTCAGGTAGGCATTGGCGCCCTGCCGAATGGCGGAGGCAATCTTCTTCATGGTGTCGTTGCCCTCGGAAAAGGACAATACCTTTTTCCGCTGCAGCCCTGCGAACAGCAGTGCTGCCAGTGCACCGACTAATCCGATCCAAAACATGTTACTCACAGTCTTGCACTCTCCTTTTACACACGAAGGAAATGATTCGATGGGCTTGAACAAAGTCAAGCACAAAGTTATGGTAGTATTTTAGCATATAATCCCAAAAATGCAAGTAAATAATTTCTGGTACTGCATGATAAATTCCTAAAAAAATTCAGCAAGCCTCGACTTAACGGGGCTTGCTGAAGGGGAAGACGGGATCAAGCGCGGCGCCAGGTGGAGCGGCTGAACAGGACCAGCACGGGGAAGATCTCCAGACGGCCGATGATCATGCAAAGGGACATGACCAGCTTGGACAGGTGGGAGAAGGCGAAGAAGTTCCCGGCGGGACCCACCGCCTCAAGACCGGGACCCACATTGCTGACGCAGGTGAGGGCAGAGGTAAAGGAGACGGTAAAGGAAAAACCATCCAGAGAGATCACCAGGGCTGCGGACAGAATGACCAGGAGATAGCAGCCGATGAAGATCAGAACAGAGCGGACGGTGTCCTCGTCGGCCACCTTTCCGTCCAGCTTGATGACCTCCACGGAGCGGGGATGAATGATGCGGTGGATCTCCCGCCGGATGGACCGGAACAGGATCAGGACCCGGGAGCACTTCATACCGCCGCCGGTGGATCCGGCGCAGGCTCCGCAGAACATAAGGAGCACCAGCACCGCGTGGGAGAAGTTGGGCCAGAAGGACCAGTCCGTGGTGGAGAAACCGGTGGTGGAGATGATGGAGCAGACCTGGAAGAAGGCATACCGGAAGGTCTCCAACAGGTTGGAATAAATGGGGTAGATATTGATGGAGATCAGTACCGTGGCACCGGCTACCGCGATGAGGAAAAAGCGCAGCTCGTCGCTCTGAAGGATCTCCTTGAACTTTTTGGTCAGCAGGAGGAAGTACACCGCAAAGTTCAGGGAGAACAGCAGGATGAAGACGGAAATGATCATGTCGATGGCGAAGCTGCCGTAAGCTCCCACGCTGGCGTTCCGGTTGGAGAAGCCGCCAGTGCCGGCGGTGCCGAAGGCGTGGATAAAAGCGTCGTACAGGGGCATACCGGCCAGCTTCAGACAGGCCACCTCCGCCAATGTGAGGGCGCAGTAGATGCTGTACAGGATCTTGGAACTCTGGGACTGCTTGGGCACCAGCTTGGAGAAGACGGGGCCGGGACTTTCGGCCTGAGTCAGATAGTGGGAGCGGATGCCCATAGAGGGGAGAACGGCAGTGGCCAGCACCAGTACGCCCATACCCCCCATCCAGTGGGTGAGGGAGCGCCAGAAGAGGATGCCCTTGGGCAGAGCCTCAATATTGGTCAGAATGGAAGCTCCCGTGGTGGTAAAGCCGGAGCAGGATTCAAACACACAGTCCACGAAGGAGGCAAAGTGACCGGAGAACCAAAAAGGCAGGGCGCCCACCAGGCCGGTAATGAGCCAGATCAGGCCCACGGCGGCAAATCCCTCCCGGATATAAAAGTGCTGCCGGGTGGGGGTGGCGGCCAGGAGAAAGCCTGCCGCCGCCACGATGGCGATGCTCCACAGGAAGGGAGAAGGGTCCTCCCGGTACAGAAGAGCCACCGCCAGGGGCAGCACCATGGCCGCCGCTTCGATCTGGAGGATGCGGCCCACGACTTTAAAGACCAGCTTCAGATTCATTGCTGCCCTCCCGATGTGCCGGAGGCGGACCGCTCCGGGGCATAGATGTCGTTCAGACCCGTGATCCCGCTGTTGCAGGAAATGATGATCACCTTGTCATCGGACTGAAGGGCGGTGGAGCCCTCCGGGATGATGATGTCCTGTCCCCGGACGATGACCGCAATCAGCACGCCGGGACGGAGGGAGAGGTCCTTCAGCGCTACGCCCAGGTGGCGGGTGGAGGCGGTGACGGTAAACTCCATGGCCTCCGCGGCGCCCCCGGCAATGCGGTGGAAGGAGTTCATCACGCTGCCCTGGGAATTCTGCATGCCGCGGACCAGACGCAGAATGTGGGAGGCGGTGATGAACTTGGGGGAGATCACACTGTCCAGTCCCACGGAACGGGCGATCCCGGCGTAGTTTTCCCGGTTGCACTTGGTAATGATCTTGGGCAGGCCCTGCTGCATGGCGTACAGGGAGATGATCAGATTGTCCTCGTCCCGGTCGGTGAGGGCCACAAAAGCGTCATAGGAAGAGAGATTTTCCGACTCCAGCAGTTCCTGGTCGGTGCCGTCGCCGCAGATGGTCATGGCCCGGGGGAATCGTTCACTGATTTGGCGGCAGCGTTTCTCGTCCAGTTCCACGATCTTCAACTTGATGCCGGCCCGGTCCAGGATACTGGCCAGATACATGGAGATCTTGCCGCCGCCCACCAGGAACACCTGCTTGACCTTGGGAGCATACCGGCCCAGGAGCCGGAAGAACTGGTCCAGGCTGTCCGGACGGCCGATCAGATACAATTTATCGTCCACGCTTGGGACGAAGGAACCGTTGGGAATGATCATCTGACTGCCCCGCTCCACAGCGCAGAACAGCAGGGACAGCTTTTTGACCTGGGCGGACAGGGCGTGGAGCGGTTTGCCCACCAGAAAATCGTTTTCCTGGAGCCGGAAGCCCATCAGCTCTACCCGGCCCCGGCAGAAGGTCTCAATATTGGCGGCGGAGGGGAAACGGAGCAGCCGGGAGATCTCTACGGCGGTGGCGCTCTCAGGATTGATGATCGTGTCAATTTTCAGATTTCGCCGCAGCTCGGCCAGGCTGGCGGTATACTCCTGGTTCCGGATCCGGGCAATGGTGTATTTGGTGCCCAGGTTTTTGGCAGTGAGGCAGCAGATCATGTTGACCTCGTCGGAGTTGGTGGCGGCGACCAGCAGGTCGGCGCCGACCACGCCGGCTTCCCGCAGTACGTCGGCGGACACGCCGTTGCCCCGGACCACCATAATGTCCAGACTGTCGGCGGCACGGCGGAGGGGGTCCTCCCGCACGTCCACCACAGTGATGTCGTGTTTCTCGCGGACCAGCTGTTCCGCCAGGGAATAGCCGACTTTTCCGTTGCCCACGATGACGATTTTCATGTCAGAGCATCCTTTCAGCGTTTGGTATCAAGGCAAAATACGCCCCGCCCAAGGTGGGCCTTGAGCGGGACGCATATGAATCTGGGGTCAGACGGTCCACTGCCCATGAATGATGCCCACCAAGAGCCAGTTGGACTCTCCCGGGGCAAAGACCAGCCGCAGGGAGCACCAGTCGATTCCCTGATAGGCGGGGTCGATGCCGGGGAAGGAGAAATCAACGAACCGGCATCCGGGATAGGCATCCGTCACATTCTCCAGGGCATTCCCGCTCATGAGGATCTGGTCAACGCCGATCCGGGTGGCCTGGGTATAGTCCGCATTAAACACAAAGGCGGCGAAGTACTGTTCCATAGTCATGTTGATGAGACTGCCCCGGCCGTCGGTGATGCCCCAGGTGTAGACAGTATCGTCCTCCGCCAGATTGCGGATCTGTTCCGGAGTGAACGTCAGGTCGGTGCTGAAATCCACGGTGGAATATGGGGTGAAGGTGACGCCGCGCTCCGGATGGACCAGAGAGGCCAGCGCCTCATAATCGCGGTCCTTGATGGTGTGGAGCAGATAAAAAGCGGTGTCCAGAAGGGGGAAGTTGTCCTGAGTATCCAGAGCCTGCACAGGGGCGGCAGAGGCCGAGGAGGAACCGGAGACCGCGCTTCCGGCGGGGGCGTGAAGCATGGAGCCGGGGGCGGCATGGGCGTCCGGGTCCCATGGCATGGGCAGAATGCCGCCGACCAGAAGGCCTGCCAGCAGGCAGAAGATACAGGCGAGAGTCCCGGGGCGTTTCATGGTGGTCACCTCCTGTTGGGATTGGGGATGGCGCGCGATCCCGCTGGAATGTCTTTGACAAATCCCACAACAGATATGTAAGAAAATTCAATTTATTATAATATAAAATGAATGAAAGGTCAAGGGAGGGACCATGAGTCCCGTTGCGCTTTTGCCCGTCAAGACCTGAAGTACGTCAAATCCGGCGGTCAGATTGAAATATGAACCCATACGGCTGTGACCACATGACGCGGTAAGGTGGAATTTCTAAAGAGGCGCGGCCGTCCTGCCCCAGGGAAAACGGGTCGTTATTGCAGTTGCCTGGGCCGACCGGTCAACGCATTGTCGATCGGACGGGGGATAACGTTTTTTGGAAACAGGAAAGGCTCCGCAGGCGGGCCTGCGGAGCCTTTGATATGTGGGCTGTGTAAGGCGGACCTTACCGATAGGAATCGGCCAGGGCCTGGAACTTGGGCAAAGCCCGCTGGATCATTTCGGTCTGGACGCAGTAGGCCAGACGGAAGTGGCCGGGGGCGCCGAAACCGGAGCCGGGGACCAGCAGCAGGTCGAACTGCTTGGCCCGCTCGCTGAAGGCCATGTCGTCAGGCTCCAGGGAACGGGGGAACAGGTAGAAGGCTCCGCCGGGTTCGGCAACGTGGTAGCCCATCTCCCGCAGGGAGGATACCAGCAACTTGCAGTTGCGCTCGTATACCGACAGGTCGGAGGTCAGATCGCAGCACAGGGAGGTGACCTGCTGGAACAGGCTGGGGGCGTTCACATAGCCCAGAGAGCGGCCGGCTCCCGCCACGGCGGCATAGACCTGAGCGGAGTCAGTCACGTTGCCGGGGACCAGAATATAGCCCAGACGCTCACCGGGGAGGGACAGGGACTTGGAGAAGGAGTAGCACACAATGGTGTCCGGATAGATATGGGGGACCCAAGGGGCTTCAAAGCCCTGGAACACGATCTCGCGGTAGGGTTCGTCGGAGACCAGGTAGATGGGGTGGCCATACTCCTTCTCCTTGGCGGTGAGGATAGCGGCCAGCCGCTCCAGGGTCTCCCGGGAGTAGACCACGCCGGAGGGATTGTTGGGGGTGTTGATGACCACGCCCTTGGTGTTGGGGGTCAGGGCCTTCTCAAAGGCGTCGAAGTCGATCTGGAAATGCTCGATCTCCGGGGGGATCAGCACCATCTTTGCACCGGCCCCCTCAATGAACACCTTGTACTCGGGGAAGTAAGGGGCGAAGACGATGAACTCGTCCCCGGGACAGGTGAGACCGTTGAAGACGCAGCACAGGGAAGCGGCGGCGCCCACGGTGATGTAAAACTGGTCGGCGGTGTAGTCCCCGCCGAAGCGGCGGTTCAGAGAGTCGGCGAAGCGCTGGCGGGCGGCGGCGTCGCCCTGGGCGCTGGTGTAACAGTGGATGACGTCGGGGTTCTCCTTCAGAATGCGGATGGCGGTCTCGTTCACCGCGTCGGGTGCGGGAACGCTGGGATTGCCCAGAGAAAAATCGTAGACATTTTCAGGGCCTACAATGGCGGCGCGCTGCTTGCCGTACTCAAACAGCTCGCGGATCACGGAGCGGGCGGTGCCCAGCCCCAGCATACGTTCAGAAACCATAGGAAGCGACCTCCTGTTATAGCAAAATAGTGGGACCGCCGCGGCGGCCATGCCGGTGTTTTCTATTATTATAGCACGACACTTTTTCGAAGTAAAGTAAATTCCATGTCTAAAAAACAGAGGGGAAATACTTAATTGACGAAAATGGAAAAAGCAGGAACGAAAAAATGGAGAAAATGCACAATAAAAAAGGGGGATCGCTCTTTACAAAGGGGGGCGGGGCAGATATAATGCAAGTATGAACCGGAGAAACGGGGGGATGTCGGAATGGTGATCGCGGAAGGGAAATCCATATTGGATCAGGTCGCCTACGGACGGCTCCGGTTCCTCCGGCACCGACCGCAGGACATTGCGGAATTTTCCCAACGGACGCGGGAGGAGGAGTCGGCCCGCTTTCATAAGGCCCAGCGCCGGGCGGTACTGGAACTGGCCGCCTTTTATGACCAGGCGGCCCATCAGGTGGGAATCGAGATCGCGTCGATTTTTGCCGTCCATGCCATGCTGCTGGAGGATCGGGACTTTGTAGACACCATCCAGACCATGATCCGGGAGAAGGGGACCACGGCGGAGTTTGCGGTCCGGGCTGCCGGGGAGGGGTTTGCCTCCACATTTGCGAAAATGGACAGCCCTTACATGCAGGCCCGGGCGGCGGACATCCGGGACATTGCCCGGCGGGTGGTGCGCCTGCTGCTGGGAGCACGGCCCCAGGAGCCTCTGCGAGAGGGGCCGGCCATTTTGGTGGCGGACGAGTTTTTGCCCAGCGAGGTGATGGGCCTGAACCACCGGAGACTGCTGGGCCTGATCTCCAGGGAGGGGAGCGTGGACAGTCACACGGCGCTGCTGCTGCGGGCTTACCGGGTCCCCGCAATGGCTGAGGTGGACTTGGACCCGTGCTGGGACGGGCACCTTGCCCTTCTGGACGGGTTTGACCACCGGGTGTATCTGGACCCGGAACAAGAACTGTTGGAGTCCCTGCGGATACGGTATCAGGCGGGAGGAAAGCCGGCGGAGCACCCCGCGGAAGAGCCTCTGCCCGTGTGAGCGGCCTGCCCTGCGGAAGCGAAATGGCCGCTCCGGGCAGAGTCTTTTTGCTTTTTTGGCCGGACAAAAAGCAGTATGGACCGGGAAAATGAAGGATGGGGAAGATATGCTCTTGACGGGGAAGCCTTTCCCGGATATAATAAGATTCGCCTTTTGCAGGTATGCTAGTGTGGCTCAGGGGTAGAGCAGCTCACTCGTAATGAGCAGGTCGCCGGCTGTTCGTAAGGATGACCTTTTCAAACGGCGTAAAGTGTGGTAAACTAAAAACAGGGTATGGCGAAAGAGCCAATTCTCATAAGAAATGCTACTGTAGCTCAGTCGGTAGAGCAGCTGATTCGTAATCAGCAGGCCAGCGGTTCAAGTCCGCTCAGTAGCTCCAAGAAAATCCATGCCCTTGCGGCATGGATTTTTGTTTATCTGAAAGGAGCAAAAATCCATGAGCGAACGAGAGTACGCATCCCTGAAAAGCGCCCTTGCTTCCACCCGTATGGAGGGCTTTGAAGTAACAGAGCAGACGGTAAAGGACTGCGCCCGGCTTTTGGCGGGTGATGTTTCCGTTGCAGATTTGGTAAGGGAAATCGTGAGTCGCCCGGCAAAGGCGGTGTAATATGGGATACAGTCTTGCCCCAATCTCCGATAACTGCTACCCCGGCACGGCTGTGCTGATAAACAAATTTGACATCCATGATGAGGCTAAACTCAACGAGGTGGAAACAGTTCTGGTGTCTGCCCGCAGTGCGGAATGGATGGAGCATTCCAAAGCAGACAGTTTCGACTTTACCCATTACAAGGCTGTCCACCATTTTCTATTCTCTGACCTGTACGATTGGGCGGGTCAAATCCGCACGGTGGATATCAGCAAGAAGGGTACCCGGTTCTGTTCCGCAGAAAACATCGAGCGTCAGGCGGAGCTGATTTTCCACCGCCTCAAGGAGCGAAACTACTTCAAGAACTTACCTCATGGCGAGTTTGTGGACGAGATTGTAGACTTTTACTGTGTAACCAACGACCTGCACCCCTTTCGGGAGGGCAATGGACGCACCCAGAGGGCTTTCCTTACGCAACTCATCCGCAACGCCGGATACGACATCAACTGGGCTGAGGTGGACGGCGATCTGCTAATGATTGCAACAATCCAGTCCGCCCAAGGTGTGAAGGATTTGCTGAAGAAAATATTAAATGAAGCGGTTTCGTGTTAAAGCTTTTATCTGATTGGTAATTTGAGAGGGAGGAAAAACCTATGAGACTGGATGAGGAATGTAGGCTTTCCTTTTATCAGCAGATTGCATCTCTCAATGAAGATCATGGTGTGTACTTGGTGCAGAATATATCAGATAAAAAAATTTATGTAAAAAAGATATTAAAGATATACAATGTAGAAGTTTTTAGGTATTTGAAGGACAATCCGATTAAAAACACACCGCGCATATATGAAGTGATTGAAGATTCCAATCAGCTCATTGTGTTGGAAGAATATATAAGCGGGACTACGCTGCAGCAAATTCTCGATGAGCAAAAAGTTTTGAAAGAAGAACAAGTCGAAAATATTATTCGACAGCTGTGTTCAATACTTCTTGAACTTCATAAGGCTTATCCACCGATTATTCATCGGGATATCAAGCCATCTAATATCATTATTTCTCCGGATGGTGTTGTTAAACTCATTGACATGAATGCGGCCAAGTGGAGCCGGAATCATTCAGGCCGAGATACTGCATTAATTGGAACCGTTGGGTATGCCGCACCCGAACAATACGGTTTTGCGTCTTCGTGCGCACAGACTGACATTTATTCTGTTGGAATTCTTGTGAATATGATGCTTACGGGTGTTTTACCTCAGGAAAGATTAGCACGAGGAGCTTGGGGGGAAATTATAAGCTGCTGTACTAAAATGGACCCGCAGGAACGTTACAATAGCATCGATCAAGTCATAGCGGCTATTGACCATATTCAAAGTAGGTCAAAAGACGCTGAACGGGGTATCAAATGTCGATACGCGCCGCCAGGATTCCGCACTTTGAACCCCCTTACGATGTTATTTGCCACAGGTGGATATTTTCTGATTATTTTATTGGGATTCTCCTTAACAGTTGAAAATAGTACACCAACGGTTTTGTGGCTCAACAGAATATGGTTCACTCTCATCTTTATGGCGATTATTTTTTTCTTCGGAAATTACATGGATATTCAAGAGAAGATGGGCATTTGTAAAATCAGGAATAAATTGCTTCGAATCATGGTGAAGCTTTTTCTTGGCTTTAATATATTAATTGCTGGAATTATATTGCTTGCTATTATTGAACAAATTATCACATAGGGGATTTTAGGCATATGGATGAAAAGACAACTTCTACATTAACCGAAGTGCTTCAAAAAACATCACCGGACAACATTGCAGAATACTTCTTTGAAAATGAAAAATACATATTGAAAACGGATAAACCTTTTGCTGCTTACATGCGTTCGATGTTTAAGAGAAAGGGGATAAAGCAGCAAGATGTATTTTTGGCCGCTGATATTTCTGAAGGCTATGGCTATAAGCTCATTGCAGAAGAAAAACGGACGAGGCAGCGCGATTTGATTTTGAGGCTATGTTTAGCGTCCAGATTTTCGTTAGAAGAAACACAGCGGGCATTAAAAATTTATGGGATGGTGCCCCTTTATCCCCGTATGCGGCGCGATGCCGTATTGATTGTTGCGATTAATACTGGCAACTATGAAATTGCTATTGTGGATGAAATGCTTGCCAAACATGGCATGGAGCCCTTATATTCGTGCAGTGGATTAGAGTAATCTTCAGCGTTCCCACCGTAACTGGGGGAACGCTGAAAAAATATGTATGTTATACTTACGTGCAGGTGATGATATAAAATTTCCGGGCTGGAAGGCTGTTCCATATTGATGATCCGAGGCATGCGTGATAAAATATAAATGACAACTGCGTCGGGAGGTATTTGGCATGGGCTTGGGTGACTTTATTAAAGGGCAATTTATTGATGTTATTGAACATGTTGATGAAACAAATAAATTGCTGGTATACAAGTTTGAACGCTACGGCGATGAGATTAAACAGGGGGCCTCTCTGATTGTTCGGGAAGGGCAGGCTGCTGTATTTATATATAAGGGACAAATTGCGGATATTTTTTCGCCTGGTTCATATAATCTTGACACAAAAAATCTCCCCGTACTATCGTCACTGGGCGCCCTTCCTCGACTGTTTAATTCTCCAATAAAATCTGACTTGTACTTTATTAATACGACCCAGTTTATTGGTAATCGCTGGGGGACGAAGAATCCCATTTTGATGCGAGACAAAGATTTTGGAATTGTTCGAATTACATCTTTTGGCACATATTCGTTTCGCGTGATTGAGCCGGCCAGATTTATTAGGGAAGTATTCGGCGCACGAAAAATGAATATGACTTATGATATCCTGCAATTTTTGAATTCTTTTGTAAGCGAAGCAATCACGACTGTGCTTGCAGAAGCAAAAATACCTGTGTTGGATCTTGCTGCTGATTATCGTGGATTATCAGACTTACTAAAACGAAAAGTCAACGAGAGGGCAGCGACTTTAGGACTTGGGATCGAGGAAGCGGTGATAGAAAATATCGGACTTCCTCCTGAAGTTGAGAAACTTGTTGATGAACAGTCCGGTTTAGGTCTTGCTTCTCAGGATATGAGTGCATATATGCAGTATCAGACGGTCAGAGCAATGCGGGACGCATCTAAACAGAAAGGTGGCTTAGCTGGGCTTGGTGCCGGTATTGCATTTGGAAATCATATTGCCGGAACGATTTCAAGCGAAACCCCTTCTGGCGAGGATTCGATTGCGAAGCTCCGGGAATATAAAAAACTCCTTGATGAAGGTGTTCTCTCACAGGACGAGTTCGATGCATTAAAACAGAAAGCGCTAAAGATATAAACTAAGGGAGGATTGGATTGTGAAATGTGATGCTTGCGGTGCACCGGTAGAAAACGGAAAATGTACTTATTGCGGAAAGTCGTTTGAATCCCAGGCGACAGAACGCGTACAGACGGAACCGAAGGTTGCCGAAACCAAGGAAACGCCAAAGAAACCCACGAACAAGAAGCTGATGGTTTGTAAAACTTGCGGGGCTGAGATTGCGAAAAATGCTAAAAAATGCCCCCAATGCGGCGCGAAGATCAAGAAACCTTTCTATAAGAAATGGTGGTTCTGGCTTATTGTTGTTTTGATTATTGGCATGGGGGCTTCTGGAGGTAATAGCGAAGACGGTAAGGGTTCTGCGAGTTCCAATGACACAACTGCTGTTACTGAAGGCAAGGACACTAATTCCTCTGCCGAGAGTTCAAATGATTCTTCCAGCAGCGTTGCCAATGGCAATCAGGAAACAACGGAGAATGTTGCTCCAGCGGAGGACAATGTGCCAACTGAGTATAAGTCTGCTCTGAGAAAAGCTGAAACTTATAGTAAGACCATGAATATGTCTAAAGCGGGTATCTATGATCAGCTGACTTCTGAGTACGGAGAGCAGTTCCCTGAGGAGGCAGCTCAATATGCTATCGACAACATGGAAGCGGACTTTAAGGAAAATGCATTGAAAAAGGCTAAAACTTATAGTGAAACCATGCATATGTCCAAAGCGGCCATATATGATCAGCTAATTTCCGAGTATGGCGAACAGTTTACTGAGGAAGAAGCTCAGTATGCGGTCGACAACCTTGCTGCAGACTACAAAGCAAATGCTTTAGCAAAAGCAAAAACCTATCAAGAGACAATGAGCATGTCCAAGTCTGCAATTTATGACCAGCTGGTTTCTGAATATGGTGAGCAGTTTACGGCGGAAGAAGCTCAGTATGCTGTTGATAATCTTGGCTAATAAAACATACACTTGCTCAATTCAAAGTTAAGGTAGCTATTCCAGCTGACTTGTGATATGTTGTCTTGCTACAAGGAGGCGAGGCGCATGAACAAACTGTTGGAAACACTCTACCACAGCCTGTATACCCCGTTGGAGCAGTCTGAGCTTCAATCAGAAATCAGTTCTTGCCACCACCAGCTGACGGAGCGGCTGGGAAAGCCGGAACACAAACTGCTACTGAAATTGGTGGATGACTACGACCACTTTGTGGATATGCAGTCCATGGACAGCTTTCTCTGCGGGCTGAAACTGGGCCTGGATCTTGCATACGAACTGAAACACTACGACGGACATCTCCTCGGCGATGAAGCCGAAGAAGATGTCCGTCGTTTTCATTATGACTGATCTTTATCCCATGTCTCCCTGTAATCCTGGGTACCGACTTTTTCCTGCATAAAGGGAGCAGCCGGATCCAATGATAGCCTTGACATAGTGTGACTGCGGCTTTATAATAAAAATACCCCACCCAGGGGGGGTGTATACCGGGCGCGCTGAGAGTAAGGATTTGAGGAAATAAACTATGAAGCAAAAATTCAACATTACAGGCATGACCTGTTCCGCCTGCTCGGCCCATGTGGAGAAGGCCGTCCGCAAGCTGGAGGGGCTCCAGTCCGCCGATGTGAGTTTGATGACCAACTCCATGGCGGCTCAGTACGACGAGAACATTCTGTCCGCAGACGACATTATCAAAGCGGTGGTGGATTCGGGCTACGGGGCCTCTCTGGCCCAGAGCGGCGGGGGAAACAAAGCGCCGGTCCAATCCGGCCACGATACCGTGACCCAGGAGCTGGCCGCCATGAAGCGCCGGCTGGTCTGGTCCTTTGTCTTTCTGATCCCCCTGTTTTATATCTCCATGGGCCACATGATGGGGGCGCCCCTGCCCGCCTTTTTGCTGGGGCACGAGAATGCCGTGGCCTTCGGACTGACCCAGCTGCTGCTGACGCTGCCCATTATGTACCTCAACGATAAATATTATAAGGTAGGAATCAAGACGCTGCTGCATGGCGCGCCCAATATGGATTCTCTCATTGCCGTGGGCTCCGCCGCCGCCGTCGTCTACGGTGTCTTTGCCATCTACCAGATGGGCTGGGGCCTGGGCCACGGCGATATGGCGCGGGTGGCCAAGTACCACATGGACCTGTACTTCGAGTCCGCCGGGATGATCCTGACCCTCATCACGCTGGGCAAATTCCTGGAGACCCGGTCCAAGGGCAAGACCTCCGAGGCCATTACCCGCCTGATGGATCTGGCCCCCAAGACGGCCTCTGTCCTGCGGGACGGAATGGAACTGGAGATCCCCGTGGAGGAAGTCCGGGTGGGGGAGCGGGTGGTGGTCCGGCCCGGTCAGTCCATTCCCGTGGACGGCGTGATCCTGGAGGGGACCTCCGCCGTGGACGAGTCCGCCCTTACCGGCGAGTCCCTCCCCGTGGACAAGGGCCCGGGGGACAAGGTGGCCGCCGCCTCCATCAACAAGTCGGGCTATTTTACCTTTGAGGCCAGCCGGGTGGGGGAGGACACCACTCTGGCCCAAATGATCCGCCTGGTGGAGGAGGCCTCCGCTTCCAAAGCGCCCATCGCCAAGCTGGCCGACAAAGTGGCCGGTGTCTTCGTCCCCGTGGTTATGGCCATCGCACTGGTCTCCGCCGCCGCCTGGTTATTGACCGGACACGGCGTCACTCAGGCCCTCACAGCCGGGGTGGCGGTGCTGGTTATTTCCTGCCCCTGCGCCCTGGGCCTTGCCACCCCCGTGGCCATCATGGTGGGCACGGGCAAGGGGGCGGAAAACGGCATCCTCATCAAATCCGCCGAGGCGCTGGAGGCCCTCCACGCCGTGGACACGGTGGTGCTGGACAAGACGGGCACCCTGACCCAGGGCAAACCGGTGGTCACCGACATCCTGCCCGCCGACGATATGGACGAGGAGGGGCTGCTCATCCTGGCCGCCTGCCTGGAGGGGCCCTCGGAGCACCCCCTGGCCGCCGCCATCGTGGAGGAGAGCGGGAGGCGGAAGCTGCCCATCACCTCAGTGGGCGGTTTTACCGCCGTCCACGGCCGGGGCGTCCGGGCGACTCTGGGGGACCGGACCTGTATGGGCGGTAACCGGGCTATGATGGAGGAGTCCGGGGTAGATCTGGGGGATTTCCCGGCCAAGGCGGAGGCACTGGCCGCCCAGGGCAAGACTCCTTTGTACTTTGCCGATGAGAAAAGGGTGCTGGGTCTCATCGCTGTGGCTGACACCCCCAAGCCCACCAGCGCCGCCGCCGTGGCGGCCTTCCGCCAGCTGGGTCTGGAGGTGGTCATGCTCACCGGCGACAACCGGCGCACCGCCGAGGCCATCGGCAGGGAACTGGGGGGCACCCGGGTCATGGCCGAGGTGCTGCCTCAGGACAAGGAGCGGGTGGTCCGTCAGCTCCAGGAGGAGGGCGGCAAGGTGGCCATGGTGGGGGACGGCATCAACGACGCCCCCGCTCTGGCCCGGGCCGATGTGGGACTGGCCATTGGGGCGGGCACCGACGTAGCCATCGAGTCCGCCGATATCGTCCTGATGAAGTCCGACCTGCTGGACGCCGCCGCCGCGGTGGAGCTCAGCCGAGCCACCATCCGGAACATCAAGCAGAATCTGTTCTGGGCCTTCTTCTATAACTCTCTGGGTATCCCCCTGGCTGCCGGGGTGTTCTATGCCGCCCTGAACTGGCAGCTCAACCCCATGTTTGCCGCCGCGGCCATGAGCCTCAGCTCCGTCACTGTGGTGTCCAACGCCCTGCGGCTGCGGCTGTTCAAGAGTAAATTCAAGTCAGAGGTCCCCGGCGAAAAGACCGGTGACGATACCGGAGCGGACGCCTCCCGCGTCCCTCCGGCCAAGATGGAAGAAACGACACAAGGAGGAAATGAACCTATGAAAAAGACCATGATCATCGAGGGCATGATGTGTACCCACTGCACTGGCCGGGTGGAGAAGGCCCTGTCCGCCGTTGACGGGGTGACCGCCGTGGAGATGAGTCTGGAGGGCAAGTCCGCCACCCTGACCCTGTCCAAGGCGGTGGAAGACCAGGTCCTCACCGATGCCGTCACCCAGGCGGGCTATGAGGTGGTGTCCGTCCAGTGAAGGCCGACCACGCCCAGGTCACCCGGCTGCTGAAGACCGCCCGGGGCCAGATCGACGGCATTCTGAAGATGGTGGAGGAGGACCGCTACTGTCTGGACGTGTCCAACCAGCTCATGGCTACCCAGTCTATTCTGAAAAAAGCCAACCGCATGGTGCTCCGGGCCCACATGGACTGCTGCGTCCGGGAGGCGGTGGAGAGCGGACAGCCAGACGAAAAGCTGGACGAGCTGGCCGCCCTGCTGGACAAGCTGGCCGACTGACCCCGCCGCGGACAAAAAAGACTTTTCCACAGCATGACATAAACCGCCCCCAGACCGGCAAACTAAGCCGGACAAGGGGGCGGTTTTTTGCAAAAATCGAAGCTTCGTTATCTTTTGGCTGGAGCATTGGCGGGACTGACCAACGGCCTGTTCGGAGGGGGCGGCGGATCGGTGCTGGTGCCCCTCCTCACCCGGTACTGCGGCCTCAGCCAGAGAAAGGCCTTCGCCACCTCGGTGGCTGTGATCCTGCCCCTGTGCGTCCTGTCGGTTGCCATCTACTTTTTCCGGGGCGGGCTGGATCTGATGACCGCCCTGCCCTACCTGATCGGCGGCGCGGCGGGAGGCTGGGCGGGAGGCCGGTGGTTCCGGGGAATGCGGATGGACTGGCTGCGGCGTGCCTTTGGCCTGTTGCTGATCTATGGGGGAGTGAGGTGCTTTCTGTGAGGGAGTGGATGCTGCCTCTGGCGGTAGGGGCGGCCACCGGCGTGCTGTCCGGCTTTGGCGTAGGGGGCGGCACTCTGCTGTTGGTCTATATGACCGCCTTCGCCGGGCTGGACCAGCGGCTGGCCCAGGGGATCAACCTGCTCTATTTTCTGCCCGCCGGCCTGATGGCCCTGCCAGCCCATATCAAAAACGGCTGCATCGAGAAGCCGGTGCTGCTGCCCGCCATCGGAGGGGGGCTGGTCTGCGCCGCCCTGGCCGCCTGGCTGGCTACCGGGATGGAGGTGGAGCTGCTGCGGAAGTGTTTTGGCGGCTTTCTGGTCCTGGTGGGGGTAACGGAGCTGTTCGGGAAGGATCAGGAAAAGTAAGACCGGGGCTTGCCCCGCCCACGCGAACGGTCATGCAGGTTTTATGGAGGCGCTTTCCCGCCGGAACAGCAGGGACCAGAAGGTCACCACGCCCACCCAGCCCAGACCGGTGGCCAGAGCGACGGCGGGAAGGCCCAGAATGGGGGCCAGCAGGAAGGACACAATGACCCGGAAGGTGATGTGTCCGGTGGCCCCGATCACGGGGACATTTACCCGCCCCCGTCCCTGGAAATACCCGGCCAGGCCGCTGCCCAGGAAGTTGAACAGATAGAAGCAGGCAACCAGCCGCAGATAGCCCACCGCCGGGCCCAGACTGGCCCCGCTGTTGCGGGGGAGCACCAGTTTCAGACAGGGGACCGCACCCACCAGCATCAACAACGACATGAACAGGCCCAGAGCAGCCAGCAGCCGCTGCCCGGTGAAAAAGCCCTCCCGGACCCGTTTTTGGTCCCCGGCTCCGGTGTTCTGGCCGATAAAGACGGACACGGCGGTGTGTCCGCTGTCCCCGAAGGAGTTGGCGAAGCCCTCGATGCGGGTGGCGGCGGTATAGGCGGAGATGGCCCCGGTGCCCAGGCTGTTCACCGTCCCCTGGACCAGCAGCTTACCGATGTAGAGGTTGCACATGTGGAGGGCGGACACCAGACTGAAGTGGGCGGTGCGCCGGAGCAGGGGGCCGTCATAGACCATGTCCGCCCGGCGGAACATGAGCTGCGGAAAGCACACAGCCAGATAGGCCAGACACAGCCCGGCGGCCAAAGCCTGGGACAAGACGGTGGCCCAGGCAGCCCCGGTGATCCCCCAGCCCAGTCCGGCCACAAAGGCCAGGTCCAGCGCCAGATTCACCCCCATGGAGATCATCAGAAAGACCAATGCCGCCCCTGTGTTGCCCACGGCACGGAGGACGGCGGACCCCTGGTGGAAGGCGAAGGCGGCCAGAAAGCCAAGAAAGATGATCCGCAGGTAGTCCCGGGCGTAGCCCAGGATAGACGCCGGAGTCTGGAGCAGGGCCAGCAGGGGAGAGAGAACGGCCAGGGCCGCCCCGGTCAATCCGACGGTGAGCAAGGCCCCGAACAGGGAGGACAGGAAGAAGTCCCGGCGGAAGGAGGAGTCGTCCCCCGCCCCGTGAAGCTGGGAGAGGAGGATGCCCACCCCGGAGCAGCCGCCGCTGATGAGAAAGAGGAACAGGTTCATCACCGAGCCGGCCACCCCTGCGGCGGCAAAGGCACCGTCGCCTACCACACGGCCCACGATCACGGCGTCCACCGTGTTGTAAAGCTGCTGCATGATGTTTCCGGCCAAAAGGGGCAGGGACAGGGCGATGAGCTGGCGCCGGATGGGACCCTGGGTCAGATTGGGGGCGGTCGTCATGGCGGGACCTCCTTGGGTTTGGTGGTCCCAGTATAGCGGGGGAGAGGCTTCTTGTAAAATGCCGATTTTTCTGATAAAATATAATGTATAGATTATATTTTGGAGGGAGAATATGACGCAGCAGGAGATAGAGGTGTTCCTGGCCGTGGTCAAAACGGGCAGCGTGTCCGGGGCGGCCCAGGCTTTGTACATCACCCAGCCGGCGGTCAGCCGGCACATCCGGACCCTGGAGCGGGAGCTGGGCTGTCCTCTCCTAATCCGGGGGCGGGGAGTGCGCCGGGTGGAGCTGACCGACCAGGGACGGGATTTTATCCAGGTCGCGGAGAAGTGGCGGCAGGTATGGCAGGAGGCCCGGGAGGTGGCGGGCCGGGACCGGGAGCGGACGCTGAACGTGGCCTCGGTGGGCAGCGTCAGCACCTACCTGCTGCCCCCGGTGTTCCGGGATTTTCTGGAGGAGGTCCCGGGGCGGGCCCTGACCTTCCACAACTACCACTCCCAGGAGGCCTACGATTATGTGGCCCAGGGACTGGTGGACCTGGCCCTGATCTCCGATGACATGTACCATCCCCAGGTGGAGACCGTCCCCGCCTTTCGGGAGCCTATGGTGCTGGTCACCGGGCCGGGCAGTACCCTTCCCGCCAAGGTGCATCCCTCCCAGCTGGACCCCGCCCGGGAGCTGAGGCTGCCCTGGAACCCCGAGTACGACCTGTGGCACTCCTTCTGGTTTTCTGGCGAGGCCCAGCCCCGGGCAGTTCTGGACCAGATGTCCCTGTTGGAGGACTTTTTCCGCTGGCGGGAGGGCTGGGCGGACAGCTGGGCCATTGCTCCGGCTCTGGTGGCCCAGGCTCTGGGAGAGCGCACCGGGGCGGAGGTCAGGTCCCTGGAGGAGGGGCCGCCCGACGAGATCATTTACTACTTGCTGGGCCGCCGACGGAAGCCGGAGCTGGTCCGGGCCTTTCTGGCCTGCCTGGACCGAGAGGTGGGGCGGCACCCCCAGCTGAGCTCTTACTTAAAAGGAAAGCAAGCCCCTTGCCCTGAAGGAAGAGATGGAGTATGATGGAAAAAAGGGCGGCCCGGACTGCCCGATGAAAGAGGAGAAATGCCATGTGGTTTGACCAAACGGTGATTTATCAAATCTATCCCCTGGGCCTGTGCGGCGCGCCCAGGGACAACGACGAAGTACAGGACCACCGTATCCTGAAACTGCTGGACTGGGTGGACCATATCAAAAAGACGGGAGCGGACACGGTGCTGCTGAACCCGGTGTTCGACAGTGACTGCCACGGCTATGATACCCGCGATTATTTCAAGGTGGACCCCAGGCTGGGGACCAACGAGGACTTGGCCCGGGTGTGTAAAGCCTTCCACGACGCAGGCCTGCGGGTGATGCTGGACGGGGTGTTCAACCATGTGGGCCGGGGCTTCTGGGCCTTCCGGGACGTTCGGGAGAAAAAGTGGGACAGCCCCTACAAGGACTGGTTCCACATCAGCTTCGACGGCAACACCGACCGGAACGACGGCTTCTGGTACGAGGCCTGGGAGGGCCACAACGAGCTAGTCAAGCTGAATCTGTGGAACCCGGCGGTGGTGGACCACCAGTTCCAGGCCATTCGCGCCTGGGTGGACCAGTTCGGCATCGACGGCCTGCGGCTGGACGTGGCCTATTGCCTGCCCCCGGAGTATCTGAAGCAGCTGCGGGCCTTTGTCAACGGGCTGAAGCCCGACTTCGTTCTCATGGGGGAGACCCTCCACGGGGACTACAACCGTTGGATGGGTCCGGAGCTGTGCCATTCGGTGACCAACTACGAGTGCTACAAGGGGCTGTGGTCCAGCTTCAATTCCATGAACCTCTTTGAAATCTGCCACTCTCTGGCCCGGCAGTTCGGTCCGGAGCAGTGGACCCTGTACAAGGGAGCGCACCTGCTGTCCTTCCTGGACAACCACGACGTGACCCGCATCGCCACCCAGCTGACCGACCCCAACCACCTGCCCCTGGCCTACGCCATGCTCTTCGGGATGCCCGGGGTGCCGGCGGTCTACTACGGCAGCGAGTGGGGCATCCACGGGGACAAGCGGGAGGGGGACGATGCGCTGCGGCCCGCCCTGGAGAGGCCGGAGTGGAATGAACTCACCGACTGGATCGTCAAGCTGGCCGCCGCCCACAAAAACAGCCCCGCCCTGTGCCGGGGCTCCTACCGGAACGTGGTCCTCACCAACAAGCAGGCCATCTTTGAGCGGAAGACGGAGGAGGAGCGGGTGCTGGTGGCGGTCAACGCCGACAGCCAGCCCTACTGGGCCCATTTCGACGCAGGCTGCGGCACCGCCGTGGACCTGATCTCCGGCCAGCCCCACGACTTCGGCGGGGGCAGCGAACTGCCGCCCTACAGCGCATTTTTCTGGAAGATGGAGCGGTAAAAGCGGACACCAGGACGAGCCGGTTGAAGGGAACAGGGGCATCTGCTATAATGTCCCATAATGCAGAACATGAGAGCACGTCAGGAAACAGAGAACGGCGGAGGGCTTCTCCGCTGGATTAAAGGGAGGTTACCGCTGTGAACGAGCAGGAGAGACAGGTACAATTCCATATCCAGTGTGGGCCGGGAGATGTGGGGAATTACTGCATCCTCCCTGGGGACCCGGGGCGCTGCCGTGCCATCGCCCAAGCCTTTGACGATCCGGTCCATGTCCGGACCAACCGGGAGTACGAGACCTGGACCGGGACCCTTCTTGGGGAGCGGGTGAGCGTGGTATCTACCGGCATCGGAGGTCCCTCGGCGGCCATCGCCATGGAGGAACTGGCCAATCTGGGGGTCCACACCTTTATCCGGGTGGGCACCTGCGGGGGGATCGCCCTGGAGGTCCAGAGCGGCGACGTGGTAGTGGCCACCGGCGCGGTCCGTATGGAGGGGACCAGCCGGGAGTACGCCCCCATCGAGTGGCCCGCCGTCCCCCACTACCAGGCGGTGCAGGCTCTGGTCCAGGGCTGTAAAAACCTGGGGAAGCCCTGGCACGCGGGGGTGGTCCAGTGCAAGGATTCCTTTTATGGCCAGCACTCCCCCGGCCGGATGCCTGTGTCCTATGAGCTGGAGCAGAAGTGGGAGGCGTGGAAGCGACTTGGCGTTCTGGCCTCAGAGATGGAGTCCGCCGCGCTGTTTGCCGTGGCGGCTTCCCGCCGGGTGCGCTGCGGCTCGGTGTTCCATGTGATCTGGAACCAGGAGCGTGAGGCTGCCGGATTGGACCAAAAGGAGTCTCATGATACCTCCGCTGCCATTCAGGTGGGAGTGGAGGCACTGAAGCTGCTGATCCTGGAGGACCGGAAGGAGGAGAACTGACCGCTCCGGTCCGCGGCTGGCGTTTTATGGCTGGCCGCCCCCTGGCTGGGCCGGGGGGCTCTTTTCCGCGTCCCATGATGCAACCTCCTCTTTACAGCGGAGAAGGAACTTTATATAATACAAGCAATAATGGGGCGGTATGCTCCAAGGAGGAATGACTGTGCTCAAGGGAAAAACGATCCTGCTGGGAGTGACGGGCGGGATCGCCGCCTATAAAGCGGCCTATTTGACGTCCGCGCTGGTCAAGCTTCACGCCACTGTGGAGGTGGTCATGACCGAGCATGCCACCCAGTTTATTGCCCCTCTGACCTTTGAACAGCTGACGGGCAACCGGTGCATGGTGGACACCTTTGACCGGAATTTTGCCCACCAGGTGGAGCATATCGCCCTGGCGGACCGGACCGATTTGGTGATCATCGCGCCGGCCACCGCCAATGTGTGCGCCAAGCTGGCCCATGGCCTGGCCGACGATATGCTGACCACCACGGTGCTGGCCTGCCGCTGTCCCAAGCTGATCGCGCCGGCCATGAACACCCATATGTATGAGAATCCGGTGACCCAGGACAACCTGGACACCCTGGCCCGCTATGGCTGGGAGGTCATCGCCCCCGCCTCCGGCCGCCTGGCCTGCGGAGCGGTGGGCCCCGGCAAGCTGCCGGAGCCCGATCTGCTGGTCCAGCATATCCTGCGTGCGGCAGCGCTGCCCCACGATCTGGCGGGGAAGAAGGTGCTGGTCACGGCGGGGCCGACCCAGGAGTCTCTGGACCCGGTGCGCTACCTGACCAACCATTCCACCGGAAAGATGGGCTATGCCATCGCGAAGATGGCCATGCTCCGCGGCGCGGAGGTGACCCTGATCTCCGGCCCCACCGCCCTGGAAAAGCCCCCCTTTGTAGAGGTGGTGGACATTCGCTCTGCCCAGGAGATGTTTGAGGCGGTGGCCAGCCGCTGCCAGCAGGCGGATTTCATCTTCAAGGCCGCCGCGGTGGCGGACTATACCCCCGCTGATTACAGCGACGATAAGATCAAAAAGAAGGACGCCGATCTTGCGATCCCCCTGAAGCGGACCCAGGACATTCTGAAGTATCTGGGAGAACACCGGCGGGAGGGACAGGTCATCTGCGGCTTCTCCATGGAGACCCGGGATATGGTGGAGAACAGCCGGGCCAAGCTGGCCAAGAAGAAGGTGGACATGATCTGCGCCAATAACCTGAAGGTGGCCGGCGCGGGCTTTGGGGTGGACACCAACGTGCTCACCCTGATCACCGCCGACAGTGTGGAGGAACTGCCTCTGATGTCCAAGGAGGAGGCTGCCGGGCGCATTTTGGACCGGGCCATTGAACAAAGTCACAGGTAAGAAACAGGCCGTGGAGTTTTCCACGGCCTGTTTTGCACTTTATCACGTTATCGTGCTGAAAATTTTTCTCTGGAAGCCCTTGACAAAGGAAGATCAGGCGGCTATAATTAGCCCAACAACTGAAGAGCAGTTGAAACCTATGAGGAAGAGTAGTAGCCGACGCGGCAAGCCTTCAGAGAGCCCTGGATGGTGGGATCAGGGCGGGGAGCGGTCAGGCGAATGGACTTCCGAGGGCGGCTTGAACGGCTTTGCCAAGTAGATGCCGACGGGGACCCACCCGTTATCCATCGGGCACGCGTGATGGCGCGTGAAGCGAGCGGACGTTTTTAACGTCAATTTGGGTGGTATCGCAGGAGTGCAGCTCTTGTCCCATGTGGGATAAGGGGCTGTTTTTTTATACTCTGAAAGCCAGGCCGCCGGCACCGGCCCCTCCATCACCCACCCAAACAAAACTGGGCCCAATGAGGCCGAATATGGAGGTAAACACCATGAAAAACACCAACATCGTCAAGAAGATCCTGAGCGCCGCCCTGTCCCTGTCCCTGGTCCTGACCCTGGCCGCCTGCGGCGGCAGCGGCTCCGGCACCTCTTCCGCCGGCGGCTCCGCCTCCTCTCAGCCCCAGGACGCTTCCAGCTCCGGCAGCGAAGCGGTCAAGGAGTACAAGGTGGGTATCGTCAAGTTTATGGACCATGCCTCTCTCGATCAGATCGAAAAGAACATCCAGAAAGAGCTGGACGCCAAGAGCGCCGAGCTGGGCGTGAATTTCAACTATAAGGACTACACCGCCAACGGCCAGGGCGACCGCACCACCCTGAACCAGATCGCCGCCCAGATGGTAGCCGACGGCGTGGACGTGGTGGTCCCCATTGCCACCCCGGCCGCCCAGGCCATGCAGTCCGTAGTGGTTGAGGAAGGGATCCCCGTCATCTTCGCCGCCGTCTCCGACCCCGTCACCGCCAAGCTGGTGGACGATATGGACGCCCCCGGCGGCCTCATCACCGGCGTCAGCGACGCGCTGAACACCCCCATGATCATGGACATGATGGTGGCCGTGGCCCCCGACATCCAGAAGGTTGGCCTGCTGTACTCCAAGTCCGAGGACTCCTCCAAGAAGCCCATTGAAGAGGCCAAGGCTTATCTGGACGAGCACAATATCGCTTATGTGGAAAAGACCGGCACCAACACCGATGAGATCAACTCCGCCGTGGACTCCCTGATCGCCGAAGGCGTGGAGGCCATCTTCACTCCCACTGACAACACCGTGATGAGCGCCGAGCTGTCCATTTTTGAGAAGCTCAACGACGCCAAGATCCCCCACTACACCGGCGCCAACTCCTTCGCTCTGAACGGCGCCTTCTTCGGCTACGGCGTGGATTACGACGATCTGGGCGCTGAGACCGCCGACATGGTGGTGAACCTGCTGGTCAACGGCGCCGATCCCGCCACCACTCCCGTGGTCATCCTGGCCCATGAGGCTGCCACCATCAACACCGAGACCTGTGAGGCCATCGGACTGAGCCTGGACGACGTGAAGGCGGCCTTCGCTACCCTGGGCATCGGCGTGGTGGAGATCACCACCGCCAAGAGCTTCAGCTGAATCGGAACATGATGGGTCTGGGGCGCCGCGTACTGCGACGCCCCGCCCTCGCGCGTAAGGAGGAACTCCCATGCTGCTATCCATTACGACCATACAGACCGCTTTGGCGGTGGGCGCCATCTACTCTCTCGTGGCGCTGGCGCTGTTCATCAGCTTCTCCATCCTGAACATCGCCGACCTGTCCACAGACGGCTGTTATACCCTGGGCTTTGCGGTGGGCGCTACCGTCACCCTGGCCGGCCATCCCTTCCTGGCCCTCCCTGCCGCCATGGCCGCGGGGGCCTGCTCGGGGTTTGTCACCGCCTTTCTCCAGACCAAGCTGGGGGTGGAGAGCATTTTGGCCGGAATCATCGTCAATACCGGCCTGTACACCGTAAACTTGGCCGTGATGGGCTGGTCCTCCAACCTGTCCATCTATGGCAGTGACAGCCTCTTTTCCCTGGCCAAGGGGCTGAGTGACGCGGAGTGGTGGAGAAACTGGTATAAGGTCATCGTTCCCGCGGCCATCCTGCTGCTGATCTGCCTGTTCGTCGCCTTTTTCTTCCGCACCCGCCTGGGGCTGTCCATCCGGGCCACCGGCGACAATGCCGATATGATCCGGGCCTCCTCAATCAATCCGGCGTTTACCATCACCGTGGGCCTGTGTCTGGCAAACTCCCTCACCGCTCTGGCCGGCTGCCTGTACGGCCTGCTGAATACGGGCTGTGACATCAATCTGGGTACCGGCATGGTGACGGTGGCCCTGGCCAGTCTGGTCATCGGGGAGAGCCTGATGGGCAGGGGCTCTATCCCCAAGCGGATCTTCGGCGTGGTGCTGGGGGCCTGCCTCTACCGCCTGATCATGGCGGTGGCCATTGGAGCCAATATTCCCACGGAATGCTTCAAGCTGGTGTCCGCCCTGATCGTGGCGGTGGCCATTGCCACACCCCAGGGGCGGAAGCTGATCGCCCTCCAGCGCCAGAAGATGGCCGCCCGCAGAAAAGGAGGAGCCCAGCAATGCTGAAGCTGAACGATATTTCCAAGACCTTTAATTCCGGCACCATCAACGAAAAGCGGGCCCTGGACCATGTGTCCCTCCATTTGGCGCCGGGAGATTTCGTCACCATCGTGGGCTCCAACGGGGCGGGAAAGTCTACGCTGTTCAACGCCATCGCCGGAGCCTTCTATGTGGATGAGGGCTCGGTGGTGCTGGCGGGGGAGGATATTACCTTCAAGCCGGAGTACCGGCGCAGCCGGGAGATGGGCCGGCTGTTCCAGGACCCCATGCGGGGCACCGCACCCCATATGACCATTGAGGAGAATCTGGCTCTGGCCTATCTGCGTACCGCCAAGAAGCAGAACGCCTTTTTCAGCCGCACCTCCAAGGCAGAGCGGCGGTTTTTTCAGGACCAGCTGGCTCTGCTGGACATGGGACTGGAGGACCGGATGAAGCAGCCGGTGGGTCTGCTCTCCGGAGGCCAGCGGCAGGCGCTGACGCTGCTGATGGCCACCATGGTGCCGCCCAAGGTGCTGCTGCTGGATGAGCATACCGCCGCTCTGGACCCGGGCACGGCGGAAAAGGTGCTGAATATCACCAAGGACGTGGTAGCCCGAAACAAGATCACCACCCTGATGGTGACCCACAACATGAACCAGGCCCTGGAACTGGGCAACCGTACCCTGATGATGGACGGAGGCCGCATCGTACTGGACGTCAGCGGGGAGGAGCGGGCCGGCATGACGGTAGGCGGCCTGCTGGAGCGGTTCCGTGCCGGAGCGGGCAAGGACCTGGACAACGACCGGATCCTGCTGTCGGAATGATCTGAAAGCTGAGGGCCGCCGCGGGATGCCGCGGCGGCCCTGACCGTTTCCGTTCAAACAATCCATCCACTCAAGACCTTCAAATGGCAGGGTCTGTTTGCGCTTTCCCAGTACCTGCCTGTTTTATGGGCCGCGGGACGCCGGCAGGGGACGAAATGGGAATTTCTCCGCCGGGGACTATTGACAGGGGCCGGTCCAGGCTCTTTAATATAAGAGAAAACCACCCTTGAGGAGGGAAAATCATGACAAAGATCGCACTGGGGAATACCGGGATCACCGTGGAGAAAAACGGATTTGGCTGTCTGCCCATCCAGCGTATTTCCCGCACGGAGGCCGCCTATCTGCTGCGGAAAGCGGTGGACGGAGGCATCAACTACTTTGATACCGCCCGGGCCTACAGCGACAGTGAGGAGAAGGTGGGCTATGCCTTCACCGACATCCGGGACAAGGTGGTCATCGCTACCAAGAGCCACGCCCGGACCGGCGCGGAGATGCGGGAGCACCTGGAGGCCAGCCTGCGGGCTTTGAACACCGATTACATCGACGTGTACCAGTTCCATAATCCCTCCTTCTGCCCCAGACCCGGTGGAGAGGACGGACTGTACGACGCGGCGCTGGAGGCCCGGGCCCAGGGGAAGATCCGCTGCATCGCCATTACCAACCACCGCCTGGCGGTGGCGCAGGAGGCTATTGATTCCGGCCTGTACGCCTTGCTGCAGTTCCCCTTCAGCTATCTGTCCGGCGTCCAGGAGGAGATGCTGCTGGACGACTGCGTCAAGGCCGGAATGGGCTTTGTGGCCATGAAGGGGCTGGCGGGAGGCCTGATCCGGAACGGTCTGGCCGCCGCGGCGTTTATGTCCGGGCAGCCCCATGTGGTGCCCATCTGGGGCGTTCAGCATGAGTGGGAGCTGGACCAGTTCCTGAGCGCTGTCCGGGAGCCGCCCGCCATGACGGAAGAGTACCGGGAGATCATCCGCCGGGACCGGAAGGAACTGGCTGGGGAGTTCTGCCGTGGCTGCGGCTACTGTATGCCGTGCCCCGCCGGCATTGAGATCAACAACTGCGCCCGCATGTCGCTGATGCTGCGCCGGGCTCCCGCCCAGGCCTGGCTTACGCCGGAGTGGCAGGCCAAGATGGAGAAGATCAAGGACTGCCGCCACTGCGGCAGCTGCAAGTCCAAATGCCCCTACGGGCTGGATACCCCCCATCTGCTGGAGGAGAATTATCGGGACTACCAGACCTTCCTGTAATGCACCGGACGAAAAATCCCGGGGAGAGGTTGACAAGGAGAAAAATTTTTTCTACAATTTCCCTTGTACAATCTAATACCTCTTTTGAGTGCCTTTCCGGGCGTCCGGCCCGGGGAGGAGAATAGGAAACCGGGTGAGAAGCCCGGACGGTACCGCCGCTGTCAGCGCGTGATGCCGCGCTCGTGGCGAAAGCCGGCCATTGGGGAGACCTGAGAAGGCAGAGCGCGGCCGGGAGGGGAAGAGAATGCTCCCAGCGCGCCAAGTCAGAAGACCTGCTCAAAGGAGACTGTACCCGAGCCCCCGGGATAGGGGCGGAACGGTACGACCAAATGGAACGCGGAAAAAGGCCGCGGCAGTTGTCATGGACTGCCGCGGCCTTTATGCTTTCGCCCTTCCTGGCGGTTGGCCGGAGTAGATTGGCGGCGGAGCCGCCGGGAAAGGAAGATGTGTTTTATGAGGAAAAAAAGTACGCGGGCGCTCAGCCTGCTGCTGGCGCTGGTCATGGTGCTTGGCCTGCTGCCGGGGACGGTCTGGGCGTCGAAGACGGGGATCACCGTGTCCCTGTCCATTTTTGACCAGGGTATTCCGGGGACCTGTGAGGACGGAGCCTTGATGCTGCAGCGTCCGGTCACGGTGGAGGACCGGAATGAAGATGGAAATTACAGCCTGGATGAGGCGCTGGCTGCGGCACATGCCGCCTATTACCCGGACGGCGAGGACGGCTATGGGCTGGACGGCGCCGATGGTTTTGTCACCAAGCTTTGGGGCGAGGAGACCTCGGCCACCGGCTTCTACCGCAATGACGCCGTCACCGCCGCAGTGGGAGAGGAATATCTGGCGGAAGGAGACCGGATCACGGCCTTTGTGTACAGCGATCAGGAGCTGTATACCGACCGGTACTCCTATTTCACCCGGAACAGTCAGACGGTCTGCGTGGATGAGGAGTTTGAACTGAAGCTGATGGGAAGCGGATATGACGAGAATTGGCTGCTGACGGAGGAGCCGGTGGCCACCGCGCCCATCGGGGTGTATGCCAAGGACGGGACCTTTGCGGTCTCGGAAGAGATCCGCGGAGAGCGTTTGTTTGAGGAGACTTACGCCCAGGCGGCTACCGGGGCGGACGGAACGGCAAAGCTGTCCATTGTGACTCCGGGCACCTACACGCTGACGGCACAGTTTGACTCAAGCAACTATATTACCTATGACTCGTCTGGCCAGGCCCGCCCGAACCGTCTGGTGCCGCCGGTCTGTGTGGTCACTGTCCTGTCCGAGGAGGACTACGCGGCCTATCAAGATCAGCTGGTGCTGGAACAGGCCAAAGAACTGCTGACCTGGGACAGCATCAAGGGCGCCAACACAGACAGCCGGGCGGTGACAGAGAACCTCTCCATCCCCAGTGAACTGACGGTGGACGAAAAGCAGGTGGAGGTCTCCTGGTCCTGCGACGACACCACCGGCGCGCTGAGCGTGTCCAACTACTACGGCTCCTGGGCGGCCTATGTGGACCGGCCCGCCGCCGAGGACGTGTCCTGCACCCTGACCGCTGTCCTGGCCTATGGGGACGAGACGGCGGAAAAGGAATTCCACCTCACCATCAAGGCAGAGGGTGTGGACGAGAACAAGCAGTCCGTCGTGACCTACGGCGACCTTCTGACTGGTATCGCCGCCGGTTATGCCACCTCCGCGGACCCCTGGGTGGTGCTGGAGATGGCTGCGTACAACGGCAGCAATGTGAAGGACGAAGGGGGTTATGGGGACGCTTCCGCAGTGGCGGCAGCTCTGGCCGATGCCGCCATTGGCAGCGCTGTGGAGACAGCGGATCTGGACGCGGTGGATATCAGCGGGCCATACGCCATCTACACCATTCCCTACCTCTCCCTGGCCTATCAGGCCGCCGGATGTGCCCAGGAGGATCCGGAGCGGATGGCCGCCATGAAAACCTCCATGGTGGAGTATCTGAACGGCCTGGAGAGCAATTATGCCGAGGTGGATGACATGGCCCCGATTCTGGCCGCCCTGGCCCCCTATTATCACGAGGGGGACCGGGAGGTAACGGCCGCGGTGGACGGGGCTGTTGCGTGGCTGTCCGGCCAGCAGGGCCAGGACGGCACCTTCGCCAACTACGGCATCAGCAACGCCAATTCTACGGCCCTGGCTGTGGTGGCCCTGTCTGCCCTGGGTATTGACGCCCACACCGACGGCAGGTTCATCAAGAACGATAGAAGTGCCATGGACGGCCTGTTTTCCTTCGCTCTGGCCGACCACACCGGATTTGGTTATAAGGGCAACGTACTCAAAAACGCTCTGGCCACTGAGCAGGGCTTCCGGGCCCTGGTGTCTTACGCCCGGTTCAGGGAGAGCGGTGCTCCTTACAACATCTATCTCCAGGCCAAGGACAGCCGGTCCGCTGTGACCGCTCCTGATATCAGCGCCACCGCCAAGCCCCCGGAGGTCGGCTCCTCTCCCTCCAAGGTCCGGGTCACCGTTTCCGTGATGGTCCCCCCGGAGGGCGGTGAGGAAGGACAGTACACCTACCGCTATGACTCCGGCGAATATACAAACCTGTTGGGTGAAGTCAAGAACGTCAGTGTCTCCTCTGGCTCCACCGCGCTGGAAGTTCTGACCGGTGTGCTGGATGATGCCGGCCTCTCTTACACGGAGCATAACGGCTATATCAGCGGGATCGACTATTTGGCCGAGGGGGACCACGGCCCCAATTCCGGCTGGCAGTATATGGTGGACGGGACCGCACCCACCGAGTCCGCTTCCACCTATACCTTTAACAGCAACGCAAAAACGGTCTGGTACTATACCGACGACTATACGAAGGAGAAAAGCGCCGCCTCCTGGAACGGAGGGAATACCTCCGACATTTCGGTCCAGGTGGAAAAGAACGGGGACGGCGCCTACTCCGTCACCCTGCCCGGGGACAGCGAGGGCCCCGTCCTGGTGACCATTCCGGATGTGGGTGACGGCCAGCTGGTAGTCGTCGTGGGAACGGACGGTACCGAGCAGGTGGTGAGGAAATCCCTGGTAGAGAACGGCACGGCCCGGTTCTTCCTGGTAGAGAATGCCGTGGTCAAGGTGACGGACTATACCAGCGAATTTGGTGACGTGGCACAAAATGACTGGTATGCCTCCGCTGTGGACTTTGTGTCCGGCCGGGGGCTGTTCTCCGGCGTCGCCGGAGATAAGTTCGCGCCCGGCCTGACTTTGGACCGGGGAATGGTGGCCACGGTGCTGTACGCCCTGGAGCAGCCGGGAGAGCAGAGCGGAGCGCTCCGGTTCTCTGACGTGGACGGGAACCACTGGTGCGCCCGGGGCGTGGCCTGGGCCAGCGGAACTGGGATCGTCGCCGGATATGGGGACGGCCGGTTCGGACCCCAGGACCCCGTGACCCGGGAGCAGCTGGCGCTGATGCTGTATCAATACGCCCAGATGCTGGGGATGGATACCCAGGGGCGGGGCACTCTGAGCCGCTTTACAGACGGCGGACAGGTGGCGCCCTGGGCCGGGGATGCTGTGGCCTGGGCGCTGGACGCCGGGCTCCTGAGCGGACGGCCCGACGGGAAGCTGGACCCGGCCGGCACTGCCACCCGCGCCGAGGCGGCCGTCATGCTCCGGCAGTTTGTGGCCCGGATGCTGGGATGAACAAGGACTACTTCCGTAATTTGGAAGAGAAGCAATGGAGGCAGTCCCGCGTCAGCGGGACTGCCTCCATCTGCCGGTCTGGAAGGGAGAACACTGGTGGAGCCGTCCCGCGGCGGTCCATATGTTGAAGATCCGCTTTCTTGCGTGTAAAAAAGACACACGCAAGAAAGCGGATTCTTTTGCCCTTTTTGTACGGAGAAGAAATCGGATGTGAAGGGCAGAAAGCCGCCCGGCTCTTTATCCACCCGGGGTATCGTCCATTTTCACCATGGATCTGCGCAGATACTCCGCGGTGATTGTCTGTCCGTGGTCTATCATTTCCCGGGGCGTTCCGGCAAAGACGATCTCGCCGCCCTGGGTGCCGCCGTCCGGGCCGACGTCGATGAGATAGTCTGCCTGCTTCATCACGTCCAGGTTGTGCTCAATGACGATGACGGTGTTGCCGCACGTCACAAAGCCGTCAAGCAGGGCCATAATGTTCTTCACATCCGAGGCGTGCAGGCCGGTGGTGGGCTCGTCCAGCACATAGATGTTGCCCTTCTGATCCAGATATTTCGCCAGCTTCACCCGCTGCCGCTCGCCGCCGGACAAGGTGGACAGCGGCTGCCCCAGCGACAGATAAGGCAGTCCCACCTCGATCATGGCCCGAAGAGCCTTGCTGATTTTCCGGTTTTCCCGGAAAAACTCATAGGCGTCCTCGGCGGACATGGCCAGGATCTCCACAATGTTCTTGCCGTGATACCGGAAGGACAGGGCCTGTTCGCTGTACCGCTTGCCGTCGCAGGCTTCGCAGACTGTGGTCACCGGGTCCATAAAGACCAGTTCCGTCACAATGGCGCCCCTGCCCTTGCACACCGGGCAGGCTCCCTTGCTGTTAAAGGAGAACAGAGCGGCGTCCACCCCGTTTTCCGCCCCCATGACCTTGCGGATCTCGTCGAAGAACCCCAGGAAAGTGGCGGGCGTGGAACGTCCGGTGGCTGTCACCGGGGACTGATCCACCAGTACCACTCGGCCCTCATATTGCTTGGCAAACACGTCCCGGATAAGCGAGCTTTTGCCGGAACCGGCCACGCCGGTGACCACCGTGAGCACGCCCAGCGGAATGTCCACCGACACGTTTTTCAGATTGTGAATCCGGGCGTTCCGAATGGGAAGAAATTCCCTGGGTGTTCTGGGATTGGCTTTCACGGGGATCTGTTCCCCCATGGCCTTCCCCGTCAGGGTGCCCGAGCGGAGCAGCGCCTGGTAGCTGCCCTGGAACAGTATTTGTCCGCCGTTTTTACCCGCCAGAGGGCCTACGTCAATCACCTCGTCGGCAATGGAGATTACGTCCTTGTCGTGCTCCACCACCAAGACAGTGTTGCCCCTGTCCCGGAGGTCCCGCAGCAGTTTGGTCATGCGGAAAACATCTCTGGGATGCATGCCGGTGCTGGGTTCATCAAAGATGTAAGTCATCCCGGTGAGGGAACTGCCCATATAGCGCACCAGCTTCAGCCGCTGGGCCTCGCCGCCGGAGAGGGAGGCGGACTCCCGGTTCATGGAGAGATAGGGCAGACCGATGTCGATCATCCGGGTCAGAGACGCCACCAGAGCGGCCACGATGGTTTGCGCCCGGGGGTCGTCGATGGTTTTCAGAACGCTGACCAGCTGGGTAAACTCCATTTCGCACATCTGGTCGATGCTGTATCCCGCCACCTTGCAAGACAGGGCGGCGGCGTTCAGCCGCTTGCCCTTGCAGACGGGGCAGGGCCGCTCCTCCACCAGATACATCAGCCGCTTCACCGAGGCTTCCTTCAGGTTGGACGTGTCCCGGTTGATGAGCATCCGGTGGAGGTAGTGGGAGATTCCGTCCACCTTTTTGTGGAGCCGGGGACCGTCAGGGGTGTCCGCGCCGTAGAGTAGGCGGTTTCGTTCCGTCTCGGTGAAATCCTTCCACTTCTTATCCAGGGGGAAAATGCCCGCCTCGGCGTACTGTTTCCAGTACCAGTTGCCCACATGGAAGGCGGGCAGATCCGCCATCCCCTCGTTCCAGGTCTTTTCGGGATCAATGCGGCCCTCAATGTCGATGGTCATTACCTTGCCAATACCGGAGCACTCCGGGCACATGCCGTTGGGGACATTGAAGGAGAAGTAGGAGGCGGTGCCCACATAGGGCGTTCCAATGCGGGAATAGAGCAGCCGCAGGGCGGCGTACAGGTCGCTGATGGTGCCAACCGTGGACCGGGCGTTGCCTCCCAGGCGGCTCTGGTCCACGATGACCGAGGCGGACAGGTTGTCGATGCGCTCCACCCTAGGCTTTTCGTACTTGGGCAGCCGCCCCCGCATGAAGGCGGTGTAGGTCTCGTTCATCTGCCGCTGGCTCTCGGCGGCGATGGTGTCGAATACGATGCTGGATTTGCCTGAGCCGGAGACACCGGTGAATACCACGATCTTTCCTTTGGGGATCTCGAGAGATACATTTTTCAGGTTGTTCTGCTTCAGACCCTGAATGATGATTTTGTCCTGTCCTGCCATCAAGCTCTCCTCCTGAATCCGTTTTCTCTTACTGATTATACCGGCGCGGGGAATGGATTTCTCGACTTTCCTTGCCGTGTATCCTCAGACGGTGACGCGCCGCAAAAAATACCACGCCGCTCCTCCGCGGGAAAGGGCGCACTACCTGCCGGGGCGTATCCCTAGTCTGAGCGCGTTGCGTGCAGTCCTGTATTGCCGTAGTTTGTAATAAGTACTCACCAGAGATAGGGGATGAGCCGGTATTTTACTTTTTGCTGATACTCCCGGTAACCCGCGAGTCCTTCTTGGAGGATGGCCTCTTCGTTTCGGATGCGCAGGACGATGACTGCCGGGTAGGGCAGGAGCACGGCGAAGGAGATCCACGAGCCCAGCACCAGCGGCATCGACAGGTACAGCAGGATAGCGGCGGTGTACATGGGGTGGCGGACGATGCCGTACAGCCCGGTGTCAATGACCTTCTGCCCCTCCTGAATCTCCACCGTACGGGAGAGGTAAGCGTTTTCCCGCATGACCTCGGCGTACAGGCCATAGGAGACCAGCAGCAGTCCCGAGGATGCGACGACCAGGGAATGAGGCACCGTCGTCCAGCCGAACCGAAAATCCAGTCCGGCCGCAAGGAAGACCGCCACAAATAAAAACGCGGAAAGGGCGACGACGCATTTCTGTTCAGGCTGCTTTTCCCTGCCGTTGAGCCGCTTCTTCAGCAGTTCCGGCGCTTTGCAGAAAAGAATGATCCCGAAGACCGCCATGGGGAGAAAAAGATGAGCCATTAATCGCCATCCGTTTGGATAAAAGATCGTTCCGGCCGCCGGGAACAACAGCAGGCCCACCAGCACCACGCCGGCAAGATATTTGGTCAAAGCATTCAGTATCAGTTTCATGGCCGTGTGCCCTCCATTTCTCAGTATATATCATATTATAGTTCAGGTTCCCTTTGGCCGATAGGCAGATTTTGCAGGGAAAGGTGTCAATTTTATAGATGTGATACGGTGCGGTACGTTGAAAGAGGCAGAACCGACCTGTTTTTTGGAGCGGCGATTGGTGCCCGGGCCCGAATGTCCGGCATTGGGCGATCCGCGCCGGATGCGAATTTTGCCGCGTCTGCAAAAAACATCCGGAGGTCCTCGACGACTTTACCATTCCGTGCTATACTGGTAAAACTACTACAGTAACGGAGAAGCCGCATGAAGAAGATACTTTTTATTTGCCACGGCAACATTTGCAGAAGCCCTATGGCCGCGTATGTTATGAAAGATCTGGTGAAGAAGGCGGGGATGGAGGAGCTGTTCCAAATCGAATCTGCTGCCACCAGCACCGAGGAGATCGGCAACCCGGTCTACCCTCCGGTCCGCCGGCTGCTGGCCGCCCATGGGATCGACTGTTCGGGCAAGACCGCCCGCCAGCTGAAGAACAGCGACTACGACCATTACGACCTCCTGATCGGTATGGATCAGGCCAATCTCCGCAGCATGTACCACATCTGCGGCGGCCGTGGGGACAAGCTGCATCTCCTGATGGAGTACACTGACCGCCCCGGCGAGGTGGCCGACCCGTGGTATACCCGGGACTTTGAAGCCACCTGGCGGGATGTCAATGACGGTTGCCGGGGCCTGTTGACACAGCTCAGGGAACATACTTGCGGGCAGACGGATAAAATGCAGTTTTTTGAAAATAAGCCTATGCCGTGTCCCAGGATGGGAGAGAAATGATATAGCTCCATCTAGAGTTTAGGAAGGGTGTTCAACCGCGGGGGAAACACCGGTGACTTCTGGTGCCGAGAAAACTTTGATGCGAAAAGGCCGCTTGTGGGCGGCCTTTTTTGTTCTGATAGGCAATAGGACCATCAGACAGAATCAATTTCAAGCCGTAAAAATGCACTAATATTGAACTGAAAATAACGGCATGAGGTTATGCTTTGTCTATCTGAAAGAAAGCGGGGCGAGGCATATGAGCGGCCGCAAGCATTTGAGTATCCGCATGGATGAGAGTCTGCACGATAAATTTCAGCATATTGCAGCTTATGAGGGGCGTTCCATGAGCGGACAGATCCTCTATCTGATCCAAAAATGTGTCCGGGAGTTCGAGAAAGAACACGGGCCCATTACCGAGGATGATCTGAAATGAAGCTGTTGACCGGGGCCTTGGGCCTGCTCTTTCCGGTCAAGTGCCCCTTCTGTCAAACGATCCTGGAGGACCCTGAAGCGCCGCTGTGCCCGGACTGCCAGACCAGACTGCCCTGGCTGCTTGGCCGGGAGGCGGAGCGGAAGGTGGATTTTGCCGACGGCTGCTTCTCGGCACTGGCCTACCGGGACCGGGTGCCCGAGGCGGTCCGGCGCTACAAGTTCGCCCGGGTCCGGGCCTGCGGCAGACCCTTCGGTCTGCTGGCGGCTCAGTGCGCCCAGGATCACCTGCCCCAGCGGCCAGACGCGTTGACCTGGGCTCCGCTGAGCGACCGCCGCCTGCGGGAGCGGGGCTTTGACCAGGCGGAGCTGATGGCCCGGGCGGCAGGCGCGGCGATGGGCCTGCCGGTGATCCCCACCTTGAAGAAGCTCAAGCATACCAAGGCACAGTCGGATCTGACAGACCCGCGGAAGCGGCGGGCTAATGTCCAAGGGGCCTATGCCCTGCTGCCGGGAGCGGAGGTGGCGGGCCGGCGGCTGCTCCTGGTGGACGACGTGGTGACCACCGGGGCCACCTTGGGGGAATGTGCTAAGGTCCTGCTGATGGGCGGGGCGGACCGGATCTGGTGCGCCACCCTGGCCCAGGCCCGCGGGACCGGAGAAGAGGGGAAAAATTAAGGAAAAAACGGTTGAAAAGCGGGACATGAACGGCTATAATATTACATAATGCCAATCAGTCAATGAGACGTTTTGAAAGCGGTTATACTAACCGTCAAAATTAAAATATAAGGTGGAGCATGCAATATGAGTCTGTTCAGTAAAGATATCGGTATCGACCTGGGTACCGCTTCTGTTTTGGTATATATCAAGGGCAAGGGCGTGGTGTTGCGCGAGCCCTCCGTGGTGGCCATGGACAAGAACACCGGCAAGCTGCTGAAGGTGGGCACTGAGGCCGAGGCCATGCTGGGCCGTACCCCCGGCAACATCGTGGCCATGCGTCCCCTCCGAGACGGCGTCATCTCTGACTACGATATGACAGAGCGGATGCTGAAGGAATTTATCAAGAAGGTTACCACCTTCTCCCTCTTCAAGCCCCGTCTGCTGATCTGCGTCCCCTCCGGCATCACCGAGGTGGAGGAGCGCGCCGTGGTGGATGCCGGTATTCAGGCGGGCGCCCGCCGGGCCTACCTGATCGAGGAGCCTGTGGCTGCCGCCATCGGCGCCGGCATCGACATCACCAAGCCCGACGGCCATATGGTGGTGGATATCGGCGGCGGTACTGCCGACATTGCCGTCATCTCTCTGGGCGGCGTAGTGGAGTCCGCCTCCATCAAGACCGCCGGCGACAAGTTCGACGAGGCGGTGGTCAAGTATATCCGCCGCAAGCACAACGTCCTCATCGGCGACCGCACCGCCGAGGAGCTGAAGAAGACCATCGGCTGCGTCTTTCCCCGACCCGAGGAGGTCACCATGGAGATCAAGGGCCGCTGCCTGATGACCGGACTGCCCCGCGTGTTCTCCGTCTCCTCCAGCGAGATGATCGAGGCCTTTGAGGAGGTATCCAGCCGCATCCTGGAGGCCATCCACGCCGTTCTGGAGCGCACGCCCCCCGAACTGGTGGCCGACATCTCCACCAACGGCATCGTGATGACCGGCGGCGGATCTCTGGTCTGGGGCTTCGACAAGCTGATCGAGTCCCATACCGGCATCGAGACCCATGTGGCCGACGACGCCATCTCCTGCGTGGCCTTTGGCACCGGCAAGAGCCTGGACAGCCTGGACCAGATGCAGGACGGCACCATGAACCTGTCCCGCCGCAAGCAGATGAACTACTGAGCCGCGGCGGCCCATCGTGTACAACAGCCGGCCGGCCCTGAAGGCGCTGGCCGGCTGTTCTGCTTGCTCTGTCTGGAGCGATTTTGGGAAAGGGGGCGGAGGCGATGGCCCTGCACCAATCAGGCGAGGACTATTTGGAGGCTATCCTGGTGCTCAAGGAGCGGAAGGGCAGCGTCCGTTCCATCGACGTGGCCCAGTACCTGGGCTTTTCCAAGCCCTCCATCAGCCGGGCTGTGGCTATTCTGCGCTCCGGCGGCTATATCACCATGGAGCAGGATGGCCGTCTGGAGCTGACCCAGGCCGGAGAGCTGGTGGCGCGGGAGATCTACGAGCGGCATCAATTGCTCACCGACTGGCTGATCCGGCTGGGAGTGTCCCCGGAGACAGCGGCGGAGGACGCCTGTAAGATCGAACACCACATCAGCCCGGAGACCTTCCGCTGTTTGAAGGAGCATGCGGAGAAGAGCCGGTAAATACGACAACAGGAGCGGCTGGGCCGCTCCTGTTTTTGTTCCATCCCCCGGCCCTTGCGCCGCGGAACAGAACCTGATATAATATGTGGCGTTATATTTTTTGAACAAAATTGTAAAGAAACGGGGAATATCATTGAACGTACAGGAAGTTTTAGAAAGCGCCGAGATCAAGCTGGACCCCAGCGCCCTGACTCTGGCGGGCGTGCTGCGGATCGTGGTCCTGGTGCTGGTGGGGATCATTGTGGTCCGTATCCTGCTGAAGATGGTGGACCGGATGCTGGAGCGGTCCAAGGCGCTGGCCTCCCTGCGGGTCTATATCCGTTCCGTGGCCAAGGTGCTGCTGTGGTTCCTGCTGGTGCTGATGGTGCTGGGGTCTTTGGGTGTGGAGACCACCTCCATCATCGCCCTGTTGAGCGTGGCCGGTCTGGCCGTCTCCCTGGCCCTCCAGAACACCCTTTCCAATCTGGCCGGCGGAATTATGCTGCTGGTGGCCAAGCCCTTCCAGGTGGGGGACTATGTGGAGGCCGACGGCGTCAGCGGCACCGTCTCCGCCGTGGATCTGTCCTATACCACCTTCGTCACCGTGGACAACAAGGAAATCTTTGTTCCCAATAGCCAGCTGTCCGCCGCCAAGGTGGTCAATTACACCGCCCTGGGCAAGCGCCGGGTGGATCTGAGCTTTACCGCCTCCTATGAGGCGCCCACCGCCGCGGTGAAAGGGGCTATCCGGGAGGTACTGGACGGCATTCCCCAGATCATGGCCGATCCGGCTCCAGAGATCTGGCTGACCGAGTACCAGACCAGCAGCATCCAGTATACGGTCCGGGCCTGGACCGCCTCCGCCGACTATTGGCCGGTCTATTTCGCCATTCAGGAGGGGGTCCGGGAGTCCTTTGCCCGCCACGGGGTAGAGATGACTTACGACCACCTGAACGTCCACATCCTGGAGAAGTAAAGGGGAAGGCCCTTGGAGACCGGAGCGTTTGGGCGGCGGGGAGGCTTTTGCCCTCTGCGCGCCTGCCTGACGCCCAGCCCCCGGGGCCTTCAGGGTTTGGTCAGACCGTGGAGAAAGCCGTCCAGCTGGGGGGAGAGGACCTCGCCTGCGATGACGGTGTTTTTATAGATGAGCAGATTGGCCTGAACGCCTGCCTCCCCGGTGGGATAATTGATGATCTCGTAAGTATACCGCTTGGCCCGCTTGCCTGCGTATTTCTCCAAATTAAAGCCCTGCTCTTTTTGAAGCGCCAGATATTCGTCGTAGCTCTCGTCCATCTCCTCGGGGATGAGCAGTTCCTGGGTGGCGACGGGTTCCTCCGCCACCTCCCAGCCGTAAGCGCGCAGGTACTCTACCCGGTCTGCATTGGAGCGGACCCCCTTGGCGTCGGGGGCGGCGGAAGCGGCCGTCTCCCGGGCGGCGGTGCCGTTCAGATTCAGCGCCAGGGCACAGCAACAGGCCAGCGAGGCCAGGGCTACCCCCAGAGCCAGCTTCCGCCGGGGGACTTTCGCGGTTATGATCAACACAGCACATTTCTCCTTCCGTCGGCTGTTTTCCCTTCAAGGTATGCGCCGGCGGAATGATTTATGAAGAGAAGTTTTCCGGCGGCTGCCGGGAAAACGGAGAATCCATCCCCACAAGGAGGCATCTCATATGGCGCGGGAACGACTGGACAAGCTGCTGTCCTCCACCGGACTCTGGTCCCGGAAAGAGGTGAAGGACCTGGTCCGCCAGGGCCGGGTCCTGGCGGAGGGCGTCCCGGTCCGTAGACCGGAGGAAAAATATGACCCCATGACGGACCGGATCCAGGTGGATGGAGAGACGGTGGACTGCGCCCCCTTCGTCTATGTCATGATGAATAAGCCGGCGGGGCTGCTGTCCGCCACCGAGGACAAGAACCAGAAAACGGTGCTGGACCTGCTGCCTCAGCATCTGCGCCGCCGGGGCCTGTTCCCAGTGGGACGGCTGGACAAGGATACCTCCGGACTGCTCCTGCTCACCGACGACGGCTCCCTGGCCCATGAGCTTCTCTCCCCCAAAAAGCATGTGGACAAGGTGTATCTGGCTCGGGTGGAGGGCAGAGTGGACGCCGCCGATACGGCTGCCCTTGGGGCGGGCATGGTGCTGGGGGACGGCCTGCACTGTCTGCCCGCCGGTCTGGAGCCGTTGGGCGACGGTTCCTCTTGTCTGGTCACCCTGCGGGAGGGAAAATACCACCAGGTCAAGCGGATGCTGGCGGCCCGGGGCAAGCCGGTCCTGGCGCTGAAACGGTTGTCCATGGGGCCGTTGGAGCTGGACCGGGAGCTGGAAGCCGGCGAGTGGAGAATGCTGGCGGCGGAGGAGCTTGAGGCTTTAAAAAGGGCTGTGGGCGCACAGTGAGAGTTTGGGCGTTTTCCACAAAAAATTAGCGAAAACCCCTTGCCAAAGGGGGGGAGAAGCCGTTATAATAGACACAGCGTTTAAAAGTGTATTAGGAGGGATGGACGTGTCAAGCAGGATGTTCCAAGGAGTCGTCCTTCAGATGAAGGAAAGCGTCAGCCGTATGGTGGGTGTCATTGATTCTGACGGGATCGTGGTGGCTTGCAGCGAGTTGACCTGCATTGGAGAGCACTGGTCCGGCGCCGTGGCCGCGGTCAACGCCGCGGATAACGGAACTGCTTATTTTGAGGGAAAGACCTTCAAGCCTCTGGCTGGCTGGGGGGCCCAGTTTGACTATGCCGCCTTCGTCAAGGGTGAGGACGATATGGCCTCGTCCCTGTGCGCCATGGCCGTGGTGGCCTTCAACGGAGCCAAGACCTACTATGAGGAGAAGCACGACAAAGCTACTTTTGTTAAGAATATCATTTCCGATAATATCCTTCTGGGAGACATCTATACCCAGGCCAAGGAGCTCCATTTCGTGTCTGAGGCTCCCCGGGCCGCCTTCCTGGTGCGCCAGCTGGGTCCTGCCGACGTGACCACCATCGACGTTATCCAGAACCTGTTCCCCGATAAGCAGACGGACTTCGTCATCTCCATCAACGAAACCGACGTGGCTTTGATCAAGCAGCTGCCCGAGGGCGCGGACGCCAAGGAACTGCAGAAAATTGCCAAGCAGATCTCCACTGCCGTCACCCAGGAGCTGGGGATCAAGGTGGTCATCGGCATCGGCACCGTGGTCAACCATATCCGGGACCTGGCCCGGGCCTATAAGGAGGCCGGCGTGGCCATCGACGTGGGCAAGGTGTTTGAGACGGAGAAGACCGTCATCAACTATGAGAATCTGGGTATCGGCCGTCTGATCTATCAGCTGCCCACCATCCTGTGCCAGATGTTCCTCCAGGAGGTCTTTAAGAAGAACCCCATTGACGCTCTGGATCAGGAGACCCTGCTCACCATCAACAAGTTCTTTGAAAATAACCTGAATGTGTCCGAGACCGCCCGTAAGCTCTTTGTCCACCGGAATACTTTGGTGTACCGACTGGAGAAGATCAAGAAGCTGACCGGACTTGACCTGCGGGAGTTTGACGATGCCATTACCTTCAAGGTGGCTCTGATGGTCAAGAAGTATCTGATTTCCCGGGGAATCGAATCCTGAACCTTGGTTTGCTACACGCCGTCCATGATTGTATGGGCGGCGTGTTTTTTTGAGCGAAACGGAGAATTTCAGACTTGGCTCCTCTGTGGGAGCGGAGAATTTGCGGAGGAAATAATTACAAAATAGTTACAAAAGAAACAAAATAATTACAAATTGTAAGGGAGAGACTGTGCTGCAAAATTGACAAGAGAAAACGGAGCGCTGGATAAATTGTCATTTACATAACGCAGGAACTGTGATAAACTTGATTCAAACCAGCTTTTCGCCGCAACATTTCCCGGGAAAAAACGTCTGATTAAAAGAGAACATAATTCGGAGGAGCACATGATACGGCTCATTGATGTATATAAAGAGTACGACAACGGTACCAAGGCCCTGAAAGGGGTCAATATGCGAATCGACGACGGGGAATTTGTCTTTTTAGTAGGCCCTTCCGGCTCAGGCAAATCCACCGTTATCAAGCTGATCACCGGCGAGATCGCCGCCACTGAGGGGCGGCTGATGGTCAACGGCTACAATCTGAACAACATTGCCCCCAGGCAGATCCCCTATATGCGTCGGACCCTGGGCATTATCTTCCAGGACTTTCGGCTCATCGAAAAGAAAACAGTGTACGAGAACCTGGCCTTCGTCATGCGGGCCATCGGAGCCTCCAACCGGGAACTGCGCCGTCGCATCCCTTATGTACTCCAGCTGGTGGGTCTGGACCAGAAGGCGGACCGCTATCCCGGCCAGCTCTCCGGCGGCGAGCAGCAGCGCGTGGCGATTGCCCGGGCGCTGGTCAACAATCCCAGCATGATCATCGCCGACGAGCCTACGGGCAACCTGGACCCCCAGCGGTCCCTGGAAATCATGATGCTGTTGGAGCGCATCAACGAGCTGGGCACCACCGTCCTGGTGGTCACCCACGAGGAGGAACTGGTCAACAAATTTACCAAGCGGGTGGTAGCCATCCAGAACGGACGGATCATCAGCGACGAGACAGGTGGGTACTACAATGGCGAGAAAGTTTGACGCGGGATATTATATCAGCGAGGGATTCCACTCCATTTTTACACATGGCTTTATGTCCTTTGCCGCTGTGTGTATGATCGTGGCCTGTCTGCTGATCATGGGATCGTTCAGCCTGCTGGCGGTAAACCTGGACCACATGCTGGGGGATCTGGAGGCGGAAAATGAATTCCTGGCTTACATAGAAGAGGATTACACCGAGGAGCAGGCCAGAGCTTTACAGTCCAAAATCGAGGCGGTGCCCAATGTGTCCCAAGTGACTTTCGTCACCCGGCAGGAGGCGCTGGACGATTTTTTGGAGGGCCGTGAGAGCAACGATCTGTTGGATTCTCTCCCCGCGGAGGTACTGCGGGACCGCTACCGCATCCATGTCGAAGATATTGAGCGGCTGAAAGAGACTTCGGAGGCGGTGCGGCAGGTGACCGGCGTGGCTAACGTGCGGGCGGCTGTGGAGATCGCCCAGGGTTTCGTTCTGGTCCGCAACATCGCCACCGGCGTAGCCCTGGTCCTCATCGCCATTTTGGCGGTGGTCTCCTTGTTCATCATCGCCAATACCATCAAGCTTGCCACCTTCTACCGGCGGGAGGAGATCGCCATCATGAAGATGTGCGGCGCCACCAACGCCTTTATCCAGTGGCCCTTCGTGGTAGAGGGCATGATCCTAGGCCTTACCGGGGCTCTGGTGGCGTTCTTCGCCCAGTGGGGGTTGTACCAGCTGGTAGGCAAGCTGATCATCCAGGGCAACGGCTTGTCCCTGGTGACCATGATCAGTTACCGTTCCATGGTGAGGAACATCCTGGCCACCTTCTGCGGGACGGGCGCCCTGATCGGCGTGGGCGGCTCCCTGCTGGCCATCCGGAAATTCCTTCAGGTATAAAAGGAGGGACGAGCGCATGAAACGTCAGAAAAGACAGCGCATTATGATGGCGGTTTTGGCTGGGGTGATGGTCATTGCCCTGCTGCTGCCCATCGTAGCCAATATCGTGATCCGATGACGACGACCAAGAGGTATGCAAATGAAAGAAAGACAAAATAGGGTGCGGCGGGTTCTGACCCTGGTGCTGGCTCTGGCGCTGGTGATTCCGCTGTCGGGTCCCACTGTGGTGATGGAGTCCGGCGCCGTTACCCAGCAGGAGATCGACGCCCTGAAATCGGACGCCAATCAGCTGAACCAGCAGAAGAAGGACATTCAGAATCAGCTGAAATCCGTCCGGGCGGATAAAAATGACGCCTTAGGAAAGAAGGAACTGCTGGAGGAGCAGATCGACGTCATCCAGAATGAGATCAGTAACCTGAACGCTCAGATCACCAAGTACAGCGAGTTGATCGGCCAGAAAGAGACGGAGCTGGCGGAAAACGAGGAGAAGCGGCAGGAGCAGTATGAGCTGTTCTGCCAGCGGGTCCGGGTCATGGAGGAGGAGGGACAGACCTCTTATTGGTCCATTCTGTTTGACTCCAGCGATTTTTCCGGCCTGCTGGATAACTTCATGATGATCGAGGAGTTTATTGAGTACGACAACGGCATTATGGAAAACCTCTTGGCCCTCCAAAAGCAGATCGAAGAGGAGAAGGCAGAACTGGAGACAGCCAAGGCTGAGCAGGAGACCGCCAAACAGGCCCAGGTGACGGCCCAGCAAGAGTTGAAATCCCAGGAGGCCGAGGTGGACAAGCTGATCGGCGAGATCAGCGCCAAGGAGGACCAGTTGGAGGCCATCGAGGCCAACCTGAAGGCTGCCGCTGCCGCCGCGGACGCGGAGATCAAGAAGAAAGAGAAAGAGTTGGCCGCCCAGATCAAGAATGTGCCTAGTGAATCGGGCTTCCTCTGGCCCCTGACCAACTATAATACCCTGTCCTCCCTGTACGGAAGCCGCATCCACCCTATCACCGGAAAGGCCAATAACCACACCGGTATCGACATCCCCGCACCCAAGGGGACGCCTATCCTGGCCGCAAAAAGTGGCGTGGTGGTCACTTCGGTGAAGAAGGGCTCCTACGGCAACTATGTGGTGGTATCCCACAGTGACGGCACCAGCACCCTTTACGCCCATATGAGTGTGCGGAGCGTCAAGGAGGGCCAGACCGTCAAGCAGGGACAGAAGCTGGGGGAGGTGGGTACCACCGGCTCCTCCACTGGCAACCACCTCCACTTTGAGGTTCGAGTGAACGGGAGCCGGGTTGACCCGCTGAAGTATTTTAAGGACAAGACCCTTTACGTCACCTATAAGGGGCAAAAACAGCGGCTAAAACTCTGAATTTGTGGAAGGGGCGGCCCCAGAATGGGGCCGCCCTTTTTAGGAAGGAATAAATTTTAGTTTATCGTTTCATGTAGGGCGTTAGTTTATCGTTTCATGTAGGGCGGGGCTTATCCCTCCCCCTTTTGGCCTTCGGCCATTTCCCCCCGACGGGGGGAATCGTCCCCCGCCGTCCGACGGCGGCCATTTTGGCGGCGGCCCCAAGGGGCCGCCCTACGGGCGGGGCGTCCAGAGGCCGCCCCCTACGATGCCATATTGTAAACCGTGCGTAGGGGGCGGCGTCCCCGACGCCCCATAATACATCCATAAACTAAAATTTATGCTTATACATAAAAAATCCGGCGGCACATCAGTGCCGCCGGATTCCATATCAAAACAGTTACATCGCCAGCAGCTGAATCTTATCCTCCTGAGCGATAGCCTTCAGCTGGGAGATGGGGTGGGCATAGCCCTCGATGAGCCGGACGGCAATGGAGTCCTCCAGCTCCTTTTGGATGAGCCGGCGCAGGTTCCGGGCGCCGTAGGCGGCGGAATAGGACTTTTTCACCAGATATTCCAGCAGGGAGTCGTCCCAAGAGAAAGCGATGCCCTTGTCGGCCAGCGCCCCGGCCAGTTCCTTCAGCATCAGAACGGCAATACCCTTGAAGTTGGCCTCCGTGAGCTGGTTGAAGTAGACAATCTCATCCACACGGTTGATGAACTCGGGGCGGAGGAAATCGTTGAGGGCTTTCAGGGCCCGGTCCTTTCCCTGTTCATTGGCGGTGCGGCCAAAGCCCACGGAGCCAACCTTGGTGTTGCTGCCGGCGTTGGTGGTCATGACAATAACGGTGTTCTCAAAGTTCACCGTCCGGCCATGGGCGTCGGTAATCCGGCCGTCGTCCAGGATCTGGAGCAGAATGTTCAGCACATCGGGGTGGGCCTTTTCAATCTCGTCGAAGAGGACCACGGAGTAGGGCTTCCGGCGGATCTTTTCGGTCAGCTGGCCTGCCTCGTCATAGCCCACATAGCCCGGGGGAGAGCCGATGATCCGGGAGACGGCGTGCTTTTCCATGAACTCGGACATATCTAGGCGGATGAGGGACTCGGGGGTGTCGAACAGGTCGGCGGACAGCTGCTTCACCAGCTCGGTCTTGCCCACGCCGGTGGAGCCCACAAAAATGAAAGAAACAGGTTTGTGCTTGGGAGAGATGCCCACCCGGCCACGGCGGACGGCGGCGGCCACGGCGGCCACGGCCTCGTCCTGTCCGATGATGTGGCTCTTCAGGCGGTCCTCCAGCTGGGCCAGCCGCTGGAACTCCTGCTCCTGGATGCGGCTGGCAGGGATGTTGGTCCACAGCTCGATGACGTTGGCCAGATGCTCCTGGGTCAGAGCAGGTTGTTCCTTCTCCTCAAGGCCCTGTTGCTCCGCCTCCAGCCGCAGCTCCATGCTCCGGATCGAGGCCAGCCGCTGATAGGACTCGTCAGTGGCGGCGGCCATCATGACCTCTTTCTCCTTGGCCAGATCGGCCAGCTCCTTCTTTACCTCGGCCAGACGGGCCAGGTACTTGTTATTCAAATTCACGTTGGAGCAGGCCTCATCAATGAGGTCGATGGCTTTGTCCGGGAGGTAGCGGTCGGTAATGTACCGCTCGCTCATGACCACGGCCTGGCGGCACATCTCCGGGGAGATGGTCACCTGATGGTAGGCCTCATAATAGGGGGCGATGCCCTCCAGGATCTTCACACTGTCCTCGATGGAGGGCTCCTCCACGATGACGGGCTGGAACCGCCGCTCCAGAGCGGTGTCTTTCTCGATATGCTTGCGGTACTCGTTCAGGGTGGTGGCGCCGATGACCTGAAGCTCGCCCCGGCTGAGAGCGGGCTTCAGGATGTTAGCGGCGTTCATGGAGCCCTCGGCGTCGCCGGCTCCCACGATGTTGTGAACTTCGTCGATGACCAGGATGATGTTGCCCAGCTTCCGGATCTCCTCAATGAGGCCCTTCATCCGGCTCTCAAACTGGCCGCGGAACTGGGTGCCCGCCACCAGGGCGGTCAGATCCAGCAGATAGACCTCCTTGTCCAGCAGCTTGTAGGGCACCTCGCCCAAGGCGATCTTCTGGGCCAAGCCCTCGGCGATAGCGGTCTTGCCCACGCCGGGCTCGCCAATCAGACAGGGATTGTTTTTCTGGCGGCGGTTAAGGATCTGGATGACCCGCAGCACCTCGCGGTCCCGGCCAACCAGCTTATCCAGCTTGCCCTCCTTGGCCTTTCGGGTCAGTGAGATGCAGTAGCTGTCCAGAAACTTCCGCTTGGGCTGCTTGGAGGAGCCGTTTTTCTCCGACCGGGGCGGCGTGGGCCCGTCGCCGGAGGAGGGCTGCTGGGGCGCGGGGGTGTTGCCCCCGCCGAATAGCTGATTCAGGAAGGGGAAGGTGGCGGTGCGGCCGTCGTCCTCTTCGTCGCCGTCGCCGCCGGGCTGGTTCATCAGCCCCTCCATGCCTTCGGCGCCGCCGAAGGCGGACATCATTTCGTTGGTCAGGTTGTCCAGGTCCTCGTCCGTGATGCCCATTTTCTTCATCATATCATCAATGGGCTTGATGCCCAATTCTCTGGCGCATTTCAGACACAAGCCCTCGTTTTTCGAGACGCCGTTTTCAAGCTTGGTAATAAAGATGACAGCCACATTCTTTCCGCAGCGGCTGCACATGGTAGGCTGCATAAGCTTACGCTCCTTTCCGGGAGAATTCCATTTTGGGAAGATGATACACCCCAATTATGAACTGGTCATGAATTGGAACTGTGAATTTTTAGGAGAGAAGGGTCATGGGACTGGCAGTGCAGAAAAAGTTCAGCAGGTAGCTGTTCTGGATAGCGTCTTGGGGGAGAAAACTCCCTTTCAGCAGCCAGCAGGCGATGAACAGCAGCAGCCCGCCCCGGAGCAGTCCCAAGACGGCGCCGCTCCACCGGTTCAGGGTGGACAGGACAGGCAGGCGGAAGGCCAGATCCAGGGCGTGACTGATGAAGAACCACAGGATCAGGATCAGCAGGAAGGAAATCAGGAACAGGACCATCTGGGCCAGTTGCCTGGCAATATAGTCGGCAATGATCCGGGCGGCGTTGGCGGTGGCGGCCACCATGCCGTCGTTCACCGATTTCTGAACGGCGTCGGCGAAGCCTCTGTACAGCTTGGTGCCTTTCAGCATGTCCAGAGCTTCCTGGAGAGGGAGGGTAACGTGCTCCGCCGTCTGGCCGGCGGAGGAGAGGGCTTCAGCGGCCTGTTCGTCCAATACCCGCTGGATGTGGTGCTCCACGATGGGGCGAATGGAGCGGGCCGCCGGTTCCGCCAGCACGTTAGATACCACGCTAGCTCCGATGAGGGCCACGAAGATAGCCAGGAAACCGCACAGGGTCAGAATGAAGCCACGCCGATACCCCCGCCAGAGGGCCAGAAGCAGCAGCGCGGCGATGACGATGTCAAATGCCAGGTAAGTGTATGTCATAGAGTGCCTCCAAATCGCGTAGGGGTAGGTCAATCAGGGATATAGAGCCAGGCCTGCTGGGCGTCGGCCAGCAGGGCGGAGCCGTTGGGGGACAGGGCGGTGTGCCGCGCCCCCTGGGTGTCGGCCAGGACCGCATAGGGCGTCAGGTCCCGGGTGCGGATGGTGAGCTCGCTTCCCGTCAGCAGGGCGCAGTAATTACCTGCGGAGTCGAAGGAGAGAACCTGACCGGACAGGTCCAAAGCAGCCTCCTCCGTGCCGTCGGGCAGGATGGTCAGAGCCTGGGTGGCGGAGCCCGCCCGGTAGCGGCCCAGGAGCAGCAGGGCAAAGCCGTCTCCCCCGAAGCTGCAGCCCTTCAGATAGGAACGGCCGAAGGAATAGGTCTGGAGAGCGCCGGTATCCGGGTCGGCTACCAGCAAGCGGTCCTCTCCCAAAACCCACAGGGCGCCGTTCTCATAGTCAAGGTCCAAAACCGCGCAGCTGCCCAGCTCCAGCGTAGCCTTTGGCTCCTTCTGATTGACGGGGTAGAGGAGAACCCGGCTGCGGAAGGAACCGTTGGACTGGTCCATGGTGACCACGGCCACGGTCTTGCAGTCAGGGGAGAGTGCCGCGTCCACCACAAAGGTGGAGGACAGGCTGACCTGGATGACCTTTTCCCCGTGGCTGTCATAGACGGTGACGGCCCCCTTGTAGCCGCTCTGCTGGGCGGTGACCGCCAGCCAGCCGCTGTCGTTGACCCGGGCGGATAGCAGATCCGCCTCACCCTCCAGGGTCAGGTCAAAGGCCTCCTCAGTGCCCCGGAACAGGAACAGGGACTGGCCTCCCGCATCGTATACCACCCCCGTTTTGGCAGAGGCGGACAGAACGGGATTCTCCATGGCCAGCACCTCCTCGGCGTACTGCTCTCCGGAAAAGGAGTAGTAGTGGGCTCCGGCGGCGGAGGACAGGAGAATGCCGTTTTCCAGATAGGCCACCGACAGCTTGTCGCCGCCGGCATGGGTAAAGGGGGCGGCTTCGCCGGTTTCGCCTGTCTCCAGGTTCCGGTAGGACAGCCAGCGCTTCAACGCGTCCAGATTGAACCGGTCCCGGTAGACCACCAGGGTCAACGCACCAAGGACCAGGGCCGCCGTCACCAGCAGCGCCAGCAGGCGGAAAAAGATATTCGGTTTTTTCGGCTTTTTGGCCGAAGTTTCGTTGCTCATATGGGATACCTCTGTGGGAGGATTTGAAAAAACGCAAGATTTTTTGTGAAATTAATTTTAGTTTATGGATGTATTATGGGGCGTCGGGGACGCCGCCCCCTACGCACGGTTTACAATATGGCTTCGTAGGGGGCGGCCTCTGGACGCCCCGCCCGTAGGGCGGCCCCTTGGGGCCG
>Ga0129306_1000367_pt1 | contig 73665 bp, 58 predicted proteins | sample P827metagenome_FD_94438 | JGI IMG/M metagenome (GOLD analysis project Ga0129306, IMG submission 94438) | Capybara group fecal microbial communities from Wisconsin, USA - P827 metagenome | ecosystem: Host-associated > Mammals > Digestive system > Large intestine > Fecal | place: USA: Wisconsin... | reverse complement strand
TGCCGGTGGTGTTGCCACCCCCGCCGATGCCGCCCTCATGATGCAACTCGGTGCCGAAGGCGTTTTCGTAGGCTCCGGAATCTTCAAGTCGGGCAACCCCGCCAAGCGTGCCGCCGCCATTGTGCAGGCCGTGACGAATTACACCGATGCAAAACTCATTGCCAAACTTTCTGAAGACTTGGGCGAAGCCATGGTCGGTATCAACGAACAAGAAATCGCGCTGCTGATGGCCGAAAGGGGAAAGTAATGGGAATTAACAAACCGCAAATCGGCGTGCTCGCGGTGCAGGGGGCGTTCATCGAACATGAACGCATTCTCAAATCGCTCGGCGCCGAAGTCTTTGAAATCAGACAGTTGCGCGACTTGAACCGACATTTGGACGGTCTTGTGCTCCCCGGTGGTGAAAGCACCGTGCAAGGAAAACTGCTCCACGACTTAGGGCTTTTCGAGCCTCTTCGTAAAAAGATTGTCGAAGGCCTGCCTGTACTTGCAACATGTGCCGGAGCAATTCTCCTTGCCGAAAAAATTGTCGACGAAAACAAGGCGCATTTCGCGACACTCCCCGCCATTATCCGCCGCAATGCCTACGGTCGGCAACTCGGCAGTTTCTTCACCGAAAACGAAGTCGAGCACGTCGGAAAAGTTCCGCAGACTTTTATTCGCGCGCCCTTCTTTGAATCGGTCGGCGATGGCGTCGAAGTCCTTTCGCGTACGGCAAGTTCGAATACTGCAGATGCTCCCGAGCAAATCGTTGCAGTTCGCTACAAGAACCAGATTGCACTTTCGTTTCACCCGGAACTCAATAGCGACACGAGCATTCACCGGTATTTTTTAAAGCTAGTGGGATGATTCGCTTTCTACTTGCCAGCTGAAGCCTGCCGCCTCGATGGTGCGGAATGTTTCTTCGAGGCTCTGGCCGCCTTCAGTGAGGTAACCCGACGCGAATATGGAATCAGCGATTTTGAAGAGTGTCTTTTCGTGACCCTTGAAATACACCTCGCGGCCGGCGGCGCAGCGAATGTCCGATTTCGGGAGCATCAGGCGCGCAAGGCAAAGCACCTTGATGCAGTATTCGGGAGTGAGTGCCGAAATGTCGCGGGTAGCAAGACGCGTGCCTTCTACCGGCAGCAAGAAATTGATGGGCACCGAGTCCGGATTGATTTCAAGCAGTTCGAAAAGCATATCGACGACATCTTCGGGCGTTTCCCCCATGCCGATGATGCCGCCGGAGCAAATCTCAAAACCGAGACCCTTGAGCATTTTCAGGTTGTCGATTCGTTCCTGGTAAGTGTGCGTGGTGCAGATGTTCGGATAAAAACGGCGGCTGCTGTTCAGGTTGTGATTGATGCGGTTGAGGCCGGCTTCTTTAAGAATCAGCGCCTGCTTTTCGGTCAGGAACCCGATGGAACAACAGATTTGCGTGTCGTTCTTTTTCATCTTGCGGATGCGTTCGGCCAATTTTTCGATATCGTCGTCCGCAAAACGAATGCCGCTGAGCCCGATGCAGTGCCTCGCCAAATGCATTTCGTCAACGAGGTCGTTGTCGCCGTACAGCTTCTTGTCTTCTACATAGCGGTACTTTTCAATCGGTGCTTCGGAATCGCGGGACTGGGCGCAATAGGCGCAGTTCTGTGTGCAGTTTCCGCTGCGGACATTGGTGAGCAACTGGATGCTGACGCGGTTTCCCTTGTACTTTGTACGCAACTGGTACGCCTGTTCAATCAAGTTCGGTAACGAATCTGCGTTCGCGTTCAAAATATCAAGAGCGGTTTGTCGATTCATGGTAAAAAATCCCTATAGAAAAATAATATAAGCCAAAGTATGGTCTAAAAAGTCGCCGTTTGCTATTTTCCTATCGAAAATATAGGAAAATAAACCAAGGAACACCTTATGTCTTCTACCCATTATATGGATTTGTTGATGCAGAACTCGCCGTGGAACCTAATTCTGTTCATGGCGATTCCTGTCGTCTTGGCAGAAACCATCGCGATTACGGAACTGTTGATTCCGCTCCTTTCAGAAAGGGCCGAGTTGACAAAAAAGGTGAACCGCGTGTGCGGCGTTCTCGCAGGCATTGCGTTTATCGGCATCATCCTTTACCTCGTCCCTGCTGTAGTCCTGCCACTCGCGTCCAACGGAGAATTCAGGACATGGGTCGATGGGGTCGCCATCTTCTCGTACCTGCTGGCGGGCATCCCGATGATTCTGCTGGCGCTGCTCAACTTGAAGTTGCTCTTTAAGCGTTCGGAGCCGAAGAAAAAACACATCATCCGCATTTCTTTGCTGGCCGCATTCTTGGTCCTTTCTCACATCGCCATGATTTTTGGTATGGTGGATCCGTCCATAGCAGGCTACCAGCCGGAAAAGCAGTCCGTCGAGATGAATCATTCTCACCATCATTCACACGGCGATGTTCAGCGGGATTTTTTGCAGCAAGACCATTCCATGCACGACCATTCGCATCATCACTGATGCGTAAAAAAATCACGCTTGTAGTAACGCTGCAATTCCCTGTTTAAGCCGATTCAGCCCTTCTAGGCATACACTCTTAGGGCAGGCGACATTCATCCGCAAGAAATGTTCTCCACCGGTACCGTACGCGTCGCCGCCTATAAGGAATAGTCCCGTCTTGCGTTTTAAATAGGCGGCAACATTTCGCCCTGTTTCAGGCAATGCAGAAATATCAAGCCACACAAGGTAAGTCGCGTCTCCCTTGACGGCCTTGATTTCCGGGAGTTCCTTCGCCAAAAAGTCTTCAACCAGTTTCCGGTTTTCCCAGAGGTATTCACGCAGGCATTCAAGCCAAGGCTCTCCCTGTTCAAACGCGGCAATCGCGGCCACCGTCGCAAAGGAATTGGGCGCGGCGATCTTGTCCGTGTACAACGCATGCCGTACCTTGCGCCTCAAAGTGGGGCTTGCTACATATACCGCCGAAGTATGGAGGCCCGCCAAGTTGAAAGTCTTTGTCGGCGCAATACAGGTGACGCTTACCTTGCGGCAAGTTTCGGAAGCCGCTGCAAACGGCACATAACTTTTCCCCGGTTCCGTAATGTCGCAATGGATTTCATCGGAAATGACGGTGACATTGTACTTTTGGGCAAGTTTGCCGATTTTTGCCAATTCTTCTGCACTCCAGATTTTTCCAATCGGATTGTGGGGATTGCAGAGGATCATCACGTTTGTCTGCGGGTTCGACAGCTTTTGTTCCAGATCCGTAAAATCGATGGCGTAAGCCCCGTCCTTATACAAAAGCTGGTTTTCGACAACATTGCAACCGTTATTTTCGATGCAGTTGTAGAAATTATTGTAGACCGGAGATTGAATGACGATGTTTTCGCCCGGGGCGGCAAACCGCTTGATTATGGAGAAAATCGAAGGCATCACGCCCGCAGAAAACGTCAGATTTTCCTTTTCCATTTTCAGGCCATGACGTTTTTCCCACCAATTGATGTAGGCATTGTACCAGGCGTCGGGAACATCCGCATACCCGAAAACGCCATGATTTAGGCGGCTTTTGAGCACATCCAAAATTTCGGGGGCAGTCCGAAAATCCATATCGGCCACCCACATGGGGAGCACGTTTTCGGCGACATTCCATTTTACGGAATCCGTATTCCGCCGGTCGATTGTAGTGTCAAAGTCATATTTAGGTTGCCGCGTCACTTTCGGTCCCTCACAATGACATTATAAAGTAGTAAAAACAAGTCCAAAACCACTTATAGAAAAATCCTATTAAAAGCCATACTTATTTAGTATTGGACGCTACAAATGCCACGTTTTATATTTGGCAACAAACAAAATATGTACGGAGGCAAAAATGGCAGAACCTGAATTTAAGATAGACGATTTCGTTGACATCACAGACGTAAAATGCCCAACCACTTTCGTGAAGGCGAAGGTCGCACTCGAAGAACTCGAGGACGGGCAGATTCTCTCGGTGCGCCTGAACGACGGCGAGCCGGTGCAGAACGTGCCGCGCAGCATCAAGGAAGAAGGTCACGAAATTCTACGACTCACCGACAATCAGGACGGAACGTTTACGCTGATTGTGAAAAAAGTCGGGGACTAACCGAAAAAAGCAATTCCGGAATAAATCCGGGATGACAGCGAAAACATTTAACTAAAAGGAATTTCAAACATGTTTATTACTGTTGCAGGAAACAAGAAAGAATACAAGGACGGCCTGACCGTCGCAGAACTTATTGAAGCCGAAAAGATTGACAACCCGCTCTACGTCACGGTTTCCGTGAACGAGGAATTTGTCGAAAACGGCACGTTCGAATCCACCACCCTCAAGGACGGCGATACCGTCGAGTTCCTCTACTTCATGGGAGGCGGCTGCTAATGGCTTTTACTAACGAGCAACTCGAGCGCTATTCCCGCCACATCATCTTGAAAGAGGTGGGTGCGAAGGGCCAGAAGAAGCTGTTGAACGCGAAGGTGCTGATTATCGGTGCAGGAGGCCTGGGCGCCCCTGCCGCCATGTACCTCGCGGCGGCAGGTGTCGGCACTATCGGTATTGCCGATGCCGACGTCGTGGATCTCTCGAATTTGCAGCGCCAAATTATCCACGCCACCAAGGACGTGGGCAAGCTGAAGGTGCAGTCCGCAAAGGAAACCATGGAAGCGATGAACCCCGACGTGAAGGTGATTACGTACCACACGTTCGTCACGAGCGAGAACATCCTTGACCTCATCAAGGATTACGATTTCGTGATTGACGGGACAGACAATTTCCCGGCGAAGTTCCTCATCAACGATGCGTGCGTGATGGCGAAGAAGCCCTTCTCCCATGCGGGCATCATCCGCTTTCAGGGCCAGCTCATGACATACGTTCCGGGCCAGGGACCGTGCTACCGCTGCGTGTTCAAGGAACCCCCTCCGAAAGACGCCGTGCCTACCTGCAAGCAGGCGGGCGTCATCGGCGCGATGGGCGGTGTCATCGGAAGTTTGCAGGCGATGGAAGCGGTCAAGTACATCCTCGGCGTGGGCAACCTGCTCACGGGTTACCTGCTCACGTACAATGCGCTTACCATGGAATTCCGCAAGGTCAAACTCCCGACCAAGACGGACGACTGCGCGGTTTGCGGTACGCACCCGACTATCACGCAGCTGATTGACTACGAACAGGCGGTTTGCGACTTGAAGCATTAAGAGGTAAGAGCGCGGACCTACGGTCCTTTGAGGTGTGGGGACGCTCGCTACACTCGCTTCGAGGAGAGAAATATGATTACAATTTCAAAAGACAACTACGGAAAAATCCTTGCGCATGCGGAGAAGAACCTCCCGGAAGAAGCCTGCGGGCTGATTGCGGGGCGTATCGAAGGAGCCGACAAGCATATCGAAAAGGTTTACCTGCTCACGAATATCGACCATTCGAACGAACATTTTTCGCTTGATCCCAAGGAACAGCTCGCAGCCATCAAGGACATGCGCCAAAACGGCCTTGCCCCGCTTGGCAACTGGCATTCCCATCCGGAATCGCCGTCGCGTCCCTCCGACGAAGACAAGCGTCTCGCTTATGATAGCAAGGCGAGCTACTTGATTCTTTCTCTACAGGACCGCGTAAAACCGGTGCTTAATTCCTTCCACATCGAAGGTGTGGATGCCACCAACGAAGGCTTGGTGATAGAATAAAGGTCTCCGTACAATGGTGCCCCCGGGGTCCTTGTGAAATTCCGGCTCTGGGGGCACTTCTTTTCGGAATTCTTTATGGAAATCAACCTGAGCAAAAATTCGTCTTGTCAAATGGAGGTCGCCGCAAAAGCCGCCTATCCGGGCGAATGCTGCGGTATTTTGCTCGGGAAAACCGGCGAAAACGGTGAAATTGAAGTTTTGGAAACCCGCGAAGCCCCCAACTTGATTCAGGGAACGCAGAAATCCGCCCATTTCAGGATAGATCCGCTGTTCCTTTACCAGGTGGAGCGCGAAATCGAAGGTAACGGAATCGAAGTAATCGGCTTTTACCATTCGCACCCTGATTGCGCGGCTGTCCCCTCGGATGAGGATTACGAAAACATGGTGCCAGGACTCGTCTATGTTATTTTATCCGTGACAAAAGACGGTGTCAAGGACATCAGAAATTACAAAAAAGATATCAATTACTGACAACAGATTCCAGTTATAGGCGTTATAAGAAAAAACAATAATTCTGCATAAAAATATTGTATTGGACAACGTTAAAGGCCCAATCTATATTTGGCCGTGTACGGAATCACACTTTTTTTGTACGGAGGAAAAAGTGAAAATATACATATCTGCTACTCTCAGGAATTTCTTTGGGAAAAATGCCCAGGTCGAGATACCCGCAAGTTCGGTGAGAAAGGCTCTCGCCATTCTTCTCGACATGTACCCGGATGCCAAAAACGTCCTTTACGACGACAACAACAAGCTCCGGAACTTCATACAAATTTATATCAACGGCAAAAACCTGACGGTGGAGGCCCTTTGGGAAACGCCCCTGCCCGAAGATACCGAAATCCTGTTGCTGCCCGCCATCGCAGGCGGAGCACCGATTGTCGACAATACGACGGTAGACAGCCTCATTTCGGACGAAAGAAGGAAGGCGGTCTCGTTCGATGATTCCGAAGTGGAACGCTTCGGCAAACACCTGATGCTGCGTGAAATCGGCGTCAAGGGCCAAAAGCGCATCAAGGCTGCCAAAGTCGTTGTTGCGGGTGCAGGCGCGCTCGGTTCCCCGGTTATCCAGTACCTTGCCGCTGCGGGCGTGGGTACCATCAAGGTCATCGACTTCGACGAAGTCTCGCTCGAAAACCTGCAGAGTCAAGTACTTCACGGCACACGCGACATCAAGCGTCCGAAAGTCGCATCGGCCAAGGACAAGGTCAAGAACATCAACAAGAATATCGAACTCGTCGCCGAAAAGGTAAAACTCGATTCCTCGAACATCCTGGAAGAAATCGACGGTTACGATTTGGTGGTCGACTGTTCCGACAATTACAAGGCCCGCTACCTGATTAACGATGCGTGCGCATTGCACGGCATTCCCGTGGTATTCGGAGCCATCTACCAGTTCGAAGGCCAGGTAAGCGTCTTCAATCTGGATGGCGGCCCGTGCTACCGTTGCCAATTCCCTTCTCCCCCCCCGGCAGGGCTCATTCCGTCTTGCTCCGAGGGCGGCGCCATCAGCCCGCTTCCCGGCATTATCGGGAGCATCCAGGCGAACGAAGCGCTCAAGCTCATCTTGGGTATCGGCGAGCATCTGAACGGAAAGCTCCTGCATATCGACAGCCTGAACTTGACTTCGAGAATCCTCAAGGTGGAACGCAACAGGGCGTGCCCCATTTGCGGGAGCAACCCGACCATCACCGACGTGGAAGAAATCGACTATGAGGAACTTTGCGGGCTCAAGACCGAAAATGAAATTCCGGTGGAAGGCTTTACGCCCGAAGAACTCGCGAAGAAAATCGAAAACGGCGACCCGATGACCATCGTGGATGTACGCGAACCGCACGAACGCGCGATTCTGCGCTTCCCGAACGCCGTCGTGATTCCCATTGGACAGCTCGCCCGCAGGCAAAAAGAACTCGATCCGAACAAGGATACCGTCTTTATCTGCAAGCAGGGCAAGCGCAGCATCCTCGCGATAAACACACTGCGCGAAGCCGGTTACACAGGCCCGCTTTACAACCTGAAGGGCGGTGTCGACGCCATGAAGGACATCATGTTCTCGCATGAAGGCGCATGGCTGTAAAATTTTTTCTTGCAAAATCCTATAAAATTGATAGGAAACAAAACTTTATAGAACTGCACTGGATCCTATCGGCCTTCGGCCTCCAGGATGACGGGGTGCAACACTTAACACAAACCCAAGAGGTAAACCACTATGGCAAATGAAGCTACAGAAAAGAAAACCGGCATCAATGCGCTTGGCGCAAAGGCTGCCTACAACCTGGCGAACGTCACCAAGACCAAGCCGCAATTTGGTGCGCTGACTCCCAAGTGGCTCACCAAGTTCCTTGAATTCAAGGGCCTTGAAACCGGTCTGTTCCGCGTGAACAAGGTCGTAGAAGGCGAAACTCCGCTGGACGTGCTCTGCAGCCAGACCAAGAAATCCGACATCATCCCGGAAGGCTACGTCGAATACGAAACCGAACCGCGCGAATACAAGCTCAATTCCATCTCCACAATCATCAACGTCAACACCGCGATCGAAGATGTTTACAGCTCCCCGTATGACCAGGTCCAGGAACAGCTCGGCCTCGCCATCGAATCGCTCCGCGAACGTCAGGAAAGCCAGCTCATCAACAACGACGATTACGGTCTGTTGAAGAACGTCGCCGATTCCCAGCGCATCCAGCCGATCCGCGCCGACGGCCGCCCGACCCCGGACGACCTCGACGAACTCATCACGAAGGTTTGGAAGGAACCGTCCTTCTTCCTCGCCCACCCGCGTGCCATTGCCGCCTTCGAGCGCGAATGCACCCGCCGTGGCGTGCCGCCTGTTGTCGTGGACATCGCCGGTGGCAAGTTCCTCACCTGGCGCGGCATTCCGCTGATTCCGACGAACAAGCTCCTCGTCGACGGCGTGAAGGATCCGAAGTCCCAGGGCGGCAAGACGAACATCTTGCTCGTGCGTACCGGCGAAGCCAAGCGCGGCGTGATTGGCCTGTTCCAGGCCGGTCTCAAGAACGAACACTCTCGTGGCCTCTCCGTGCGTTTCCGCGGTATCGACAACAAGGGTGTCGCTTCTTACCTGCTTTCCCTGTACTGCTCTGCGGCTATCCTTGCCGACGACGCCATTGCAGTCCTTGAAGATGTAGAGGTTGGCGAATACTATGACTACGAATAATCCAGAAACCAGATCGCTGGAAGAGCTCGCCGGAGTTCCCAATGCGGCTGAACTGGAGCAGTTGGCAAATGAGTACTTTCCCGACTTGACGGACAGTGCTTATGCTGCAACTCCCGCGGCACCCGAAGTGCAGAATGCTTCTGTGGCTCAGGGAGTGAGCGCCGCCCAAGGGGCAGCCGCCATCAACCAGACTCCCGCATTCGACTGGGAACATCCGTTTGCGACCTATGGCGACCAGCCGACTTCTTCGGCTCCGTTTGCCTACGGCGGCAATTCCACCGATACCTGGCTCAACTCCGTGGAAGCCCCTGCGGTTCCCGAAGCGGAATTTTTGTCGCAGTTCGGCGATGTCCCGGCAGCGCCTGCGCCTGCAACGGGGTATTCTCCGAAGGTCCTTTCCAAGACCCAGGCAGCAGAAAATGCTCGCCCGATTGATGCTCCGACTTCTCTCGGTGGCGATTCCGTGAAAGCGGGCTCTGCAAACAGCGGCTCCAATTCCCGTAACGAATCCATCCGCATCGGTTCCAAGAACCTTGCGCAAATCCGTAGCGACTTCCCGATTCTTTCGAAGCAGGTAAACGGACATCCTCTCATTTGGCTCGATAACGGTGCAACAACACAGCGTCCGCAGGTGGTGATTGATCGCCTCAAGTACTACTACGAAAACGAGAACTCCAACGTTCACCGTGGCGCCCATACGCTTGCGGCTGCATCGACGGATGCCTACGAAAACGCCCGTAACATCGTGCGTGACTTTATTGGGGCCCCGTCTTCGCAGGAAATCGTATTCGTGCGCGGTACCACAGAAGCAATCAACCTGGTGGCTAACGCCTACGTGAAGCCGACACTCCAGCCGGGTGACGAAATCATCGTCTCCATCCTGGAACACCACGCGAACATCGTGCCGTGGCAGCTTGTCGCCGAAGAAACAGGCGCCATCATCAAGGTGATTCCCTGCGATTCTACCGGCCAGCTCAAGCTCCACGATTACGAGGCATTGTTCACCAAACGCACCAAGTTCGTTTCCGTGACTCATGTCTCGAACGTGCTCGGCACTGTGACTCCGATTGAAGAGCTCATCGCCATTGCCCACAGGCACGGTGTGAGAATCCTCATTGACGGCGCTCAGTCTATCGCTCACATTCCGGTGAACGTTTCCGCCCTCGACGCAGATTTCTTCGTGTTCTCCGGACATAAGGTGTTTGCCCCGACCGGTATCGGCGTTGTCTATGGCAAGAAGGAATTGCTGGAAGCGGCAAGACCTTACCATGGCGGCGGTAACATGATTGCCGACGTGACGTTCGAACGTACGATTTACAACGGAATTCCGAACAAATTCGAAGCGGGAACGGGAAGCATCGCCGACGCTGTTGGCTTGGGTGCTGCCCTCCAGTACCTCTCCGAAATCGGGATGCCGTGTGTATTCCGCTGGGAACATGAACTGTTGCAGTACGGCCTCAAGGAACTGAAGACTGTCAAGGGTCTGCATCTTGTAGGTACGGCACTCAACAAGGCTTCTGCGCTTGCCTTCAAGCTCGACGGTTATTCCGACGAAGAAGTGGGCAAGAGGCTCGACGCATACGGCGTTGCCGTACGTACCGGGCATCACTGCGCTCAGCCAGTTCTCCGCCATTTCGGCTACGAAAGTACCGTGCGCCCGACCCTCGCACTGTACAACTCACCGGATGACATCGACGCACTCGTGAGGGCGTTGAAGACATTCGCATAACAGGTCGCGTCTTCGGACGCTTTGAGTGATGAGGTCGCGCCTGCGGTGCTTTGAGCCGCAGGCGAACGACCTCGTACCTCATACCTATTGGAGCTTTCATGCACGAACTTATCCAAGAATCTGAAGTTGAAAAAGCGGTACAGACTATTTTTGCCGATTACAATCGCGGCAAGCATATCGACAATATCGACATCTACAATCGACCCGACCAGGCCGAAATCCAGACGATTTTGCAAAACCTGATTCGTGTGGTTTATCCCGGCCACTTCAGAGACCGCACACACAAGATTTACAACCCGAAAAACAGCTTCGCGGTCATTATCGAAGACACCTTTTACCACCTCCACAAGCAGGTGGCCATCGCGCTGGATTACTGCAAGCTCCGCGGCACCATGACATCCGACGAGCGCAAGATCGAAAGCTACCGCATCTGCAAGGAATTCTTCGCAAAGATACCGCAAGTCCGCGAATTCCTCGAAACCGACTTGCATGCCGCCTACGATGGCGACCCTGCCGCCGGCTGCCTTGACGAAATCATCCTCGCGTATCCAGGCCTAATGGCGACAACGATTTTCCGCATCGCCCATGAACTTTACCTGTTGCATGTGCCGGTACTGCCGCGCCTCATGACCGAATACGCGCATTCCAAAACGGGAATCGACATTCACCCCGGAGCATCCATCGGCAAGTACTTCTTTATCGATCACGGCACCGGAATCGTGATTGGCGAAACCGCAGTCATCGGCAAGAACGTGAAGATTTACCAGGGCGTTACTCTAGGTGCGCTTTCAACAAGAGGAGGCCAGAGGCTCTCCGGTAAGAAGCGTCACCCGACCATTCGGGACAACGTGACGATTTACGCGGGAGCTTCCATTCTCGGCGGCGAAACTGTCATCGGCGAAAATGCGGTCATCGGCGGCAACGCCTTCATCACGAGTTCCGTAGCCGCAAATACGCGCGTGAGCATGAAGAACCTCGAAATGGACTATGTCTCTACCGACAATAAACACAAGACGGAAGAGATTACCCAAAGCGAGGAATGGTATTACATTATTTAAGTATGATTGTTACTTGCAGGTAAAGCCCTGCAGTTCAAGCCCAGCACGCATCTCGCCGTAAGTCGAGGTGCGTTTCATGTCCATGGCCTTCATGAATCGGCAGTCGTTGTCGATATGCATGCGGAATCCCGTCATTGTCGGCGTGACTTCGCCCTTGCCGCTGGCCTGCATCCTGGCGAGAATCTGTTCGCGCTGGGGTTCCATTTCGGGCGGGATGAACCCGTCGGTAACGATATCCACATTCTCGATTTCGTTCTCGCCGAACACGAACGAGATGGTCACGAGATTCTTGATACCGTTGAACTGGCCGTTCACCTTGCACACTAGGTTCTTCGGAGAATTCTTCGACTTCTTGGCAGGCTTCGCGGCAGTCTTTTTGGGAGTGTACTGCAGAGCCGAAAGGAGCTGTTCTTCCTTGACGACCCCCACAAGGCGGTCCAGAATCTGCCCGTTCTTTATCAGGAAAAATGTCGGGAAAGCTTGGATCGGAAGGGACGCCTTGATTTTGTCGATGCCCGGCTCGTCAATGCCGACTGTCGCCACCTTGATGTCGGGATAATTCTTTGCGATGCCGATGAGTGTCGGAATCATGATGAGGCAGGGAGGGCAGCTCGTCGAGGTGACATCCAGAATCACCGGCTTCTTGGACTTGAGAACTTCACTTTCGAAATTGCTGTCGTTGATCTTTACGATTCGGATATCTTCGTCGGATGCCGCATTGACATAATTAAAACCACCCGCGACAAGAAGCACCGTCACGGCAAACGCGGCAAAATTCTTTACAAAAAGCCCTTCGAGAAATTTCATTTTTATCTCCCTTGTTTTCTTATGGCAAAATAGCAACTTCATGCGGACGAAATTTCAAAAAAGCTATCTTTATCCCCATGTTACGTTCGAAGTACCAAGCGTTCACGGACACAACTTCCGAAAACGTCTTCAAGGCGAAAAAACAGGCGAACCCCCTCACGCTGGTCGTGTTGGGCTATTTGCTCATCATAACCGTCGGAGCCGTACTTCTCCACTTGCCTGTTTCTACACGTGAACCCATCGACTTTTTGCAGGCGCTGTTCACGGCGACATCGGCCGTGTGCGTCACCGGACTTTCCGTTATCGATATCAGCACCACGTTCACAGGGTTCGGCTACTGGGTTCTCGTCCTCCTGATGCAGCTCGGCGGTCTAGGTATCATGACCGTATCTACGGTGCTCATCTTGCTTGCCGGCATGCACCCGGGATTCAACCACCAGTCCGTCCTGCTTTCGAACTTCACGCAAGAAGGTAACGTCGATGCGAAGCGCATCCTCATGGCGGTACTCCCCTTCACGTTCATCCTGGAAGCTATCGGTGGCGTCGTCTACTTCACGCAATTCAGCGGCATGGAACTGTACGACCGCGTTTTCTGCTCCGTCTTCCAGGCGGTCAGTTCTTTCTGTAACGTCGGATTCACGCTGTTCCCCGACTCGCTCATGCAATTCCAGCTCAACCCCGTCATGAACATCACGACATGCGTGCTTGCGCTCGCAGGCGGGTTCGGCTTCCTCGCTATCACGGAACTGCAGTACGCCTTCGACTTCAAGCGCCGCCGTTTCCGCAAGATTTCTCTGCACACACGCATCGCGACCTTCTGCACGCTCGTCATCGTTGCAGCAAGCATCGTCGCCTTCATGCTCACCGAATGGGGCAACACCCTCAACGGGCTAAGCTTCTTCGACAAGCTCCAGACCACGTTCTTCATGGCCTTCACGAGCCGTACCGCCGGTCTCAATACGGTGGACACTCCGGCCCTCTGCGCCAGCTCGCTGTTCTTCTTCATCATCATCATGTTCATCGGGGCGAACCCCGGTAGCTGCGGCGGCGGTATCAAGGTCACCACGGCGGCGGTCATCGGGCTGCTCGGATTCAACAGGCTCCTCGGCCGCGAAAAGACCCAGGTCATGGGCCGCACCATTCCCGAAACCACGGTCGACAAGGCCGTGCGAATCTTCGTCGTGGCCATCGTAGTCATAGCACTTGCGACAATGGTCCTGCTCTGCACCGAAATCCCCTCCGGAGTCGGGTTCAACGAGAACGGCACGCCCTTCCTCAAGGTTCTGTTCGAAGTGGTGAGTGCCTACAGCACGTGCGGGCTTTCCATGGGCCTCACGGGCGAACTTTCCACGGTTGGGCGCATTGTCATCTGCTGCGTGATGTTTATCGGACGTATGGGACCGTTGTTCCTCATCTCGGCGGTCGCCGGACGAGTCAAGAACACCACCTGGTTCGCTGAAGAAGATATAATGGTGGGTTAGGGATTAGAGACTAGGATCTAGGATCTAGGGGGCGGCTTCGCCGCGACTATTTACTCTAATCTCTAGTCTCTAGTTTCTAGCCCCTAAATTCTAGGGGCGGCTTCGCCGCCATTATTTACTCTAGCCCCTAGCCCCTAGCCTCTATTTACTAAATTTCATCCCATGGCATCGAAGCAATACATCATTATCGGTCTTGGCAACTCTGCCATCTTCCTCGCCCGTCACCTGACGAGCCTCGGGCACGACGTGCTCGTGGTGGACAACCATCCCGAAAAGGTGCAAGACATTTCGAGCACCGTGTCACAGGCCATGGTCGCCGACTCCACCCGCAAAAAACAGCTCGCGAGCATCCCGCTCCAGAAGGCTGACTCCGTCATCGTCTGTATTGGCGAGAACCTAGAGGCAAGTCTCCTCACCGTGCTGAACTTGAAGGAACTCGGCGTCAAGCACATCATCGCGAAGTCCAGTAGCGCCGCCCACTCGAGCATCCTCGAGAAGCTCGGCGTTTCGGACATTTTCCACCCGGAACGCGACTCGGCCATCGCACTCGCCGAACGCCTGAACCGCCCGAACATGCTCGACTTCCTGCCGTTCATGGAAGGCTTCAGCATCGTCGAAGTCGTGTGCCCCAAGGACTTCATCGGCAAGACCCTGAAGGACTTGAACATCACCCACAAGTACGGGGTGCAGGTCATCGCCATCCGCGACCCGCAGGAACCGACCCCCAAGATCGGTAACCTCGCCGACATCGTGCTGCAAGAAGACGACGTGCTCTTCCTCATCGGCCCGAACGACGCACTCGACAAGTTCAAGAGCTAGCCGCAAAAACGAATTTCAAAAGCGAACGGGCGCCCCTTTAGTTCTAATGGGCGCCCGTTTTTATATCCGGTCTTTCACGAACCTCCCGAACGGGAGGCCTTTTTATGCGAATCGCTTGTGCAGAACCTTGATTTCCTGAATGAACGAGAGGTCCAGCATGCTGATGGACTCTTCCTTGCTCTTCTGGATTTCCACGATGAAGGGAGCCTTTGCCAAGTGCAGGGAGTGTACCGAGAACACGATTTCTTCCTGCTGGGCCATGCGCTTGTTCGGGTCCTTGATCTGGGCGGCAAGAAGCGTACCCACCGTCTTCGCGTAGCGCAGCACTTTCACGAGGTCAAACGTGTTCAGTTTCTGGTAGAGGCTGCCATACTTCGTGGAGTTCATCGTCGTCTGCAGGGAGTCGCTATCGGCGGATTCCTTCAGGTCGTAATCGGGCTTGCCGGCCTTGGGCCAGGCCACCGCAAATTCCTTGCGCCATTCCTCGTCGGAAACGGGCTTGCGGTTGTCCGTAGAACGGTTCACAAACGGGCAGTAACCGAAATTCTCGAGGATATCGAAGGCGTAGCCTTCCTTCTCGGGATTCAGTATAAAACCGTAATTCGGGATAAACTCCTCGACACATTCCATGAACTGTGCGAAGTTCGAAAGTTCCGAAAGGATCTGCTTGTTGTCGATCTTCATCAGACGCACCGAGCGAACACGCACGCCATAGAACGAAGAGTTCCATTCCTCGAGGGTCGAAAGCACGTTTGCAGGCGGTTTGATCCAGCTGCAGAAATGCTCCACCTCGGATTCAGGCATTCCGCTCTTGAGGCCTTCCAGATAAACTTCCTTGGCGAGCGTGAAGCAGAGCATGGTCTCGTCGTTCTTGACATTGGCGAGGCAGGCGAGCGTAAACAGCACGCGCGGAGAAGTCTCGACAGAAACAACCACATCGAAGTTCGGGAGAGCCGAGATGTTCGGCTGCGGCAACTGCACCGACGAAGGAGAAATCCATTCCTTGCCGTTCGTGCCCAGCAACACGGCGGACACCTTGCCCTGCACCATGCGGAAGTCGACAAGGCCCAGGAGCCACAGTTCACGAAGCGGGCGCGGCAGGTATTCCCACGGGAGCACCTTGTTGCGTTCGAGAATGCGGTACGACGGATCCATCACCCAGAAAAGGAATGCCGCTTCCGAAATGCTACGGCCGTCGTTCAAGGATTTCAAAAGTTGTTCAAGATGTCCACGGTCACCGTGGAAGCGACGGTTGAGCCACCAGTTCAAGATGTCCTGGTGCAAGCGGAAACCATTCTTGCGCAAGAACTCAAGGGCATGCTCCGACGGAACAACAAAGGCGTCGTCCTGTTCGAGCCAACCGTTCTGCGTGAGGAACGAGAATATGAGCATGAGCTCGTTCTCGGCGGCCTTCTCGCTCATGCGGCGGGACATGGAGAAGGCCTCGACGCAAAGCATGCGCCCGCGACGGTGCAGCGAGCCATTCGTGTTCACGCGCAATTCCCTGCGCTGGGCAAGGGAGAGGACAAAGCACACGTGCCAGTCCAACATGCGACCAAACGAAACCACCGGCGACGTCGTATCGAACTCGACGGCCTCGTCTATCTCGAAGCAGCCGATAAAGTTGGAAAAGCCCTGATATACGGGAGTCGTGGAAGCGGAACGCCACAGCACGAACTCGCGGCACATGGAGAGCAAAAAAGTCTGAAGATCACGGCTCTTGTTTACCGGGATAGTCAGGCGCAGTTCGTTGAAAGTGAGACCACGCGCACCACTATGATAAAGCAGGTTCAAGCAGCGACGCTGCCAAGGTTCCATTTTCGAGAACAGCGTTGCGATGCGTTCCTTGTCGCAAAAGAAATCCAAAGTCTCGCGCTGAATCAGCGCATTATTCAACAAGCCTTTCTTACCAAAAGCCTTGGCATGTGCAGCACGGAGAAGCGGCTTGGACATGCCATCAAAAAAAGCGTTCAAGTCAAGCATAAGCACCTTACAATAGGGATGCCAAATTTAGAAATTTTTTCTGGTGCACGTGGCTAGATGTACTTCTTCACGTCGTCTACAGAGAACAGGAACTTCTGCTTGAAATTCCATATCTTCTGGAAGGTCTTGCCGTAGTGCTCGGTAACGACGCGATTGTCGAGAATAAGCACCTTGCCGGAGTCACCCTCGGTACGCAGGAGCCTTCCGAGACCCTGGCGCATTTCCATGTACGCCTCGGGCACATAGTAGCTCTTGAACGGGTTCTCGCCGCGCTCCTTGTATTCGTTGCTGAGACCCGCGACCACAGGGTCAGAGGGGTTCGGGAACGGGAGCTTGGTGATCACGAGAAGCTTGAGCGCATCGCCCGGGAAATCAACACCTTCCCACAGGCTCTGGCAACCGAGCAGGCAGGCGCCACGTTCCTTGCGGAACATCATCACGAGACTGTCGAGCGAACCGTCTACATTCTGGCAGAGCAGCAACTTGTTCTTCGCGGCAAAGGCCGGAGCAAGCGCCGTCTGGGCCTTGAGCATTGCGGCAACACTTGTGAACAGCACCATCGTATTGTCTTCGACATCCGGAAGGACCTTCACCAGCGTATCGTTCATCGCATCGACAAATTCCGGAGCGGAAGGCTTCGGCAGATACTTGGTGACAAAGACGGAACGGCGGCTGGAAGAAACCTGCTGTTCGCTGTAGACACGGTAGAACGGCTTCTTCGTAGAGGCGAGGCGGTCCATGCCCATGCGGTGCATAAAGTAGTCCACGGAATTCTGTACGGCAAGCGTCGCCGAAGTGAACGTCGCGGACTTGATCCACGGGTAGAACTTTTCCGCCCACACAGATTCGAAGTGGAGCGGGTAGGCGAACATCTTGAGCGTGTGCGGGTTGTAGGGTTCCTCGAGGCTGAAGACCCAATCCTTGCGCCCGGCCTTGACGATAAACTCGAAGTCCGTCATGTAGCGGTCCATCTCGGCCATGCGGCCATCGGCATCGTTCAACAACCCTTCGATTTCCTTTTTGCCACGGATTTCAGCGAAGGCGGCCTCGCAAGCGGCCTTGACCGCGGCATACGCCTCGGAGAACGAAGTGGTGTCGACATCGTAATCCGCCTGGATGCCTTTCGCAAACACAAGACCGCTACGATTGAGTTTGAGCTTGCCAATCTTCTTGCCGAGCTTCATGAACAAACGATGCAGCGATTTTTCCATTTCGTTGAGGGCAAGCGTGAACTGGTCAAGTTTTTCGACAGTGGCCGAAGAACTTTCCGGAAGGCGGGCCTTGATGGACTCGATAAGTCCGCCACGTCCGTTACGCGCCGGCACAAGCGTCTTGATGATATTGCGGAATGTGAAGAACGATATAGTCCTGCTGAACGCCTGGTTGCTTGCGGCAGGCAGGCGATGCGCTTCGTCGAAAACGATATGTTCGTACGCAGGCAGAAGCGCAAAATCAAGAGAAAGATCCGCAAGGAACAGGGAGTGGTTCACCAGGAGCAAGTTCGCCCCAGAAGCGCGGCGCTTGGCCGAGAGAGAGGGGCACTTCGCGTAGTGCGGGCATTTTTCGCCAAGGCACGATGCGGCATTACTCGCCAGCTTGGACCAGAGGACCCTATTGCGGCCAACACTGAAGGAAGCGCACTCGTTGATGTCTCCGGTCTCCGTCGAAAGCACCCACGGAATGAGCGCCATGAAGGAATCCAGTTCCTCGCCCAGCAGGAGCGAAGAGGACGCCGCCAGTTCCTCGAACTTGCGGAGGCAAAGGTAGTTGTCGCGGCCCTTGAGAATGGCCGGAACCAGTTTGCCGTTGTAAATTCCCATAATCTGCGGGAGGTCGTTTTTCCAGAGCTGCTCCTGCAAGGCACGAGTTGCCGTGCTGATAACCACACGTTCGCCGCTCACGGCCTTGTTCGCAGCGCTCACCAGGTACGCAAGCGTCTTGCCCGAACCGGTCGGGGCCTCGATAACGCAGATGCCGCCCTTGTACATGTTGCGTTCCACGATGGAGGCGTAATCCTGCTGCGTCTCGCGCGGCACGAAGCCCTCGACAAACATCGAAAGGAATCCGTTTTCCTTGAAGAATTCACTTACACGCGGAGCCTTTTCCTGCGGGAGCGCAGCGGGAGCGGGCACCTCGGGCAACTTGTACTGGGGCGGCGTCCACTTGCCCTTGGACTTGCCGAATACAGATTCCCAGTCAGAACCTTCGCCGATGCGCTTGATGGCATCGACAAGCCACGGATCCATAGAAGCAATCTTCTCGTAGGCCATTACGAACAACCTACCGCAAGCATCAGCATCGGGCAAGGCGCGATGGGCACGGCTCCGCTCGATGTCCAGCATCTGCACGAGCGTATCGAGACGATGGTTCGGCGCATCCTGGTAGGCAATGCGCGAGAACGTGAGGGAATCCCAGAACGGATGGCTCTCGTAGTCGATTCCCACCTTCTTGAGGGAATTCCTGAGGAAGCGGGAGTCGAACGCGGCGTTATGCGCCACCAGCGGAAGGTCACCGACAAATTCGCAGATCTTGCCGGCAATGTCGGCGAAGCCCTGGGCAGCGTCCAAGTCGGCCTTGCTGATACCCGTCAGGCATTCGATGAACGGACGAAGTTCCGCCTGGTCCGGCTTCACCAGGAAGTCAAGATTGTCCCCCGGCTTGCCGTTGACAAAGCGGACGAGTGCGACTTCGATTATCTCGTCGCTCTCGAACTCGAGCCCGGTCGTTTCCAAATCCACAGCAACAAAATCAGGAATCTTCTTCATTTTTCCATCCTTTATGGCAACGCCGGCAATGGCGACGCCACCAAATCATTTAAAACATTTTCGCCGTTCTTCACCTTAATCGTGTCGTTAGGCGCCCTCCAGGGCTTCCCGTAACGGAACGGGAAAAGCGAGCCCCCATCAGGCGTGAGCTTGCCTTCTTCGGCGTAATAGTAGTCGATAAAATAGTTTCCCTCGACAATGTCGTTGAAGGCGAAGCTTCCATCGGTGCCACAAACCGCATAAGAATACGTTTTGGCATCAATGGAGTAAAGGCGGACTTTCGCACCACCCTTTGCACCGGGAATTTTTCCGCGCAGCATCGCCAGCTTGAGTTTCGAAACCGTCTCGAAGCGCAGCAGGCGGCGATACTTCAACTCGATTACCGTATCACGGACGCCGTTGCTGTCAGCCGCAGCAAGGGTCGTGTCCTGGTAGCCCTGCAAGAAGTCCACATTCACATCGGTCGGCCAGGGTTTCTCATTAAGTACAAGATAACGAATCGGATCAAGGCGCTTGACTTGGACCTGGGTCGTATCCTTGTTTATCGAGACATAGTACGTTTCTTTCAGGGAATCCAGAATCGGCTTGTCATATGCGAAAACTAGCGAATCGTCCGGGAAAGCGGCCTTCGCCTTGCCAAGCATAGCCGTCTTGGAAATCGAGGGGGGCATAGTGTCACCCTTCATTTCCTGCCATTCCCAATCCAATTCGTTACGCAGCGTATCAAGAGGGCGGAACAGGGAATCCTTCGCATTCGCACAAATGAACTTGTACGAAGTTTCCGGCTTGGGCTTCTGGCTAAAGTAGAACCTGGGTTTGTTCGTGGTCGCACCGAGGTAAACGTACGAAGGATAAAGTTCCGACTTGTCGGGAGCAACCAATTTGCAGTTCGACGTATCGGCAAAAGTCGAATCAAAATAGACAGGTCGCGTGAACGTCGCTTCGAGCACCGAGGCCCCCGGCTGGCTCAAAGTCGACAGCTCAAGCCTCGTAGTGTCTTGGTCGGCAAGGGGAACCCACAACGTGTCAGCCGTCGTGGAATCCAGCGACAGGTCTCCCGTCCATATGCCCACCAGTTCAGAGCTCGCCTCGATTTTCTGGTTGCCGTTCGCATCCAGGAACGCGACGACGCGGTAGCGTCCCGGGCGCAGCCCGGACAGCACGAAGTTACCCACGCTGTCCGTACGGGTAAGGAACAGTGGAGGCTCCTTGGCCAGCATCGGCAGGGAATCCAGCACATGAGTCGCTGTGTCGCGGTACTTGTCCAGGTAATGGCGGGACTCGCGTTCGCTTCCCATCAAGAAAAGCCCAATACTCGGGTAGACCTTCTTGCGCACCAGGGAATCGTGCACCAGTACGCGTCCAACAAGCTTGAGCGAGTCAATCTTCGCACCCGTCGAAAAAACAATCTGGAAAGGCGTTGCGAGCATGTTGCCGTGCAGGTCCTTGATCCCGCCCGCAAAAGTCACTGTGTAGGTCGTGCCCGTATCGAGTTCGGCGCGCGACGTGAGCACAAGCGTCTTGCCGCTCACCTCGAACTTCATTTTCTTGTCGATCGGCGGCGAAATGGAGACGGCGCTACGCGGCACCGACGCATTGATCCATTCGTCGAATTCCAACTTCACATACAGCTCATTCGGATGATTCGTCGTATTCGGAGCCGGATATACGGCAGCCACACGCGGCGGCAGCTTGTCTTCGGGACCACCGCCGGGAGCCACCTGCGTCGCGCAGGAGAGCAGCATCGCCATTATGGCAAAAGCGTATACAAGCGGCAGGAACTTCATCATCAATCTATCAGGTCAATAATCTTACCAATGCGTGTCCAACGGATCCTGAAGGGCAGGCGCCACCAGGTGAACGGATTCCCAAGCGCGAATGCCTGATCGTCATTTTCAAACGAGAAATAAAGGACGAAGGCCTTGGCGCGGATATTGCGAAGCGTAACAAAACCCCAGTAGCGACTGTCGGCAGAGTTGTCGCGGTTGTCCCCCATCATGAAGAACAGCGGAGTTTTAATCACATAGTGGTCAATCGGATTGCCATCCACGATAAGCCGTCTGCGAATTTCGAAATGCGGCTTCGCAGCAGAGGAATCGACCACAGCAGCGGAGCTTGCCGTCGCGGAATCAGCCACTGCAGCGGTATCGGCAACAGGCTGAGCGTTCAAGCGTTCCACGGCACCCTCGAGGTCCTGCAACTGTGCGCCCTCGAAAGCGATGTAGCTGACACGGCGGGTAAACGTTCCCTGCATTTCCTCGGGAATCACGACCGGCAGGAACGCCATTTTCGCATAGTCCCTATAGAACGCAAACGGCATCTTGCCACGGACCGTGTCGCCCTGAGTCACGCGCTGCAACACGAGCTGGTTCCTCTGGAGCAGAGCGTTCAGCGTAAACCCGCGTTCGCTCTCGACAGGAATGGCAAAGTCCTCGAACTCGTAATTGTTCGCTTCAACGCCATCTTTCCACAGCGAGATATCGTATTCCACGCGGGAGTCCGGATTTTCCTGAACCACCACGGAGCGCAGCCACCAAAGCTGCTCAAGGGAAAGCGAATCCACATACAGAGTATCGCCGACGGAAGGAATCACAATCGGCCCCCGTTCATCACGCGGAGAAGACGTGCGATACGATGCCGTCCACTTGCCCTTCGCGGGAAGCGTACGCTGCCACTTGCCATTCACGGCAAGCACGCCATTGTGGACCTGCAACGTGTCCCCGCTAACAGCGACACAACGTTTGATGTAGTCCTTCGGGCCATCGGCGTAATGTACCAGATGCGGCTGGCCATCAGCAGGTTCATGGTCCCAGTAAACATTGCCGAACATGAGCGCATTGAACATATGCGTGTAACGCGCCGGGTTGTTGTCCGGATATTCGGGTTCACCCGGATAGCGGAAAATCACGACATCGCCCTCCTTGGGAAGGGCATAGCCAGGGAACTTCTGATTCGAAAAAGGAATCGGCGAACCGTAGGTAAACTTGAGTCCGAGAAGGAAGTCACCCGTCAATAGAGAATTCTCCATCGAACCGCTCGGAATCTGGAATGCCTGAACCACGTACTGGATAACGATAAGGGCAAGCGCAACCGGAACAATCACTTCCCTGGCCAGGGATTTCAAAAACTTGGGTAACGAAAACTTTTTCTTGTCACTGTCCATCAGGAACTCCAAATTAAAGGTTCTTCACCTTCTTCACAAAATTGCGGCTAACCATCAACTGCGTGTGGTCCTTGTCCCGCAGCACAACATTCAAACGGCTTGCATCCGTCTTGCGCATCTCGGCGATGTAGTCGATAGCCACCAGGTGGGCACGATGAATACGCACGAACGCCCGCGGGTCAAGCCTCTTTTCCAAGTCAACGAGAGGCGTGTCGATAATGTAGCGGTTATTCGTCGTGTAGATTGTCGTGTACTTCTCCTCGCTCTGGAAACGGATGATTTCGTCCACGTTCACAAGAAGGATGCGGTCGCCAATCTTCACCTGGATGCGCTGCATATACTGATCGCCGCCCTTCACCATGGAACGGAATTTGTCCCACGAGAAATCTCCCGGCATCTGCTGATCCGACACCATGGACGTGAAGCGCTTGCGCAATTTCGCAATCGTCGCTTCGAGGCGGGCGGGCTCAATCGGTTTGAGCAAGTAGTCCACGGTATTTTCCTCATAAGCACGGAGCGCAAAATTCTCGAACGCTGTCGTAAAGACAATCAATGGCATGTCATCGTCCATATCCAGGCCATGCAGCACATCGAAAGCGTTCATGTCCGCCATCTGGATATCCAGGAACACCACATCCGGAGCCAGCTCCTGAATTTTCTCTATCGCGGTCGCCCCGGAAAAGGCCTCACCCACGATTTCCAGTTCCTGCGCATAAGGTTCCAGCAAGGAACGCATGCGTATGCGGGCGAGCGGTTCGTCGTCGACAATGAGGACCCTACACAGCATAAACTACTCCACGACCTTCTGGGAATCGCCCGAGTCCGAAACCACCTTCATCTTGGGCATAGTAAAGATGCGTACAAGTTCACACTTTACTTCGTCTTCGTTCAAATAAACTTGGCCATCATTGGTCAGCAGTTCAAGATTCCCCAAGGAATTGCGTTTAAAATTCCAGTTACGCCACTTGGGCAAAGCGAAGGTGATAACGCTATCGGCCCCCATCTCGTACTTTCCCTGGAGAGTATCGACCGACATCGAATCCATAACGGTAGTGCGGATTATCGTCACGCCGCTATCGGCAGCCAAAACGACACGGACAATCAGCGCCTTGCAATTGTCACAGGGAAGCTGACCAGAATACTGTCCCGCCAATTCCGCAGGAACTTCTACGCGCGGCAATTCTGGCAGGGGTTCAGACTTTTCCTCGGAGCAAGCAAACAACCCCAAGCAGAAAGCAAGCACAACCAATCTATACTTCATCATAAAGGGAAATGTAGCAAAAATCGAACTAAAAACCCTTTGTATAGACTATCCTGAAGCCCAAGGTGACACCACTATACAGGGGGTCTTTCTTGTCGCGTTCCTTCGGGGCAATTTTCGACACCTTATCGGCCCATCCGCCGCCGCGAACGCACTTGGTTTTCCCTGTTTCCGGGCCGACGGGATTAATCTCATCGTCCGTTGAATAACTCGCATACCAGTCGTTCACCCATTCGGCTACGTTACCGGCCATATCGTAAAGTCCAAAATCATTGGGAATGAACTGAGCCACTTTCGACGGCCCTTTAGTTTGTCCGTAATACGCATATTTGGAAGCCGGCTCGGAGCCCCAATAGTTAGCCGTTTCGTAAACTCCCCCGTGCGCAGCCACTTCCCATTCCATTTCCGTAGGCAAGCGGATTCCCTCGACAGAATAGTCAACCTGGAGGCCATCCAGGAAGTTCTCGTCTCCTATCGACTTGTAGGAGTATACCGTATCTAGGCCAGCAATCTTGGAAAGCGCATTGCAGAACAGAACCGCATCGTACCAGGAGACGTTCACGACAGGCAAGCTATCGTCCTTCTCATCCTGGTCAGGAAGCGTACCCAGCACCCCCTTGTACAGGGCCTGCGTCACTTCCGTCGTGGTGATAAAAAACGAAGTGATGGTGTATTGTATCGAACCGCGATTGAATACCGCAGTTGGAATGTAGACGAAACCTAGGCCGTCTTCGCCATCACCGAAAAGGGAGACATATTCCACTCCCGAGGAATCCTTCCCGAGGGAATCAGCGGCCGTAGAATCTTTTTTATTGCCGGAACCCTTATTGCCCGAGTCCTTCGAGCCCCCGTTCCCGGAATCATCACTATCGGCCGAGCCATAGTGAATATCCGTACTAGGTGCAATTTCCTCTGCGTCGCTACTTGCACCGCAAGCAACGAGACCACCCAGCAACACTGCAAAAGCCGCAATGGCACAAAAGATACAAGACCTTTTCGCAAGAGACATATGCACCCCCTAATGGACAATTCCAACGCGGAAGACCTTCTGTTTTGTATTCCCGCCCTCGAAATCCACTTTCAGACGGGCCGTATAAACGTCGCTGCCGAGCGATTTCAGGTCGAGGTTTTCAAACTGGTTACGGCCAGCATTCAAGTCGCTCATCTTTTTCTTGTAGACGCACAGGCCGGTAATATCGTAAAGTTCGAACGTCGCCGTCTTGGCGGGAGCCCCAATTTCAAAGCGCGCTTTGGCCTTGCCACCCTTCACCGGGTTCGGGTACACGAAGAATTCCGAGATTTCCTTCTTGGCATCCTTCTTCTTCACGTCGCCCAGGCGGTCCGCGTCAAAGTAGCCCGTGCGTTCGTTGCCACCAGCCGGAAGCGTCCATGCGGCAGCAGAAGAAGCCGCATCGGCCGATGCCTTGCGCAGACGGAATGCAGACAAGCTATTGCGATGCAGTGCGTAGAGTTCGGGACCCGCAGACTTCTTGCCCGGAATCGCATCAGCAACGAAAATACTCATCGGCTGAATAATCATCGTCGAATCCAGGTATTCGTAGCTTCCCGCAGCAATCGGGAACTGGTCCCCGACAGCCTTGCCCTTGCCGGTGTACGCATAGACAAGTCCATCGCTGCTCGGCACAAGAATTTCAGGAGAGTCATCCTTGTTCACGTCAACAATCAGCGGATCGCTGAAGAAACCAAAAATGGGAGATCCGCGGGTAATCTTCACAGGGAATCCGCCTACGGGGAGGCCCGAGTAATCAAGCGCATAAACGAGATTGTCCCCCAGGAATACAATTTCGGGATAGCCGTCCTCGTTGATATCACCCAGCGCAATGCCGGAAGTCTCGTCCTTGAGACCTGTCGTACCCGCAGCGCCGCGCTTGTAAGTCTTGGTCCAGATCAAGCCCTTCTTGGATTCCACCGTGCTCGAAGCCGTCACCGTCCCGCGGCTTCCCACGGCAACAATATCGACAACACCGTCACGATCCAAATCGGTACATGCCAGGCGGAACGTTTCCTTGCTCTTGCCATTCAGCTTTATTTCGCGGTCTTGCACGTAGGCAATGCCCTGATCCGTCACATAGGCGAACAAATCCTTCTTGTTGGACGTTCCGCAATAAACCAGGTCTTCAATGCCTTCGCGTTCTTCCTCCCGCTTGATTTTCCCGTCGGTCTTCTTGAACACATACACGCCCTGCTTCGTCGCGAACCGAATCTCGTCGCCGACAATCACCGGCCCTGCCGTAGCGGTCTCAATGTCATAATCTTCCTGCATCGGGATGCCGCTTCCGAAGGACGTCCTCACGAATTTCTTCCTGTGCAGACTGTAGACATCCTTGCCATCGCTTGCCATGCCGACCAGCGCACCGAAGCTAGCCCCCACGCGGTACAGCGGAACCTTCATTACGGTATCTTTTTTAGAGACCCGCGGAAGCTTCACCACCGTGTCCGCTGCAAACAAGGTGTCGCCAAGCGCATTGAACACCTGGAGTGTTCCGTCCATCGCGCCCACGACCAAAAGTTTCTCGCCATCGTTTTCGGGATCGTCGACAAATACGGCACCTCTTATGGCTCCAGCAAGTCCCACGTTGCGCGGGAACTTGGAATTGTCGATGCTGCCGTCATCAATGCTGATTGTCACGCTGATAATCGGCGCTACATAGTTGATGACGCTGTCTCCCATAAAGGCGTTAGCAGTCTTTTCCTTGCGGGCATTTTTCGGTTCGTTCACCGTAATCTTGATACCCGTATAACCACCTTGCGTCGTCTTCGTATTCGCATAGCCCGTCGGCATTATCGACTTCACCATTTCGAACTTCTCGCCCGACTTGGAACCATAACGTTTGTGCGGCAAAAGGTCCGTTCCGGCACCGTAATCGTAGGCATCGCGGCCGAGCGCATTCTTGAACGTCTTTCCGACACTCAAGATACCGTCAGCCTCCACGAGAGAAATACCGAACTGGTGGTCGCGCAAGGTATCGCCGTTCCAGGCATTCGCATATCCGTACTGCAATCTTTCACGCAGGTACCACTCGTTCACCTTCCACACGGCAATGCCGCTTGCAGGGAGGCCCGCATCATAGGAACTCATCGACAGGATAATCCCGCTCGCCTTCTTGGTATTCTTTTTGCATTTGTCCTTCTTACAGATAGAATCCAGGAACACGTTGCCAATGCTGTCTACCTTGATGGAATCCTTCCAGGATTCGTCGTCCGCAGAAGCGTCGCCGAGTTCAATATAGATGTCGCCGTTCTTTTCCAGGGAACGCTGGCGGTTCTCGATAAGCAGGTACTCATTCGCGCTCAGCGGGACCTTCACGATTTCCGTTCCAAGCCCGCTACCGGCGGCGGCGACATCGACCGTCACGCTCTTGCCTGCAACCGGGCGGACTTCCTTGACCTTGCTCCAGCCCATGTAGGCGCGGTGCCAGGCGTTCGGCAAGGAGGGCATGAACCCGTTGCCCGAACTGTAGCCGGCAAAGTCCATCAGGTCAAAGTAACCTAGGCGAGAAATTCCCTTTTCCACGTCGTAGGTATCCGGCATTCCCAACTCGCGGGCGAGCTGGTTCACCAAAATGCCGTTGATACCCCAGTTCAGGCCATCCTGCGAGGCGGTCTCACTCACGACCATGATCGACCTGAGCGTATCGATGGCAGCATCCTTGAGCACGAGCCCCGTCACCACAGTGGAATCCTTCTTACGTGATTTCTCCGATTTAATCTTCTTTACGGAAACATAGTTGGAATCCGGGGAGAGGTATCCCCAATATTCAGGCGATATGTAGAAGTCCATGAAGTCGCCCGGTGTATCGGCACCGTCGGTGCCCATGGAACCTCCGTCCACAAGGCGGCTTGCGCCCGCATGGATAATCATGTAAGCACGCTTCGTGTTCGGGCTCTTGGGCAACGGGTCCTTAAACGGGGAATCCTTCGAACCATGCGCCGCCATCACTGCATCGTAAACAAAGGAAAGGTAGTCCTGCGCACGGGCCAGGCCATATGCGGCCGTCTTCTCGCCCTTCATCTTCTTCGTGCGGTTATAGTCGATGATAGGCTTTTTCAATTCATAAACGGTCTGTCCCGAAGACGCCCTGGGGAAAATCTCCGCCTTGACGACTAGCTTGCCCCCGCTCGCCGCCTGGAAATAGGAGTTCGCAAATTCAAAATGCTTCTGCCAGTACGAAACGGAATTGCGCATCTTCACGGGATCGAGGCTGTAGACCTCCTTGTTCTTCAAGTCGGAACCGAACGTGCCGTCACCTGTCGTAAGGGAGTTGTCCGGCGATTCCTTCTTGAACTGGACCAGGAAGGCATAGACTTCAAGCGTGTCTACCGCGAAGGCGGCAGAAGAGAACATGCAAAGCAAAAGGGCTAGAACTAATTTCATCATACTTTATCCAATCTACAAAAAATCATCACTCGATACGCTGGTAACTTTTGGGAATATTGAGGCGCCAGACGCCCAGACTGAAGGCTTGCCCGTGTTTAACGGTCTTCACCTGGATTTCTAGATACTTTTTCCCGTTCCGCTCAAAGACAACATGCGCCGGGACCCTCGTTCCCTCGAATTCCTTGAATCCGTCAAACCGTACCGTTTCGGGCTTACCGTCGCGACCTGTGCGGCGAATCCAGGCAACGTCATTGCCTTCCTTGCCGTAGCTAAACTCGCGCCCGTTCGGCTCCACGGCCTTGCCGTCACCCATATCCTTGTACCCCTCGGGCAAAAGCTTTCCCTCGAAAACGGAAGCCACCTGGTGGATATGCACCATGGGAATCGTGCTGTCGCTGAAAATGCCCACCATGTAGCCCGCACCCTTCACGTACATTTTCTCCGTCGGAAACACGACCTGCCAGCCTTCTTCTTGCCAGAGGATGCTCGCAACACCGATGCCCATCGCCCCGGTGAGTTCCATACGATAACGCTTGTCAGGCACAGAGAACAGCACCGCATCAAATTCCTGTTCCTTGCCACCCTTGTCCAAAAGCGTGAGCTTGAATTTCGCCCTCAGACTGTCGGGAACAGCAACCTCGGCAACGGCGGCATCTGTGTTATGCGAAGCTTTCGAGCCAGCACAACCGCAAAGTGCCGCGACAAACAGCGCCATAAGCGCCAGCACGGCAAAAGGAACAAACCGACATGCCGGAAAAATCTTTCTTGCAGCCCCGAACATAGGCGCCTACTTTTTATTGCCCGAGAAGAAGGCCTTGGCGTCGACGTGGTTCGGGTTCAGCTTGAGCAGGGTCTTGTACGACTTGGTGGCTTCCGCCTTCATTCCGAGAGCCGCCTGGATAGCACCGATATGTTCCCAGTACACAGCGTCCTCGTGCATGTTCTTCACATCGATAAGCAACATCACGTCGTAGGCCTGCTTGTAGAGCCCCTTGCGGTAAAGCCCCCAGGCCTTGGAATCCAGATACGCTTCGCGAGCAGGACCCTTGCCAATCTTGTCAAGCGCTTTCTGCACAAGGGCCAAGCCGCGGTCGACATCGGCAGCGGAGCGATTCATGTCGATAAGCGAATAGCCGTAATAGTTCATGATTTCTGCGAAATCAAGTCCTGAAGATTCCGGTTGCTTCAGCAACAGTTCGAACATCGCAAACGACTCGTCGTAGCGTCCCATACGCTCCAAGTTCATCGCCATATACACGCGCGTCCCCATGTCCGAGGAATCCGCAAGCAGCAGGCTTTCCCAGAAAAGTTCGGCGCGTTCGCGTGCCTCCTTCGCATAGGTCTTCATCGAATCGTTGGCGTTCACGTTCTTCTCGATGTCGCTCGCCTCGAACGTGTATATGCGCGCATAGGCGTTGCGGAACTGCCTGTGCATGCGGCTGGCCTGCTTTCTCAACTCGTTCGCCGACGCAGAATCCACTCCGACAGGCGGGTTCCACTTGCTCCACACGGCAAGCAAGGAATCGAGCATTGCATAGGCTTTCTTGTATTCGCCCACATAGCCGTACGTCATCGCAAGCATCGGCTTCTCGCCGCCCATCGATACAGAATCGGCCTTCTCGGCATAAAGCACGGCATTCTTCTTGTCGTTTTCGCTCAGCGCGATACTCGCCAGCGAACGGTAGGCATTCGCCACGTAAACAGGTTGCGACTCCAACTCCTCGGCAGCCTGCTTCAGGTGTACCTTCGCGCTGTCGAGTTCCATCGCTATATATTCATGATGCCCCAGGAAATTCGTGAGAATCGGAGTGCGGACGGAATCCACATAATACTTATGTTTCAGGAACTGGAATGCACTATCCCTGTTCTTCTCGGTCATCGCCGTCATCACACCGACAACGATCTTCTCGGCGACCGCATCGGAAGACATCACCGTATCGGCAATCGCGCGGGCCTCGGCAAGGCGTTTCTGCAACAGCAGGATCTGCACCATCTGCTGCAGCATGGCCCTGTCACCGTTCGCATTGTAGGCGGCCTCCAGCAAGTCCACTAGGGCGGAATCCTTGTTCATCTCGGCGAGCAGCGCGAACTGGCGCTGGAACAGCGAAGGCATGTAGTTCACCTGGGGCAGCAACAGCCCGTACACGCGCACGAGTTCCTTCTTGTCCTTGATGATTTCCAGGAACAGGCTGTAGTCATAAAGCAGAGCCATATCCTGATAGTGCGAAGAATCCAGACCCAGGTTAAAATACTTCCGTGCGGAATCAGCCGAGCCGTCCTTCACATACAGGTGGGCAAGCAGCGCATAGTGGCGAGCAAGTTTCTTACCCTTCAGACGGTTTGCCTGCTGTGCGTACACCAGCGCAAGGGAATCCTCGCCACGGTCGGCAAGCCTGTCAGCAACTTCGAAGCCCAGATAGCGGCTACCGGGGTCAGCCTCGTAGGCCTGGCGCAGCAGCGCCTCGGACACGGCATGTTCACCACGCATTTCAAGATTAACGGCCTGCAAATATGCCGCATGCGCAACATCCAGATTCCGGGGGTACACAACCGTGTCGTGCTCGGCTTCCTGCTCCTGTTCTACCGCAGGAGCGGATGCAGCAGCTGTCTTGTCGGCCTTCTTCGCGGGCGCAGAACTGCACGCGCCCAGCAGGAACGCGCACATTGCGAACGCAACAAAAGTACCGAACAAGCCCTTCATAAACTTCCCTAGTCAACTATGACGAAATTGATCTTGGTGTCGGGCGGGAGATAGTCCCCATACTTCGGGGACGTCTCAAGGACCGTACCGGGAGCGTAGCCCCTATCTTCGGGATCCTTTATACGCTTAATCTTGCCGACGACAAATCCAAGAGTCTCAAGTTTCGCATAAACGTCGTCTAAGGGGGTCCCTTCAAAATTCGGGAGCAAAATTTTGCCCTTGGTAGCACCGGCCGAAATCACGACCTTCACGGTATCGCCGATGCGGACCTTATCACCCGCAGCCGGGATCGTGCGAATCACGACGCCACGCGGAATGCTCGCATGCGCGCCCTTCACAATTTCGCCCTGCACAAGCCCCGCACGCGAAAGCGAGATGGAGGCCTGCTTCTGGCTCGTTCCACGGAGATCCGGGATCACGACTTCACGCAACCCAAGGCTCGGCGTAAGTTTCACCGTGCGGCCCACTTTCGCTTCGCGACCCGCCTTCGGCATCTGCACGAGCACCTTGCCCGCGGGCACCTGGGCGCTGTAGCGGCCCTCTTCCAGCCATTCTGCCTTGAACCCGGCTTCGGTCAGGGCGGCTTCGGCAGCGGCCTGGTCCATGCCCTCGAGGTCAGGAACAATTTCCGTGCTAGTGAGCTTGCCGGCAAAAATCGGCATGACAATCTTATCTACAAAAAAAGCCAGGATAACAAGCGCCACGGCCCAAATCAGAAGAGCCTTGACGACAGGGCGCCGCGTCAGCTTCGCCCAGATAGCCTTTAGTTTATCCATAATTAGCCCTTGGTTGCCCTTTCCTGGAGCATGTCTTCGTCGAAGATCACGATATCCTTTCCGGTCATCGCGATAGCGCTCGTCTTCACGAGCAGCGAGCAGATGCGGCTCACGGTCTCGCGTGTCGTACCGGACATGTCGGCCAGCTGCTGCTGCGTGGGACGGTTGTGGATGACCGTGACCATCTTGCCGTTGTCCGTGTGGATGCGCACACCGCGTTCCTGCATCAGGTTGAGTAGCGTTCCCGCCACGCGCCCGCTCACGGACATCGTGGAGAGCGACCCGATCTGGCGGTTCGCCTTGCGCAGGCGCTTGCTCATCTCGCTCAACAGGCCCATCGCGATTTCGGGCGACTGGCGGATGAGCGTGAGGAAGGATTCGCGGTGGATGATAAGCAACTGGGCGTCCGTGACCGTGCGGACCGAGGCGGACCTGGGTTCGCCGTCAATCAGGGACATTTCACCGAAGAAGTCTCCACGTTCCAGGAATGAAAGGATGGTCTCGCGTCCGTCGACGCCGGTCATATAAACCTGCACGGAACCCGAGGCGATCAGGTACAGCGCCTGCACCGAATCATCCCCTTCCAGAACCACCGTTTCGTCGCGAACGAAGTTCTGGGCGACAACCAAATTCGCGAGCATCTTGAGCTGCTCCTCATTCAGTTCCGAGAAGAGTTCCACACCTTTCAACAAGCCAAGAATAGATTCGTTCATATAAATCTCCTTCGGTTTTCAGGTTACTAATCTAAATCCACAATAATGCTCTGGTCGCGCTTTGCGCCAATAGACACCATGCCAATCTTCACGCCCACGAGTTCCGCCATGCGGTACAGGTACTTCTTGGCGTTTTCCGGAAGTTCGTCGAACTTGCGGCACTTGCTCGTGTCGACCTTCCAGCCCGGCATGTCCTCGTAGACAGGCGTGCAGCGTCCGACCTTGGACAGCTGGTTCGGGATGAAGTCGAGCTTTTCGCCGTCGCACATGTAGTGGGTGCAAATCTTGATTGTGTCGAACGTGTCGAGCACGTCGAGCTTCGTGATGGCGAGGTGGGTCAGGCCGTTCACCACGGCAGCCTTGCGGACCACCGGGGCGTCGAACCAACCGCAGCGGCGGTTGCGGCCCGTCGTTGCGCCAAACTCGTTACCGATGTTGCGCAGCGTGTCGCCAGTCTCGTCCAAGAGTTCTGTGGGGAACGGGCCGTTGCCTACACGCGTCGTGTAGGCCTTTACGACGCCCACCACCTGATCCAGCACCGTAGGACCGATGCCGGCGCCGCAGCTTGCGTAGCCCGCGACGGTGTTGCTGGACGTGACGAACGGGTACGTACCCTGGTCCACGTCAAGAATGGTGCCCTGAGCACCTTCGAACACGAGACGCTTGCCTTCCTTGACGGCCTTGTAGAGCATCTCGCTCACGTCGCGCACGTACGGCTTGATTTTCTGGCCGAGATCGAGGTAGTCCTTGATGACCTGTTCGGGGTCAATCTCGGGCACATCGTACATCACCTTGAATTCTTCGTTGTGGACTTTCGCCATGGCCTCGACACGGGGACGCAGTTCGCGTTCGTCCATAAGGTCACCGACGCGCACGCCGATACGGTTCACCTTGTCGCTATAGCAAGGACCAATACCGCGGCCGGTCGTACCGATAGCAGCCTTGCCGGCCTTCTTTTCCTTGGCCTTATCAAGAGCAGAATGGTACGGGAGCACAACGTGGGCGTTGTTGGCAATAAACAGGCGGCCTTCCGGGTTGATGCCCTTGGTATGGAGGTCCGCAATTTCGGCGAGGGTCTGCACCGGGTCAAGAACGACACCGTTGCCAATGACGCAAATCTTGTCCGGATGCATAATGCCGGACGGAATCAGATGGAACACGAACTTCTTGTCACCGACCTCGACAGTATGGCCGGCATTGGCACCACCCTGGAAGCGCACGATGATATCAGCATCGAGCGTCAAAAAATCAACAATCTTGGCTTTTCCTTCATCGCCCCACTGGGAGCCGATCACAACACGATTTGCCATAATTCCTTCGTTTTAATCCTCATATTAAAAAGGGAAACTCCAAGGCACCTCCCAGGAGCCCTTTTTCGCCATAAAGATAGCAATTAGTAACTAGTAGTTAGTAATTGGTAGTTAGGATAAAATCCCCAAAAACACGAAAAAAGGCGCGATTAAAGGGGCGTTAGCTTGGACATAAACCGATTTTGGGTCAAAAAACAGCTTTGGGGCGTATAAACGACACCAACATAAGCCACAGATCCAAGTAAAAAACGCCCCTTATCAGGGGCGCGTTTCTTCTTATAAGAGATTGCCTCCACCACGCGTTGCTCGAGACAGACTCTCTTCAGCCTCTCAATGACAACGGGGTCGCGGCACTCGTGACCAGAGTTCGAACCTTACGGCACTTCGACAGAATCGAGAATCTTCTGCACGACGGTTTCGGCGGAGACTTCTTCCGCTTCGGCCTCGTAGCTGAGGATAATGCGGTGGCGGAGCACTTCCATCGCGACAGCCTTCACGTCTTCCGGCGTCACGTAGGCACGGCCCTGAATAAACGCATGGGCCTTCGAGGCCTGCGCAAGGCCGATAGAAGCACGCGGAGATGCACCCACTTCCACAAAGCCCACCAAGTCGCTGCGCTTGATGCTGCCCGGATCGCGGGTCGCAAGCACCAGGTTCACGATGTATTCGCGGACGCGTTCGTCCACGTACACCTGCTTCACCATCTGGCGTGCGGCGAGGATGTCTTCCTTCGTGGCAACAGCCTGCGGTTGACGGAGTCCCGCACCGGCAACGGCATCGAGAATCTTCATTTCGTCGGCCTTGTTCGGGTAGCTGACCTTCACCTTCAAGAGGAAACGGTCCACCTGAGCTTCGGGCAGCGGATACGTACCTTCCTGTTCGATGGGGTTCTGCGTGGCGAGCACCAGGAACGGTTCGTCCAGTTTGAACGTCTCGTCGCCAATGGTGATGTGGCGTTCCTGCATCGCTTCGAGGAGGGCGCTCTGCACCTTAGAAGGCGCACGGTTGATTTCGTCGGCGAGCACAAGGTTAGTGAAAAGCGGTCCCTTGCGCGTCTCGAACTTGGATTCCTTCGCGTTGTAGATCGTGGTACCCAGCAAGTCCGCCGGCAACAAATCGGGAGTAAACTGAATGCGCTTGAAGTCGAGCGACACGGCATCGGCAAAAGCCTTCACCGCAGTCGTCTTGGCAAGGCCCGGCAAGCCTTCCAGCAGCACGTGACCGTCGGCCAAAATACCCGTCAAGATGCTTTCGACCAGAGCCTTCTGGCCAATCACCGTTCCTTCCACTTCACGCAGCAAATTCATGCAGAACGCACTCTGCTGTTTAACCTTTTCCGAAAGTTCCTGAATATCCATGCGATTTTACCTCTGTATGTTTTTTAACATGCGTTAAGATACAAAAATCGTAGAAAAAAAGCAAATCGGCATGACTACGAGCGAATATAGGGCGACTTTCATAAGCTCACCCCGGCCCTTCGACAAGCCTAGAGACCTTAGAGGTTCCTATTTTTGCAAGTTCAGGCTGGCATTCGCAGCACCGTACAGGCTGATGCTGTAATCCTTGATGATATACACCGGGATCTTATTCAAGAGCGGGCGGATGTTCGGGTTGTAGTTCTTTTCGAACCACTTCATGAACAAACTATCGCGTTCCAGCCAGCGCAAATCCTTCTGCACAGTACCGCCAGCGAGGTAGAGGCCACCCAGCGGCAAGAACAGCGTAGAGGCATCGCTTGCAAAGCGGGCGAGCATCTTCACGAACAGGCGCATCATCTCGGCAGCCACAGGATCGGTGTCGCTTGCACGGCTGATGTACTTCGGGCGATCGTTCGGTTCGGTTTCTTCAATCTTCTTGAACGCCTCGTTGTCGGGCACGCCGCGTGTTTCCTTCCACCATTCGTACATGTTGCGCAGCCCCATGCCAGAGACGAGCGGTTCCACGCCGGGCACTGTACCAATCTTCTTTTCCATGTAGTCGTGGAATTCCTGGGAATCCTTGTCGAACGGGGCGAAGGTGGAATGTCCGCCTTCGGAGCATGCCGGGATGTACTTCTCGCCGTCAAAAGCGAGGAAGCCCACACCCATGCCGGTACCCGGGCCAATCACGGCCTTGGTCGCCTTCTGCGGGGCAGGTGTGCTGCCGTCGGTATGGACAAGCTTGAAAATCTGCTTGGGGTCGTCCACGTCGAGCGTGGGAATGCCGTAGCTGATTGCCATAAAGTCATTGATGACAAGCGTCGGGATGCCGGTCGCCGCGGTAAGGGCTTCGCCGTCCACGCTCCAGGGCAGGTTCGTCATCACGCACTTGTTGTTGGCCACCGGGCCTGCGGCGCTGATGCACACGTGGCTGGGCTTCAATTCGGCGCGGGATTCGGCCGCAACCTTGAGTGTCTCGCGGATGGGCTCATCGAGGCCGCAAATATCCTTGGAGGGGCACACTGTTTCAAGAATCAGGGTAAACTTGCCATCCTTGTAGCCGACAAGGCCAAGGTTCGTGTTGGTACCGCCAATGTCGCCAGCGAGGACGAGTCGGTCAAATTTCGTATCGGGATTAAGCCATTTGATTTCCATAGTAAAGCTCCGTTTTACAACTTGAATATAGGAAATAAAATTCCGACAGGCCCCAAAAATTACGTTTGTTTGTCCGTTCCGGCACACATCCGGATTCCATTTAGATTATTTTATTATAGCCGTAGGTGAAAAAGAAGGCAGAGGAATCGAAAATGACGACATCCGAAGACATACTCAACAGGAACGAAAGCGAGGCGAACCTGCTTGCAGGAAACCTCATGCTCATCATCTGCGTTATATCAGTCGTCCTGATCTTACTGCTCCTGATTCTCGGCTCGTTCATCCCCTTCGATCTTCTCCTGCCGCTCCTGATTTCTGGGAACATCATCCGTATCTTGCTTTTTCTCCTTATCCGGCAGCGCAAAGGACGCGGGCCCCACCTGAAATGGGTCATTACCCTGTACATCCTCGCCCTAGCCACCATTGTCTCGACGTTGTTCGGCCAAATGGAATGGGTGTTTTTTGCAGGCCCAATCTTCATCGCCACCCGCTATTACGACGTCCGGTATACCCTCAAGATAGGCGCAATCACCATTCTCTGGGCTATCGCCTTCAGTTTCTGCCTTATTCCCATCAGCATATACTCCGGGCTAATCGACCTCAACCTCGCAGAATTCGGTGAAGAAGTCATCCTCAACGTCCCCGCAGGGTTCCTCGGACTGAACAAGGCAGTCAATGGCGCCGCTGCGAACCTTGACCTCACATCCATTTTCGGGACCGTGGCCATGTTCGACCTGAAAGCTACGCTCATCCTAAGCGTGCAGGTGATTCTCGCCGCCCTCATCGCCAAGAACGGGCGCCAAATCATCAAGAACGAGATTACGGCCGTTAGCGCAATCGCCCAACAGAAGAGCAACGACCTCGACATCCTCGACGCCCTTGCCGACAATATCAACGAGCTCTATTTTATCAACCCCTTCACTTCGACATTCACACACGTCATCCGCAACAGGAACAAATACTTGGAAGCCCTCGGAAAGTACTTCGTCTTCTCGGAAGACTTTTTCGAGAGCGTTGCAAAGAACATCGAGCCACATGTTCATGAACTAGACCGAAACGCATGCCGCCGGTTCTTCTCCAAAGAAAATTTCATGCACATCTTTGTCACGGGCGAGCCCAAAATCATCGAAGCCCGGTGGCTCTTCTCGGGCGAAGTTTTCTGGGTACGGAGCAAGGCAATCCTCGGTTACGACAAGAACGGGGACAAGAGCGTCGTGCTCAGCGTAGAAGAAATCTCACCGGAAAAAGAAACGCAAAAGATGACATCCGTGCTAGCAAGCCTTGCCGGCGATTTCGACTACATCAGCCATATCAACATCGAGAACAACGAAGTCACCCGCATCCACACCTCAGCAAGGTTCCTGCAAGAAATCATTTCCATCGACCACAAGACCCCGCCTAACACATTCTCGGTAGACAACTTCAACATTTTCATGTCCAAGATTATCCATCCGGACGATCTCCCGGATTTCCTCAAAGACGGCATGAACATGACCTTCCTCCAACTGTTGCGCAAAGAAAAAATCATACAGTTCCGCTGTCGCGTAAGGATGGACGGTGGTTTCTCCTGGCACAACGCTAAGCTTATCATTGATGAGAACAATCCTTCCAGCTACGTTGTCGGCCTGATGGACATTAACGAAGTTGTCAAGTCCGAAAAAGAACAAGTCAATCGCGCCGTTTACGAAAACGCAAGGACTTTTGCCAAGGCATTCACCCAGCGCTACGCCGTTGCCTACTACGCCGACCTAGCCAACAAATCGGTTACAACATTCCAAGGAGAAAAAGTCACAGACCGGTACTACGATGGAAGCCTCACCTATATGGAATCGGCAGAAAACTTCATCATGGAGAACATTCACGAAGACGACAGGGCAAGGATAATCCAATACATCCAGCCCGACTACATCCGTCCGCGTCTCGAAAAGGAAGGGTCCTACTCCACGACATTCCGCGATATCTCCACGACACCATGCAAGCTCTTCCGCATTGAAATTTTCTGGGGACTCGACAAGGACCACGCCGTATTTGCGATAAGCGACATCACGGACAAATCTTCCGAAGAAGCGCAAGGCTAATCGTTTCCGCCGCCCCGATTTAAATATATTGTCGGTATGCTGCACCTAAAATTCTCCCTGAACCTCGAAGACCTTGCCGACGAACTGATCAAGGCCGTCAAGGATTCTTGGGGAAACCCGTTCCAGGCCCCCGTGATAATTTTCCCGGACCCGAAACTGGAGCAGTGGTTCAGGCTGCACTGGGTAAAAAAGTGCGGGACGCTAGCGAACTTGAACTCCATGATGATAGACAAGTTCCTGCTCAAGATTCTCCACGAAGACGATAACACCAAGAAGAAATTGAACGCAGACCTGCTGCGAAACGTCATCTGGGCATACCTCTACGGAAAAGAGGATGTCGAGACAGAAAAAACGTCGGCAGAAGGCACCGAGATGCGCAACTACCACCTGCTCGGTGACGAGGTTGTGCGCTATCTGGAAACGGATGGCAAGCTTGACGAGCAGCACCTCTTTGACCTTTGCGGAAAGATAGCCGCACTCTTTTTGGAATACGAGACTTCGCGACCGGCCGGGTTCATCCGCAAGGGCGGTTCCGGCGACCTCGCCGAAGGCATTCTCGACCGCTGGCAACAGGGTGCCCTGCAAGATTTTTTCGACGGTGGCGACCGAGAAAAATGGCAACGGACGCTCTACTCCAAGATATTTCATCAACACGGAGACAGGCCATCCTTGTTGACCCGTGCATTTGATGCGATGAACAGGCGCAAGAACGAGAACCATTCACAAAAGTTCGACACCATCTACCTGACCATACCCTTCCTGTTCAAGGACTGCATGGATAACCACGACGGGAATTTCCATTGCGAGCAGTTCATGGGCGAAAACGGGCCGCTGCCGGTATTTATCTTCGGGCTTACGGGCATGGGACAGTTCTACCGCGTCATCTTGCAAAAGTTTGCCGAAAAGCACGAGGTATATGCCTACATACAGAACCCCTGCATGGAATTCTGGGAAGATGCAGGCACGCCGATCGGAGACATCCACCGCAAATGGAATTCGCGCAAGGGCAAATGGCAAGGCGAATCGGGACCCATCCCGGACAACATCCGCGACAGGCTCTGCACCCAGCTTGACGAAACGGCCGATCCCGACGATGACGATACTGAAGAGGGCGTAGATTCCGCTTCTGAAAACGCACTGCTGTGTTACTGGGGAAAATCCGGTCGGGACAACATAAAGCTCTGGTGCCAAGCGGCCGACTACGATTTTGAATTTGCGGGCGACATAGATTCCGGCGAAGACAACGCCATTTCCACCGATACGCTTCTGCACAAGGTGCAGTACATGGTCGCGAGCCGCAAGAACGAGCTGCCCGGCCTGGCATCCAGCAAACCGGACGAAAGCTTCACGCTGACAGCCGCCCCCACGAAAGAACGCGAGATGGAAGCGCTCCACACGCAAATCTGCAAACTGCTCGCCGAAAAGGACGCTGAAGGCAATCCCGTAAACCGTATCAGCGACATCCTTGTTTTCTCGCCCTGTCTAGACGATTATCGCACCGCCATCTACCAGGCATTCGACCAGAATTCAGGAACGCCGCAAGGCAAAGGCACCGAGGGAACGGCCATGCACATTCCGTTCTCGATTGTCGATTCTCCCGCGAAGGCATCGCTCACGACCGAGGCTCTAGAAGCACTTTTCTTCGTGCAAAAAAAATGTAGCCTGAACCGCCCCGCATTCTTCAGCCTCATCCGCAATCCCGTCGTGCAGAACACGCGCCATATCACCGACGACGACGTGGGCGCCTGGGAAACATGGGTCAAGAGCACCAACACATTTCGCAAGCGTACACAAGACGACGACTGGAAAAAGAACCTACGTAGAATCCTCGCGTCACGATTCGGCACGCACACCATTGACATGGACGATGGCGAATGCCTTCCCTACGCCGACATGAAGAGTGCAAACAGCGCTTCCTTGAACCGATTTGCGGACAGCATCGAGGAACTCGAGGAATGGATTGGACTCGCTCAGAAAGAGCCTGCTGTAACGCAGCCCCTGCTAGATCAGATTGCGACATTCCTCAACAGTTGGATTGCCATGCCGAACCCGCCAGAGGGATTCGCCGGGGAAACCATCATTTTCCAGAACGTGACTGCAGCGCTCGAAAACCTTCGCATCCAATTCGATGCCGGAGCACAAAGCATTTCGTGGGAATGTATTTCGCAGACACTGCGCTCTGCTGCGCAAAGTTCCGAATACAGCTGCGGCAATCTATTTGTCAACGGGATTACCTTCTCCAAGTTCATCCCCAACAGGATTATCCCCGTAAAGCACCTGTTCTTTATCGGGGCGGATTCCACAAGTTTCCCAGGCACCAAGACGCAGAACACGCTGGACTTGCGCAAGGCCGTGGCCCCGTGGCCCGGCGACGACTCGCCCATCGCCAAACGCCGCTACGCATTCCTGTGCCAGTTGATGTGCACAAAGGAAAGTTTCCACATCAGCTACGTGAATAAGAACATCGTCAAGGACGAGGATCTGTACCCCTCTTCCGTCGTCAATGACATCAGGAATTTCCTTAAAAACGCCATCAAGAAAAGCGCCAAGGCCGAAGGCACCACCCTCACTGCGGCCGAGGCAAAAAAGCAGGCCGAAGAGTTGTGGGAAAAAGAAGACATTCCGCTTGACGAAACTCGTCCCTACAGCGACTTGTTCACCTCAAAGGAATTCCGGAACAAGGCCGTGTACCAGGAAATGGTTTCCCAAGGAGAATCGGCCCCCTCGCAAAGCAAATTGCCCGAAGCCGAGACCAAGTGCCCGGAACGGGTCAGCATTTACCAGCTCAAGAGTTTCCTGAACGACCCGCTCGAATTCCGTGTTTCCCAGATGATGCAATCCGACGAGGACGAATCCGCCCCCGAAGAAGATGCCTATGAGCCTATCGACTTTGACCGTCTTGAACAGAGTTCACTCATGAAGACCATGATCGCCACGGCGATTGATGAAAGCGTAAACGACCTCGAAAAACTGCGCAAGACATACACGCTCGAGGGAAAAATTCCAGACGGTGCATATGGCGACAAATTGTGGGAAGTCGCCGAAATCCGCAAGGAATTTCTTCTTGAACAGATGCATAAATTCGAAGATTCCCCGATTTGTCAAAAGGGACAGTGGACTTTCAAGGACAAGATAGAAGTGCCCATTACAAATCGCGATGGCAAACGCTGGACACTGACAGGTTCGCTGGACTGGTGCAACAAGGAACAAAGCCATATCACCAGCATAACGACTTCCAGCATGTCGGGAAAGGCAGGCAACAAGACCTTCCCCAACAGCAAATACACAAGCCAGTACATGGCTGCCCTCGCCCTCATCGCGCAAAAAAATTCCTGCGACACCGAGAGCGTGGACATTTCGATATACAGTACCAATGGGAAAGAACCCAGCAGGGCAAATGTGCGCATGACGCCTGAAGAAGCACGGGAAACGCTCTCCGCGCTTTACGATAAGGCCTTCCAACAGAAATATTCCAAGGCCGTCCCCATCGACATGGTCGACATGGAAATCAACAACTTTGCCGACTATAGTAAGGGTCTTGCCGACGCCTGGAAATACTTCGACAAACGCCACCTACTCGACAAACGCAAGGACACAGGATTTGACCCGCAGAAAGATTTCGGCGGAGAAGGCAGCGTGTGGCAGGACGAAGCGAAAAAGCAAAAGAAGCTCTTCCGCATCAGTATCGGTTCAACGGACAATCAGGAGGTCGAAGGATGAGCATCGAGCAATTCATCGATCCCCGCCAAAACCTCTTCATCGAGGCTTCCGCCGGAACAGGCAAAACGTACACGATCCAGCAAATCGTGGCCCAACTCGTAAACGAAGGCTGCCCGCTCAAGAAAATCCTTATCGTCACCTACACCGAAAAGGCTGCCGGCGAGCTGAGGGACCGTATCCGCAAGAAAATGGAAGAAGTTTTGGACACCGGAGACACGGACCGAGCCACCGCCGAAAAATTTGAAATAGCCCTACGCAATGTCGACAACGCAGCGATCTTCACGATCCATTCTTTCTGCCAGAAGGCGCTGAAGGAATTCGCCTACGAAGCAGGCCGACCGTTCGACCTTGCGATGATCGATGACAAATATGTAGGCGACAAGATAGACTCCTGGGCCCGCGACAAGTGGCCAAACAATGAACTCTACAAAAAAATCCTTGAAAAAGCATCGGCGACAGACGTACTTACAGATACGCTCAAAAAGCGCCTCGTCGAAGCAATCAACTTGTACAAGGGAACCGACAGCAACGGGCGTGAGACAATAATTCTTGACAAAGCGATTCCGTGCACATTTGAAGAATCTCCGGAATCATTTGACGACCTGCTTCAAGACGAAGCGGTAAAGAAAAACTTCGAAATTCTCAGCCAAAACGCCAATCTGAGTTTCACGAAAAAAGGAGACAAGACAGTCCAAAATTTCATCGATGCGCTCAGGGAATGGACCCCCGAGAAAGCATTGTTCAACGGAAAGACTTTCTCGGCCACGAAAACGATTGATTCATGGCCAGCAGAAGCGCTTGCGGCATACCAGTTCTTCAAGGATTTCAAGGAAAAACTGAATGATCTCCCCAATCAGATTTTCAACAACCAGATAGATAAATTCCTGTACAGCCAAATCAAGCCGCTTTTCGAAGAATGGCAAAAGTACAAGACTGAAAACAAAGCGCAATCATTCAACGACATGATCCTCTCCGTCCACAGTGCAATCCTCAAGAGAGGCGCCAATGGCGAAGCAAGCGAACTCTGCAAGCGGTTGCGCGAACAATACCGCTACGCCATCATCGACGAGTTCCAGGACACGAACCAATTGCAGTGGGACATCTTCAAGGAAATCTTCCTCGAGGCAAAAGACCATTCCATATTCGTGGTGGGCGACCCAAAGCAGTCCATCTACAGTTTCCAAGGAGCCGACGTTACCGTATACCACAAGGCAACTGCCGAAATACGCAACCGCAAGGACCTGGAACACAATTACCGTTCCACGAATTCTGTCATCGAGGCATGCAACAAGCTCTTCGCATGCAAGGAATTCTTCAACGGCAGTCTAGAATTCAAGCCATCGTATGCACCGGGAAGCAAGCCTGGCGACAATCCGGATCTAAAAAAATTACAGAAACCGGATGCAAAATTCTACCATTCCACCACGAATTCCTGGGAAAAATGTCCTCCCTTCTGGATTTCAGCAAACGGAATCAGCAGCAATGATTTTGCACAAACTTGTGTAGAAAAAATCATTGAATGCTGCACCTATGTCGATTCAAAAGAAGGCAAGCGGACCAAACTGCAAGTTTTCAACAAGAATCCCAAAAACAGCGAAGACACCTACCGCAACGTGACATTCAAGGATTTCGCCATACTTGCACGCACAAGGAGCGAGATGGAAGACATCGAGGAATCCATGAAACGCGCCGGGGTACCCTACACCCGCTACAAGGACGACAAGCTTTTCTACGGGCGGGAATGCGCCGAATGGATTTCACTGTTCAAGGCCATCGATGCAAACGACTTTTCTGCGCGGAACAGGCGCATTTTGAATGAAGCGCTGATTACCGACTTCTTTGCAATTAACCTGCGCGATGTGGAAAGCGACCTGTTTGACGACCCGTTCTGCACGCAGCGGAAGATGATATGCCACTGGAAAGAGCTCGCGAACAAGCGCCGTTTTGCCGAACTGCAAGAAAGTATTTATAGCAAAAGCAAAGTGGAGGAGCGTCTTTCTGATTTAAGTAAGCTGCAAGAATTCACGAAACTCCGCCAGATTGGCAACTACGCCATCAATTACCTGTACAACCACAGCTGTACCTTGGACGACCTTATCCGGCATTTGCAAAACTTGGCAAACTTCACCGGCGATGTCGATGACCAGGACGGAAACCTCGTTGCGAAAGGAACAGACTTCGACGCAGTCCAGGTGATGACCATCCACGCATCCAAGGGGTTGGAATTCCCTGTCGTCATTTCTGTAGGTGGATTCAAGCAACACAATAATAAAACATGCGGTCCGTACCTATACCACGAAAACAGCTCCATCCGCTTGGGCTACGGAACGGCCGCGAAAGAAGCGCGTCAGGCAGAAGAACTCCAGGAATGGGCAAGGCTCTTCTATGTCAGCTTCACGCGAGCTTCTTCCGTGATGATGCTCCCCCGTTATGGCAGATGGTATGACAAACACAACAACCTCATAGCGGATTTCCGTTTTTTGGCGCTTTCCATGCAGGAATTCTGCGCCGACAGCGAAAATGCAAAATTCATCAATTTTATGCCAACCGCCGACGAATGGAGCATTCGCACAGAACGTGAACTGAAAGGCAGAGTGCAAGCAGACATCCTTGCACCGGCCAAACTGCTGCAAGGCAAGCAGGACGAAGTAGACCCCGTAAAGGCGGCGTCTGACCAAAACGAACACATCCAAGCATTGCAAAAGAGTGTAGGCAAGCTCGCCATCATGCAGCATTCCTACAGCACGCTTGCCGGCAAGAAGGAATCCTCGCTCAGCATCGACGAAGAGGCGAACCTAGATAAGGAAGGGAGCGCCGAAACGAACCACTATGCAGGTGAAGACATCGAGCCCGACGCTTCGCAAATTGAAGCCGAAATCAAATACCCGCGCGGTTCAAAAATCGGTAACGCGCTCCATGAAATTTTTGAACTCAGCAAGTTCAAGAACATCGGCTTGAATCATGAAAATGCCGAATCCATGTACGACTCCACAGAGCTTTCAATGGTCGTAGAGGATACGTTCAAGAAGCAATCCCTGCCCATCTGGAACCACAAGGACGAATGGACGCGTCACACACACGATATTCTGTGGAACACGCTGAACGCAAGCCTGCCCGCCATCGAGGCCGGACGCAGAAGCGGCGAAAGTTTCAAGTTGACAAGCCTCGACGACAATAGCCGAAAAGCCGAAGTCCAGTTCAACCTGAACGCCTCCACCGATGACAACGGCGAAGCAAGCGAATACCTGCAAAGCATCTGCAAGGGATTCATCGACCTCGTATTCATGCGACACGACACGCAAGGGCAACTACGCTTCTCCATTGTTGACTGGAAATCCGACGTGATGGCGGACGGCGATTATAGTCCCGCAAGCGTACAGAAAAAAGTGGACGAAGACTATTCCGTGCAGCGGGTGCTTTACTGCTATTGCCTTATCAAGTGGCTCAAGCAATTCTACGGAGCAGGCGATGGGAACACCCCGCTCAACGAATCCGAGATTTTCGACAAGTTCTTCGGCGGCATGTACTACATATTCGTGCGCGGCTGCAAGGCGGGCACCGAAAGCGGAATCTATGCGCATACCTGGGAAAACTTCGCCGCCCTCGAAAAATCCTATAGCAACATCCGAAAGCTTATGCGCCAGCGCAAAGAAGCCGGGGAGGACGGACAATGAGTCAAGTCAGCGCCCCCATCAACAAGCATCTGCACAAGCTGATTATGCAAGTGGAGCCGAACCTCCCGGATTGCGTGCAGCAGTTCCTCCACCTCGTCCTTTCGCTGCAGGACGATGGCAATACGCAGTTCGCACTGGACGCAGAACTGTTTTACTCGAAATGGTCACAGAAATGGAACGGGCTGCTCAAGCTCTACGATACCGATTCCATCAATTTTATGGACAGGGATTTCGGGGACGCAAGCGAATTCAGGCCGATTATCAAAAGCGCCATCGACGCCATTCTGGAGCAGAAGTTCGAAAGGATCATCAGCTGGGAAAAAGCCAACTGCGAAGTCTCGGACGAAAAGAATTCCAAGCTTTTTGTCGCATGTCCCTCCGGTGGCATCACCTATCTATATATCGCAAAGTACTTCGAGGCCAAGCGCATCATCGAAAGCACCACGTCAACGTTATTTGCTGACGGAACGACGCCGACGGAATCGGCCATCGCGGACTGCATCGAAAAGATTTCAAGAATCCACACCAAGAATCCCAAGTTCGCAAACAAGGACAACCCCGAAGGCAAATTCCTCGTAAACCGCGAACAGGCTGAAGCGATTATCCGCGGACAGGGAGAGAACCTTATCATCACAGGCGGGCCGGGTACCGGAAAGACGACGGTCGTGCTGTACATCCTCTGGTGCATGCTGGAATCCCATCCGGAATACCTCGATTACGATATCCACCTCGCCGCCCCGAGCGGCAAGGCCGCCGACCGCATGCGCGAAAGCCTCGTCGGGAGCCTCAACGAAATCGAAGCCAGCGAAAAAGACGCTCACCCCGATATTTTCAACAAGCTCAGCAACCTCGAGAGCAGCACAATTCACAGGATGCTCAAGTACACTCCCGACGACGGAGGATTCCGCTACAACAAAAAGAACCCGTTCAGCAGGAATTCCATCTTCGTCATCGACGAAGCGAGCATGATTGATATTTCGCTATTCGCCGCCTTCTTGCAAGCCATCCAGGAAGGCTCCAGGGTATTTGTGCTGGGCGACCCGTACCAGCTGCCCTCCGTCGAAGCGGGGGCCGTTCTCGGCGAAATCCTCAAGCCCGAAAACACGACACGGAACTTCGTCGTCAAGCTCACGAAATCGAACCGTTTCACCGACGATTCTGAAATCGGCAAACTTGCCAAGGCAATCCAGGGACGCACAGAAGTCCAGATGGAATCCGGCGACACGGTGGAGTTCATCGACTCCCCCACCGGAGGCAAGAAAGCCGAAGAGGCCGCCATCGCAGCGCTCGTAAACAAATGGGTCGAGGACTTTGCCAAAATGCCCGCCCTTGCAGAAAAAGCTGCCCAGGAGATGGACCTCGAAGACAAGCCCATCTGTAACCGGCTTTGGGAGATGTCGTTGCAAAAGCGAATCCTCTCGGCGGAACGCCGCGGACCTCGCGGAGTGGAAAAACTGAACCAGGCTGCCTGCAAAAAGATCCGGCAGTACAGCACCAAGGCGGGCAATCCCGCGAACCCGTATTTCCCGGGCGAGATTCTCATCTTGACACGCAACCAGTCGATGTACAAGCTCTACAACGGCGACACGGGAATCGTCATTTTCAGAGATGGCCGGGCGTACCTGATGATAAAGAGGGAACGTTTCGAATTCTACCCGCTCTCGCTGTTGCCGGCGGACGCCATAGAACCCGCATTCGCCATCACGATTCACAAATCGCAGGGGTCCGAATACAACCAGGTGATGATGCTCCTCCCGACTCGCGAAGGGCACCCCCTCCTGACAAACCAAATCCTGTACACCGGAATCACCCGCGCCAAGAAAACCGTGACCATCGTCGCGGAAGAAAAAGCCTTCCGTGCGGCCTGCTTGACCGTAACCCAGCGCGACACCGGCATCCGCTTGTAAAAAGGCGAAAATAGAAGCATCAGCCAGGGAAGAAGAAAAAAATCCTTGAAAAAGCATCCCAGCATTCCCTACCCCTGCATTTCCCAGCCCAGCATTTCCATAACCAATTGCGTGAAATTCCATCAGCCATTGGCAATAAAACCTTTCGGACACGAGAATGGGAGCGTCGGCCGGGGAAGGGGAGGGTGCAGGGAGGGGACCGGGCGGCCTTCGCTAAAGTGAGCAAGTGAGTGTCGCAGCGGCAAGCTTGCTTGCCGATATGACCGAACGTAGCCACGGACGCCTTGGCGTCCACTCTGAGCGTGGTCCCCTCCCGCATACTCTTAATTCAAAAAACTGTAAAACCATAGAATTCAACCCTAAAAAACAATTGTTCTAGCATATTGTTTTTTGTATATTCCCTCTCGAAAGAGACTAAAAAATGCTTGATAAAGAAGTTTTAAAGACCGTCAGCCGCATCGAACTTTCCGTTCGCGGCACGCTCGACACCGTGATGACCGGCGCTTACCACAGTTCCTTCAAGGGGAACGGCATGGAGTTCAGCGAGGTCCGCGAGTACATGCCGGGCGACGACGTGCGTACCATCGACTGGAACGTGACCGCGCGTACGGGCACGCCTTATGTGAAAAAGTTCATCGAAGAGCGCGAAATGACCATGCTTTTGATGGTCGACGCCTCCAGCTCTTCGGAATTCGGATCCGGCAAGCAGATGAAGGGCGAAGTCATGGCGACCCTCACCGCACTCCTCGCCTTTGCCGCCATCAAGAACAACGACAAGGTCGGCCTGCTCATCTACACCGACCAGGTCGAACTGTTCATCCCACCGGAGAAAGGCCGCAAGCACGTGCTGCGCCTTATCCGCGAAATCCTTTACTTCAAGCCGCAGCATCACGGCACCAACACGCAGGTGGCGCTGGAGTATGCCGGCAAGATTCTGAACCGCCGTGCCGTGGTCGTGGTAATGAGCGACTTCCTGGACGAAGGTTTCGAGAACGCCTTCAAGATTCTGCGCAAGCGCCACGACGTGCTTGCGGTCTCCGTGGTGGACCCGCGCGAAATGGAACTCCCGCCCGCAGGCCTCGTGGAGCTCGAGGACCCCGAAACCGGTGAGACCCTCCTGATCGACACCGGTGACGCCTCCTTCCGCGAAGCATTCGCCCGCGAGGCCAAGCGCCAGGGAAAAGCCGTCAAGGAACTGTTCCAGCGCATGTCCATTGACTTCGTGCGCATCGAGACCCACGACGACTTCAAGGAAACGGTGGCGCCGCTTATCGAGCATTTCCGCCGCCGCGCCCGCGCCGCGAGAATGTAAATCAGGCGCAAGACAGCGCAATCCACCCAATTAGTTTCAACATCCTTCGAGGAAACCCCCGAAGGATCTTTTTTTACATCCTAAATAAACTTCACATATCACATAAAATTGACAGACAAGATAATATTTACTACAATTTACTTGTATTTTTATTACAAACATACAAATGAGTCTGTCTGCAAGGAGTATAAATTGACCTTGATCTGCTTCCCCCACGTTGCGGGGTTTTCCATGTTTTACGCATTTTTAGGCAAATTTTCGTATAAAAACGTCAATAAAGTCCTCCTTTTCGACTATCCCCGGAAGAATTTTTCCCTTGAGGGGGCAATCGATTTCAAGCAATACACCAACTCCGCCATAGAATTCATCAAGGCAAACGTCGCCCAGGACGAGCCCTACATCCTGTTCGGGCATAGCATGGGCGCATTCGTCGCCTGTGAAGCGGGACTGGCGATGCAGAACAGCTACGGGAAGGCCCCAGCAGGCGTAATCGTTTCGGGCCAAAATCCGCCGTATTCCGTGACCCTCGGAATACTCAAAAAAATGCCCACCGACCTCATCGGCTTCGCCGAAAAATTGGGTGGCATTCCCCCAAAATTTCACGAAAATCCAACAATGCTCAAAAGAATCTACGACATTGCCGAAATGGACCTGAAGGCGATCTCGACCTACCAGCCGACTCTCCCCGACAACGACATGCGCCTCAAACTTGGCATGCTAATGTCCGGCGAAGACGACTTCATCATCGACGCAACGCACCACGCCCACTGGGACAAGACCTTCTGCAGCATACATTCGGACAACGTGTTCACGGGAGACCACTTTTATTTTAACAACCACCAAGAAGAGGTCGGAGCTCTGGTAGACAAATTCGCCGGAGAGGCCATCAAAGCTTAAACACAAGGTCAAAAATGAACAGAGTCGTTATTACAGGAATTGCGCCGATTGTCGCCATGGGACAAGGGCAGTGCTTTTTTGACAATCTCATGGCAATGAAGCCTGTGATTGAACCCACCTATGAGCCCCCTGATAGAGTCCCAAACACGTCCAAGTGGTTCGTCCCGTATCCAGAAGTGGACACATCCGCATACGAAAGGCGCCTCCGACCAATGTCCATCCTTGCACCGCAAAATGCGAAAACAGCAGTCACCGCGGCCCTCATGGCAGTAGACGATGCAGGCCTCGAAAAACTCGACCCGGAAACGGCTGTTTTTTTCGGGGTAAGTTCGATGAATGCCGCAGATATCGTTTGCGCCTTTAACGCCGTACGCACATGCAAGCGGATGCACCCAGCCACAAACCCCAAATCCATGGCAAACGCCGTTTCCGCCTGGATATCCATCCTCTTTGGCATCCATGGCCGTTCGCACGTCATTTCAACCGCCTGCGCATCGGGCACAGACGCAATCGGCATGGCATTCGAGCACATCTGCCTAGGCAAAAGCAAAATGGCTATTTGTGGCGCAGCGGACTACATGGACTGCGAAGATAATTTATTCTTGCGCTCGTTTGACGTGCTCAGCGCACTCACGCGCTCGACCGACGGGCTGCCTCGCCCATTCTCCGAAGAACGCAGCGGATTCCTATTCAGTAAAGGCGGCGCTTGCGCCCTCATCCTCGAGGAATATGAATCGGCCGTTGCTCGCGGTGCAAATATCTATGCCGAAATCACGGACTATCGCGCCTGCTGCGACGCATTCCACATCGTCAAGATGCCAGACAATCCGGAACAAGTCATCACGATGTTCAAGGAAATTGCAAAAGACAAGACCGTCGACTACTACAATGCGCACGGCACAGCAACCGCGGTCAACGACCAGATGGAAGCGACCGCGCTGAAAGCGGCTTTCGGAGAACATCTCGGCGATATTCTCATAAACGTGACCAAGAGCATGACCGGCCACGCCATCGGCACGTCAGGTGCAGTCGAGGCTGCAGTAACCGCCTATTCAATCAAAAACGGAATCGTGCATGGTAACATTATAGGCACACCCTTCGAAGGATTAAACATTCCTACACAGACCATTCGAAGCGACATCCGTTGCGGTATCACGGCATCGTTCGGCTTTGGCGGACACAATTCCGCATTGATGCTGGAAAAAATTTAACATCTGAATTTACAGAAGGAGCAAAAAATGAATCTCGCAGAATTCAACGAACTCTTGAAAAACTACAATCTCCATCTTGAAACACCGTTAACAGAGTCGACTCCCTTCAGCGAACTGGGCCTAGATTCCGTCGACATGCTGATGGTACTCGGCGACCTGGAAGATTCCGCAGGCAAATCCCTTGAAGTGTCGCTCAATTCCACAGTCGGCGACCTGCTGGAAAAAGTCACAGCGGCGCACTGCTGCTAACCAAAAAGAGCGCAATTTACGCCTTTTGCCTGAAACCGCTGAGGCCAAGCAGGGCGAGTGCCGGGACATAGAAGACCCAAACGAAGTTATGCGCCACAGCGGCAATAACAGCGGAAAAAGGTCATCCAGTCCATCACCAAGAAAGACGCCGTAAGAATTGCAGCGAAGGCAAAAAGCAACGCGATGACTTTTTTCTTCTTCATTAGTTCAAAAAGATAACGTTACACTGTCGCAGGTCTATACCCAAGCAACTTCATGCTGTAAAGCGCAGTACCTTTGCTGATGCTGCGGACGCCTGTCGCATAACCGAATATTTTGCGGAGCGGGATGTCGGCTTTCAAAAAGTGCGTCTTGCCGTCGCCGCCAATTTCCTTCACCTTGCCGTCGCGGGCCTGGATGTCGCCAGTCACGAGCCCTGCAAAATTCACCGGACATTCCAGAGAAAGTTCCATGATAGGTTCGTATAGTTGCACATCAGCCGGCTTAATCAGCTTGGTCACAGCATCGGCGCACGCCTTCTTGATCATGGGTGGCAAGGCCCCTTCAGTCCACGTAAATTCATGAACTTCGAAGCAAACACCGACAAGGGCTCCCTTGCCGAGGATTCCCACCTCGGTCGATTCCAGGAGAGCCGAACGGACACCCGCCAAAATCTCGCGGGGAGCCGTCTCCAAAAATTCGGCGGAAAGGCGGATATCATGCGCGGCGCTGTCAAGCGGAGTCGCAGAAAGTTTAATCGAAATCTTGTGCGGGCCGAGTTGAAAAGTATTCTCGACAGGGCCGACATCACGGCATAAGCGCTCTTGCCAGCGGACTTCGGGGCTACCAGCACGCACTTCGCAACCAAATTCACGCTTGAGGCGGGCCAGCAACACGTCCAGCTGCACCTCGCCCACAGTATGCAAGTACCAGAACCCACCATCGTCTTTTTGCACGCGGAAGCTCGGGTCCATGCGGCCGAGCGTATTCAGGCTCTTTTCCACGTGATGGTAGTCTTCGGAGCCGAGGCATTCCACGCGAGTCTGCAGCAGCGGCTGGTATTTGTCACGGATTGAGGCATGAGGTCGCTCCCCTTGGTCGCTTTGAGGTATGAGGTCGCTCCGCCCTTCGGGCGTCACTTTGAGGATTTGTCCAAGCTCCGTCTCGAACGGGGTGCGCATGGCGTAAATATCCCCCGAACGGATTTCGTCGACAGGCTGCAACAAATTTGCCTTGAGCCGCGAGAATTCAAAACCCGTGGGCCACGCCTTGCGTTCCATATCGGTGTGGCTGCGAAAAAGGGATATTTCGCCCACACCCTTGAAATGCCGCAGACGGATAACCTGGCCAAGTTCCCCTTCGTTAAATTCGGGGACATCGGGCAAGAAGAACGTCAAAGCCGTCACGAGGCTACGAACGCCAAAGCCTTCCATCGCAGAGCCCGCATAGCAAAGCGCGTAATCGTCGCTGTTGGCCAGCGCCTTGAGACCCCGCAAGAGCATCTTGGGCGGAACCCGCTTGCCATCCATGGCAAGCTTCAAAACTTCGTCATCGAAACTGCTCGCAAATTCCACCGCCTCGGCGTAATGCTGTTTGAGCTCGCGGGATCCGTCCCAACCATCTTCCACATTCCAGCCGTCGTCGACCACTTCCTCGCCCGTGTCGGAATGTGTAAGGCGGCTCTGGCTGAGCACATCGAGAACGCCCGTCATGCGGCCGTTCTCGTATTGCGGAAGCGTCATCAGCACCGGGCGCACGCCCAGGATTTCTTCAATGTTAATCAGTGTGTCATCAAGCGAATAATCGGGATTATCTAGTTTATTCACAAACAGGATTGTCCGCACTCCCGCCTCGCGCAACTTCTTGAACGCAGCGATTGTCTGGGTTTCCACTCCGCTCGCGGCGCTCACCACCAGGACGGCGCCCTCCACAGCCGAGAGTGCCATGTCGACCTCGGCTCCAAAGTCCACATGGCCTGGCGTATCGATAAAATTGAACCAGGAATCCTTCCATTCGAAATGCGCCACGCCGCTCTCGATGGTAATGCCGCGTTCCTTCTCCTCGGGCATGTAGTCCATCGTCGCCAGGCCGTCTTCGACGCGGCCGGGTCGGCGCACCTCCCCCGCCGCAAACAAGATACGCTCGGAAAGGGTCGTCTTCCCGGCATCCACGTGGGCCAAAATGGCAATATTCCGTATCGGCTGCGACATAATTCAAAAATAAATAACTTCGCAACGCCATCCACTTAAGATTTCTAAAAAAAGCCATTTGCCGCATAGATTGGCGTCCATCCCGCCTTTTTCCGACCCCGATTCCAGACATGACGTTTGAATTTGTATGACAATGTTATTCTAAAACATAAACGTCCCCTTTAAGGCGTCCAAAGTAGATTTAGAACAAACGCAACAAATCCATACGGAAAAAATAATTTGTATACAATTTTTTATTGTGACGTACATTCCATTTTTTTGACAAAACAGGCGTTTTTACAAAGTCTTTGTAAAACGTTCTTTACACTGTACATCTCGGGAAAGTGCAGTTTGCTATATTGGAGATGTGTATTAGTTAGGATTGTTTATGGAATTGAAAAACATACCAACAAAATTGGTAAACAAATTCAAAAAGGCCAATATAAAGACCGTTGAGGATTTGCAAGAGAACTACAATCGGTTGATAAACGGCCTTGGTTTCGGCGGGATTTTTGTAGCTGCCCTTTTGGATTATATGCAACGCGAAGGCATCAAACTGCCCGAAGGTACTGCCACACACCGAGAAAACGTCACGGAGACGAAAAGGGAATTCAAATTTTCCCCTCCTCCTTCCAAGTTGCTGACAAAGGCCTTTATAAAAGCAAACATCTACTCCGTCGAGGATTTGCAGAAAAACTTCAAGGAACTCACCAAAGCGGAATATTTCGGCAACAAGCGCATTGACGAACTCGTCAAATACATGAAGGTTCTCGGAATCAAGGATATTCCCGAATCACTCAAAGCCAAGCACCTCGCTTCCAGCCAGAGCCAGTTCGCCATCATCAAAAGAGACGTGGACGAACTTGTCGCCCGCAAAAAAACAAAATTCCTGTTCCCGTGCAACGCAGCCCTAAGCATTGCCTTTGCAAAAGTCCACATCAAAAACATGAAGGACTTACAAAAGAAGATACAGGAACTTCAAGAAGCCCTGCGCAGCAAGCACGTCGCCATTTCTGAACTCCGCTCCTGGATCAAGGACACCAAGGAATACTACAGGACCCACGAAGGCGAGGGCAAGCAGAACGTCCTTTCAATATACGTAAACGGCCTCAAGACCTTCGCTCCGGGCGTCAGCGTCTACAAAATCCGCTATACACAAAAAATAGCCGCCTATCTGACAGGCAAAAACATCGCCGACATGCCGAGAATTGACGGGCAGGCCATAGTCCAGTTGAACAAAGCCCGGGATCTCATCCAAAAGCACTCGTTCCTCGCCGCAAACGATATTCTGCGCCAATTCAGCCTCAATATCAAGGACATCACCAACGAAGAACGCTGGATATCTCGCCTGCTCTGCCGCGCCGCCGGCTTTAAAGTCCGCGACCTCAAGCGCTACGGGCAGCCAAAGGGGTTCGACATATTCGTCACCAAGAACAGCGCCATTGCCCACATCATCAAGGACACCGCCGACTGCGCCTACGAAATCCTACAAAACGAGGTTGTCCCCGTCGACATCCCTACAATTTCGAAAGCACTTGCCAAACGCGGACTGAAGAAACTTGACGACGAAAAATTGACACACCTTCTGAGCAACCTGAGCTATATCGAAAAGAGCGGGAAATGCTTCACAGTCCCTATCGAAAAGCTCAAGTCAAAAGCCGATATTGCCCAAAGGATCCTCTACACGACCGACAAGAAAATTTCTACCGATGATCTGTGTACTCGGGTAAACAAGGTGCTCAAGCAGAAAAACAAGCCGACGAACATGGAAACCCAGCGTTCAGCGACCACCTTCATGAAAAACGAGAATATCCTCTTCAATATCAAGACAGGGGAATGGTCGTTCAAGAGGTAGCGCTTAGCGTACACAACGCACCGAAAATCCGAAGATCTTGGGCTTGGCTGAATAGCTGAAGCCCATTGTCTTATTGGTCATGAACCACACGCGGGCGTCACTGGAGCCTTCCTCGGCGGTATCGCTCCAGAAAAAGGCAAACTTGCTCATGTTTCCGTAGGTCTCGTCGTCAAAGCGGTTGCCTGCAGGCATCGCAGAGAACTTGAGCGTATCGTTACCGTTGGTCTCGCCCTTCCAGCCGTATGTAGTCTTTAAGAGATAAGCGGCGTTGAAATCGGCGCCAGCGGCCGTCCACAGGCTCTCGAAATCCTCCTGGTTCGGCAAGCGGAACCCAGCCGGACAAGCCTTTTTCGCAGCATCCCAAGTGTAGAGGCGGCCATAGGCCATGCAGTTGTCGTCACTGTCGTCGTAGCAGTAGCTGTTTTCGGTCTTGAAATTCAAGTTGTCGCCGAACCACTCCCGGCCATCGATCTTTACGAGGCGGTAGCTCTGCTTGTCGCGAGAATCCTTGAACTCATCGGAACGGGCAGCCTTACGGGATTGTCCCTTCGCGGCACTCTTGCCCTTCGCCGCGAATGCAGGCATCGCGACACAGAGCGCCATAATAAAAACCAGAATTTTTTTCATGGGGCTACTTGTCCGTCATGCAACGCACGGGATAGCCATTTTTGCGCGGGAGCGGCTGCTGCAGCACGAAGAACCGCTGCACCTTGCCGACTTCACCGTCTACCCATTTCCAACGGATATCGGCGGCATAGCCCTGCTTGATGGCGGTGGATTCCTTGACCTTCGAGGAACTCCAGAACGCACCGGTATTCGCCACGTTCATGATTCCGCCGTTTCTCGAGATAAAGTCCCATTCGTCGATGCTCGGGAGGCGCCATCCCTTCGGGCAGACCTTCTGTGCATCACCGAAGTCATAGATGTGGTAGCCGTCGCACTGTTTGCAGTTGATGCCGAACATCTTCTCGTAATCCAGGTTTTCCTTCATCCAGATTTGCCTGTCGATAAACGCAACCGCATATTTGCGATTATCGCGGCTATCCACGAAAGTTCCTTCCCAGTCATCGTTCTCACATACCAGCGAGATGTCCTTGACTGTCATTTTTTCTTTCTCGTTCTTTTTCGTGCACGATTTCTGGAGGGACGCTTCCATCATCGTCGCATCACGCCATGATTGCAAATCCGGGTCGCATACGACATACTTGTTGTTCGTACGCACCATTTGACCGAACTTCGCCTCCGTACATTCGTCCTCGGCAAAGGCAACCGACACGGCAACGCCAAGCAACGCCAAGGGCAGCGACTTGCAAAGAGATTTCAGAATGTCCATTTTCAACTCCAATAAACCAAGATTAAAATGTTCTACTTGTTCACCTGCGATTCAAGAGCCGCGACACGGGCGGCCAAGTCAGCGCAAAGTTCTTCCAGACGGGCCAAGCGGATATCGTGTTCGTTATCCTTCACGCGTTGGCGGCGCAGTTCGGTATCCTGCTCCACGTTCTTCACGTCCACAGAATTCAGACGGAAGTCATGTTCGGCATCCTTCGCCACCTGAGCCCTGAGCTTGAATTCCTGTTCACGATCCTTGTTGTAAAGGGAATCGATAAGGCTATCGTGCTCGTCGTCCTTTTCCTTTTGGCGGTCCAGGCGTGCATCATGTTCCTGATCCTTGAGCTGGAGCTCACGAAAGCGTTCTTCGTCTATACTCATGGCCACCTCGGGGTTAAAGGATTTTATTCCAATTTAGTAATTCTCGTCCAAGGTGAATTCGTTCTCGACAGCATTCTGCTTGCGTTCCGCTGTAGCATCCAGCGCCTCGGAGTGTCCCCGGAGTGCCGCGAACGGGTGAAAAATCTTCGCACGGTCCGTCACGCTCATGCGCGGGTGCTTCATGAGGAAGTTCCAGTCGTCCCGCGGATACGGCAGGTCGATTATGTCCTTGTAGTCGTCACGCACGATGCCCTCCGATTTGTCCGTTACGTTCCACGGTCGTAGCACCTTCCTGCAAGTCCATGCCCTTCACGATGGCGTTCTTGCCAAAGCGCTTTTTGATCATGAGTTCCGCCTTCAGGCGTTTCTTTTCGCGTTCCTGCTTTTGCGCGTCCGTAAACAGGTCGAACCCTTCGTTGCTCTCGTCCACCACGTCAATCGCCACCAGGTTCAAGCGCCGCACAGTCAGTTTCGGGTCCACGATGCGGTCAAAAAGTTTCATCACCACCTCGGCAAATGCCGACTGCGAACTGGAATAATGTCCGAGAGTGGCCGTGCCGTGGGCCGGTTTCGGAATCGTGCGTCCGTAAAAATCCACCACCGTCTCGCCGTGGTAAATCCCCTTGTCCACATTCTCACGGTCATACCCCACCGTAAGCACCATGCCCTTCGCAACCAAATTATGCTCGACCAGCGCTATCGAGACCGTATCAACCATTTCGCGTACCACGAGCCGAGCCTTATCAAAGGTGTACGGGTCCTGCAAAACCTGACCTTCGCCGGTGCTGCGGCTGCGGGGCTTCGCCTTCTTGATATCGGCTATCGTGCAGGGCTCGTAACCCCAGGCATGGTCTATCAGGATTTCCGCATTCACGCCGAACATCTTGTACAGCGCCTCGGGATTCTTGACGCTCGCGCGCGCAAGATCACCCATTGTGCGAATTCCCCGGCCACCGTTCAGGTAGCACTTTTCCAAGCGCGCCGCAATCCCGCGACCCACCTGCCAAAAACTCGTAATCGGTTGGTGCGACCACAGCTGTTTGCGGTAGCCCATCTCGTCAAGTTCCGCGATGCGCACGCCGTCTTCGTCAGCCTCCACATGCTTCGCCATCACGTCCATCGCAATCTTGCAAAGATACAGGTTCGTGCCAATTCCGCCCGTTGCCGTAATCCCCGTCGTCGTGAACACATCCTGAATAATCGTCTTCACCAGTTCACGCGCCGACTTTTTATACAACTTAAGGTAGCGTGTCAAATCCAAAAAACATTCGTCAATAGAATAGGCGTGAATATCTTCGGCGCTCACATATTTGAGGTAGACGTTGTAGACCTTCGTAGAATACTCCACGTACTTCGCCATCTGCGGCTTGGCAATCAGGAATTCGACTTTTTCGCCCGTACGGCGCTCCACCTCGCGCACCTTCTGGTTCACCTCGAAAAGGCGCGCACGTCCCGGAATCCCATAAGCCTTGAGCGCAGGCGTCACCGCAAGGCAAATCGTCTTCTCGGTACGGCTTTCATCGGCCACCACGAGCTTCGCCATAAGCGGGTCCAAGCCCCGGAGGATACATTCCACCGAAGCAAAGAACGACTTCAAGTCAATGGCTGCGTAGGTTCGGGCGCCCATGAGATAAAAAATAGTCTGTTGTCTTGCAAATAGTCAAGCACACTTACTCGTGCACCGACTCCACTAGTTCTTTCCGGTAAATATCCTGCATGACGAGCCCGGCAATCATAAAACCGAAGATTGCCGTAGAATGCGACATGGTGCCGTTGATTTGAGCCTTGCTGCTGCACCATTCGTGGCCGACAAGTTCGGCGTTCTTGAGCTCCGCTTCGCTGTGTTCGTTGCGGATTTTGGGGCACAGGCAGGCGGCCGTTCCGCAAGAGGAATTCTTGCCGCGGTTCTTCAGGAGTTCGTCGCTATAGACGCACAGCACCTTCTTGGCGAGTTTTTTCTTTTTGCGTTTGAACTTGTCACGCAACGCCCTTGCGAGCGGGCAACCGGCGACTTTCCAGAATTCGGCGACCTTGATGCGCGTGGGGTCCATCTTGAGGGCGGCCCCCATCGAAGAGAAAACCGTGGCCTTGGTACGCGTGGCATGCCACAGCAGCTGCATCTTGTTCTCGAGACTGTCGATGGCGTCGATGATGTAGTCGAACGTGTCCAGCTGGAATTTTTCGGTATTCGCTTCTTCGTAGATGTCCTGCAACGCGACAATGTTTGCGTGCGGGTTGATTTCCAGCAAGCGGTTCTTCAGGACTTCGACCTTGACCTGCCCGACCGTCTTGGTGGTGGCCATCAGCTGGCGGTTCACGTTGGTTACGCACACGCGGTCGGAATCGACCAGGACAAGTTCCCTGATGCCGGAACGCACAAGGCTTTCGGCGCACCAGCTACCGACACCGCCGAGTCCAAAAATGATGACGCGTTTCCGGTAGATGCATTCCATGACGTCGTCCCCGAGCAGGAGCGACGTGCGATTGAAAATGCCCTTTTCGATTCCCATAATGAACTACGCAAACAGTCTCAGCACACGCTGGATTCCGGCAACGAACCGGTCAATGTCTCGTTCAAGCGTGTAGGCGCCAAAACTGAGGCGGAGCGTGGCGTCGACGCCGAACCTGTCCATGACAGGTTGTGCGCAGTGGTGCCCGCTGCGCACCGCGACGTTTTCTTCGTCAAGAATCATCGCGGCGTCGCTCACGGCAATGCCGTCCAGCGTGACGCTCAGGAGCGCACCGCGTTCCTTGGGATTGCCGAGCACCTTGACCTGCGGAATTTCAGCCAAGCGCTTCAGTGTATATTCCACCAGCTTGCTTTCGTGCTGCCGGATTTCGTCGAGACCGACGCGGTTCAGCCATTCGATAGCCTTTCCAAGGCCGATGACTTCGGCAATGGCTGGCGTTCCTGCCTCGAAACGGGCGGGTACGTCGGCATAGGTCGTCTTCTCGAACGTCACATTCTTGATCATTTCGCCACCACCGTGCCACGGCGGCATGCTGTCGAGCACGGCGTACTTGCCATAAAGCACACCCACGCCGGTGGGGCCGTAAATCTTGTGCCCGCTGAACACGAAGAAGTCGCAGTCCAGCTTTTGCACGTCCACCTTGATGTGGCTTGCGCTCTGCGCCCCGTCAATCAAAATCTTGGCCTGCGGCGCATTGGCCCTGACGGTCGCGATAATCTCGGCGATGGGGTTCACCGTGCCCACGGCGTTGCTCACGTGCGTGACCGCGACCATCTTGGTACGGGCGGTCAATAGTCCGGGAATGGCATCCAAGTCCAGGTCTCCGTCATCCTTGACGGGAATGACCTTGATCTTTGCGCCCTTCATCTCGGCGACAATCTGCCAGCTCACAATGTTGGCGTGGTGTTCCAACCCGCTGATCAGAATCTCGTCGTCTTTGTCGAAAAACTTGCGCCCGTAACTCCAGGCAACCAAGTTGATGCTCTCCGTCGTCCCGCGCGTGAACACGATCTCGTCTTCGCTAGCGGCATTCAAAAACTTCGCCACGTTCTTGCGGGCGGCCTCGAAGGCCTCGGTCGTGCGAGCGCTCAACCGGTACACACCGCGCTTCACGGAACTGTAGTGTTCGCGGTAGAAGTCGTCCATCGCATCGATGACGCACGCAGGCTTCTGCGTCGTCGCCGTGCTATCCAAAAAGGCGAGGGGTTTTTCTTCCCTGTCGCCAGCCACAAGCATCGGAAATTCACTGCGTATTTGTTCTGCATTAAACATACCATAAATGTAGAAAATAAGCGTCTTGTGACTCAAAGCACAACGTGATTTTCATTACCTTGCAGCCTTTGTAAAGAATTCTAAATTTGCTTTTGTCCCCCCGAAATGTCAGTAAAAAAGAATAACTCTTTTCTTATCCTTTTTCTATATTTTTTTTGAATTCTAGGTCAATTCAAAGGGTTTAAAGTTGGATAGTTATCAAAATAAAGAGCGTCAGCTTTACTGGAAGGAGCTCTTCGCTAGAGCGAAAGCCATGAGAATGCTGACCTACGTCACCTCCCTTTCGGGCTGTTCACTGCTGGCCCTCGCCATATTGTAAATCCTTATAAACGTAGCCCTTTTCACGGGCGTCCTGCCATTCTGTTTCTTTCTTTTTATCTTTTTTCTAGATTATAATTTCTATATTGAGATGTGACGCGAATCACATCTCAATTTTTTTTCGCGCATGGACGTTAGGGTACATAGGATATAAGAAATGAAACCTTTTTTTGTTGTTTGTTTGCTTCTTGCCGCAAGTGTCATGGCTCAAGAGGAACTGCGTACTGCCATCGATGACGGCGACATCGCTACCGCCAAGAAAATCGTAAAATCCGGTGAAATCGAAGAAATCTACTGCGGAAAACTTCCGGCAAGTTCCGCCGTTGCCATCTACGACAAAATCTTCAAGACAATGCCCGACGAATCTTTCGCACAGTGCCCGTCCCAGTTCGCTTACGGCTACGGCGCCAAGATCTGTGCGAACCCGAAAGGGCTCAACGCCTGCTCCGAAGTCATCAATTTCCTTTTGACAGACGCCAACGCGGGTAGTTCCAACGCATTCGCAGCACTCAAGAAGGTGGCCAAGGCCGCTCTTGCGAACAAGGCTTTCAAGAAGCCCATCAAGGAAAAGGTCGATACCACCATGTGGGTGCCCTGCAAGAAGAAGGGCAAGGCCTGGAAGGAATGCATCGAGGCCTGCGAATCCTACGCTGAAGAAATCGGTGACGAAGAACGTCTCGCCACCTGCAAGAAGAAGCCGGCCGAGTACAAGGAAACGACCATCACCATTTCCAAGCCCGCCCCCATCATCGGCAAGCTGAAAGAAGGCATCATGGAAGGCTACTGGAAAGCCCCGATGACTTCGGCCATCAAGTTCTCCGACCTCATGCAGCAGCTCGCAAAGCCGCTTTCCATCCCGGACACCTCCATTATCAACCTCAAGTACGTGATTCGCTGGGCCCAAAAGCACAAGGCAGACAGCACAGCACTCCCCGGTGGCCAGCTCTTCCGCTTGTGCACCTCCTGGGAATCCAAGGTGGACCAGATCCTCGACACGTTGCAGTTCGAAACTCGCTGCCCCGTGTTCGAAACCTTCGTGGACGACCGCGACGGCAAGACATACAAGGTCAAGGAAATCGACGGCAAGAACTGGTTCGTCCAGAACCTGAACTACGCCATGGAAGAAGGCTCCATCTGCTACGACAAGGATGACGAGAACTGCGATGCCTACGGACGCCTGTACACCCAGGCTGCGGCCAAGGCGGCATGCCCCGACAACACGCATCTGGCGACAGACGAGGAATGGAAAATGCTTGAAATCCTCGCCGGCGGCGCAAGCGGCGCGGCAGCGAAACTCCGCAGCAACGGCAGTGACGACTACGCATTTACAGCCCTGTTCGGCGGCTACGCCAACAGGAACGGGATTTCTACGACTCTTGGCGAAGGAGCCTATTTCTGGACGGAAAAAGCCGACGGCGACAAGCGCGGGACGGCAAGATCCATGTTCAGCACCGACGCCGAAGTTTCGTCCATATCGGTGGATATAGGATTTTACTTATCGGTGCGTTGCATCAAGGACTAGGGATGGTCCAAAGGGAATGGATTGGGAGGTGACATGATTCAGGAACAACAGGAAGTGCGAAGCACAGACTTTGCGCCTACTTGTAACAGGGACACTTGGCTCAAACGCCAGACGCTCATGAGTCGGGTGAGGGATTTCTTCAACCGCAGGAACGTACTCGAAGTGGAGTCTCCGGCGCTGTCGCTTGCAGGCGGCACCGACCCGCAGCTCGACTACTTCGAAGTCAACGGGATTCCGCAGAGATTCCTGATGACAAGTCCCGAATTTCACATGAAGCGCCTGCTCGCAGCAGGCTTCGGCGACATCTTCCAGATTACCAAGTCGTTCCGCAAGGACGAGTTCGGCGCCCACCACAACAACGAATTCTCGATGGTGGAATGGTACCGCGTCGGCATGCCGCAGTCCATGCTCATGGACGAAGTCGAGGCGCTGGTGAGCGACATCATCGGCGAGCCGCTGAACGCGCGCCGCACCCGCTGGGTCGACGCCTTCCGCAACTACGCTGGGGTGGACCCCTTCTGCAAGGACCTGATGGACTTCGCAAAGGCATGCCGCAGCCGCGACGTCGTCGTCCCCGAGCAGCCCGAGATGATGTCCCGTGAACAATGGTGGGACTACCTGATGATCTTCATCATCGAGCCCGCCCTCGCCGAAAACGGCCCCGAGTTCATCATCGACTATCCGCCTTCACAGGCCGCACTTGCCGAAACGTTCATCGGCGAAGACGGGCTGCGCTGGGCTCGCCGTTTCGAGCTTTTCGTCGACCACGTCGAACTCTGCAACGGGTATTCCGAACTGACGGATGCCGCCGAGCAGCGCCGCCGTTTCGAAGCCGACCTCAAAATCAGGAACAAGATGGGCAAGCCACTGCCGCCCATCGACGAGAGATTCCTCGCGGCCCTGCGCTACGGGATGCCCGCCTGTTCCGGCGTGGCTCTTGGGCTGGATCGCCTGTTCATGCTTGCGCTGAACAAGAAGGAAATTTCCGACGTTATTCTTTTCCCGAGTACGGTTGCTTAAGCAGCCGGTCGAGCTCGTGGCGCATCTTTGATTCGTTGAACACGCCCACGTCCACCCGCTGGACACTGTCCTGCGCGTCGACCAGGTAATGCACGGGAATGACGCCCGGATTGCCGAGCTTGTTCATCATCTCGTAATTCCAGTGCAGCATGGTCCACTCGATCTTGCGAGAATTCTTGTACCTGGCAGCCGTCTCGATATCATCATCCTCGTTCACGATAAGGACCTTGAGCCCTGCATCCTTGTAGTCCGCAGCAAGTTTCTTAAGCGCCGGGAGTTCGGAATTGCAGGCGCCGCACCACGAGGCGCTCACCACGATGAGAGTCGCCGTCCCCTTTTCCTTCGCATAGCTGGAAACATCCCCCTCGACGGTGTTCCCCGTGAAATCCCCGATCTTGGTAGGCACGGTCTGGAACCCGACCTGGCCGCAGCCCGCACAGAACAAGGCGACAGACAGGCTTAACAGAATACACTTTACCTTAGACAATATGAATCTTTTCATTTGAGCTATACGTGGGGTCATTTAAAATGTTCTTCGAACAGGAGATCGATTGCCTCCCGGTAATGCCGTGTGGAATTCTTCCCCGTTAGGTTCGCCACGACGCGCCCGTCACTCGTGAGGAAGAATGCGCTGGGGACACCCAGGCCTTCGCGCCTAAAGACCTTCATGGAATAGTCCGTCTTCTGCACAACGGGCCAAGGGATAGAATTCGCTTTCGCATACCGCCGGATGTCACCCACATCGTAATCCTGGAACACCATCAAAAATTGGATACCTCGGGGTGCGTTGTCCTCGTAGATGGGCTTGGCCATCTTGATTTCTTCCTTGCAGTAGCTGCACCATGTCGCAGTGAAAATGACCACCGTCCCGATTTTTCCCTTGTGGTCCCTGAGGGCGACATTCTTCCCCCTAAGGTCGTGGAACAGCAACTTGTCGGGAATGGTTGGCGGGGAAAACAGGTAAATGGAAACGCAGACAATGGCGGCCATCGCCACAATGGCGGCCACCACGACACCCGAAAATTTCCCCCAGGAGCCCATCATGTCCTAAAATTTAGCAGTAGTTAGCGCTCAAAATCAAAATATTCTCGCCCTAAATTGTACAAAATCGCATATTTTGACAAAAATCACATAAAACCGGGCGCCTATTAAATTATATTCAAGACGTATGGCATACAATATTCAGGAATTATTAGCAGAAATGGTGAAGCGGGGAGCTTCGGACTTGCACATTACTGCAGGAACTCCTCCCCTTTTCAGAATCTCAGGAAAATTGACTCCGATTGGAGAAGACAAGCTCAAACCGGACGAAACTATGCGCATGACGTATAGCCTGATGAACGAACTCCAGAAAAAGACCTTCGAGCAGGTCAAGGAATGCGACTTCTCGTTCGGTATCGCGAACCTCGCACGTTTCCGTGCGAACGCCTACCTGCAGCGCGGTTGCGTGGCTCTCGCCCTCCGTATTATCCCGCTCGAAATCAAGACATTCAAGGAACTGGGCCTGCCCAAAATCATGGCCGAATTCACGACCCGTCCTTCCGGCCTTGTCCTGGTGACCGGCGCTACCGGTTCCGGTAAGTCCACGACGCTCGCCGCCATGATCGACAAGATCAACAAGGAACGCCACGAGCACATCCTTACCGTCGAGGACCCGATCGAATTTTTGCACAAGCACCAAGGTTGCATGATCAACCAGCGCGAAGTGGGCAGCGATACGAACAGCTTTGCCCAGGCACTCAAGATGGCGCTGCGCCAGGACCCCGACGTGGTGCTCATCGGCGAAATGCGTGACCTCGAGACCATCCGTTCGGCATTGACCATCGCCGAAACCGGCCACCTTGCCTTTGCAACGTTGCACACCAACTCCTGCGTCCAGACCATCAACCGTATTGTCGACGCCTTCCCGAAGGGCGAACAGCAGACCGTGCGTACCCAGCTGTCCTTCGTGCTGCAGGGCGTCATCTGCCAGACCCTGCTCCCGAAAATCGGTGGCGGCCGCGTCATGGCGTACGAAGTGATGAACGTGACTCCGGGTATCCGCGCCCTTATCCGCGACGACAAGGTCCACCAAATCGAATCCATGATCGAAATCGGTCAGAAGTTCGGCATGAACACCATGAACATGTGCCTGTGCGAACTCGTCAAGAACCGCAAGATCGACCGTTTCGATGCCCTCGCCCGCTCCCCGAGCCCGGACCAGCTGGAAAATCTTTTCTCAAAGGAAGGGGTGTAACTAAATGGCCGAATTCCTATATAAAGCCACAAACAGCCAGGGAAACAACTTCGAAGGCACGCTGGAAGCAAAAGACAAGGCCGAAGCCGAAGCGCTGCTTCTTCGCCGTCGCCTGGTCATCGTGAGCCTGAAGAAGAAGCCCACCGAAATCAAAATCAAAATCGGCACCGGCATCAAGCACGAAGACCTCACCCGCTTCACGCGTATGTTCTCGTCCATGTGCTCTGCAGGTCTGCCGATGCTGCAGTGCCTGAACATCCTCGAAGAGCAGTGCGAAAACCCGGAACTCAAGAACGTCGTCCACAAGGTGACTCAGTCCATCAACGGCGGTTCTTCGCTAGCCGATGCTCTCGCACTCCATCCGAAAGTCTTTGACGCTCTTTACTGCAACATGGTGGCCGCAGGCGAAGCAGGCGGTATCCTCGAAGGGATTCTCGCCCGTCTGGCAGAAACCATGGAAAACAGCATGCGCCTGAGGCGCAAGGTCAAGAAAGCTCTGACCTACCCGATGATGGTTATCATCGTGGGTATCGTCGTGGTGATCGCCCTTATGACATTCGTGGTGCCTACGTTCGCCGAGCAGTTCGCAGCCCTCGATGCCGAGCTTCCCGCACCGACGCAGTTCGTGATGGGCATATCCGACTTTATCCGCGATAATGGCGCATTCCTGTTCCTGGGAGTCATCGCCGCGATTATCGGTTTCAAGATGGCGATGAAGGTCCCGAAGGTGAAGTTCGCCTGGGACAAGTTCATGCTGAAAGTCCCGAAGATCGGTGACCTACAAATCAAGTCCTCTACGGCCAGTTTCTCGCGTACGCTCGGAACCCTGCTGAACGCAGGCGTGTCCGTGATGGACGCACTCCGAGTCGTCGCCTCCACCGCCGGTAACATGGTCGTGGAAAAGGCAATCGGTAAAATCGCCATCGGCATCGCCGGCGGTAAGTCCATCGCAGACCCCATGCAGGAAGTCGGAATTTTCCCGCCCATGGTCATCCAGATGACGGGCGTCGGCGAGAAGACCGGTAACCTCGGCGGCATGCTCCTCAAGCTTGCCGACTTCTACGACGAAGAAGTGGATGCGGCAGTGGACTCTGTCGTGAGCATGATCGAACCGCTCATCATCGTGTTCTTGGGCGGCGCGGTTGGTGGCCTCTTGATTGCTATGTATATGCCGATGTTCAGTATGGGCGAAGCTATTAAAGGCTAGGAAGCCGTCGCAATAGTTCGTCACAACTCCGCTCACGTACATTTTAGTACGCTACGCGGAGTTGTTCCTGCTTTTGCTAGGCTTCCTTACGCCTGTACGCTACGCCAAAGCGCTTTGTTACTGAGACTCCGCGCTTTAGCGCGGGAAATGGGCCTTGCCCATTGTTCGTCGAAGGATGTCATAATCATATCTTGTCGGAAACTTGTTTCCAAGCCAAGATATAGATTAGAACCTCGCTCGGTTTTAAACGAAATTTCGTCTCGCTTGTTTCTTTAGAAACATTTTATTTTTTTAACAAATTTCTTTATAGATTTTTCTATGTTGTTTTAATTTTCCGTTGTGCTTTGATTATATTTCATTATCATGTTTGGAGGAATTGTATGAAAAAACATTTGTGCATTGCGGCTATTGCCTGTTTCGTCTTGTTTGTTGCTTGTTCCGACGACGAGAGTGTCGACAAACCGGCAAATGAACCCACTTCAACCATCATCCCTGCTTCTGGGGAATCCACTAGTTTTGTCGCAGCGAAAGGTTCCTGTGGGGGCGGCCATCTTGCAAAAAGGCATTTGATGGCTGAGGATTCTACCGAGATCGTCACGACAGAGTATAGTCCAACAATAAAAGAATTCAGGCCTGGAGATTCCGTCGAGTTCGTCATGAAAGAGGATGGTTCCGCCGTTTTCTCGATCTACACTTATTCAATATGTGCATACGATGGTCAGGTAATAGGCATAAAGCTTGAACTTCAAGGGGACACTTTGATTGTCCGTGAAGAGATTGAAAGGTTCCCGGATACTGCTTGGGTCCAAACTGATTGTCTTTGTCTCGCCGACTACAAGATAGATATTCCCGCCGAGTATATCGGAGCCAAATACCTGGATTTCCACGACGCCAATCCCAATCCTATTGTTTATAAAGAACAAGAGTGATTTTTGTGAATTTTTTGAGAGGCTCCCTTTGAAAAGGGGCCTCTTTTACTTTTTCTCACTTCTTTTTTACAAAAACAAAGCTACAGTTGATACAGTCAATTCTGTTTAGGTGGGCTTTCCTAGTGACTGCAGGGCTCGACAGTAGTATCTTTGAAGAAAAAGAGGTTTACTATGAAAATCAAGTATTTGTTGCCCCTGTTTGCCGCCGCCATGATGGCCGCCTGTTCCGATGATGACTCCTTCCCGAGCCAGGTACAGGATCCCGTCAGCATCGACTCGTCCTCTTCTGCTGAAATGCTGCTCCCGCCGGAACTCTCCAGCTCCGATGCAGCATCGGCAACCGTCTCCAGTTCCGACATGGCAGCTCCGGTCGAGGGCCTTTCTTCCAGCGCACCGGCACCCTCCGGCGAAGTCCTGGACGAAAACGGCAAGCTTCTCGTTCTCGACTCTTCGTACGAATACATTTTCTACGGTGGAGAATTGACCGGCAGGGAACAATTCAAGTACGGACGATTCGAAGCAAGAATGAAGATGGCCGCCATTTCGGGCACCGTGAGTTCCATGTTCCTCAACTACGACAACTCCTACAAGCTGGGCGAGGAACCGTGGAACGAAATCGATATCGAAATCCTCGGCAAGGACCAGACCAAATGGCAGTCCAACATCATCACTCGTGAAGCAGATCCCGCCATCAAGGGCACGACCACGTCAGAAACAATCCATGAATATGGTTTTGACGCCACACAGGAATTTCATTTGTACGCAATCGTCTGGACGCCGGAATACGTGGCATGGGAAATCGACAGCGTCGAAGTTCGTCGCGATACCCTCGGCATGACCCACGGCACCCATGCCGACGCCGACCAGGTAAAGTTCCTGACCGAGAAGCAATCGCTCCGCTTCAATCTGTGGGCCTCCAAGACTCCTTCCTGGACTGGCAAGTTCACCGGCATCGGCCTCCCCGTCGAACAGCAAATCGACTATGTGCGCACCTATTCCTACGACGAAGCCACCAAGGGATTCACCCTCCTGTGGCAGGACGACTTCGAAGGGACCTCGCTCAATCCGGAACGCTGGAGCCGTGGCAACTGGACGATGGAATTGGTCGAATACCGCGTTCAGAATGTCAAGGTTTCCGACGGCATGGCAAGAATTATCCTTGATTACGAAAAAACAAGATAAGAAAAATTCATAAGTTCCTCCTAACCCCCTATCCCCGGCCCCCGTGCCGGGGATTTTTGCGATTTCTCACCTTGCACACTTTTGCCGCTGCGTTCGCCTTTTTCTAAATTTGTGCCGTAAAATAAAAAGGACACAATATGCCTACTATGACTTCTGCGCAGGTGCGCGAATCCTTTATCAAGTTCTTTGAATCCAAGGGCCACCTCTTTGTGCGTTCTTCGCCGGTGGTTCCGCATGACGACCCGACGCTCATGTTCACGAACGCGGGCATGAACCAGTTCAAGGCTATCTTCCTGGGCGATAATCCGAAGGGCTGGAAGCGTGCATGCAACAGCCAGAAGTGCCTCCGCGTGTCCGGTAAGCACAACGACCTCGACGTGGTGGGCCGCGACAACTACCACCACACCTTCTTCGAGATGCTCGGCAACTGGAGCTTCGGCGACTACTACAAGAAAGAAGCGATTGCCTGGGCTTGGGAACTTTTGACCGAAGTTTGGAAGCTCCCGAAGGAACGCCTGTTCGCAACCGTCTATCAGGACGATGATGAAGCCTGGCAGATTTGGAAGGACGTGTCCGGTCTCCCGGATGACCGCATCATGCGCTTTGACGCTCACTCCAACTTCTGGGAAATGGGCGACACCGGTCCGTGCGGCCCTTGCTCCGAAATCCACTACGACCGCGGCGACCTCGCTACGCAGGCCGAAACGTTCAAGGACCCGATCAAGGGCGTGAACGGCGAAAACGACCGCTACATCGAAATTTGGAATAACGTGTTCATGCAGTACGAACGCGTGAGCGATGGCAGCCTCATTCCGCTGAAGGCCAAGAACGTCGATACCGGTATGGGCTTCGAACGTATCTGCGCCATTCTCCAGGGCAAGACCAGCAACTACGACACCGACGTGTTCACCCCGATTATCGCAAAGATTGCTGAACTCTCCGGCGTTCCGTACAACGATGGCGAAGCCGGCACCCCGCACCGCGTGATTGCCGACCACATCCGCGCTATTTCTTTCGCTATTGCCGACGGCGCACTTCCCTCCAACGAAGGCCGTGGCTACGTGCTCCGCCGCATTCTCCGCCGCGCAAGCCGCTTTGCCCGCCTGCTCGGCCAGAAGAAGCCGTTCATTTGCCAGCTCGTTCAAGTGCTCGCCGACACGATGGGTGACGCCTTCCCGGAAATCCGTGAACGCAAGGAATTCGTCGCAAGCGTCATCAAGAGCGAAGAAGAAAGCTTTATCCGCACGCTCGACGCCGGTCTCGAACGCTTCGCCGCCATCTCCGCCGACTTGAAGAAGGGCGACAAGATTCCGGGCGACAAGGTGTTCCTCCTTTACGATACCTACGGATTCCCGCCGGACCTCACTGGCATTCTCGCCGAAGAAAAGGGCCTCCTGATTGACGAAGAAGGCTACGAGAAGTGCATGGAAGAACAGAAGGCCCGCGCCCGCGCTAACATGAAGCAGGGCATCAACACGATGGGTACCGAAGGCTGGACGCAGTACAGCGAAGAAAGCACCAAGTTCGTGGGCTACGAGCTCTCCGCTTGTGAAACGAAGGTTGTCCGCTGGCGCGAAGATAAGGGCGTCCTCTCCATCGTGCTCGAAACTTCTCCGTTCTATGCCGAAATGGGTGGCCAGGTCGGCGACAAGGGTACGCTCGTTTCCGCTGACCTCGAAATTGACGTATTCGACACCGTGAAGGTGAACGATACCGCCCTCTGCCGCGGCAAGGTGAAGAAGGGTACGGCCAACGAAGAGACGATGGGCGCCGTGTTCATGGCGACTGTCGATAACGACCGCCGTAACGATATCCGCAAGAACCACTCCGCCACTCACTTGCTGCAGGCCGCTCTCCGTCAGGTACTCGGCACCCACGTGCAGCAGCAGGGTAGCTTCGTTTCGAACGAACTCCTCCGCTTCGACTTCAGCCACTTCAACGCGATGACCGCCGAAGAAATCCAGAAGGTCGAAGACATCGTGAACGCGAAGGTCATGGAATGCCTGCCAGTCAATACCCAGGTGATGGGTGTGGACGAAGCCAAGGCTAGCGGTGCTATGGCCCTGTTCGGCGAAAAGTATGGCGACGAAGTCCGCGTCGTGAAGATGGGCGCCTGCAACGAAGAATTCTCCAAGGAACTTTGCGGTGGCTTGCACGTGCAGAACACCGGTAACATCGGCCTTGTGAAGATTATCAGCGAATCCAGCGTGTCCGCTGGCGTACGCCGTATCGAGGCCGTCTCTGGCCGTGGCGCTCTCTCCCTGCTCCGCGCTGGCACGCACATCCTGACTGCCCTCCGCGAACAGCTCCGCTGCAAGGATGCCGAAGTTCTCGACCGCATTCAGCAGAGCTTCGCCAAGACGCAGAATCTCGAAAAGAGCCTGCAGTCCGTGAAGCTGGAACTTGCGACCCTCGCCGCTGCCGAACTCTTGAACGGCGGCATCAACGTGGCTGGCGTGAACCTCTACGTTCGCGAACTTTCTATTCCCGATGAAAAGTACAAGAACCTGCTCGACGGCGTTCAGAACAAACTCGACACCGACAGCGTCGCTGTGATTGCAAACAAGGACAACGGTTCCGGTAGCATCGCCGTGATGGTCGGCAAGAATGTTCAGGCCAAGGGCATCAAGGCCGGCGACCTCGTCAAGGATCTCGCTGCTGCTTGCGGTGGCCGTGGCGGTGGACGTCCGGACCGCGCTCAGGCCGGCACCAAGGAAGTCGACAAGATTGCCGGTGCTATCGCCAACGCGAACAATTGGATCCGTGCAAAGCTCGGCGCCTAACGCAGCAATCCATTACTGAATGTAACATTGCCCCCGCCAATGTGCGGGGGCAATGTTTGATTTTTTATATTTTCGCTAAAATTCTCAATAGGAGAAAATAATGAAGAATTTAAAAATCCTAATTGCATTGATGGTCTTGACGGCAACATCTGTCGTATTTGCTGGTCAGGAAACAAGTGGAAAACAGCTAATGCTCAAAGACCCTACCGTAGGAGTCTCTGGCCTATGGAATTGGATTGCTGCCAATGATAACTTGGATATCGGAACGGAGATGGTCCCGGATTCAGGCACTTCACCGTTGTTTGCCAAGGAAGATGGCTCCATTTTTGCCGAAGCCACTATGAAGATTGGTCCAGAACCGGTATGGACGCAGGAAGCCGCTGACGCTGGCACGCTCAAGTATCCGTCTGCTTATATCGAAATGAAGTTCAAGAAGGACGAATGCGTTCAAGACAATAGCTGCGGTGTGAACTTCAAAGAACTTGGTATCAAGTATGTTCGCATTAAGTCAAAAGTTTCTGGCCGGATCCGCATGTCGGTCCTTAACGAAAAGACCGCTGAACCGGGTGCAGAACCGGGTGTGTATCTTCCGAATAGCTCTGGATACCAGACTACTACCTATGATCTGACTCCGTTTGAATTTGGATTCAAGGGCTTCGATGACCGTAACTACGGAGGTATCTTTGACTGGGTAAACCTCGATAAAGCTCCGGAAGGATCTGAAATTATTCAACACGTCACGGGGCTCAGGTGGGAAATCAGAGCTAAAGAAGGTGCTACTGGAAAAATCTCGATTGAGTCCATTGAGTTCCTTGATGCCTTCAATAATACCATCGAGACAAGTTTACTTACTGGTGTTACAGGGGTTCGTACAAACATCAATGATCCATTAGATAATGAAATAGCTAATGGCAAACAACAAGCTATAAAAGACTCTACCGTAGGAGTCTCTGGCCTATGGAATTGGATTGCGTTCTCTGATACCTTGAACATCGGGACGGAGATTGTTCCGGCCTGCGGCACCTCGCCGTTGTTCGCCAAGGAAGATGGATCCATTTTCGCTGAAGCTTCTATGAAAATTGGACCAGAACCGGTATGGACGCCGGAAGCCGCTGACACGCTCAAGTATCCGTCTGCTTCTATCGAAGTGAGATTCAAGAAGGACGAATGCGTTCAAGACAATAGCTGCGGTGTGAACTTCGAAGAACTTGGTATCAAGTATGTTCGCATTAAGTCAAAAGTTTCTGGCAGAATCCGCATGTCGGTCCTTAACGAAAAAACTATTGAAAAGGATGCAGAACCGGGTGTGTATCTTCCGAATAGCTCTGGATACCAGACTATTACCTATGACCTGACCCCGTTTGATTTTGGATTTAAGGGCTTCGATGACCGTAACAACGGCGGTCTCTTGCCCTGGATTGACCAAAATAGTGCCCCGGAAGGAGCAGAAATAATTAAAAGTGTCACGGGGCTCAGGTGGGAAATCAGAGCTAAAGAAGGTGCTACTGGAAAAATCTCGATTAAATCCATTGAGTTCCTTGACGCCAACAAAAAGACAATCAAGACAAGTTTACTTACTGGTGTTACAACG
>Ga0129306_1000366_pt1 | contig 73711 bp, 44 predicted proteins | sample P827metagenome_FD_94438 | JGI IMG/M metagenome (GOLD analysis project Ga0129306, IMG submission 94438) | Capybara group fecal microbial communities from Wisconsin, USA - P827 metagenome | ecosystem: Host-associated > Mammals > Digestive system > Large intestine > Fecal | place: USA: Wisconsin... | reverse complement strand
TTAAAAGGTTTGAGGGTTAAAAGGTTTGAGGGTTAAAAGGTTTGAGGGTTAAAAGGTTTGAGGGTTAAAAGGTTTGAGGGTTAAAAGGTTTGAGGGTTAAAAGGTTTGAGGGTTAAAAGGTTTAAGGGTTAAAGGTTTAATGGTTTCTGGAGTTTTGGTTTCCGTTAATGTTTTCGTCTACTTCGGTGCTTTCTTGATTAGTATCAATGCTGCTATGCCGAAGGTCAGCTGTGGCAGCAGGACGGCAAGGAAAGGCGGCAGGTTGCCGTTCTCGGCAAAGACGGTGCACACCCTCATAAAGACTATGAATCCGAATGCCAGTGTGATGCCTATGGCCAGGTGTACGCCAAGTCCACCGCGTGTCTTGCGTGACGAGATAGCAACACCGATAAAGGTCATTACGATGAACGCCAAGGGGTTGAGCAGTCGCTGGTAGTATTCCAGTTTTGCCGCCGTCACTGCCCCCGAGCCACGAATCTTCTCACGCTGGATGTGATGGTACAGCTCCACGCTGTTCATCGTGCTTATCTGCTTCGATGCCTGGTTGAAGTCGTCAGGCATCAGCTTTAGCCTCAGCTTCGTATTGGGATAGGTCTTCATCGTCTCGTTGTCGCCGTTGAAGGTGCGTACGGTCACACCCTGTCCTTTCCACAGGAGGTCGACGGTGTCGTATATTATCTTGTTGGCGCTTACACGCTGTTTCAGTTTTCCGTCCTTGTCGTAGGTGTCCTGCTGGAAGAATATGGCACTCTGCTCGTTGACGTCGTAGTTGAACGAACTAACCTGCACACCCATAGCCGTCTGGAAGTGCAGGTTGCTGTAGAAGCTGCGCTTCGAAGTGTGGATGTACTGGTCCTCAAACATCTTGAGCTGTATGTTGCTGCGCGGTATGACGAAGTTGCCTATGAGCAGAATTCCTATGGCGAGAATCAGCGAGCCGTGCAGATAGGGCCTCAGCATACGGCGGTAGCTGATGCCGCTGCCCAGAATGGCGATAATCTCAGTGTTGCCGGCCATCTTCGATGTGAAGAACAGCGTCGAGATAAACACAAACAGCGGGCCGTACAGGTTGAAGAAGTTGGGGATGAAGTTGAGATAGTATTTGAATATAATTTCGCTTATCGGGGCCTGGTTCTTGATGAAGTCATCCAGTTTTTCCGACACGTCGAACGTGATGACAATGACGATGATAAGTACCAGCCACAGCAGGAACGTCTTTAGGTATTTGCCTAAGATGTAACGGTCGATAAGCGGATAGGTTTTCATTCTCATTGTCTGTCTACGTATTATCTTTCATCAAAAAAGGTTCCCCGTGAGGAACCTTTTCCTTATAGGTTGTCAGTATCAGAATTCATTTTAACCCTCACTAACTTCCTTCTAACTCCTCTCTAACTTCCCTTGGTTATTACAGAATGCCGAACAGCTTCTGGAAGCTGGTGAGCGACTCGAGGACGTTGGTCTTCACGTGGATGAACTCGTCGATGCCATAGCCCTTGTATGTCTCAACCATATCTTTGGGGAAGCCTGCCAGAACGATAGACTTGACCTTGCCTTTCAGCAGGTTGCAAGCCGTCTCGGTGATCTCTGCATACTCGTCGTCCGACGAGCAGAGCACCACGATGTCAGCCTTCTGCTCCAGAGCGGCCTTCACGCCCTCTTCAGCAGTGGCAAAGCCGTTGTTGTCCACTATCTCGTAGCCGGCAACGCCGAAGAAGTTGGTGGCGAAACCCGAACGGGCGCGGCGCATAGCCAGGTTGCCGTAGGTGAGCAGGAACACTTTGGGGCGCTTGCCCGACTGCTCGGTGGCCAGACGCAGATGCTCGAAAGCTTCGGCGCCGCGGTAGGGTTCGATGGTCTTGATCTCGGTGCCCTTCTCGCAGTGACAGCAGCAGCATTCCTTCTTCTCGATTTTGGCATTCATCGTCTCCGTAAGGTTGGGGTACTGGTTGGTGCCGATGATGGTGGTCTTGCGGGTAGCGATGTCCATATCGCGCTGTTGTGCGGTCTTGGCAATCTCGTCCTGAACAAAGCCTTCGCGGATAGCGGCGGCGAAACCGCCCTTGTCCTCGATGGCCACGAAGTTCTGCCAAGCATACTGGGCTATGGAATCGGTCAGATTCTCAATATAGTAGCTGCCGGCGGCGGGGTCGACGATCTTGTCCAGATACGACTCCTCTTTCAGCAGCAGCTGCTGGTTGCGTGCAATGCGGTAGCTGAAGTCGTCGGCCTCTTTGAAGGCGATGTCGAACGGAGCCACGCTGATGGAGTCGGCACCAGCGATGGCGGCGCTCATTGTCTCGGTGGTGGTGCGCAGCATATTGACGTAGGGATCGAATATCGACTTGTTGTAAGTCAGCGATGTGGCGTTGATATAAGCCTTGCAAGCGCAGTCGCACGACGGCTTGTACTGCTCCACAATCTTGCTCCACAGCATACGTGCGGCGCGTATTTTGGCAATCTCCATAAAGTAGTTGCCGCCGGTTGCGAAGTTGAAGGCGATGTTCTTGGCCACGGTGGTGACATCGCAGCCCTTGTCGCTCAGCTTGGCAAGCAGCTCGTTGGCCTCGGCCAGCGAGAAGCCAAGTTCTTGCACGATGTTGGAGCCGGCGTTGGCAAACAGCTTGCCGTTCACAGCCAGCACGCGGAACTTCGGCAGGTTCTCCTTGGCATAGTTCAGCAGCTCCACGGCCTCGGCATAGTCGCCATCCTCACCTTTGCGGAAAGCACCGTGCTTCAGGGCGTGGGCGAAGATGTCGAAGTTGACGGTACCCTTAATCTCCTTGGTGTCAAAGCCGTTCTTCTTGGCCACGGCCACAAAGAGTTGCAGGGTCTTCAGAAAGTCCTTCGAGCAGTTGAAGTGCACCGACACTGCGGTCAGATAGATGTCCTTCAGCAGCGTGGCCATCTGCTCCTCGGTCTCGATGGCCTTGGCGCAGAAACCTACAGCCGTGGCACCGCGTTTCACAGCGTCGAGGGCGAAGGCGTTGGCCTTGGCGGGGTCCTTCTCGGTGATGTCCTGACGGATGTCCCACACGTTGCAGTCGGCCTGCTTTCCGCGCGTATAGGGGGCCTGGCCCGGGTTGGAGTCCAGATACTCAATGCTTTCCAGATCCTCTGCTCTGTAGTAGGGCTTCACTTTGAAACCTTCAATGGTTTTCCACACCAACTTCTTCTCATAATCCGCACCTTTGAGGTCCTTGTTAATCACTTCTTCCCATTTTTCGGTCGAAACTGGCGGGAATTCGCTGAACAATTTATTGTCTTCCATTGTGTTATATCTGTTTTATATATCCTTTTAAAGTTACAAAGATACAAAATTATTTTATATTGCGCGCAAGTTGGTCAAAAAAAAGGTTGAAAAGGGGAGAAGTTATTGGGGAGTGAAAGGGGAGTGAAAGGGGAGTGAAAGGGGAGTGAATGGGGAGTGATAGTGGAGTGATGGAGGAGTGAAAGGGACAAATGTATCGTCCGGTACATTTGTCCCTTTCACTCCTCTATCACTCCCCCATCACTTCCCTCTCACTCCCCTCTCACTTCCCTCTCACTCCCCCAAAAATCAATTCGTAAACGCGTAGCGCACAATGTTCTCGCCCATCTTGAAGGCTTTGAGGCGTGTCTCCTGGCTGTCGTTGTGCACATCCTGGTCCTCCCAGCCGTCGCCGAGGTCGCACTCCCAGGTGAAGAAGCACACCAACCGTCCCTCCCAAATCAGGCCATAGCCCTTGGGCGGCTTGTTGTCGTGCTCGTGAATCTTCGGCAGACCGTTGGGAAAATCGTATTTTTGGTGGTATATGGGATGGCTGAAAGGCAGCTCCACAAAGTCGAGCTCGGGAAACACCTTCTTCATCTGCGGCACGATGAATTCGCGCAGGCCATAGTTGTCGTCGATATGCAGGAAGCCGCCGCCAATCAGATAGTTGCGCAAGTTCTGGGCCTCTTGCGACGAGAAGACCACGTTGCCGTGGCCGGTGATGTGGAGCAGGGGGTAGTTGAAAATCTCGCTGCTGCCCACGTCGACGGTGGCATTCTGCGGGTCGAGGTTCATCTTGGCGTCGGCGTTGCAGAAGGCAATCAGGTTGGTCAGCGAGGTTGGGTTGGCATACCAGTCGCCTCCGCCGCCGTATTTCAGCAGAGCAATCTGGGTGCGGCTCTGAGCCAACGCTGTTTGTCCGCCGAGAGTCGAAACCAGAAGGAGTATAAGCGCTAATCTTTTCATTGCTTTTCAGTTAATTAGGTTAAAGAAGGCCGTTGCAGCCATTGCAGCCGTCTCGGTGCGCAGGCGGCTCTCGCCAAGGGTTACGGGAATGAACCCTTCGGCCAGTGCCAGCTGCACCTCCTCGGGACTGAAATCCCCCTCGGGGCCTATGAGTATCAGTGCGTTGCTGCCAGGCTTGTAGGCATTGTGCAGCGGCGTGCGGTTGTCGCCGTCGCAGTAGGCTATGAACTTTTGTCCGTCGAAGGGTCGCTGCAGCAGTTCCCTAACCGCTGTCGGCCCGTTGGTTGCAGGCTTCAACGCCTTGAGCGACTGCTTCATAGCGCTCACCACGATTTTGTCCAAGCGCTCGGATTTCAGCGTGCAGCGCTCCGAGTGGTCGCAAACGATGGGCGTAATCTCGTCGACACCCATTTCCACCGCTTTTTCGACAAACCACTCCATACGGGCGCTGTTCTTGGTCGGTGCCACGGCAATGTGCAGCCTGTAGGGTCGGCGCCCGTAGTCGCTGAGGCGCTCCACCACCTCGACGGTGCAGCTCTTGGGGTGGGCGTCGACGATGCGGCACCGGCACAGCGTTCCGCCTCCGTCGGTGACGCAGAGCTCGTCGCCAACGCCCATCCGCAGCACCTTCACGCAGTGCTTCGATTCCTCTTCGCTCAGTGTGCAAATGTCTGATTCTATGTCTTCTGTAAAGAATAACTGCATCGTTTGTGCCTTGTTTTCGGAATGCAAAAATACGACTTTTTTTCGATTTGCGAGCGATAAGCCACAAATGGCTAACTGACAGTGAAAGGCGGTGCCAAAGTCCCGAAGGAACGAAGGAGCACAATTATATGCGTTTGTTTGATGGTGCGACACACCCCGGCCTTTGCTTGTTCGACGGTGCGACACACCGTTGCAATGGACTGACGGTGCGACACACCCCGGCCTTTGGCCACCCCTCTCCGAGAGGGGATGGCGCGGCAGCGCAACATTTTCTAATCATTAATAATCAGTGTGATGCGTCAGCCCATCCCCTCTCGGAGAGGGGTGCCGCGAAGCGGCGGGGTGTGTCGCACTGTCGAACAAACGAAGGCCGGGGTGTGTCGCACTGTCAAACCGCCACGATGCCAAAATAGATCAAACCCATAAGTGCCCCCCGGGGTGCCTACAAAATAATTAATGGATAATTTTCGGTTAATTTCTGGCAATTCGTGTTCAACCTCCGTGGGCGTTTCGCCCACCCCAAAAACCGCCATCAAAACGGCACCTTGCATTTCATTTAGTGTATAACATTCATACTTTCAGTTGTTTATCTTAAATTTGCCCCGATTTTGGCACCGTTTTGTAACCGTCTCATTCCCAGACCTTCAAGGGACCAACTCCGTCCGTTGTACAATATATGTACAATACTTGTACAATATTTGTACGTTTACCAATTGTACAAGTATTGTACAACTATTGTACATATATTGTACAACGACCAGTGTTGGTATGGTGCGAATAGGGTGGGGGCAGGGCGAAAAATTTGTGCGATGCGTACTTTTTGAGCGCTTTTTGCGTTAGAGAGATGTTTAATATTATTCTAGAAAAATATATCAGTATGAGATTCAAACACATAATTCTGCTTTTTGTTTTCAGTGTTGTTGCCGGCACAGCCTTTGGCCAGAAGGACCGCATCACGCAGTTCACGCAGTCGAATCTGCCTGCCGAGATGCAGGCATACCTTGACCAGGCCACGTCGGACAAGGAGAAGAAGGCCGACAATGCCAAGCTGATTGGCGTGTTCGCGGCCCAATACGGTAGGTTGGGGGCCGATATGCAGGGTCGAGTGACGGCCATCTGCAACACGGTGCTCAAGCTCAAGGTGCGCCAACATCCTGACGTATATAATTTTATCTCGGTGTTCAACAAGATGGCGGCCGATGGAGGCGAGGCCAACTTCGGCCAGTGGATAGCGTCGATTGAGTATATCCAGTTGCGCAACAAGAAGGTTAAGGACTTCACCGACTTCATTGAGTTCACGGCCTCTTTCGTCACGTCGCGCACGCTCTATACGTCTCGTTCGTGCACGTGGCAGATGCAGTCGGGGTGCGCCTACAGGCTGCTCTTCGAGGGCAATGAGATAAAGATTGTCGTCGACAAGCCTATAGAGCTGTATTACAGTTCGGACAAGGACAACGGGACCATATACGGAACCAAGGGCGTGTACCACTATTTCGACAACCTGTGGAAAGGGCAGGGCGGACGCCTCAACTGGGACCGCACGGGCATCCCCACTACGCAGTGCTGGGCCAACCTGAACCGCTATGAGGCTGTAACCAAGTTCCCTAAGTTCATCGCCGACTCGGTGCAGTTCACCAACACCAACTATTTCTCGAAGCCCATTTATGGCCGCGTCGAGGAGGCGCTGAGCGCCAAGATGGAGCCCGAAAAGTATTCGTTCCCCAAGTTCCGCTCCTATCAGAAAGACTTCAAGATGAAGGATATACTGCCCGGCGTGGACTATAGCGGAAGCTTTATGATGAACGGCTCGCGCTTCATCACGTCCGACACCAAGAACCCCTCCACGCTCATTTTCTACCGCCAGGGACGGCCTTTCATCACCGTCAATTCGGTGAAGTTTACCATCACCGCCACACGCATAGTGTCGGAGAATGCCGCGGTGAAGATCTACATAGACGGCGATTCGATATACAACAACGGCATCACGGTGCGCTACCTTGCCAACGAGAAGCAGGTGCACCTCATCAACGACTCGCGCCGCAACTACTACAGCCCCTATTCGAACTCGTACCACAACCTGGATATGTACTGCGAGTCAATCGTTTGGAAGATGAACGAGGACAAGTTGGACTTCGCTATGCTTGGCGCGTCGGGCGACCAGAGCTACTCCACGTTCGAGTCGAACAGCTACTATTCGGAGCGCAAGTTCCGCGAGATACAGGGCATCGACCAGGTCAACCCTGTGCTGCGCGTGTATCGCTATATGCAGATGCGTGATATGACATACGACTTCTTTATGGACGAGTTTGCCAAGGCCATCAAGATGGATATTATGCAGGCCAAGTCGATGATACACACGCTGGCCAAGTCGGGCCTTGTGTCGTACAACGAGGCTCAGGGCAAGGTGTATGTCAACGACAAGCTGGTGGACTATGCCAAGGCCAGTGCGAAGAGCAAGGACTACGACTATGACGCGCTGATATTCGAGTCGGCGGCCAAGCAGAACAACGCTGAGCTCGACCTTGCAACCAACTCCCTCAATGTGCACGGCGTGGAGAAATTTGTGCTCAGCGACAGCCAGCAGGTGGTCATCTACCCCAACGCCGGCGAACTGGTGGTGCACAAGAACCGCGACATCAACTTCAATGGCCGCATCAATGCCGGCCGCTTCATATTCTATGCCACCAACGCCACGTTCCTCTACGAGGCTTTCAAGCTCGACTTGCCGCAGGTCGACTCTATGATATTCTATGTCACGCAGTTCAACAACCCGCAGGAGGAACATATCGTCTACACCCCGCTCCACAACCTGGTGGGGCATCTGCAGATAGACCAGAGCGACAACCACAGCGGACTGAAGCGCGTCAAGGAGCAGTATCCTATATTCTCAAGCCTGAAGGACAGTTATGTCTACTACGACCGCAAGGATATTCACAACGGGGCGTATGTGCGCGACCGCTTCTACTATACCATCCACCCCTTTGTGGTGAAGAATATGGTCAACTTCGTCACCGACAGCCTTAGTTTCAACGGTGTGCTGACATCGGCGGGCATCTTCCCCGACATCGTGGAGCCGCTGAAGGTGCAGCCCGACTACTCGCTGGGCTTTGTGCGCAAGACTCCTCGCGGCGGATATGACGCATACGGCGGCAAGGGCCACTTTACCAACAAACTTGACCTCAGCTACCGCGGTTTCCGCGCCGAGGGTCAGGTGGACTATCTGACGTCGGTCATCCAGTCGAAGACTATCTATTTTATGCCCGACTCGATGATTTCGGTGAGCGACACCTTCTATGTCAAGGAGCAGGGTGCCTTCCCCGACATTCGCAACAGCCGTGCAATGCAGCGCTGGTATCCCTACGTCGATTCGATGCGCGTGGCGCAGCTCAAGAACGGTCCGCAGTTCAAGATGTACCACAACGACGCGCTGCTGGCTGGGCACGTGGTGCTGAAGCCCGAAGGAGCATACGCATCGGGCGCCGTGACCATCAAGGAGGGCACGCTGGAGTCGGTGCGCTTCGCCTTGCAGCCGAAGGATATGTACAGCAACGTCACGGCATTCACGCTGCGTTCGGATGTGTACAACAACATCGCATTCTACGCTACCGATATGAAGTCGCACGTGGACTATGTGAAACGTCGCGCCGACTTCGTCGCCAATGCCGACCTTGGCCGCACGCAGCTGCCGCTGCTCCAGTATGCGGCATACGTCGACAAGTTCTCGTGGGAGATTGACAGGAAGGAGCTTGACCTGATCAACAGCAAGAGCGAGAGCACGCAAGGCTTGGAGGGCCTGACGCTGCGCGAGCGTTTTGCCCACAAGGAGCAGCCGGGAGCACTGTTTGTCTCGACCGATCCGACAAAGGACAGCCTCAATTTCCACGCTGTGCGTTCGACCTATTTCTACAACGCGGGTCAGCTCAGTTGCCGTCAGGTGTTTACGGTCAACAGCGCCGATGCCGTCATTGCCCCGGGAGGCGACACGCTGCACATACGCCAGGGCGGTGCCATCGACCTGCTGAAACACTCGCAGATTCTGGCCAGCCGTGAGAATCGCTACCATCTGATATATGACGCCGACGTCATCCTTACGGGCGGCAACAAGTACAGCGGCAAGGGCTATATCGACTATGTGGATGTCGACAACAAGAAGCAGAAGATTTATCTGTCGGAGATAGCGCCCGACAGCCGCGGCGTGTCGGTGGGCAAGGGCTATGTGCCCGACAGCGTGAACTTTACGCTTAACAGCGCCTTCGGCTTTGCTGGCAATGTGCGTGTTGAGGCCGACAAGGAGTTTTACTTCTTCGACGGCGGTGTGCGACTGCTGCATAAGTGCACCACCAATGCCGAACTGGGTCTGCTGGCCTATTCGAGCTATCTGGATCCCAAGCAGATACTGGTGGCCGTGCCCGAGATTCCTACCGACTGGAAGGGCAACCGCATTACGGCGTCTATCCTGTTCAACAAGCTTGATATGAAGCCCTATCCGGCGTTCCTGACTTCCGAGCGCGCTGCCGACAACGAACTGATGGGAGCCTACGGCTTTGTGACCTACGACAACGACAAACACGAATATATGATTGCTTCGGCCGAGAAGATTCAGGATCCCGAAAATGTGGTCGACAAGTACTTGACGCTGAACACACAGACTTGCGAGATGACGGGCGAAGGCCCCATCAACTTCAACGTCAAGCAGAACCTTGTGAGCCTCTTCTCGTACGGCACGGCCACGATGAGCGGCAAGAAAGACGGCGACATTGAGATTAGCAGCATCTTCGGCTTCACCTTCCCGATCGATGAGAAGGCGTTGGGCACTATGGCCCAGACCATTGCCGACGATTTGCGTCTGTCGCCCTCGCAGCCGGGCAACGAGGTGACGCGCAGGGCTATGTCATATTATATGGGACCCGAGAACGGCGCCGAGGCCTACACCAACTATGTGAGCAGCGGCTACTATGACAAGATGCCCAAGGAGTTCGACAATACCATCCTCATTGAAGGCCTCGACTGGACCTACGACCCGACGCTGGGCTACCGCTACGACGGCGTGGCGTCGCTCGCTATGGTCGGCAAGAAGCAGCTGCACTTGTCTACACGCGTCAAGGCCCAGCTCTATAAGCGAGGCAACGGCGTGTACCTGATTCTTTATATCCAGGTTGCTTCCGACCACTGGTACTACTTCAACTATGAGTTCAACAGCCAGCAGATGCTTATCCAGAGCTCGGTGGGCGAATGGGTAGATATGATCAAGGCATTGCCGGCCGACAAGCGCCACGTGAGCGGCAAAGGCGACCAGGGCGACTACCGCTATCGCATCACGCCCAGCCGTACGGAGGTGCCCAACTTCCTGCTGCGTATGGGCGGCAACGCCGAAAGCGAGGACGATCCAGGCGACTACGACGTGGACGACGAGGATGTGATTGAAGGCGATGATTGATTGGAGCACCGGCATCCTGCCGGCAAATGGTTCGGTATGCAAACGTCTTGCTTTTATTAATGGTGTCTTACCTGCGAAAAAAAACACCTCGAAATTTCCGATTTTCATCGGCTGATTTCCTCAAAAAAGCGAAGTGTCTGAATGATGCTTCACTTTTTATTTTTGTTTTTATTGTTCTATGCTATAATGAATTAGATGTCGTTCTTGTGAAAAATCAAAAAAATATTTTGTGTATTTCGGAAAATGTAGTACTTTTGCACCCGCTTTCAAGAGGAAGATTGCCCAGGTGGTGGAATTGGTAGACACGCTACTTTGAGGGGGTAGTGCCGATTCAGGCGTGCAAGTTCAAGTCTTGTCCTGGGCACCAAAAAAGGGAAAAAACTGACGACAATCAGAAAGCATCCCGAAATCAGATTCCGAGAGATTGGAATCCTACCAGCCCGGGTGGCGGAATTGGTAGACGCGCACGTTTCAGGTGCGTGTTCCGAAAGGAGTGCAGGTTCAAGTCCTGTTCCGGGCACTAAGGAGGACAAATCAGATGATTTGCCCTCTTTTGCTTTTTTTGTCCCTCGTAACTCGTTGGTTTGTTGGTAGATTAAATCAAGCACCTTGTTGAACGTAGCGGTTCGATAACTTTCACCGTCATACACGATTTTCTGGGGAAACATTGAACTTAACAGCCTCAACTTTGCCTCTGTGGGAGCATCCTCAACAACCCATTTCATATTGTCTATCAGAGATATTGCATACCCCAATTTCGGTTCGAGTTTGGTTCTGTTCGCTGTTTTCAATGCCTCTAACTGCTGCTCTTTCCTTGCTATATCACGGTTGTACCGTGCTACCATACTCTGTTTTTCCTCACTGGTTATCTCGTTGTCAAGGTATGCGTCCATCGCCTTATCAATACGCCCTTGTAACTTGGATATCTCGTCTTCTATGCCTTGAATGGACGTTCTCACGTCGCGTTGCTCATCCATACGTATATCGTTCAAGGCTTCCTCGTAGTATTTCAGTACCGTTGCGTTTGGTTTGAGAGACCCGACATATCGGGCGAAACCCTCATTGACCTGCTCTGCTCTTACTCGTAGGTGCTTTTGGTTGTGCGAACAGTGGTAGTAGGCATACTTGTTACCGTTTCTGCTTCGACTGTGTGAGGCGGTGATGGCGTGACCGCAAATCGGACATGCAAGATATGGACGTAGGAAAAAGTCGGGATGTGGCAGTTTGGTTCTCAACTTGGGAGTGTTCTTCTTCCTGCCACTTATAACGTCTTGCACCTTGTAGAAAGTCTCAAGGTCTATCAACGCTTCGTGCAACCCATCCACAATCTGCTCTGGCTCTCCGTTGTAGGCAGGCACACGTATTTTCCCAATATAGAAAACATTGTGAAGCATATCGGTAAAGGTGGACTTGCCCATCTTGGGGAATAGCCGTTGTCTAACTCTGTTAGGGCACTCCGTGCCAGTCGCCACCGCAGCGAAAGCCTCTTTCACTTTCGGTGCAGCGATGGGGTCAAAGACAACTTCAGTATCGTGTTTTGCATACCGCACGTTCTTATACCCTCTCGGTGCCCTGTTGCAGCATTTCCCCTTGAGGAGTGAGCCGTGGATGCCGTCTTTCGTCCTTTTGGCTATCTTTTCGTCCTCGGTGTGGGCAACACCACAATAGATGCCAAGCATCGTACTCCATTCCGTGCCGTGAAAGTCGATTGGGTTTTCAACGGCGTTTATCTCAACGCCCAGTTCGTCTATAAAGACACGCTTGTATTTCGAGGCAAACTCAAGGTTACGAGCGAATCTGTCCCATCGTAGGAACAGAACCTTGCTTACTTGCCCCTTATGATGTCGGCAATAGTCAAGGATGCCTTTCAGTTCGGGACGGTCGAGGTTGTACGATTTCGCGGAATGGTCTTCCTTCTTCGTCATAATAACGTTGTAACTATGGTTGGCACAGTATGATTTCAACGCCATTTCTTGATAGTCGAGAGAACTGCCCTCGGCTTGCTCCTCACTGCTCACACGGCAGTAAAGAATAACGTTTTCTGTTTCAAATGTATTAAACTGTCTCATTTTCAATATTATTTAGATTACCGTTTTCTATTTCAACTTGTATCTTCGCAACAAAGTAAACATACTCTCGAATAAGTTTGATTTCCTCGTCCGTATATTTCCTGTCACCTGCGTTTAGAATCCTCTTCGATTCAGTTATATTCAGCATTTCAGTAAAATGCTAATCTCCGCTCTTCGGCGGTTATTCGCTTTTCCACCTCTTCAGACAAGTGGTCGCCTGTCTGGAGACTTCTGGTCGGTGTGGGTAAGCATCAACCCGTTTTCTTGCCCCGATGTCTATGGGCTGTTGTTCTTTGTAGTCATATCTCAAATATACAACATTTTTCGGACATACGAAAAAGAATCACACAAAAGCCTGCAACTTTCTTAAAGTGTTGATACTTGTATGCGTCAGTTTGCTGACATTGCGGAGGCTGTAGGACTTCCTTAACAACTTGATTTCCTCGGTGTATTGGGCTTTCATATCCTCGTCACTCTTACGGTAGCCCTCTTTACGTCCTACCTTGCCACCTTCGCTGCGGTAGTGGTTGTAACCGCTCTCCATACGTGAGCGAATCAGTCCACGCTCCATACTGTTGAACTGTGCCATTATGCCGAGAACCAGTTGTGCAATCGGGTTGACCGTGCCGTCGGACTGCAAGGTCTCTAAACCGTTTTGATGGATATACAGACTTACTTTCAGTTCGTTCAACTGCTCGACGATAGAGAGAAAGTCCACAATACGACGACTCAAACGGCTGCATTCGTATATCAGCACCTTGTCAACCTTGTGGGTCTGTACATAGTTCATCAACTCGCTCAACTGCTCACGCTCGGCAACTTTTTTGGCTCCGCTGACTTTCTCGCTGAATTCTTTGACTATCTCATAGTCCATTCTGCTGGCATATTCCCGTAAGTCGGCTATCTGTCGTTCATAGTCTTGGCTGTTGGTTGAAACCCTTGCGTAGATGATTGTCTTCATATTGCTAACTTTTATTATCATTAATTCATTTGCAAAATTACAAAATAATATCAATATGACAAAATAAAAATGATATATTTTATCATTTTTAACTTTAGACATTGATTATTCGCGTTATTTATGTATCTTTGCAGTTCAAACCGCAGCACAATGAACGAGAATATCAGCCACAAAGTGAAAGAGTTATGTCGAGATAAGGGCATAACAATCAAGGAACTCGCCGAAAAGATGGATATCGCACCCGAAAGCCTGTCAAGAGCCATCAACGGCAATCCTCAACTGTCAACTATCCGCAAAATTGCCGAGGCTTTGGGAGTTTCCGTTACTGACCTGTTCGACCGCAGCGAGGATGAGTTGCTGGCGATAGTCGTTTGTTCTGGTGTAACTCACACCGCAACCACCAAAGCCGAACTGAAAAAGATAGCCGATTCACTTTAACCTTTTAAGTTAGATTGACACAAAAACAAGTGTGTCAAACCACCCCTACAAAGATTAAATTGATACATCGGTCTAATTGATACACCGCGGCCCACGTAACCCCGCTTATCATATAGGGGGTGGTATTGAACTGTAATGGGGTATCCATCGCCTGTATACCTGCCGCCCCCCCCAAAAATTTCAGGTCCTATCGTGGTACTTGACAATGCCGTGTTTCTTTCTCCATCGTTTCAGTGTTGATACGCTGACCTTAACCCCGTATTCAGCCATCGCTTCGACGTTCTCCTTGTCGGTCAGTTGGTAGTCGTAGAGTTCGCCTATACGCTCGTCGTTCCACACCCCTTTTGCCTTTGCTACCGCAGCCTTGGTTGATATACCTTGGCTCTTCCAGTATGTCACATCCACCTTGTACTTGCGCTTGTCGTGTCCCTTGATGGTTATATCGTCGATGGGCTTTTCCAATGCTGCTTTCGCCACTCGCAGGATGAGTGACTTATTGAGTACACCATCAATGTTGCTGTAATAGTGTACCACTTCGTATGCGAGACAGTAGATAAGATGCTCGGCGGTGATGTCGGGCTTGATTTTGCGGATGATGAGTGCTGCGGTGGCAAGTCTCTTTCTGCGTCCCTCTCCGTCCTGCCACTTGTGTATGCGCCGTGCATTCACGTCCCATTTGCGATAGATACGTAGATAATTCTCGTCAATGGGTGCGTAGCCGTTGCAGTATGTCAGTTCGCTCTCCTCTATGGGTTGGTACTCGATACTGTAGGTTGATACAAACCGTCTTAAAGGCATACTCTCAAAGTCTTGTATGAAAGTGTCATTGCATATAATATCGCACTCCTCCCTTCGGTTTTTTATATGCTTTGACACTTTTTCTTTCTTCTCCGTTGTCGTGCTGGTTGCGGTGGGTAGGTGGTAGATGTAGTGGGTACACACCATCCGACAGGTTGGCAAGGCGTTACCGAAGAAAGCCTGTGCTGGGCTATGTGTGCAGTTGTCCAGTTCACCGATGCCACTCTCAACCTTCAGCGTGTCAAACAATGCCTGATACCTACCAACCCCCTTTATCTTACCGTCAAAACAGTATATCAACCTGTATCGGTTGCCCTTGATACCGTCGCTCGTAGTGGTATAGGCGATTGTAGGCTGACAGGTCAGCGTGGTCAAGTAGTCTTCCATCGGCAAGGTGCTGTTGTCGATGTCGTAGGGGATGAACGAGGTGTAGCGGAAGTTTGCCTGTGTCTTGGTGCTGTTGGAGAATGCTTCGTCGTTGTCGTCGTAGCAATGACAGAACGAGTGACCGTCCTTGATGAGTTCGCAGAGTGTGTCGATGTCCGCTGACTGCTTCCGATACCGCAACTTCTTTGATGCCGCCTCAAAGTCCGCTTTGTCCTTGTGTGTGGTCGTTGATACGCTCACGTTAAAGGTGTAGTCACTTGATGCTATGCTGTATGTTATCATATCGTTTTGTCTTTTTTCTATTAATATACAACTTTTTTCCGAACATATTAAAAGTTACGACTATTTATTTAATAAATATCAATATAGTCCAATAAGTATCAAAAACAAACATTATGGCAAAGAGAGTAACACGCAAGGTGTCCGACGAGACGAAACGGAAGATGTCAGCCGCCCACAGGGGCAGCAAAAACGGAATGTGGAAACATAAGCACACCGCAACCACCAAACGTAGGATAAGCGAAGCACTGATTAGGTACTGGCAGCACCTACCCAAAGTTTGAACTATACCTTTGTAATATGGGCGAAACTTTAAGCAGGTTGTTATGTTGCGGTCACTTTCAGCCAATGTGCTGAGGATAGGCAAGAGAACCGCAGCAAGACAACCCAAGAAGCAGAAGAAACCATCAAAACCTACAATGCTCTATGGTTTGATGGCTGTATCTTGCATAAAACAAAACGGGCTTCCTTTTGGGAAACCCGTTGTTGTTTTTGCCCTGTTTGTCCGTGTTGTCAGCGGAGCACAACCACTTTACGGGCAGGGAGTTGACCTATCTTGACGATATACACGCCCGATGGTAAGGCACGGTTGTCCGTGATACGCCCTGTGATGTCGTACACTTGTATGTCTTTTTGCTCAACGCCCTCGACGACGATACACCCATTGGAAACAATGATTTGTATGTTTTTCCCATCTACATCGCCGATGCCCTCGGTGCCACCATTCGAGACAAAATAGGCTATAACGGTGGTGTCGCTGGTGACGGTTAGCGTATAGGGGTTGTCTGTGCTGCCCGTGCTCCAGTGGTCGAAGTGATAGCCGTCGGCTGGGTATGCCGTAATGGTTACAGAAGAGCCTTCCTCATAGACTCCGCCTCCAGTAACGCTACCCGTCGCGGGGTTGTCTACGGTGACAGTGACATTATACGTCTCTGGTGTATATTCCACAAAGAAGGCTGTTATAGTGGTGTCGCTGGTGACGGTCAACGTATAGGGATTGTCGGTGCTGCCTGTGCTCCAGTGGTCGAATCGGTAGCCGTCGACAGATACGGCGTGAAGCACCGCGTTGGGGTTGGAGCAAGTCGGCTCTGTCAAAACCTGCACTATACCCATACTTTCATTGTCAGATATGGCAGAGACTCCAAACTCCTGCTCAACAAAGTTGGAGAATTGCGGCATTTGAGCCACATAGTACGTAAGTCCTCCACAAGGTATATATATAGGAATATCAGTCGGTATTCCTGCGAAAACATCAGTGCCAAGTTGCGGTGGCACTTGGCCCAAGAATTTCATTGATGTCATTCCCATACAAAAGCGAAAGGCAGAATTCCCGATGCTGGTAACGGAGTTCGGAATGGTCACGGATGTCAATCCAGTACAACCGTAAAAGGCATATTGCCCGATGCTGGTAACGGAGTTGGGAATTGTCATCGATGTCAATCCAGTACAACCGTTAAAGGCAAATTCCCCGATGCTGGTAACGGAGTTGGGAATTGTCATCGATGTCAATCCAGTACAATCTCCAAAGGCAGAATTCCCGATGCTGGTAACGGAGTTCGGAATGGTCACGGATGTCAAGCCCGTTAGCCCGCAGCACAAGTGGTGGGGGATTACTTTAACATTGTTTCCAAAAGTGAAGCTGGTGATGTTTGTACAGTTATGAAATGCGATAGTATGACCGCCAGAAGTAGAGCCTGCATACGTACAACTATCAGCGTTGAACGCTACCGATGTCAATCCAGTACAACCCCGAAAGGCATCATCCTCAATGCTGTCAACAGAGTTTGGAATCGTCACCGATGTCAATCCAGTACAACCATAAAAGGCTGCAGGAAAGATTCTGGTAACGGACTCCCCAATTGTCACCGATGTCAATCCAGTACAATCTCTAAAGGCAGCTTCCCCAATTCTTGTAACAGAGTTCGGAATGGTTATCGATGTCAATCCAGTACAACCCCTAAAGGCATAGTACCAGATGTTGGTAACAGAGTTAGGAATTGTCACCGATGTCAAGCCCGTTAGATTATAGCATAAGCACATTGGAATTACTTTGACGTTGTTGCCAAATGTAAAGCTGGTGATGTTTGTACACCCTTTAAATGCCCATGTGTAGCCACCAGAGCCATATATATATTCATAGCCTGTATAAGTACAACTATCGGCATTGAACACTACCGAGTCCAAGCCAGTACAATCATTAAAGGCATATTGCCCGATGCTGGTAACGGAGTTGGGAATTGTCATCGATGTCAATCCAGTACAATCTCTAAAGGCAGAATTCCCGATGCTGGTAACGGAGTTCGGAATGGTCACGGATGTCAATCCAGTACAATCTCTAAAGGCATAATTCCCAATAGAAGTGATAGGATAGGGATAGCCACCAGTAATGTTTATGCTGTCGGGGATAACAAGGTTTCCCGTGGGTTTTTCGTAACTACCCCAAGGATTAGATGAAGAAGTAGTCGGTGGAACGATTTGGATACCACCTGATACAAGGTTGTAGTAAAGTATTTGACCCGACGGTGCGTAAAAAGACCCACTATAGGCATAAGATGTCAGACTGTACGACAATAGTACAAATAAAAATAATATGCTTCTTTTCATATCTTCTAATTTATTATGAATGAGGATGTCTCAAGAAAAAACAGTGAGACATCCTCATTCATACGGTTTACTGTCTGGTAAATTCTAAATGGTTGGTTGGGTAGGGATTGCTGCCAATAGATATAGCATATTGTAAGTCAAGTATTAATGTTGAGTTTGTCAACTTTGTGACAGTGCCATTGCATATCCCGCCAGCGATGACGATGGTGTTGTTAGTCAGAGTATAGTTTACTACATCGTTTCCCATGTTGAGCACGCCGCCATCTTTAAACTCCCATATTGTACCAACAAAGGAATCATGTCCCATATCATTATTGTTGTCATTCCAATTATCTACGGTGCATTTCCATTTGCCGATGATACTTGCATTACCGCCTCCAGCAGTATCATCATCTTTATTACATGATGTCAGGGCTGTTAGAGACACTATACACATAAGCATAAGAATAGATTTGACAGTTTTCATTTTACACCTCCTTCCTGCATAAGTTTTTCCAGTCCCTCCCAAGTTTCAACATACACGTTGGTGGTGAGAGGCTCTCCCGATTCCCAATGGCAGGGAACCCATTTAAATGATTTTACAAGGGCAACATCGCCTTTAACATAGACTTCTTGCCCAAACTTTGTTTTTTCTTCGAATCCCTTTTCTAAAAGGATTTCTCGTGAGAGCGGTGTGCCGTTCATAATCATATCCCTAATACGTGTCGGGCGCAACTTCTGTTCACGGCTCGGTGAGGGTAATCAAAACGAAGAAAGTGGAGCCATCCATCTTACCCTATCCCGATTGGTAGGGCTTGGACTCCCTGTTGTATAAAGTGGATAAGGTTGTCTGAATTTCTCCACTTGGTGTATATCGTAGGAATACGAATACAATCCAAGTGAAAACTCATTTCCTTTTCTGACTTTATACTGTGTGAAGTGTCCAAGTTCACCAATCGCAGAATTAAGCGAAAATGCGCTTTCTCTCGGTAAACCACGCTGTTGGTTTACGAATGCAAAATTACGTTTTTTCGGTGAACTGACAAAATTTATTTTCATAACATTCGGTATGTGTGATGTTAAACACTTGAGCTTTAGTTGCTTTTCGTATGCTTGTTTTATTCATAACATCTATGTTTTACACCCATATAACCAAAAACAGATAGTTTTTTCCACAAAAAAATCCACTTCAATGAAGTGGAGAGAAAAAAGTTATCGCCTGTTGGGTGGCAATATCGGTTTTGTCGGGTCTGGAATGTAGAACCGCAACGCCCATATCTTCTCCAAGTCTTCAAGAAAAGTGTTCGAGAATAACACGGCTGCGGGCACCAAAGAGAAACAGAGATGTTTCTCTTTTTTTTAAGCTCGGAACACGACTTGAGCAAGTCAAATCATTTAGTTATGTTTGTATGCCTTTAGTGTCGGGCATTCTTGTGATTTATCTTTACTTTTAGGGAATATGGTCGGAGGTCTTTTGATGATGTCCATAGACAGAATGCAAGGTCTGCTTGGCGGTGAAGCATAGGTAGTCCGTCTTGGACGGTGGCGCCAAGGATGGCGGCTTCCTGCATAAAGCGGGTAGGAGAGGGGTTGTATACGAGATTGTAACAGATATGCTGCGGTGTAAGCAGGTCGGGGCGCTCCCACGGGCTTGTGCTGCAGTTGGGAAACATCCCCACGGGTGTTGCATTAATTATAATGGTGTGTTCTGCGGCTTCGGTATAGGCCGTAGAATAGTCGATATGCTTGATGCTGTGCGGGTTGCGGCTTACAAAGAGATGGTCGATGCCGAGTTGCTCAAGTCCGAAAGCTACAGCTTGTGCGGCACCGCCTGTGCCGAGGATGAGGGCGCTGCGGTGATGGGGCTTGAGCAGGGGTTTCAGTGTCTCTGCAAAGGCAGGGGCGTCGGTGTTATATCCTTTAAGATATATGTGTCCGCAGTGGTTGGATACCTTGACTGTGTTCACTGCGCCGATCTTTTGCGCGGTGGCGTCTATTTCGTCAAGCAAAGGTAGGATTTCTACTTTGTATGGTATTGTGACATTGAATCCGTCAAGCTTTTGTTCTTCAACAACTTTACGTAGGTCGGACAGGTCTTCTGTCTCAAGCAGGTCGTATCTGTAGTCCTCAAGGCGCTCAAAGGCAAATTTTTCGCTAAAGTATGTTTGCGAAAAAGAGTGAGACAATTGTCTGCCTATCAATGCGTAACGATGCGTTGTGGTCATTTCTGGATTCTGATGTGGAATGTGCAAAGTTACACCTTTCTTTGCGATATGCAAAACTGGCTGCGCCTTAGGGTTAGATAATTCGTTTTTTTTGTATATCTTTGCAATTTGAAATTGAAGAATATATGCAAAGACAACGTGTTGGTAATCAGCTGTCAGAGTTCTTGAAAAGTGGCAGTCTACTCTCGGTACTTATTGTCGTCAATGTGGCGTTGTGGGTCGTATCGCTCCTGTTCCCGTTGGTCGACTACCTTTATGCGCTGCCGACGGGTAGTGCGTCGGCTGGATGGCACGACTGGCTGGCGCTGTCGTCACAGTGGACCGACTTGCTCCACCATCCGTGGACGCTGATGACCTATATGTTCCTGCACGATGGCTTCTGGCATATTCTGTTCAATATGGTTATGCTTTACTTCGGAGGCATAATGTGCTGTCGCTATCTTGGCAATAGGCGTTTCGGTTGGATATATTTTCTGAGTGGCATAGCGGGAGCCTTGCTCTACCTGTTGGTATACAACGTGTTCCCTGTGGGCCAGATGCATAGTTCTACGTTGGTTGGCGCTTCCGCCGCTGTACTGGGCGTGTTCATTGCTGTCGCCGTATATGCTCCCAACCAGGAAGTGTCGCTGTGGCTGGTGCGTTCGTTTTCATTTAAGATGAAATATGTGGCAATGGCCTTTGTGGTCATTGATCTGCTGTCTATTCCCGCGTCAAACGCCGGTGGCCATATTGCCCATATTGGTGGAGCCTTGTTTGGCTGGCTGTATGTGGTAGCAATGCGGGCCAATGTCTCCGGTGTGTTGAAAAGTAAACCATTCCAGAAAAAGAAATCGCAGCAAAGCAGCCGTGGCGGACGCCCGATGTCGGATGAAGAGTACAACCGCCGACGTGCTGCTGACCAAAAGCGTGTCGATGCCATACTCGACAAGATTTCCCGCTCGGGCTACGATACCTTGTCGAAGGAGGAAAAGGAGTTTTTGTTTAAGTTCAAAGCTTAAAGATTTGTGGAAAGATGAAGAGAGTGATTAAAGCCATATTGCTTATACTGAATGTTGTAGTGCTGCTGTTGCTGGTTGGCTCCACGTTGGCGGGACGTGTTGCGCCGTCGCGGTTCATCTGGTTCTCGCTGCTCAGCTATGGCTACCTTTATTTTCTGATAATAAACATTGTGTTTGTTGTTTTGTGGCTGATAATGAGCAGCAAATGGTTCTTGCTGTCGCTGGCTGCCATTGTGGTGCGTTACGCCTTCCTGCCACTCTATTTTCAAGTAGGAGGCACCGAGACAGTCTCTGACGAGACACTCGCCGAGCCCGATGTCTTGAAGGTCCTCACTTTCAACGCACATCATTTTCACGGCGTGAGTATGGAGGAAGGCCTTACGGACAGCAATATGACTGTATTCTTGGGCATTGTGGACGACGAGCAGCCCGATATTATGGCCCTGCAGGAGTACATAGGGCACGGCGACACCGTGCAGCTTACCGAGCGGCTGAAGCAGCGCGGATATGTCAATATGACTTCCGGATACGACAACGGCTCGATGACTGGCGAGGTGATATTCTCCAAATACCCCATTGCGCGCGTGGTCCGTATCGAAGGGCCTTCCAAGTTGTATGTCAATCTGCTGTGGAATGGAGACACTCTGTGCTTCTATTGCGTGCATCTCAATTCCTACGGCCTCGACGAGAGCGACCACAAGCAGATTCACGACATTTCGCACGGCAATGTCGACAGCCTTACAGGGCGCAGCACCTTACGCAAATTCCGCGAAACCATAGTCGCCCACGAGAACGAGTGGGAAGTCCTTAAACCTTACTTCGACAATCACGACAGGCTGTCTGTCGTGGCAGGCGATTTCAACGAGACTCCGGCATCGTATTTCTATCATCAGTGCCGTCCCTATCTCAAGGACAGCTATTGCGAGGCAGGCCAAGGCTTCAGCACCACCTATCACGGCTCCTTTACCCGCAGCCGCAACGCCACATTCCCTGCGTTCCGCATCGATATGGTACTGCATACGACCGATATGGAGGCAATATCGTATAAACGCATAAAGTCTGAGATGTCAGATCATTACCCTGTAATTGTAACACTGCGCAAGAAATGAAGACAGCAGAGCGATACGCAAGACTTATAGCCTATTTTGAAAAGGCTCGCCCCGAGGCTCAGAGCGAACTGCATTACGACAATCCCTACCAACTGCTCGTAGCGGTTATGCTTTCGGCCCAATGCACTGACAAGCGTGTCAATATGGTCACGCCGGCTCTGTTTGCAGCCTACCCCGACGCCAAGGCGCTGGCGGCGGCCTCGGTCGAGGATATCTACTCCTATGTCAAGTCTGTCTCCTATCCTAACAGCAAGAGCCGTCATTTGAAGGCTATGGCCGAAAAACTGTTGGCCGACTTTGATGGCGAGGTCCCCGATGATGTCGATAAGTTGCAGACCCTGCCAGGCGTGGGCCGCAAGACCGCCAACGTCATTGCCGCTGTCATTTTCAACCAGTCGGTTATGCCTGTCGACACCCACGTGTTCCGCGTCTCCAACCGTATCGGTCTTACAACCAACTCTAAGATGCCTCTGCAGACCGAACTGACGCTGGAGAGGCATATCCCTGCCGAAAAGATACCTGTTGCCCACCACTGGCTGATTCTGCACGGCCGCTATGTCTGCACGGCACGTTCGCCACACTGCTCCGAATGCGGCATCAGCGACATCTGCCGGCATTACAATGAACTGAAAACCAAGCCCACCAATATATGATACTCTCTTCTCCTTTGTTCCTCATAGGCCTTGTCGCGGTGGCTATTCCGGTGATAGTCCACCTATTCAACTTCCGTCGCTACAAGAAGGTGTATTTCAGCAACGTGGAACGTCTCGAACAGCTCCAGAGCGAGACGCGACGCCAGTCGACACTGCGCCAATTGCTGATAATGTTTGCACGCATCTTGGCCATAGTGTTCCTTGTACTTGCATTCGCACGACCGGTCATCCCCAACAGGAACAGTGCAATGCGGTCGGGCTCAAACGATATCAGCATATTCATAGACAACTCTTTCAGTATGGAGAGCAATGGCGGCAGCGGCACTCTGCTCGAGCAGGCCAAGACTAAAGCCCGCGAGATTGTGGCTGCCTATGGACCTACCGACCGTTTCCAGCTGATGACTAATGACATCGAGGGCCGCCATTTCCACTGGCTCAGCAAGGACGACGTGCTTCTGATGATCGACGAAGTCGAAGTCAGCAGTGCCTCAATGCCGCTCTCGACGCTACTGCAACGCCAGTTCGATTTTGTCAACACCGGCCGCAGCGACAACAAGTATGCATACATCATCACTGACTTTCAGAGCTCTATAGCCGACTTTGAGGCCTTTCCAGCCGACAGCTGCATCATTGCCACTTTGGTGCCTCTTGCTTCATCGGCCCAGAACAATGTCTACATTGATTCGCTGTCGCTCAATGCGCCGGTGCTCAGCCGCGGCAACAGTGTGGTGGCACAGGTCTGGGTGGCCAACGAGGGCGACGAGGACCTTGAGAAAGTTCCTGTTTCGCTTTACGTCAACGACCGTCAGCGAGCTCTTGCCACCGTCGACCTGCCCGCTCGCAGCACCTCTACGGTCGATATGCATTTCACCATCGACGCGACGGGCATCTTCAGCGGACGTGTAGAGACCACCGATTATCCCATCTCGTTCGACGACAAGCTTTTCTTCACGCTCAACGTCCGCGACCGCATAAAGATGCTGACTGTCGAAGGAAAGTCGGCAAACGAAAACCTGCGACGGCTGTTCGAGGGTGACTCGGTAGTGGCCTATGCCTCGCTCGGTCTCCAGCAGATGGATTTCAGCCGCATCGAAAGCAACGACGTCATACTGCTCGACGAGCTGCCTTCGCTGTCGACAGGTATGGCCCAAACGCTCCACACCTTTGTCGAGGACGGTGGCACGCTGGTCGTCGTGATGGGTGAAGATGTCGACCAGACAAGCTACAACGAGGCTTTGCGCCTCTTCGCGGCACCGCAGATAACCGGTCGCAACAAAAGTCGTGTCGCTGCAGGTACCGTTAACTTCGACAACGCATTGTACCAAAATGTTTTCAGTGGCCGTACAGATGATATGGAGATGCCTTCGGTGACAGACTATTACCGCCTCTCGTCGACATCGGCTACCCTGAACGAACCTGTGATTACACTTGCCAACGGCGACAGCTATGTCAGTGTGACGCCTTGTGGCGCAGGACGTCTCTATCTCATTGCGGCTCCCCTGCGCGACGCTCACACCGACTTTGTACGTCAGGCGCTTTTTGTCCCGACACTCTACAATATGGCGCTCTACAGCCTGCGGCCTTTGCCTCTCTATACTTCTATGGGACAGGCTAATCCAGTGCCGCTCTCGACCCTTTACGATGCTGCCGAAGGCAACGTGAAGCTGACGCAGCGTGATGGCGACTACGAGGAAATACCTGACATCAGATGCAGCGGCAACAACAGTATGCTTATACCTCACGCAACCATCAAGGAAGCAGGCAACTACATCCTCGTGCAAGGCGGCAAGGAGACCGAGGGCCTCTCGTTCAACTACTCGCGCCTCGAATCGCAGATGGACTTCCTCGACCGCGATGCCATAACGAAGCAGTTGAAAGACTATAACCTCAATACATACAGTGTTGTACGCAATGCCGACAAGCCTTTGGACACCTACATCAAGGAACAAACCGAAGGGCGCCGCCTGTGGCGCTGGTGCCTTGCCGCCTCGCTTCTGATGCTGCTTGCCGAAATAGCACTGATACGACTGCCATTCAGAAAAAACAGAAAGAAATCTCAAACCGTCTGAAGACGCCTCCGGTAAGTAACCGAACAATCAGAAAACAACCATAAAACCAAGCCTCTGGCACTTCTTTTCTACCAAAAACAGATACACGATGATTCTTGAAGCCCAGCACATAGAGAAGAACTTTGGCGACTACCGCGCACTCGACGATGTAAGCATTGCGGTGCGCGAGGGTTCCATATTCGGCTTGCTTGGCCCCAATGGGGCGGGCAAAACGACACTTATCCGCCTCATCAACCGCATTTCGCGACCCGACAAAGGGGTGATACTGCTTGGCGGCCAGCCGATGACCGACGGCGACGTGCAGCACATTGGCTACCTGCCCGAAGAACGCGGCCTGTACAAAAAGATGAAAGTCGGCGAACAGGCTGTGTATCTGGCTCAGCTCAAGGGACTTTCGCGGCGTGAAGCCGAACACCGCATCATACAATGGTTCGACAAGTTCGGCATTTCCGATTGGTGGAACCGCCCTGTCGAGCAGCTGTCGAAGGGTATGCAGCAGAAGGTGCAGTTCATCGTCACCGTGCTCCACGAGCCGCGTCTGCTGATATTCGACGAGCCTTTCAGCGGCTTCGACCCCGTCAATGCCACGCTGCTCAAGAACGAGATTCTGGCCCTTTGCGACAAAGGCGCAACGGTAATATTCTCAACCCACAATATGGCCTCGGTGGAGGAATTGTGCGACGATATTGCACTGATTGACAAGTCGAGAGTTGTCCTCTCGGGCTCGGTGACGAGCATACGCCGCTCCTATAGCCGCAACCTGTTTGAGGTTGTGGTCCTTGCCGGCGATGCGCCGCTGTCGCTGCCGGCAGAATTCCAGTTGCACGGTACCGCCGTGGGCGACGGCGAAGAGAAACTCCGCGTAACCCTGCCCGAAGGCCGCACGGCCAACGACCTGCTTGCAGCATTGATGCCTCAGCGCCAGATAGTTTCTATAAACGAACTGCTGCCGTCGATGAACGATATTTTTGTGGAAACCGTCAAGAAAGGAGGTGCCGAATGAACAAGATTCTGCTCGTCATCCGTCGCGAGTATATGACCCGCGTCCGCAAGCCCTCTTTCTGGCTCCTTACACTCTTGGTGCCCATAATGCTTGCTGCCCTCTATGCAATTCCGATATATCTGGCTATGAAGCCGTTGGAGAAGTCGGTGGTGCTTGTGGCCGACGAGTCGGGCATATTCGGAGGCCTCGACCGCGACGACACTCTGCGCTCCGACAGCCACTTTGCATCGACCGACAACATAGTGTATCGCTATGCTGCCACTCTCGACTATGCCAAACGACTGATGGACAGCGACAAGGATGTCACGGCGATACTCTACGTGCGTCACCGCGCAAGCGATGCCATCCCCACCGATGCCTGCCTCTACTACAAGAGCGACCTGCCTCCGCAGCAGGTGCGCTACGACGTGGACAAACAGCTGCAACGCATCCTGCGCAACCGCCTGCTTCAGGCTCACGGCATCAGCGACGACGAATACGCCCTCATCAGCAATACCAAAATCAATCTGCGAACCGAAGACCTCGAGACCGGACGCGAGGCGTTCCTTGAAGTCAAAACGGGATTGGGATTCATACTTGCGCTGCTTATCTACGTGGTAATCTTTATGTTCGGCAGTCAGGTGATGCGCGGCGTCGTGGAGGAAAAGTCAAGCCGCATCATCGAGGTGATTGTCTGTTCTGTCAAGCCTTTCCAACTGATGATGGGCAAGGTTGTCGGCATCGCCCTCGTGGGGCTTACGCAGTTCCTGCTGTGGGTGCTGCTGACAGGCATCGCTCTTGTCGGCATTCAGGCCACAAACAGCGAACTGTTCCAAACGGCTACGCAAAAGCACGAACTGACCGAGCTCGCCACTAAGGGCAACGAAGCGACGCTGCAGATGCAGCAGGCCGACCAGATGGCTGACATTCCGCAACTTATAGAAGGCATTGCCTCTATAGACTTTGGCGTTATCCTGCCGGCATTCCTGTTCTATTTCATTTTTGGCTACCTGCTCTACGCCACACTTTTTGCCGCTGCCGGAGCGCTGAGCGACAACGACACCGACTCGCAGCTCTTCTCTATGCCGCTGACCATCCCGCTGCTAATCACCATTTTGTGTATGCCTGCGATGGTCAACGCCCCGTCTGGCACGCTGAGCGTGGTGCTGTCGCTCATACCATTCACGTCGCCTGTGGCAATGATGCTGCGCGTACCGTTCGGCGTGCCGCTCGACCAACTCTATTGGTCGATGGCGCTGCTGGTCGTGGCCTTTCCGCTGTGCACCTGGCTTGCCGCCAAGCTTTATCGCTCGTCAATCCTCCGGTTCAATCGTCTGTCAATTAGGCGCAGAAAGCGTTAAGATCCTTGCTTTGAGCAGAATACAAGCAGAGCCGAGAGGCAATACACCGTTTCGGCTCTGTTTTTTAACCGTCTCACAACCAGCCCTTCAAAGGACCAACTCCGGTCGTTGTACAATATATGTACAATACTTGTACAATATATGTACGTTTACCAATTGTACAAATATTGTACAAGTATTGTACATATATTGTACAACGACCGGAGTTGGTCTTGACCGGAGTCGGAACCGGAGTGGGGCGGGAGGTAGGGCGAGATAAATTTTTTATCAATTTGAATGCTCCCATAATCAGTGTTTTAACATCAATTAACACTCTTCAAAATACCTCAAGGCAAAAAAATATTTTTCCAGTTCGTGAAAAGTTAGTAATTTTACGCCCAGTAAAAAATGAAAGAAAAACGTTGGATAACAAGGAAAGATTATGATTTAGAGGTTGTTGAGAAACTTGCGGATTCTTTGGGCGTGGACAAAATTATTGCCACGCTGCTTGTAGAACGTGGTGTCACTACTTTCGAAGAAGCCAAACACTTCTTCCGACCAAGTTTAGACCAACTTCACGATCCATTCCTGATGAAGGATATGGATCGTGCTATTGCACGTATCAACAATGCGGTCCGCAACAAGGAGCGTATGCTTATCTATGGCGACTATGATGTCGACGGCACGTCGGCCGTGGCACTGGTCTACTCGTATTTCCATACGCTTCACTATAACATCGACTTCTATATTCCTGATCGAGATACCGAAGGATATGGCATATCCTTTCAGGGTATCGACTACGCCAAACGTACTGGCGTTAAATTGATTATAGCCCTCGACTGCGGCATCAAGGCCGTCGAGCAGGCTGAATATGCAAACCAGTTTGGAATCGACATCATCGTTGGCGACCACCACCTGCCTGGCGAGGTGCTTCCCAACTGCTGTGCTGTCCTCGACCCCAAGCGCGAGGACTGCCCGTATCCCTACAAGGAACTGTCGGGCTGCGGCATTGGTTTCAAGATAGTTGAGGCCTATATGGAGCAGAAAATTGGGGTGCGCCTGTGCGACTCGGCGTCGGAACTGACCGTGGCGCAGAAAAAGAATCTTGAGATGCTGAAACTCAAGCTGCTGCGCTACCTTGATTTGGTGGCTGTTAGCATCGCATCGGACATTGTGCCGATGACGGGCGAGAACCGCGTGCTGGCATCGTTCGGACTTAAGGTCATCAACACCTGCCCGCGTCCCGGCCTCGAGGCTATTCTTACCTATGGCCATATCGAGCCGCGCTCGAAAGAAGACCGCGCCGGCAACCCCGAGAAGGAGTCCTATTTCGTCAAGGATTTAAATATCAGCGACCTTGTGTTCCTGGTCGGACCGCGCATCAATGCCGCAGGACGTATACACAGCGCCTTTGACTCGGTGCGCCTGTTGCTGGCCGAGAACCGTGAGGTGGCCTCAAAACTTGCCGAGGAAATCAATAACTACAACACTGAGCGTAAGGACCTTGACACTCAAGCAACGGAGGAAGCCAAGCGTCGTCTGCTGGCCGACCCCAATCTGTCGAAGCGCCATTCAATAGTGCTCTTTGGCGAGGGATGGCACCGTGGCGTGGTGGGCATTGTGGCGTCGCGTCTGGTAGAGTCGTTCTACAGACCTGCCATCGTGTTGACGCGCTCGACCGACGACCTATATGTGGGCTCGGCACGTAGTATCAAGGAGTTCGACGTTCACGCCGCTCTCGAGGAGTGCAGCGACTTGTTGGAGCATTTTGGCGGGCACAAGAGCGCCGCCGGTGTTTCGTTGAGACCTGAGAACTTCGACCGCTTTGTGGAGCGCTTCGAGCAGATTGTCGGTAGTACTATGCCGGCCGAAGCCACTGTGCCTGAGATTGAAATCGACGCCGTAGTCAATTTCTCGGACATAACGCCCAAGTTTTTGCGTATCCTTAAGCAGTTTTCACCATTCGGTCCTGACAACAATGTACCGGTGTTTCGTACCAACCACTTGGAAAGCAATCCGCTGCAGCCGCCTCGCATAGTGGGCAGCAACCACCTGAAATTCTCTGTGCTCTCGTCCGATAGCGCCAACGCTTATTCTGCTATCGGTTTCCAGCTTGGCGAATACTACAGCCGTGTCAGCCGCCAGGAGATGTTCGACATCTGCTATCAGCTGGAAGAGAACTATTGGCGTGGCAAGACGGAGACTCAACTGAACGTGAAGGATATACGGTTCGGAGAGTAAATCGCAGCTTTTGTTGTGCTTCGTCCCGATACCGGAAATAGTAGAACACGTATAACAGGTTGTTTCGCAGTTGTGTCGCTTTCGTTTTGTGGTGATACTTGAATCTCATTAAAGAGTTTATCAATACTTTGCAATATAGTTATGGCAGACGACAAAAAGATTATTTTCTCGATGGTGGGTGTGGGCAAGCTCATCCCTCCCAGCCGTCAGATACTGAAGGACATATATTTAAGCTTCTTCTACGGAGCCAAGATAGGTATTATCGGTCTCAATGGTAGCGGCAAGTCAAGCCTGCTGAAAATCATTGCCGGCGTAGACAAGGACTACCAAGGCGAGGTGGTGTTTGCGCCAGGCTACAGTGTCGGCTATCTTGAGCAGGAGCCCAAGCTCGATGACAGCAAGACAGTGAAGGAAGTGGTGCAAGAGGCTGTGCAGGATGTAGTTGACTGGATGAAAGAATATGAGGAGGTGAACAATGCCTTTGCGGAGCCGGATGCCGACTTCGATAAACTGTGCGAGCGTCAGGGCGAATTGACAGAATTACTGGAGCAGCACGATGCCTGGAACCTCGATAGCCGCTTGGAACGCGCTATGGACGCCCTGCGTTGCCCCGACGAGGACCAGCTTGTCAAGAACCTCAGCGGCGGTGAGCGCCGCCGCGTGGCTCTGTGCCGTCTGCTGCTGCAAGAGCCTGACATACTGTTGCTTGACGAGCCTACCAACCACCTCGACGCCGAGAGCATAGAATGGCTCGAGCATCACCTGCAGCAATACAAGGGTACGGTCATTGCTGTGACGCACGACCGCTATTTCCTTGACAATGTCGCCGGTTGGATTTTGGAGCTCGACCGAGGCGAAGGCATTCCCTGGCAGGGCAACTATAGCAGTTGGCTCGACCAGAAGACCCAGCGTCTGGCTATGGAGGAGAAGCAGGAAAGCAAGCGGCGCAAGACGTTGCAGCGCGAGCTGGAGTGGGTGCGAATGGCACCTAAAGCGCGTCACGCAAAGGGCAAGGCGCGTCTTGCGGCCTACGACAGGATGATGAACGAAGATGTCAAAGAGAAGGAGCAGAACCTTGAAATATACATACCCAACGGTCCGCGCCTGGGCAACAAAGTACTTGAGGTCGATGGCGTAAGCAAGGCATACGGCGACAAGCTGCTATATGAGAACCTTACATTCTCGCTGCCGCCCGCGGGCATCGTGGGTGTCATAGGTCCCAATGGCTGCGGAAAGACGACCCTCTTCCGCCTTATAATGGGTCTCGAAAAGCCCGACACCGGTACCTTCACGGTGGGCGAGACGGTGAAGATCGGCTATGTCGACCAGCAACACGTGCAGATAGACCCCGAGAAATCGGTGTGGGAGGTGGTGAGTGAAGGCAACGAGCAGATACAGATGGGCGGCCGCCTTGTGAACAGCCGCGCCTACATATCGCGTTTCAACTTCAGCGGCAACGACCAAAGCAAGAAGGCTGGCGTGCTCAGCGGCGGAGAGCGCAACCGCCTGCATCTGGCACTGACTCTGAAGAGCGAGGCCAATGTCTTGTTGCTCGACGAACCTACTAACGATATCGATGTCAACACGATGCGTGCCCTTGAGGAGGGCCTCGAGAATTTCGCAGGATGCGCCGTTGTCATCAGCCACGACCGCTGGTTCCTCGATCGCATCTGCACACATATCCTCGCTTTCGAGGGCGACTCACAAGTCTATTTCTTCGAGGGCTCCTACTCTGAGTATGAGGAGAACCGCAAGAAACGCTTGGGCGACGACACTCCGCACCGCTTCCACTACAAGAAACTGCAATAGCGTTTTTTGAAGAACGAAAATGACCACGAATAGCCGTGAATGGTCGTGAATGGCCGCGAATATTTTGATGAACGTGAATGACCGTGAATGGCCGTGAATTTTTTTTTGAATGACCGTGAATGACTTTGAATAAACGTGAATGACCGTAAATAGCTGTGAATGACCGTGAATGTTTATTTGAATGGTCTTGAATGTTTTTTGAATATTTCTTGAATGACCTTGAATAGTTATGGAGAATCTAAACAAATATGCCGATACAGTATATCAAATTATTGGTGCAGCAATGAGGGTGCACAACGAGTTGGGCGGAGGACTGCTGGAACCAATCTACAACGAAGCTTTTCATATAGAGTTGCTTGAGATAGGTATTGAGAATGAATCCGAGAAACTGTTGGATTGTTATTACAAGATGCACAAATTAGAAAAGACATATCGTATGGATATTGTCGTTGACGATATCGTTATCGAACTAAAAGCGGCAACGGAAATCATTCCCGAGCACAGGTTACAGCTCTTCAACTACTTAAGACTCACGAAAAAACCAATAGGATTACTCTTAAATTTCGGCTTGAATAACTTATCCGGCGAACGCTATTATTACGACAGAATAACTAACGAGTGTCATTTATTGGATAAGCATTTGGAGCCAATATAAAGCAGATATTTACGAATATTCACGTTCATTCACGGATATTCACGTTCTTAATGTTTAATTATCCCTTAATTAATGGTCAATCATATGGTAATTACAATTAAAACAAGAAAAAATTAGTAACTTTGCAATTCAAATTCAATCAGGTATTATTATGTAAAACATTCATATATTATAAGATACATATTTTTAACATAGCGTTTGCTATTTGTTCCGACCAATGTGAAACGTAGGATATTTCATCAAGGCTTCAAGGACTGCAAAAGCAAGTGCTCGCTGACAGGCGAGTATTTTGTCTTTCCTTGAAGAGGTTTTCCTACGACAGCACATTGGAGACGAGATTGCTCGCCTTCTTTTTTGTCTGTGGTCGTCGGAATATTTTTGCGGAATCGGTAGCACGCTAACCGTAGGGGCGTACCCCCGTGTACGCCCACAAAAACAAATAGCGATATGCAGATACACATAGGAAACCTAATCCGCGACGAACTCCGTCGCCAAGGACGCACCAACCAATGGCTCGCTGACCAACTGAGTGTAGAGCGCAGCACCGTGCAACGCCTCTTCAACAAGCCGTCCATCGACACACACCTCCTGCTGCGCATAAGCAAAATACTCAACAAAGACCTTTTCGCCTACTACTCCCAAGCCTTTTTTGATGTAGTAGATGTTGCCACGTAGCAGCATCTGCTACATCCCGAATGAAATAATGTTCGTACTTTTGCATTTTGAGAATCAAATATATGTAATACAAATAAAACACAACAATTATGAAAAACGCCCAAAGGAGTATTCTGATGAAAACAACATTTTCTTATAATATTAAAAAAGTTTTGGCTGGCACAATGTTGGTTGCATTGCCATTTGCATTTGGTGGATGTGAAAAAGATAACAACGAACCAAATAATCCAAGCAATCCAGACACCCCACAACAAAGAACCGAAGAATTTATGTATAATTATAATATGGAATTCTATAGAAATGCAAATTCAGCACATATCTCGCATACCGCATTTATTGATACCGCTGCAAAATATGCAAATGACCAAAGTGTGAAACAAATTCATATAACCCCAGAAAATTCTGGTATGCTTGAAACCTTCCCAGGAAACAATGTTCAAACAAGGGCAGAATTTTTAGAAAATGTATATAATGCATCTAATCAAAAATTATCTGGTGAAAACACAACATTGTATCTAGGTTCCGATGCACTTTCTAATCAAACCGTTCAACAGATATTAAACGGTAAATTGAAAATTGCATTACTTCAAAGATAACAAAAAAAGACGGTTTTAAAACCGTCTTTTTCTTTTTATTATCGTACTTATCACCCTTGTGGTTCATGGGGAAAAACAAAGTTGATAGAAAGAAATTCGCTATCAATTTTTTTCCGTTGCATTATTTTTCATATTTTTTTATTATCATACAAGTAGGATTCAAGGAAGCATGAAAAAAATTCTCGCGCTTTTTGTTTTATGACATTTATGGTAATTCACGGACATTTACGGTCATTCACGTTAAAAAAAAATTCATAGATAATTCCTGGCCAATTTCTGGCAATTCCTGTTAAAAAAAGCTGGCCAATTATTTCTACCTTATTATTTTATCGTCACTAAACGAACCTTTTAGAAGTTGCCGCAAGAAGACAAAACGCAAAAAATACCCCAAAAACGGGAAAAGTTGTAATTTTGCATTTGAAAAAAGCAATGCCCAATGATCAAAAGAAAAGCGTATGCATCTACAATAGAACGACTTGCAAAAAAAGCTTGCCTGCTTTTGGCCTGTTTGTCTGTCGCTGTGCCGCTGTCGGCGCAGCACTCGCGGCAGGGGCTCACGCAGCCCGACTACGACACCTATAACCTGCGGGCGTGGCCGAGGCAAATAACTGTCGTGCAGCGCTATGCGACGGGAATGGATATCAACTTCCAAGAGACCTACCTGTTCGACTCGGTGGGCAACCTTGCCGAATACCGCAAACGCGGTTTCGGAGGACAACACATCACCAAATACCCCTTGCAGCAACTCGACCCGCAAAAGCACTATGACTTTGACTACGATGGTGATATGCTGCGCGTTATGGAGCTTGATCTGAAAGGCCGCCTCGTCTCGTCGACGCACTACATCTACGGAAGCGGCGGCGACCTTGTGCAGACCGTCAGCTATGCCTACAATGCTGCCGACAGCGGAGCGGTGATGGAGCGCACGGTGACGCTCTACGACAAGCACGAGCGCCCCGTTTCAATCAACACCTACACGCCAGACGAGCTGTTGCTTGTGGCCGAGACGATGAAATACGACCGCCGCGGCAACAACACCTTGCGTCGCATCACATACTACGACGACGAGTCGACCACCGTCAGCGTCGAGCGCCGCAGCTACACCTACGACCGCCACGGCAATTGGACCAGCTGCCGCTACTCGCTCGATGGCAAGGAGATATACTCCATCGAAAGAAAAATAGAATATTACGGTGAATAACACCTAACGGCCTAAAATGCAATCCCGAGGAGCCGACGTGGTCCTCGGGATTGCGCTTTTTTTGCATCGCTGATACGCCCTGAAAGGAAGGCGGCATCAAGCCAAAAACGCCATATCAACACCGTTTGATGTCCGCTTGTTGTCCGCTTGATGTCCGCTTGTTGTCCGCTTTTAAAGCGGACAACAAGCGGACATCAAGCGGACATCAAGCGGACATCAAGCGGACAACAAGCGGACATCAAACGGACCAGGTCTGGTTCTGAAGCGGCGATGCGGCATTGCGGAGACAAGGCTTGTTTTGGATGTAACGTGCTGTGTCTTTGTATAATAGGTGTATTGTTGATAAGTTTTGCATCGTCGGGGGCGGGAAAACGACAAAAAATGTGTAATTTTACACCCTCAAACGCTCATCCAAAAATAAGTATAGTATGCCCTATTTCACCCACTTACACGTGCACTCGCACTTCTCGATACTCGATGGTATGTCGAAAGTGCCCGACTTGATCAGCAAATGCAAACGCAACGGAATGTATTCGATGGCGCTGACCGACCACGGCAATATGTTCGGCATCAAGGAGCTTGTGGATACCGTGAAGAAGGAGAACGGCAAGGTGAAGGACAAGATTAAAGAGCAAAACGAGCTGATTGCCAGTCTTGGAACCACGGAAGAGGCATACGCTTATTTTGCAAGGCGGGATTATGCGGATGAGCTGAAAAGGCGCAAAGAGAGTGGCGAGCAGGTGGACGACAAGACCGAGTTTGTGCCGCCCAACCCGACAGCCGACGACCTGATGGCGGCCAACGAGCGCCGTGTGGAAACGATAGCCGAATGCGAAGGCAAGATTGCCGAGCTTAAAAAGCAGTTTTTCAAGCCGATAATCGGTATCGAGACCTATTGTGCCCACCGCACGCTGCACGACAAGGACGCCAACATCAAGGAGCGCGACCCCGAGACGGGTCGCGACCGTATAACCGACCGTAGCGGCTGGCACCTTATCTTGCTGGCCAAGAACAAACAAGGCTATAAAAGCCTTTGCAAGCTGAGCTCAATAGCTTTCACCGAAGGTTATTTCTATTCGCCGCGTATCGACCACGCCCTTCTGGAGCAGTACCACGAGGGTCTGATTTGCTGCTCGGCCTGTATCGGCGGCGAGATTCCGCAGAAGCTGCTCAAGGGCGACATCGAGGGTGCACGCGAGGCTGTGCGTTGGTTCAAGAACCTCTTTGGCGATGACTTCTATCTTGAACTTCAGCGTCATAAGACCGACAAGCCGAACGCCGCCTACGACACCTATCCTCGCCAGCAACAGGTGAACGCCTACCTGATTGAGTTTGCCAAGGAGTTTGGAATCAAGCTTATAGCTACCAATGATGTGCATTTTGTTGAGGAGGAGCACGGCGAGGCGCACGACCGCTTGATATGCCTCAGCACGGGCAAGGACTTTGACGACCCCACGCGAATGCACTATACGAAACAGGAGTGGCTCAAGAGTCCTGAAGAGATGGCTGCCATCTTTGCCGATATTCCTGAGGCTCTGGAAAATACGCGAGAGATTGTGGACAAGGTGGAGGAGTTCAGCATCGACTCGGACCCCATTATGCCGGTGTTCCCGATTCCTGCCGAGTTCGGCAGCGAGGAGGAGTATCGCAGCCGCATCACTGAACAGGAGCTGTTCGACGAGTTCACACGCAACGAGAAGGGCGAGGTGGTTATGAGCCAGGAAAAGGCCGAGGATAAGATTAAAAAACTCGGAGGATATAACAAGCTGTATCGCATCAAGTTCGAGGCCGACTATCTGGCGAAGCTGGTGTGGGAGGGTGCCAAGAAGAGGTACTTGGACAGAAAGCAGGGAACGGATGGCAATGAACCTGGTACAGAGAACGTTGAGATGACGGCAGAGGAGATAAGGAATGCCCTGACCGAAGAGCAGCGGGAGCGTATCATCTTCGAGCTGCATACCATCAAGACGATGGGTTTCCCGGGTTACTTCCTGATTGTGAGCGATTACATTCGCGCGGCGCGTGAGGAACTGGGTGTCAGCGTGGGTCCCGGGCGTGGCTCGGCGGCAGGCAGCGTGGTGGCCTACTGCCTGTGGATTACTGATATCGACCCTTTGAGGTATGACCTTCTGTTTGAGCGTTTTTTGAATCCCGACCGCATTTCGCTGCCTGATATCGACGTGGACTTCGATGACGCGGGGCGCGGCAAGGTTTTGGAATGGATTACAGAGAAATACGGCAAGGAGAAGGTGGCACACATCATCACCTACGGCACTATGGCCAGCAAATCGAGCATTGCCGATGTCGGACGTGTGCAGCGTGTGCCGCTGAACATTGTGAACCAGATAAAAAGCTATATCCCGGACCGCAGCTTCCCCGACAACGTCAAGGACGAGAAAGGCAAGTCGCCCAAGGTGAATCTGAAGAATTGCTACAAGTATGTGCCTGAGTTGCACCATATTATGGAGGCTCCCGATACGGATAAGTTTATGGATGAGCCTAACGGTGTCATCAAGTCTATGCTGACCTATGCTGAGGAGCTGGAGGACACCAACCGACAGATAGGTATCCACGCCTGCGGCGTCATTATCGGTGCCGACGACCTGACCAAATATGCGCCCGTGTGCACCATTAAGGATAAGGAATCGGGCGAGGATGTGTTGGTGACGCAGTACGACGGCCACGTGGTCGAGAATGTGGGTCTTATCAAGATGGACTTCCTGGGTCTCAAGAACTTGACCATCATAAAGGATGCTTTGCGCAATATCAAAAAGCGTCTGCATATCGACCTTGACATAGACCATATCCCGATTGACGACGAGGCGACCTATAAACTTTTCTCGGAGGGCAATACCGTTGCTACGTTCCAGTTTGAGTCGGCAGGTATGCAGAAATATCTTAAGGAACTGGAACCGACGCAGTTTGAGGACCTTATAGCTATGAATGCCCTCTACCGTCCAGGTCCTATGGCCTATATTCCTCAGTTCATCAACCGCAAGCAGGGCAAGGAGCCTGTGGAGTACGACATCCCTTGTATGGAGAAGTACCTGAAGGACACTTACGGCATTACTGTCTATCAGGAGCAGGTGATGCTTCTGTCACGCCAGCTTGCAGGCTTTACGCGCGGTCAGAGCGACACACTGCGTAAGGCTATGGGCAAGAAGCAGATAGAGAAGATGAACGAGCTGGAGCTGCTCTTCTATGATGGTGGCGAGAAGAATGGCTTCCCGCACGACAAGCTGACCAAGATCTGGAACGACTGGAAGAAGTTCGCCGAGTATGCTTTCAATAAATCTCACGCCACCTGCTATTCGTGGGTTGCCTATCAGACGGCTTACCTCAAAGCGCACTATCCTGCTGAGTATATGGCCGCTGTGCTGACATCGTCGCTGAGCGATATCACGCGTGTCACGCAGCTGATGGAGGACTGCCGCAAGAACAACATCGAGATTCTGGCACCCTGCGTCAACGAGTCGGATATCAACTTCTCGGTCAATGACAAGGGACAGATTCGCTTTGGCCTGAGCGCCATCAAGGGTATGGGCGAGGCGGCAGCGCAGGTTATCATCGACGAGCGCGAGAAGAACGGGCCTTATAAGGATATATTCAACTTCCTGGACCGCATCAATATGAAGGCCGTGAACCGCAAGAATCTTGAGGTTCTGGTCAAGTCGGGTGCCTTCGACCAGCTTGAAGGTATGCACCGTGCCCAGTATATGTATAAGGAAATCGACAGCGAGAATGTCCCGTCCTATCTTGAGAAGCTTGTGCGTTGGCAGGCGCGCAAGCAGGATGCTGCAAACGCCTCGCAGATGTCCATATTCGATATGTCCGACGAGATAAAGGCTGAAGACCATCCTCCTATTCCGGAATGCGAGCCGTGGACCAGCGTGGAGCAGTGCAACTACGAGAAAGAGGTGATAGGCTTCTATCTAAGTGGACACCCGTTAGACGACTATAAGTACGAGATGAAGAACTTTGTCACTATCAGTGTGTCACAGTTGGCAGACTTGGAGTCGCTTGTGGCGCGCCGCGACGTGAAGTTCGGCGGCATTGTTACAGCGGCAATGTCGGGCATATCACAGAAGACAGGGCGGCCGTATGGCAGTTTGACAATAGAGGATTACAACGGCTCGTATGAGCTGAGGCTGTTCGGTGACGATGCGGTAAAGTACAAGGACTTCTGTGTCAAGGGAATATTTGTTTTCGTGCACGCCAACGTCACGCAGCTCACAGTGCGCAAGGACGGCATCGAGACCAAACTGTCGCCGCGCCTGAAGATAATCAAGATGATGCTGCTAAGCGGTGTGATGGACGAGTATACCAAGACCATCAATTTCCATATAGACATCGAGAAGCTGACGGATGATTTCTGTACAAATCTGAAAAAGCTTGTGAACCAGAATCGTGGTAAGACTAAACTGACTGTCAATGTGGAGGATAGAAAGAACGGTATGTCGCTGTTTATGTCTTCGGTCGAAATGAGTGTCGAGCCAAGCAAGTTCGCGCATCTGCTTGAAAGCCTGCCGGAAGTGGAGAATGTTACGTTCAATAACAAACAAGTTTAAAACCAGTTCGTTGTGAAGCAGATTAAACTAAACACTCCTGTTCCTGTCGAACCTCTGGGGCTCACAATAGCTCCAGAAGACCGGGTAATGCTCATAGGCTCTTGCTTTACAGAGAATATGGGGTTGCGGCTGCGCGATTTACACTTCGATGTTTGCATAAATCCGTTCGGCATCCTGTACAATCCGCTTTCGATGGCCGACGCTCTCGCCAGATGCTTGGACGACAGAACAATAGGGGAGGGGTGCCTTGTGCAGTACGAAGGCCTCTGGCACTCGTGGCTACACCACGGCAGTTTCTCCAAGGCCGGCAAAGAGGAGTGTCTCGAAGCCTGCAATACTGCCATCCACGCTGCACACAGCTTCTTGCAGTCGTGCAACGTGTTGATACTCACTTTTGGTTCGGCCTGGTGCTATGAGCTTGCCGCATCTGCAGGTGAAGAAAACGGTAAAGTCGTCGTAGCCAACTGCCACAAGCTTCCTGCCGCCAATTTCACTAAACGCCTTCTGTCGGTTGGTGAGGTGGTATCTGCTTGGAAGCCATTGATAAAGCGAATGTTACAAAGTGGGGTAAAAGTCGTATACACCGTAAGCCCGGTTCGTCACCAGGCCTATGGCGCGCACGGCAATCAATTAGGCAAGGCGGTGTTGCTGCTTGCAATAGAACAATTAATGTCCGAGGTTGGGGGCTGCTATTTTCCTGCATACGAAATAATTATGGACGAGTTGCGCGATTACCGCTTCTATGCCGACGACTTGGCGCATCCCTCTGCGTTGGCTGAGCAGATTGTATGGCAACGCTTTCAGGAGGCTGCAATGACAGCCGAGGCCATACAGCGCTGCGAAGAGACAGAGAAGGAGAACAGGCGCAAGGCGCATCGTCCGTTACATCAAATAAGTTAACAATCAATTACATCAAATGAAAAAGAATATAGCTTTAGTGATGGGAGGCTTCTCTGGCGAGCACCAGATATCCATCAACAGCGGTTGTCAGGTGTATGATTCGCTTGACAAGAGGAAATACAATGTTTATAAGATAGTTATAGGTCATCAAGATGGCAATGGCATAGACCGCAACCAGTGGTATTGGCTTGCCGACAACGGTGAGCATCGCCCCGTGGACCGCGCTGACTTTACGGTGACCGACGGAGGCAAGAAAGTGCGTTTCGACCTGGCTTTCATTATCATTCACGGCAACCCCGGCGAGAACGGTGTGATGCAAGGCTACTTCGACCTGCTGGGCATAAAGTACACAACCTGCGGTTTCTACACGTCGGCGCTCACCTTTAACAAGGGCTACTGCAACGCCGTGGTTCGCAGCTACCACATCGTGAAAGTGGCAAAATCAAGGCTATTCTATCGTGGCCAACCCATTGATTGCAAGGAAGTAATCAGTCGTCTCAGGCTGCCACTCTTTGTCAAGCCCGCATCGGGCGGCAGCAGCGTGGCTACCACCAAGGTGAAACGCAAAGAGGATTTGATGCCTGCCATTGAAGAGGCTTTCACAGAAGACGATGCCGTACTGGTCGAGGAGTTCGTGCAAGGTCGTGAATTCGACTGCGGTGTGATGAAAATCAAAGGCAAGAAATATGTGTTCCCGATAACCGAGATTATTCCTCTCGGTGGACACGAATTCTTTGATTATGAGGCTAAATACGATGGTTTTTCGAACGAGGTCACGCCCGCCGAGGTGGACGAGAGTATTGCTGACGAGATACAGGACGTGTCGTCCAAACTCTATGACCTGCTTGACTGCCGTGGCGTGGTGCGCTTCGATTATATCTACAACGAAGAGCGTCAACGTCTTACCTTCCTTGAAGTCAATACGATACCAGGTCAGAGCGCCGAGAGCATCGTTCCCAAACAGGCCCGTGCAATGGGCATCTCCACGGCTCAACTGTACGAGATGATTATTGAAGAGGCACTTTCAAAATAAATTCAAGCATATAATACTTATTATCAATTACAAAGCTATGGATAACGAGATATTGCAGGCACTCCGCCAGCGTAGGAGCGTGCGCGCATTCAAACCTGAACAAATCAAGGACGAAGAGCTTAAGGCCGTGCTCGATGCCGGAACATACGCCCCGACGGGTATGAACCGTCAGGACCCGTGGATAGTCGCTGTGCAGAACCCAACGATAATCAGCCAGTTGGTGAAGATGAACTCCCTCTTTACTGAGCAGGATGGCAACCCCTACTACGATGCACCGACTATCGTGCTTGTTTTTGCTTCGCGTCCCGACAAGTGGCCCAACGGTATGGCCGACGGCACGTTGGTGCTGGGCAATATGATGAACGCCGCGCACGCAATAGGGCTGGGCTCCTGCTGGATAAACCGTGAGCGTCAGATGTTTGACACCGAAGAAGGACGGCAGCTGATGAAGCAGCTCGGCCTTCCCGACGGACTGATGGGCGTCGGGGCCCTGTCTCTCGGCTATCCCGCCAAGCCCCTTTCACCGGCACGTCCCCGCAAGGAGAACTACTATCGCATTGTAAAATAGTATGAAAGAACCGATTGTGGACGCTGCCACGCAGGAATTGTTGCGTCGATACGCTACACAATACGAGACAGCGGATTTCCTTACGGGCGACCCGTCATACTGGATGCATCAAGTGTCGGGCGTTGAGAATCAGGAAACTATGGCGTTCCTTGCCTCTTGCTTGAGCTACGGAAGCCGCAAGCAGTTTATGCCCAAGATTGGCCAACTGCTCGTGTGGGCTGACGGCGAGGTGTACTCTTGGGTGCGCGAAGGCGCGTTCAACGAACATTTCCGTGCCGGCGACAAGGAATGTTTCTATCGTCTCTATAACAACGACTGTATGCACAACTTCTTGTGTGCCAGTCAAGAACTGCTACTCGGCTATGGTTCGATAGGGGCCTTCGTTCGCAGTGCCGCATCTGATGGATATGGGGCGGTGCAGAGCATCTGCTCCTTTTACGCCTCAAAAAGTGTGAACGTAGTGGTGCCAAAAGACACACAGTCAGCCTGTAAGCGTGTATGTATGTATCTTCGCTGGATGGTGCGCAGCGGCTCGCCGGTCGACTTGGGCCTGTGGGCCGGATTCATTGACCGTCGCACACTGATTATGCCACTCGACACCCACGTGGTCAGCCAGTCGGTGCGTCTCGGACTGTTGCCTTGCCGCGCGGCATCGATGAGCGCCGCCCGCCGCCTGACTGCCGCTCTCGCCACCGTTTTCCCCGATGACCCCCTGCGAGGCGACTTCGCCCTTTTCGGCTACGGAGTGTCAAACGACGCATAGCTGATATCTAATTGCTTTAAATTCTTTGCTTTATGATACTGGAATGTTCATAATTCGGCATTCTGACATCGCTAAACACAACTGCTTGATTCAGTGCAGCTTCATTATACCATCTCCGTTCGTTGTCCAGTCGTTGTCCAGTTGTTGTCCAGTTGTTGTCCAGTCAGCGACTGGACAACAACTGGACAACGAGCGGACAACGACTGGACAACGAACAGTGTTGACTGGGTGTTTTCTCGGTGCGGAAACGTCGAAAAGAGCGTGCGAAAGATGACGAAAAATAATTTGTTGGCTAATGGGTTGTATATCAAATGACTTGAGACTTGAGTGGGTTGAAATGAAAACTTTTTTACAGGCATTTGTTGATAAATGAAAAAAAAGTTGTAATTTAGCAGTGCGAAAGGATGTGTTCCTAAGCGCTTAAAAAGTAGAATAAATAATTAAAAATTAATAATATGGAAGCAAAAAAATCGCAGAAAGCAGACCTTGAAAACAAGAAAGGATTGTTTCTTGAGATAGGTATGGTGACGATCCTTGCCCTTGTGCTTGTTGCCTTCAACCTGAGAAGCACAGACAAGAAGGACAGCAGTTTTGCTGTGCAGCAGGTGAGCACCGAAATGGAGGAGGAAATTCTAAACACTGAGGAGGATCAGCCCGAAGAGCCGGAACCGGAGCCCGAGCAGCCGGAACCTGAGGTTACGACCGAACTCGAAGTGGTCGACAATGAGGCTGAGCTGACCAATGAGCTCGGTATTGTCGATGCTGGTGACGACGCCAATAAGAAACAGGAAGAGGTTGTCATTACTGACGTAGGAACCGAAGAGGCTGTCGAAGAGGAAGAAATCTTCGTGTTCGTAGAGGAATCCCCCAGTTTCCCCGGCGGCGAGGAAGCCCTCTACAAGTATTTGAGCGACAACCTGCAATATCCAGATATGGCACGCGACAACAATATCACCGGCAAGGTGGTTATCCGCTTTGTGGTCGAGAAGGACGGCAGCATCACCAAGGCTTCCATCGCCCGTGAAATCGGCGGTGGTTGCGGCAAGGAGGCACTGCGCGTGGTGAACGGTATGCCTAAGTGGAAACCTGGCAAACAGAGCGGTAAGGCTGTTCGTACGGAGTTCACCCTGCCGGTCGACTTCCAGTTGAACTAATGATTTGACTTTGATTTAAAGCTAAAGGCGGACACTGTGTTCGCCTTTTTTCGTGAGTGGAGACGCTATGATTTCTGTCAATAATCTTTCTGTGCAGTTTACGGGCGTTAACCTGTTCGACGACGTTACGTTCAATATCAATGACCGCGACAGGATAGGCCTTGTGGGTAAAAACGGTGCTGGCAAATCGACGCTGCTGAAGATTTTGTGCCGCCAGCAGGAGCCTGAGACGGGCACGATAGTCATTGCTTCGGGCCAGACGGTGGGCTACCTGCCGCAGGAGATGGTGCCCGACAGCGTGGGGACTGTCATAGATGAGACGATGACAGCCTTCGAGCAGATAGATGCCCTTGAGCGGCAGCAGGAAAGCTTGACAACTGAGGTTGCTGAACGGACTGATTATGAGTCGGCTGACTATGAGCGGTTGGTGAGCCGGCTGCACGAGGTGACGGAGCAGATCGCTATGCTTGGCGGCAGCAACCGCAGGGAATTGGCCGAGAAGATACTGCTTGGTCTGGGCTTCCGCCACAGCGACTTCGACCGTCTTGTGGCCGAGTTCAGCGGAGGCTGGCAGATGCGTGTAGAGCTGGCCAAGCTGCTGCTGAAACGGCCTGATTTCCTGCTTCTTGACGAGCCTACAAACCACCTCGACATAGAGTCGATACAATGGCTCGAGAATTATCTTTCGACCTATACGGGTGGTGTTGTGCTGGTGTCGCACGACCGCACGTTCCTCGACAATATCACCAAGAGGACCATCGAAATCACTGCCGGCAAGATTTATGACTATAAGGTGCCCTATTCCGAATATGTCGTGCAGATGCAGGAGCGGCGTGCGTCGCAGATGGCGTCGCTGACCAACCAGCAGCGGCAGGTGGCTCAGATAGAGGCTTTTATAGAGCGTTTCCGCTACAAGGCCACCAAGTCGAAGCAGGTGCAGTCGCGCCTCAAGATGCTTGAAAAGATGGAGGAGGTGAAGGTTGACGAGGTGTCGACCGAAAGCATTCATTTCCAGTTTCCTCCTGCGCCTCACAGCGGCAAGATTGTGCTTGAGGCTGCGCATCTTGGCAAGGCCTATGGCGACAACCAGGTGTTCGACAATGTCGACTTCCTGATTACGAGTGGCTCCAAGCTGGCGTTCGTGGGGCGCAACGGCGAGGGAAAGTCCACGCTGGCCAAGATTATTGTCGGTGAACTGAACGACTACACGGGCACCTTCAAGTTGGGACATCAGGTGCAGATAGGCTATTATGCGCAAAACCAGGCTGCGATGCTCGATGGCGAAAAGACTGTGTTTCAGACTATCGACGACGCTGCCGTTGGCGACATACGTCCGAAGATTCGCAACATTCTCGGCTCATTCTTGTTTGACAATGATGATATAGAGAAGAAAGTCAAGGTGCTTTCGGGTGGCGAGAAGGCGCGACTAGCGCTGGCCAAGCTGCTGCTGACACCGTGCAATCTGCTTGTGCTCGACGAGCCTACCAATCACCTTGATATGGATTCGAAGGATATCCTAAAGAACGCGCTGCTTCAGTATTCGGGCACCCTTATTGTGGTGTCGCACGACCGCGATTTCCTGCAAGGGCTCACGGATTCACTTTTCGAGTTCCGCGACGGTGCAGTGCACGAGTTCAAAGGCGACATTTTCGAGTTCTTGGAATATCGTCGTTTGGAACACTTGAAGGACCTTGAAAAGACTAAGAAACAGACATCTGGCAGGGCTCAGCAGGAGGTGTCGCAGAGCAAGCTTAACTATCAGCAGTCGAAAGAGCGTGAGCGTGAGCTGCGCAAGCTGAGGGGCAACGTGGAGCGGATAGAGCAGGAAATATCACAGCTTGAAGAGCAGATAGCAGAAAGGGAGTCGCAGCTTGCCGTAGGCGGTGCCGAGGCTACCAACAATCCTGACTTTTACACTGAATATCAGCAGTTGAAGGACAATCTCGAGGAGCGTATGTCAGCCTGGGAGGAAGCAACAATAGCCTTGGAGGAATTCAACAATTAATCCGTTATGGCTGAACACAATAATTTGGGGGCGCTTGGCGAAACTATCGCACGTCAGTATTTGGAGAAGAATGATTATCTGATCCTTGAGACCAATTGGCGTGTCGGTAAACTGGAAGCCGACATCATAGCCTACAAGGATGATTGTATTGTCTTTATCGAAGTCAAGACGCGCACGTCAGATTGTTATGGCGACCCGGAGAATTTTGTGGACCGCAAAAAGCAGAAGGCCTACATCCGCCTTGCCAATGCCTATATCCTGCGTAACAACCGCACAGAAGAGGCCCGTTTCGACATTATCTCAATCATAATCGGCAGTCCTGAGTCTGAGCCTCAGGTCAAGCACATTGTCAATGCTTTTACTACGATTGGCTGATTGTTCAGCCGTTGCTTGGGCTTGACAACCAATTCTTTCCGAGTGTACAGGCGTAAATATTTCTGCAGTTGCTGCCGGCCGCGAAGCCGGTCGTGAAGGCAAGCTGCAGGTTGTAGCCACCGGTGTCGGCGTCGAGGTCGAGCACCTCGCCAACGATATAGAGACCTTTGACGATGCGCGACTCCATAGTCTTGGGGTTCACCTCTTTAAGGTTGACTCCGCCTTGCGTTACGATGGCCTCCTCAAAACCGCCTGTGCCTGTCAGAGGAAAGGTGAAGTCCTTGAGGAATTTGAGCAGACGTTTGCGCTCCTCGCCGCTTATCTGGTTGAGGCGCTTGTAGTATTCTATGTGCAGATGCTGCAGGGCCAGCGGTATCAGTTCGGCGGGCAGCCACAGCCGCAGTGCGTCGTGGAAGAGGCGTGTGCCATTGGCATTCAAGTCGTTGATAAGGCGCTTGTCGAGTGTGGCAGTGTCGATGGCAGGCTTGAAGTCCAGATGTGCCGCGACCGCTTCGCCCCGATGCAGCGGGGCTGTGGCTATTCGGCTGGCTGACAGCACGATGGGGCCCCCGATGCCGGTCTCGGTAAAAGTCATTTCGCCGAAGTGCTCGCTCAGTTTGCGGCCAGCGGCGTCGGTGAGGGTCAGTTGCACGTTCTTGAGCACGAAAGCCACCAGTTCCTGCGGAATCTTCAGGTCGCAGTCGAGGTGCACTAGTGCAGGATAGCGTGGCGAAAGGGTGTGCCCTGCCAGCTCGGCAAAGCTGTAGCCGTCGCCCGTCGAGCCCGTCAGCGGATAGCTCATACCTCCGGTGGCAATGATGGTGCTCTCGGCGCGCAGCGAGGTGCCGTCGGCGCAGCGCACTCCGCGGGCTTGGCCGTCGTCGATGATGAGCGAGGCCACGCGGCAGTTCTTGCGTATCTCCACGTTGGGCATAGCCTCCAGTGCCTGCACCAGGCCTAAAAAGATGTCGAGCGACTTGCCGCTCTTGGGGTAGACGCGGTTGCCGCGTTCCACAACGAGCGGTACGCCGAGTTCCTCGAACAGATCCATCAGCTGGGTGTTGAAGAAGACGGAGAACGAGTTGCGCATAAAGCGCGGGTCCGAGCCCACGTGTGCAAGGAAGTCCTTGAGCGGGGCGGTGTTGGTCAGGTTGCAGCGGCCCTTGCCGGTGATGCGCAGCTTGCGGCCGGGCTGGTCCATTTTTTCAAGCAGCACTACCTGTTTGCCGCGACGTGCAGCAGCATAGGCAGCCATCATTCCTGCGGCGCCGGCTCCGATAATGATAATGTCGGTCATCTCAACTCGTGGCTTTCAGATTGCTGTTTTATCGTGCAATGTCGCCGATGTCCTCGGGGTGGATGCAGAGCACGGGTATTTGCGACTTGTGCACAATCTGCTGTGCGTTGGTGCCGAGGAAGAGGCGTGCCAGCAAGCGGTCCTGCTCGGTGTTGATGACCACCAGGTCGGCGTTGATGCTTGCTGCATAGTCGAGCACCGTCTTCGAGTAGTTCTCATAGCGGCGGCCGCACTTTGAGCAGGGTATGCCCTCCTTGGTGAAGAAGTCCTCCACCTGCTTCAGATAGGTGCGCAGCGTAAGTGCGTCCTGAGCCGTCTCGATGAGGCCCAGGATGTGGACGTGCGAGCCGAAGATGCGTGCCATCTGAGCCGCCGGAGCCACCTTTTGGCGCGAATTGGCATTGATGCGGATAGGCACCACAATGTTGTCCAGTTTCTTGTGGAAGTTGAAGCCCTCGCGAATGGTCAGGGTGGGGCAGGGGGCTTCCTGCACTATGCGCACCGCGGTGCTGCCCATCCAGTATTTCTCGAAACCCGACGCACCGTTGGTGCCAATCACTATCATCGGCGCGTCCTCTTTGTGGGCTTCGTCGGCGATGCAGCTGGCTACCTTTCCGCTCAGAATGGCGTATTCAATCGTGCCGTGTCGCAGGTTGGGCCTGTGCTCTTCGCACAGCTGCTGCAGTTTCTCTTCGGCCAGGTGCTCGGTCATTTCCATCTGTTCACCGCTCAGCAGTTTTTTCTCTTTCTTGACCCATAGCAGTCGGATGCCGGTTTTAAGCTGATTTGCAATGTCAACCGCGATTTCGAGGGCCACGTAAGAGCCTTTCGAGAAGTCGGTACCAACGATTACTGATTTCATAATGCTACTCTATAATTCAATATATGTTTGAAATCTTCCAACGACGAAATGTGTATATTATTGTGTTTGGAACGAAAAAAAACAGCTATGTCGTAAAAATATTGCGACAAACTCCAAAAGCGTGTCGCAGGTACGCCGTCCCAAAAGTCTGCTATTGTGGCGTGTCTCCGACACGCAGAAACGGCGGCATTTACGGCTCCCCACACTGCGCTCTGCTTAGTGTGGGGTTATTGAGATTACGTGCCGACGGCACTTTTGCGGGACTAAATATCTGCCCAAGTTTTAAGCTTCAAGCCCCGACCGTCTAAAACCGTTCGGTCTTGATTGTCTTCGGCAGGCAGACGGTTCGTGAAAACAACGTTCCAGAGCCGCTTTTTTGCCGCACCAAGTCCGTTTGTTGTCCGCTTGTTGTCCGCTTGATGTCCGCTTGTTGTCCGCTTTTAAAGCGGACAACAAGCGGACATCAAGCGGACAACAAGCGGACAACAGCCAGTGTTGGTCCTTTGAATGTGTTGACTATGAGCGAATTGTGTTTTGAGGTGTCTCTTAGCGAGGTTGGCAATGGTGTATCTTGCATAAACACAGTGTGTTGCGTAATAATATACCTTTAGTTGTTGCAAATTGCTTTTTTTTTAGTAATTTTGCAAATTCATTCTTTTCTGAAAACAACGCATAATGAACGATAATTTAGACCCTACCGGAAGGAGCCAGAGCGCACGCGAGCGCGAGGTCGAGAAAGCCCTGCGTCCCAAGGCGTTCGACAACTTTGCCGGCCAGCAACAGGTGCTCGACAACCTGCGCATCTATGTGCAGGCTGCCAAGACGCGCGGCGAGTCGCTCGACCACGTCCTGCTGCACGGCCCTCCGGGTCTGGGCAAGACCACCCTTTCGCACATCATAGCCAACGAGCTGGGTGTCAATATGAAGATGACGTCCGGCCCGGTGCTCGACAAGCCGGGCGACCTGGCAGGTCTGCTGACATCGCTGGGGCAGAACGATGTGCTTTTTATCGACGAAATCCACCGTCTGTCGCCCATAGTGGAGGAGTATCTCTACTCGGCGATGGAGGACTACCGCATCGATATAATGATTGAGTCGGGTCCGGCGGCACGCAGTGTGCAGCTCAACCTCAAGCCTTTCACGCTCATCGGTGCCACGACACGCAGCGGTATGCTCACGGCTCCGCTTCGGGCCCGTTTCGGCATCACCTGCCGTCTGCAGTACTACGACACACCGACGCTGACCAAGATTGTCAACCGTTCGGCCGAGCTTCTGGGCGTCAAGATTACGAGCGAGTCGGCCATCGAGATTGCCCGCCGCAGTCGCGGCACCCCGCGTATCGCCAACCTGCTGCTGCGCCGTGTGCGCGACTTTGCGCAGGTCAAGGGCGACGGCACCATCACGCTCGACATTGCACGCTATGCGCTGCAGGCCCTCAATGTGGACCGCAACGGCTTGGACGAGATGGACATCCGCATCTTGTCGACTATCATCGACAAGTTCAAAGGCGGACCGGTGGGCCTCAACACCATAGCCACCGCCGTCGGCGAGGAGGCAGGCACCATAGAGGAAGTCTATGAGCCCTATCTCATTCAGGAAGGCTACATTATGCGCACACCGCGCGGCCGCGAGGTCACCCAACTGGCCTACCAGCACTTGGGCAAATTCAGGGCCAACGGCGACCAGCAAATATTGGAGATATAACGAACATAAAATATGCTAACATTAGTTAAGAATATCAAGGAATTGGTGGGCGTGGAGACCTCACCGAAACTGCGCAAGCAGGGCAAGGAGATGGCCCAACTGGAGACCATCAAGGACGCTTATCTGCTTATTGAGGACGGAATTATCATTAAGTATGGTGCAATGAGTGAGTTCGACACACCCCGGCCTTCGGCCACCCCTCTCCAAGAGGGGATGGTGGAGAATGCAGACGTCGTTGTCGATGCCACAGGCAAGATTGTTTGCCCGTCGTTCTGCGACTCGCATACGCACCTGGTCTATGCCAACTCGCGCGAGCACGAGTTTGTCGACAAGATTCGTGGCCTCAGCTACGAGGAAATCGCCAAGAGGGGAGGAGGTATCCTCAACTCGGCTAAAGCAACGGCTGCGGCTTCGGAGGACGAGCTGTACGATATGGCTCAGCAGCGTCTTGAAGAGGCGATGCGGCTGGGTACTGGTGCCATCGAAATCAAGAGCGGCTACGGCTTGACTACTGAGAGCGAGCTGAAGTTGTTGCGCGTGATTCGCCGCCTGAAGGAGAATTCGCCTATGACCATCAAGTCGAACTTCCTCGGAGCCCACGGCATCCCGATGGAGTATCGCGGGCATCAGGAGGACTATGTGGATTTGGTCATCAATGAGATGATTCCGCGTGTTGCGGCCGAGGGCCTGGCCGACTTTGTCGATGTGTTCTGCGACAAGGGGTTCTTCACCGTCGAAGATACCGCACGAATACTGGAAGCTGGCATCAAATACGGTATGCGGCCCAAGATTCACGCCAATGAGATGGCCATATCGGGCGGCGTGCAGGTGGGTGTGAAATACGGAGCCATCTCGGTCGACCACCTTGAACAGATGGGTGACGAGGAAATCGAGTGCTTGAAGGGTAGCGAGACGATGCCCACCATTCTACCCGGCTGTGCCTTCTTCCTCAGCCTGCCGCTGTCGCCGGCGCGCAAGATGATTGACGCGGGTCTGCCGGTGGCTATGGCTTCGGACTATAATCCCGGCACGTCGCCGTCGAACAATATGCAGCTCATCCTCTCGATGGCCTGCATCCGTTACCGCCTTACGCCCGAAGAGGCATTTAACGCCACAACCATCAATACCGCCTATGCTATGGGCGTGAGCAACGAGGTGGGTAGCATTGCTGTCGGCAAGAAGGCCAACTTCTATATCACCAAGCCGATATCGAGCCTCGAGTATATGCCTTACTCTTTTGGCGAAAACAAGGTGGAAACGGTGTTTCTGAATGGTAAACAGATATGATTCAAGTACAAAACATATTCAAGTCGTACGGCTCACTGCAGGTGTTGAAGGATGTAAGTCTCGAGATTCGGCAGGGCGAAGTGGTAAGCATTGTCGGTGCTTCTGGTGCCGGCAAGACGACGCTGCTGCAGATTATGGGTACCCTCGACCGTCCAGACAGCGGTATGGTGAAGATAAAGGACACCGACATAACGCAGCTGTCGGAGCGTGAGTTGTCGCGCTTCCGTAACCAGAATATCGGCTTTGTGTTCCAGTTCCACAACCTGCTGCCTGAGTTCACTGCGTTGGAGAATGTGTGTATGCCGGCACTGATTGGAGGTAAGACAATGGAGCAGGCGAAGCCCGAGGCTATGTCGCTGCTCGAGTTCCTGAACCTGGCAGACCGCGCCAGCCACAAGCCGTCGGAGCTGTCGGGCGGCGAGCAACAGCGTGTTGCGGTGGCCCGGGCTCTGATGAACAACCCCGCCGTGGTGCTTGCTGACGAACCGTCTGGCAACCTTGATTCGGTCCACGCACGCGAGTTGCACGAGCTCTTCTTCAAGCTTCGCGACCATTATCGCCAGACTTTCGTCATAGTAACACACAACCGCGAGTTGGCGGAGATGTCCGACCGTCAGATAACCATCAAGGACGGCGGTGTCGAATGTTGAATCCGTTAAAACTTTATTTGGTATGATAGTAAACAAGGATAAACAGGATAAGAGGAATTACCGTTTCGGTGACCATAGCCGTGTCGAGCGAGGAGAAAGGGATGAAAACCAATCGTTTCACGTGAAACATAGCAAGCCAGAGAAGCTGCAGATAGTAAGCGGTATGCGTCCGGTTATGGAGGCCATAGCAGCGGGTAAACAGATAGATAAAATAATGTTGCAGAGCAATTTGGAGGGACAGCTTGCGCAGGAACTCAAAGCTATGATACGCGAGGCAGGTTTGCCAGTGCAGTATGTGCCGGCGGAGAAGCTGAACAGGATGACCGATAGTAACCATCAGGGTGTGGTGGCTACTATTTCACCCATAGCGTTTTGTGATTTTGCAGAGCTGCTGCAACGCCTGTTGGACGACGGCAAAACACCGTTTATCCTCCTTTTGGACCATATTACCGATGTGCGCAACCTGGGTGCCATAGTCCGCACGGCCGAGTGTGCCGGCATCGACGCCGTGGTGGTGCCCGACCGTGGCAGTGCGCAGATTAACGAGGATGCAATCAAATGCTCATCGGGTGCCTTGCTGAGAATGCCTATATGCCGTGAGCAGAATTTCAAGACTGTGCTCAATCTCGCCCGCCAGTTGGGATTGACGGTATGCGCTGCAACGGAAAAAGGTGCAACGGACTATCTGTCAGTGGATTTTACTCGGCCGATGCTACTCATAATGGGATCGGAAGACACTGGCATTTCATCAGATTTGCTCAAGCTGTCGGATGTCAGGGCACGACTGCCGATATGCGGCGACGTCCAGTCTCTCAATGTGTCGGTTGCCGCAGGTATTTTTATGTATGAGATGATGCGTCAGCGCAACGTGAAATAAGTAACGACTCTAAGCTTACAACAACAAGACACCGCACGGTTTGTGTGGTGTCTTTTTTTTTGCTTTGTAAAAGCGTTTGACAATCAAGCGGCTAAGGGTAAGTGTGTGTCTTTTATGATTTTTTAACTAAATTTTCAAAACTTTTTGTGCCTAATAATGCACTTATGGTTGTGAAATACTCTTCCTCGAGGGATGCTGATGTGGGTTGGGACGATGTGCAGACAAGAGGCGATTTTGAATTGCGTAATGGGTTGAAATTTAATGTGATGAATGGATTTTTAGACTTTTTATATATAATTTTATCAGAAAAAACTTTATAAAATGTTTTTTTTGTGTAACTTTGTAAGTTAGTTTAATACTGCCAAAACCGTTTTTGGCGGTGCTAATGTTGAATGCAATTGTATGATATAGAATAAAATAAAATAGTTATTATATGAAAAAAGTATCATTGTTATTGGGACTGATTTTTCTGATTTCGGCTTTTACGTCGCAGGGTCAGATTGTAACAAAGTACCAACAAGGATTTGAGGCAACCGGTGAGACTTCGTCATACACCGTTGTGCAAGGATCGGCAGTGCCGGTGACGACAGTGGCATCGTCGGGTGAACGCTCGCTCAAGCTTTCGCAGTCGACGAGCAGTGAGGTTATCATTATGCTTGATACCCTCGACTTCACCGACAATGGCTCGTTCCAGCATTTCTATCTGGATTTTATGCACATTTGCGATGTCGACCCTGTGGCAACTGCCAGTGTGCTTGAAGTCGCCACCATCCAGATTCGTCTGGCCAGTGAAACCGATGCCCAGTGGCTCACCTTCACAGGTAACGACCACTATGACAACTCGTGGGGCGGTGGTAGCACTGACTTTGTCGGAATGAACTCGTTCTCGATGCAGTCGTATTCCACGTGGATGGGTACGACAATCAACAATACGTGGTGGAAACGTGAGCGTTTCAAATTCGCCACCAAGTTGACAGGTGTTACTCTGGCAGACAGAAAAGTGCTGATCCGATTCCGTTTGAACCGTCGCAGTGCCACCGCAACAGGAGCAGCGAATACGGGTTGGTATCTGGACAACATCAAGGTACAGTGCAGCCCCAACTCGATGCTTTTGCCTGTTATGACGATGGTGGATTATCCAGACCTTGGACTCACCCCCAACAGCCGCAGCACCCACTTAGCAGCTGATTTCGCCACTCCGTTGACGCAGGGTATGTGCTCGGATTCGATTTATGTAGACTATCAGCTTGGCAGTGACGGGGTTGTGCGTCGCAAGACGATGACACCGGTACCGGGTGTGGCTGGTCGCTATGAGACCTATCTGCCTTTCTGTGGATATGATACGATTGTGAAATGGCGTATGATTGGTAAGGACAACTCGGTGAACCACAATATGACAAGTTTCCCGTCGGATATGACGACGTGGCAGCAATACAAGTGTATCCGCGGTAGGGAATCGAATAATTCAATATCTTTGGCATCAACGGGAACATCGACTTCATTACCATTTCCCAATTTAGGAGACTTTAAGTGTGAAATGGTGTATGACAGTGCAGAGATGGCAGAGTTTTTCGGTCCGCAGAATACATATATCGGTCCGCAGGGCACCCATAAGATTCAGGCCGGTGCCATAACGCAGATACGTTTCCCTGTGGCGGCCAATATAACCAACTCTACGCGTAACCGCGTGGTCATTAAGATGAGGAATGTAGACAATGATTTCAGTTTCAATCAGAACAATGACTTTACATCGGATTTCCAGAAGTTGGTGTACGACTCGTCGTTGGTGATTACCCAAAACGCCCAGACGCTGGGTACCATTAACCTGCAGGATACTTTCTTCTATGCTGGCAAAGGCCTTGGTATAACGATTTATTGCGACAATACGAGCAATGACCCCACGCCAGTCAATGTTAGAATGATAAATGCATATCAACAAGGTACACCTCAGGTGTTGAGAAAGGGTTCGCTTAAGAAAGGATATAATGCTACACACGGTTTTGATGTGTTTGGATCTTTCTTTGTCAACGGCGAATTTGATATGAATCGCCCGAATTTCACACTTAGGGCCAATGCCAATGCACCGCTGCTGTATGACTGTGGTATCAGTGGATTCAGCTATCCCAATGATACGACACCGGCTGTGGCGAATGTTAACAATAACGTGATTGTGACACTGAAAAACTATGGTGCCCAGACAATCAACGCTGTACGTATTTATTATAGTGTTGATAATGGCGTCCATCAGTATTTTGATTGGTCGGGTACTTTGTTAGGCGGTGGAACGGCAAACGTTACCATTAACACTACGCAGACATACACCGCTGGCTATCACGAGATGATTGCGTGGGTAGACGACTCGGTCTTAGCAGCTGGCGTGCGTTATCGAGACCACGAGCCGTTCAACGACACGTTGTGGACACGTTTTATTGCCTGCGACGGTCCGATGCACGGCACTCGTGTTGTCGGAGGCTCGACTCCTGACTATCAGTCGTTGGAGAAACTGCTCTATGCTCTGAGCCAGTGCGGTGTTGACGGTCCGTTGACAGTCAAGTTGGCCCCGGGCTATTATTTGCCTCACACGTTCCCTGCCATTCCTGGCATATCGTCAACCAACTATGTCCGTTTTGAGCCGCTTTCAGGTGCTGTGACTTTTGTGTCGTCGATGCACGATACATCGCTGGTCAATTCACTTGTCAATCTGCAGCGTACACACCACGTGCGTTTCAAGAATATACATTTCTTGTCAAATGCTGCCAGCAATCCTGTGACTTATCTGGTGCGTATGGGTACCAACAGCGTAGGATGCCAGTTTGACAGCTGTTCATTCGCAGAGGTTCAGGGCGGTTCAATGTCTGAATCGTATATGGCTGCTTCGGCATTGCTTTATTCTGGTGGTGCAGATTCTTTGGTAGTCAACAATTGTACCTTCAATCGTGGTACGATGGGTATAAGCCTCGTTGGTCCTGCACAGGACAATATGGCACACGGAAGTATTGTGAGAGGCAATAACTTCCAGAATCAAGGAACCAACAGTATGGTTATACGTAACCAGATTGACGCTGTTGTTGATAGCAACAACTGCAATGGCGTGTATGCCAACTCGAGTTATGCCATCCTGCTGCAAGACTGTAGCGGTGAGACAAAGGTGACGCGCAACACAGTGTATGTCACTTCGGGTGCCTCGTGTATTGGTGCCACACAGTTGTATGGTAGCGCAACTGGCTATGCAATCATTGCCAACAATATGCTTGTCAGCAATGATGACGGTACATCCAATATGCTTACCACTCCGCTCAATATCATTACTGCCAATTATGCTAAGATTCTGTATAACTCGGTGAAGATGACCGCTCCGACGCGCAGTGGTATCGCTGCTGCTACATTCGGCGGCGGTGTGCTGGAGAACAGTATGTTCTATAACAATATTGTGGCTTGCTTTGATACGTTGAACTTCGCGTTCAATTACATTCCTACCGAGGATGCAACTAATAATATAGGATATAATATCTATTATTCAAGAGGCCCGCTGCTGAACAAGTACGATGGCATCAACTGCCTGTCGCTTACAAACTGGCAGACTCATTGTCCGACAGACGCCAACTCACAAGCCGTTAATCCAGCTTATTTGAACAGCACTCCTACGGACTTGCGTTCCTATAGCCAGAATGTAAAGGGACACGGTGTGCATTTCGACGATGTGACAATAGATATTTACGGAACGGCACGTGATCCGCAGGCTCCTTGCCTTGGTGCTTTCGAGTTCTCGTCACTGCCGTATGATTTTGAGATTTTGGAATTCCTTGAGCCGTATGATGAGTATTGCGAGGCTCCAGCAGCTGCTCCGTTGAGAGTGGTAATAAAGAATAGTGGTGTCAATGCTTACGATCCTTCAACAAGTTCAACCAATGTGCAATTATCGGTGTCGCGTAGCACCACACCTGGTGTCTTGGCTCCCGGTGCATCAGGCAATATGGTTATAAACCGTGTTATTCCTGCGCTTGACACTATTATCCTGAACACAACTATAACCATACCTTTCCCAACGAACGGTATGTTGGATACAACCTATTCTCTGTATGCTTGGCTGACATCGACTATTGACCCCAACCCGGCCAATGACACAAACTCTATGACGGTGACTTCACATTATCACGCTCCGGCTCCAGACAGTATTAATGTTAACTCGGACTATGGCGTACCGGCATCGGTTACTGCTACAGGTGGATTGCAGACGTGGTATTCTAACGTATATACTGCAAGTACACAACACAAATCGGAGGTTTATTGGTATGTGTCACCTGAGAGCACTACGCCCATTTGGAGAGGCAATACCTTCGTGACCGACCCGCTTTACACTGATACAACATTCTATATCCGTCAGAAACGCGATTACGGTTTGATTAAGATTACCGAGGTCCAGTTGAGGCAGAACCAACCTGGTGTTACTTATCCTATGCCGTTATGGATGAATGCATCGACCGCTGTGGCTATTGAGTTTACCAATGTTGGTGACTATCCTGTCAACTTGATGAATGATACCGTTATGTTTGTTAGCAATACAGGCAGTTACAATAACAAGAATTTCAAGTTCCCCAACATCACTATACAACCTGGTCAGTGCCTTGTACTTCAATATAGATCTGGTGTCAACACTTCCGATTCGACAGTGACAATCTCTGCAGGTATGACTCTCAATGCTCCCCAGCAGATGACTAATATAGGTATTATATACAGACATAATGGTGTCATTGAGGATGCTGTGGCAATCAATCAAATTACGAGCCAAAACCAATGGACAAGCAAGAATGTCCCCAACACTTCGTGGTTTGGTGAAGGTATTATGCTTGTTGACAGTATACCCACTGCAGGTGTTTACCGTAAAAGCTGGCCCCAGTATCCGTCTTCGCTGACGGCATCCAATCTGTTGTGGCAGATTGCAGATGATACCCATAAAATGACATTAGGCAAACCGAACAAGAACCTTGTGCGTTACTATGATAACGGCTGCCTCGGCGAAACAGCTCCTGTCCGTATACACCTTATCAATCTGCCGAATGTCGATATGGCAGTGGATAATCTTAACCTTGAAGGTGGATGCGGTATGACGCAGACACCTATTACGGTTAACGTTCATAACCGTGGTGCATATCCCAGTGGCCAGATTATTATGCATTACCGCGTGGACGGTCATCCGCAGTACAGCGGCCAGGCTCCTGCATTACAAACAGGATGCGACACATTAACTGCTGGTGTAGGAGCAAGTTCCACGATTTCACATACCTTCAGTACAATTCCCGACTTTACTGTTGCTTCGGCATCGGTTGATTTTGATGTCACAGTATGGGTAGAGAAGGTAGATGTAGACAATGCCGGTTTCAACGACACTGTAAGGTTGTCGCTTACCTCGATGTTTATGCCTACTTATGCAAATGTGAGACAATATGATACAGTTGAATATGATGGCACACTTACGATGCAGTCCATTACGCCTCCAACCGATTCCCTGGCTTGGTATGACCGTAATATGATGCCTCTTGACACGTGCAATGTCTATACTACAGGCCATATGTATGTCGACGACACCTTCTATGTAACTACCTTTGGTGCTCACATTGAAAACACTCATATCGGGACATTGGCATCTTTGACATCGGCTACTGCTTTCCCGTCGCCATATAATCCAAGGAAGAAGTATGTTAAGGAGCAGTATCTGTTCACGGCTGCAGAGCTTGCTGATGCAGGCTGTCGACCAGGTCCTATCCAGACAGTGTCGTTCTATCTTGATACAATAATGTCTTCTGCAGGTGTTATTACCTTCACAGATTATACTATATCTTTTGGCACAACTTCTCAGGCTACATTCACTGCAAATAACGGATGGCTACCTGTGACGCAGCGCTACAGTGCAGACACATTGGTGCTTACCAACAGCACCAAGGGGTGGATAACTCACAATTTGCAATCTGCATTCCAGTGGAATGGTACTGATAATGTTGTCGTTCAGATAACACGTTCTATTGATCCGGCTATCACGCAGGGCGCAAAAACGCGTTATACCGCAGCTGGTAACAATAAGGTTATTTACAAGAATGACGATAACAGCGACCTTGTATCGTTCACAGGCAATGGATCACGCTCCGCCAATCGTCCCGATGTACTGTTCGGTTTCGTCGGCTATGGCTGCGAGGGACCGGCAAGACCGATTTATGTTACCGTTACGGGGACACCTGCCGCAGATGCATACTTGTCGTGGTGTGCAGCAGATACACTGCCGTTTACATCGTGCGACAGCACCAACATCAATGTGGAATTGAAGAATATGGGTGTCCAGACTCTCACATCCTACACTATTGATTATTGGATTGACACACTGCACGGTGTTTATAACGGAACGACAAGCCTTGATAACGGAGTTTCACAGGATGTAACGATAGCAAGTCATCTCTTCACTCCTGGACGTCACACGTTAAGGGCTATTGTAACAGTGGCTGGCGATACGGTGCATTCAAACGACACGGTTTCTCGGATGATTAATGTACGTTTCTGCGGTGGCAATTATTCAATTGGCCCCAATGGAATGTTCGCTAATTTCACAACTGCAATCGACACACTGAATAATGCAGGTATTGACGGCTCCGTTGTTTTCAATGTGGAAAAAGGCACATACAATGAACAGCTTGTTCTTGGACCGATTGACGGCTCTTCGGCAATAAACCAGGTGACATTTAAGGGTATTGAGAACTATCGCGACAGTGTCGTGTTACGATTCGCTCCTACGAATACCAATAACTATGTAATTAATATTGATGGTGCGGAATTTGTCAATTTTGAATGGATGACATTCTTGGGCAGAGGTACAGGCAACTACTCCAATGTTGTATCTATTGTCAACTCCAGACAGCTTCATTTCAAGAATGCCGAAGTTCGTGTCAAGGGAGGATTGAATAACATTAACGCATCGGGTATTATCGTTGGTCCGGGTGTCAACGCTTTGTACATTGAGAACTCTATACTGGACAGCGGTTACTATGCTGTGAGAAGTACTGTTACTGACCCAGGTGCAACCGAGGGTGTCTACATCACTAACAATACCATCAGAAACTTTATGTTTATGGGTGTTTATTTGCGTAAAGTCAATGATGTATACATTGTGAACAACCATATGATTACAGGAGCTGCTTCAAATGGCAAGCCTTTGACTGGCATATTTGTCGCTCAGCACGACGGACCGGCTACTATCGAGCGCAACTTCATCTCTATTTACGACAACTTCACCGGAGCAAAGACCGGTATCAAGGTCGTTAATGTGGTCGGCTCAAATGCAACCAGGACCCACATTCATAATAATATGTGCGCAATCTATGGAAACACTAATGGTACATCGTCGGGTATCTCGATTGATAGTAGTAATTGGGTTAATGCTTACTTCAACTCTTGTCAGGTATATGCAGGTACCGGCTCGCAGGGACAGAACACCAAGGCAATGTATGTAGGAACCACAAGTTCTGACATATACGTTATGAATAACATCTTCTCTAATATCAGTGCTGGTTATGCATACTACGTCCAATTGGCAGCAAACGTTGCCAATTCCGACTACAACGACTACTACTCATCGGCAGAGCACAGACTCGTTTACTGGGGAGGCAACGAGATAGATACATTCCAAATTCTACAGCAAACCAATGGTATGGATAACCATTCTATGAATGAGAAACCATACTTCATTTCGCCCAACGACTTGCACCTGTCCTTTGGTACCTTCTGTGAGCGTGCCCAGTACAACACTGAGGTTCCTCTCGACATCGATGGTGTAATCCGTCCTCAGATTCCTAACCCCTGTATGGGTGCCCACGAGTTCTCTCGTTTCAATCACAACACAGGTATTCTGGAAATTCTTAAGCCAGGTCTGAAGACTTATGCCACTCAGACAACCGGTTTCACGGATAATGTTGAAAGTGATACGCTTTGGGTGGTGGTCAGATTCACCAACGACGGTACTTCTACAGAGAGTAACCTGCGCTGGTGGGCCGAAATCAAAGGCGTTAATCCCACGCTGCGTTCAACCGATCGCTTCTTTGATGAGGTACTGCCTCAAACCAACATCACCGACTCCAACTTCATATTGATGCCAATAGGTATTATAGATACACAAACCGTTATCGTACACTTCCCGTTGGTCGGTGACAGCGTGCCTGAAAACAACGTTCTCGAGAAAGACTTCTTCCTTGATCCCGCCTATAACTTGATGGCTGAGAATGTTTTGATCCACGACTCTATTGGATGTCGTTTGCAGAATACTCCCGTAGGTATCAAGGTAAAGAATGTAGGTCGCAAGACATTCACTGCAGGAACAGTGGTTCCGATCGGATTCCAGGCTATCCTGAATACAACGGGTGTAACTGTATCCACTTTGCCTACATCATTTGTCGAGAACATTACTCTTCCTGTCGATGTTGAGCCTAATGCATCTGTAACGCTCGACTTGCAGCAGACTGCCAACCTCTATCCTACAGGTAATGACAAAGATATAGTGGTACGTGCACGCGCGTGGTCATCTTATCAATACGACCAGAAACAACACAATGACACTACAAACTATGTCAACCACAACTCCTACTACACTCCGCGTGCACCTATAGGCGTTGACCTTCACATTCCTTATGCAACTTGGGATACCATCCGCGCGACTCAGACTGACTATCCGCCAACTGGCAGTCCTATACACGCCAACATCCGTTGGCACCGCGACTCAACCGAGGCTCCCTATTTCACTGCCAACAACTACGCTCGTTCCTGCTGGTGGGAAACTCCGCAATACTTCCACGACTCCACCTACTACCTCTCTTGCATCCGTACTCACGGCCAATATGCTTGTACCAGCTACTATAGCCCTGTCCACGTTTACCTCAATCCTCGTGTACCAGTCGATATGGCAGTACTTGATGTCGTTGAACCTGTCGGAACACGCGTCTATATGACTGACGACTCCGTCAAGGTGTCACTCATCAACTATGGCTCGCAGCCTGTTACCAACATCCCCGTTGTGTACCAGTTGTTCAACCACTCCAATACGCTGCTCCAAGAGGTGCGTGAAGTCTGCTCCGCGACCATACAGCCTGACTCTGTCTATGTATTCAGTTTCGACTCGTTGCTCAGCATTCCCACTTGGTCAAGCACCAACCGTTACCACTTGCGTGTATGGACCGATATGCCGAACGAGAATGTGCGCCTGAACGATACCCTTCGCAATTTCTCATACTTCTATGCTACTCCCGATAATATATATAATGAGGTCAATGTTGGTCAGAAACCTGGTCTCGATATTACCCGCGTCGCTTTCAGTTCTCTTGACAACGACGTCTCGCCGTCGGGCAACAAGTATATCAACTTTGTAAATGCAACCCTCCAGACTTCTGCCATCAACACTCCTCAGACATTGGCTACGCCTCTGCCTGACTATGGTGGAAAGGGCGCATCTACAATGCAGTCGCTCGGCTCCTTGCGGGCTTTGCATCTGACAAAGGGCTCTGTCGATACGATGATTGTCGAGTGTATGAACAGCGACAGGTATAATGATTATGATACGAAAGGATGGCTCTCTATATGGATCGACATTAATCGCGACGGACATTTCAAATATATGCCGTTCGAGTATGTTGAGGACAGTCTCGACTACAATTATCCGTACACCGAGATATTCTATCAGGATACTATTACCAGTGGTATTCCCAAAAGATTCCTCTTTACCTTGCCCGAAGACATCCGCACAGGCTATATGCGTATGCGTGTCGTTGTTGAACAGGGTGCGTATTCTCCCTCGAATGTCGATACTACCGACGAAATCCAATTCGGCTGCGTCCACGACTATCTGCTCTATGTCGAAGACCGTCCTGTCGATTATGACCTGTGCGCTTCACGTATCGTTGGCCCACGCGAGCAGCATATAGGTGGACATACAGGTTACACGTCTGATTCGTCTTACGTTGTCTCCTTCCAGATAGCCAACAAGGGTAATCTCCCGATTAACGCAGCAGATGTCAACTATTCGTTCAAGAATGCACGCTACGGCAATGTGTCGGGTTCGCTGCAATGGACAGGCTCGTTGAAAGCTGGTCAAAGCGCTGTTGTTGAGCTTCCTGCTCATCAGTTTAAACTTGGTACAACCAACCTTGTCATCACCGTTTCTACACCGGGTGATACCATTACAGGCAACGACACCCTGTTGTATCAGTATTACAGGGCTCCTATCAAAGAACTTGTCTATAGTGACGACTTTGAAGGCCTCAGCGACTGGTTCGTGCCGCGCGGATACAATCCCTACACACAGAATCTGTGGCAGCGTGGTCGCACCCACAAGCCCAACATTATGGCTTGCGTAAGCGACTCGAACGTCTTCGCCACCAACCTCTCCGGCCTTGTAAATGTATACAACACAGGTAACGTTAGTTTCGCCTACACCCCGATATTCGATATTACCAACATCCGTCCCGACACGCTCGAGCTCTGGGTTGCAAGGGATATGGTACAGGGCCATCTTGCGCGTATTGAGTATTGTGACTACCTTGGCCGTTGGGTCACTATCGGTTCTGGTAACGATTCGCTGTGGTACAACTCCGGTTCAAACTGGGATAGCACAAGCCCGGGATACGGCTACATCCACCACCGCTTCTCGCTCAATACTATTGGTAGTGAGTTCCAGCAGCGTCTCCAGCTCCGTCTGGTCTACAAGGTTGAATCCGAATCAGCTGCTTGCGACGGTATTGCTATTGATGACTTCGTCGTGGGACGTGCACGCCGTAATCTTGACGTCGGTGTGATTGCCATCACTTACCCGACACATCCAAAGTTCGGACAGTCGATTAATCCTCGTGTTGTCATCAAGAACTATGGCCTCGATACTATTTATGAAGTCAGCCTCGCTTATCTGCCTTATGGAGTCAACCTTTCACGTATAGGTACCTATCACAGTGAGACGGGTATACTCCCCGGCGGTACAGACATCTATGAATTCCCGACTCCATTCATCGTTCGCAACGACTTCCCCGATACATTTGAGATTTGCGCCTTTACTACGGTCAATATGGATATGTATCAGGATAACGACTCTGTCTGCAGCGAGTTCTATCTCTCGCCGCTCGACAACGATATGGGTGCCGTCTCGTTCGTGTCGCCGCTCGACCGTGTTATTGCAGGTGACTCTATCGAAGTCAATATGCGCATACGTAACTTCGGACAGGCACCGGTGTCCAACGCCAGCGTTACCTATGTCTACAATGGCAATTACGTAGTCACAGAAGAAATAAACTTCAACGACTTACTTGGACACGAACTGCAGTCGTTCGAATACATCAACTACTCGTTCAGACAGAAGTTCCGTGCGTCGATGGGTTATATGGACCTCGTCGCCTATGTGCAGATGCCCAACGACGATTATCCGTACAACGACACGCTTGTTATGAAAGTTGAAGGTATGTCGGCAATCACCGACCTCAGGGCTCGTGAGGTTGTCGTCGACCCCAACGCGCACGCTGGTGTCACCATTGGTGTGGTGGTCGATAATGTGGGCGCTCGTGCTGTAAATAACTTCAAGATAGGTTTCTGGTACTATAAAGACACCTCTACCTTGCACGAAGTCGTATACAGCGCTCCGACGCCGCTGCCGGCACTCAGCACTATCTGCTACCGCTTCCCGGATTATCTGCCGCAAAATATGGAACTCTACAATTATGTCACAGCTTATGTCTATTCCGAACTTGACAATGACCGCACAAACGATACGACGACTATTATTGCCTCACCGTATATAGACCTGCGGCCCAAACGTGTACTCGTCGAGGAGAACCGTACCGACTCCTGCCGTGTACGCATCGAGATCGAGAACATCGGCAATACACCAAGCTATGATTACCAGGCAATAAATTGCGAGGTTGTCATCAATGGCCGTACGATCAAGTCTAATAACAACTTCGTTGCCATACAGCCCGGCGGCTATAAAACCATTGAGTTTTCTAAGAAGGTGCCCAAGAGTCCGACACGAACCTATACGGGTAGCGGTAAAGTTTCCTTTATGTCCGATATCAATGAGGACAACAACACCACTACACGTGTCGAAGTCCAGAACTATTTCGAGGGCGTACCGCTCGTGTCAGAGGCCAACGGTATTGTGCTGCAGCAGAACTACCCCAACCCGTTCGACAACAGCACAAGTATCGACTTCTACCTTCCCAACGCCGGTAATGTACGCTTCTTCGTGATGGATGAACTGGGCAGACTTGTATTCCAGGATGAACAGTTCTACACCTCTGGCGACCACTCTATCCAGTTTGGCGACAAGGACATCTCGACAGGCGTCTACTATTACGGCATTATGGTCGACGGTGAACGTCTGATGCGGAAAATGGTTCTGAAACGCTGACGATAGTGCAACAGAAATTCATAAAATTCATCAAGGAGGAGCACCTGTTTGCCGAAGGGCAACAGGTGCTCCTTGCTGTCAGCGGTGGACGCGACTCGGTGACGTTATGCCACCTTGTCGCTCACGCTAAAATACCTTTTGCCATCGCACATTGCAATTTTCATTTGCGTCCGGGCGACTGCGACCGCGACGAGGCCTTTGTGCGTCGTCTGGCCCAAGACTACGGCGTGCCCTGCTATGTGGCGCAGTTCGACACCCATAAGTACGCGCAGGAAAACAAACTCTCCATCGAAGAGGCTGCACGCAAACTGCGCTATGACTTCTTTGAACGCCAACGGCAGGCCATAGGCTTCCAGCTTATTGCCACGGCACATCACCGCGACGATACCATAGAGACGTTCTTCATTAACCTGTTGCGTGGCACAGGAATCGCGGGGCTGCGCGGCATTCCGCTGCGCAACGGCCACATTGTGCGTCCGTTGCTCCCCTTTGGTCGCAAGGAGATTGACGATTATGTCAGCAGACAGGGCCTTGAATATGTCGAGGATTGCACCAACTCGCAGACACTCTACCTCCGCAACCGAATCAGGCTGCAACTTATGCCGCTCTTGCGCCAGCTCTCGCCTTCGTTCGACAGCGTTATGGAAGGCAATATGTCTCGCCTGGCCGATGCAGCCCAAATTTACCAGTCGCATTTCGAGCGTATTCGGACGCTGTTGCTGCATCCCGATGGCGAGGGCTATTCGATAGACATTGACGAGCTGAAAAGTCTTTCGCCGCTCAAGACCTCGCTCTTCGAGCTCTTGCGCCCCTTCGGATTCTCGTCGTCGGTTGTCGACGAGGTTGTCGCTGCACTCGACTCGCAGAGCGGCAAACAGTTCTTCTCGCTGTCGCATCTACTCGTCAAGGATCGTTCATCGTTGCTGATAATGCCCGTCAGAGGCAATGCAGACACGCTGGAATACACCGTATTCCCAGACGGTGACAACATACAATTGCCGATACCGTTACGATTTGAAACGACCGTTGCCACGACAACCCGTTTTCGATTGCCAAGCAACGAAGCCTGTTTTGATCTTGACCGCATTGCGCTTCCTCTCACCTTGCGCCACTGGCGTCACGGCGACCGCTTCGTCCCCTTCGGAATGAAGGGCAGCCGCCTTGTCAGCGACCTCTTCTCCGACCTCAAACTATCACTCAATGAAAAGAAATCCACTTGGATTCTTTGCGATGCTGGTGGTACAATCCTTTGGGTTGTGGGGCTTCGTGCCTCGGCTACAGCCGCTGTCGCTCCGTCAACAAAGAGGATCTTAAAGGTTTTACAATGATATTATCTTGATGCGTATTACATCACATTGCTGCTCATCACTGTGGCGAGGGCTTCGCTGATACTCTCCACGCCAAGTTTGCGGAAAAGCTTCTTGCGGTGATATTTCATCGTGTCGGCTGTGCGGAAAAGGCGGGAGGCAATCTCATCGGTGGTGTAGCCTTGAGCCGACATCATTAGGAGGGCCTGCTCGGTGTCGGTGAGTGAGATGGGTGTGCTGTCGTGCCATTTTCCATCAACCAATGAATACTCGCGCACATCTCGGTTACCAATGATGCCGTTGCCATTTTCCGTCACGCGCCACATCCTCACGTTACCGAAGTTCTTACGTGGAGAGAGCGAAAAGGAGGCAAGGGCAAGCCACAACTGCCCCTTGTAGTTGAGTGCCAACGGCGTAAGGCGGTGGTTGACCATACGGCTACGGCCATTTTGAACAAAGTGGAAATCGTAACTGATGACAAACTCCATCTTCTCCGACACGTCTATTCGCGAGAACTCCTCAAAACCCGCACGGTTGATTTCGAGCAACATCGCTTGCTCCTCCTCGGGCACATAGTCGATGTAAAGGGAATACCCCATATCCTTCAGCCCCACAGGAGTGAGCATTGGGTTCTCCGAAGAGTAAAGAAAGTTGCGCTTGTGGTAGTCAATAATGTATATACTATTGGTAGTTGTTCGTGCGGCAGCGGCCACGGCCTCAATCTTGGGCTGCACTCGCTCATAATCAGCCTCTGTGATGCCATCCACACGGTTTTTGTCTATGAAGAAATTGTCGATTTGAGTCATCTATACTGTTAATCTTTGTGATAATAACGTGTTTACGCTATTTTTATTGCCTTTGCCGTCACTACCCTTTTGGGTAGTTTTTGCATTGTTGAATAATTTCTACCCTTTAGTGTGATAGTTGAAAATTAGATAGTTGGTACTTTTGCGGCATCGTTATCTGAGAAAAACGGAATTGTTGTGTGTATCATTTGCCCTGTCTCAAACGATTTTATAGTAGAAAAAGTATTAATCAAACTCTAATGAAATGAAGCGAAACTTTTGGGCTATAGCCTTGCTTATTGTGTCGAGCCCCACTTGGGCTCAGGAAGCGTCAATATCGGGTACATTGCGTGACGCTGTTTCTAACGAACCAATGTTTTTCACCAATTGCGTGCTGTTGCGTCAGCAAGACAGCACTTTCATACAGGGGACGACGAGCAACGATGATGGGGCGTTTCTGTTCTCCAAAGTTGACAGCGGCAGCTATCTGCTGCGCGTCACCGCTGTCGGATACGAAACATATTGGCAACGGATTAATGTGCCACCGTCGGCAAAATTAGGCACTATAAACCTCAACCGAAGTGCTACGCAGCTTAAAGCTGTGAGCGTCACCGCCCAGCGTCCTCTTTATAGCGCTGACGGCGAGAAGACGTTCTACCACGTGGAAGACGACCCCAGCGTGCAGGCTGGCACCGCCAGTGATGCATTGCAGAACGCTCCGGGCGTGGAAGTGGATGCCGAGGGCAACATCACCTACCGAGGCAAGACCGCCGTGGAGGTTTGGATTAACAGCCGCCCTTCGAATATGGACGATGAAGCACTGAAGCAGTACATCAAGACGTTGCCAGCCTCCAGCATCAAGCGCATTGAGGTGTTGAGCAACCCCTCGGCACGTTACGGCACATCGGGCAGCATCATCAACATTGTCACCGAGGGAAAGGCTCCCCTCAACCAGCTGCTATCCGTCGGCTTCAAGGTCAGCACGGGTCCTCGATTCTCGCCGTGGGTGAGCTATGTTTACAACAACGACAGGTTGAGCCTTAACCTCTACGGAAGTGTCTACCTGTACGACATCAACATTGACCGCGAAAAACACTCACGGCTGCTAACCAATGACAGCCTTCTTTCCGCGACCGAGGACTACACCAGCAGCCAATCGCAACGCTCGCGGAACTACAATATCGGCGGCAAACTGGACTACCATTTCGACGACCGCAACACCTTCTCGGCCTGGGCGTGGTTCTATCCCCAGTTCTTCCATCTGGATGCCGATTTCGACGTGAGCCGCATCGAACACATCAGCAATCCCGGCGACTACAGCTACCGCTCCAATGTGGATGCGCATCAGCATTACATCAGTGGCAACGTGGGTGCCTACTATCAGCACAAATTCGACACCGCAGGGCGCGAGATTGAGTTCAACTGGAACGGCGGCCTAACCAGCGGGGTCAACGACCGCATCCGGCAGCGTCAATATGTCAACTTTCCAGCATTGGACTTCACTCGTCATAGCAATCTTGACCAGTGGGGAAGTCGAAACGACCTTTTTGTCGACTATACTCACCCCTATAGCAAGAAGGGCAAGATTGAGGCTGGAGCGGAATTCCATTATAAGCCGCAGAACCAGACCCATCACCTCGATACACTCGCTGGTGGCATCTATCAGCGCGATTCCGTTCGTAGCTACGTCTTTAACGACCGAGAGACCGACCTGACTTTTTATATCACCGTCCAGCATAGGATTGGTCGATTGACTCTTAAAGGCGGCTTACGTGGGGAGAACCAGCGGCTACAACGCAAACACAACATCGCATCGTGCGACTTCGACAAGTACTATTTCGGACTTGTCCCCTCCATCCACGCCAGCTATGCCACCGAGAAGAACCACAACTTCACCCTGAGTTACACACGCCGTTTCGACACACCCGACATTGCCAAACTCAGCCCATTCATCATCTATGCTGACGACAGCTACACCGTCGGCAACCCCGACCTGCGTATGGCCTACAGCCACAAGGCCGAGGCGGGTTGGACGCACTACACCGACTGGGGTTCCATCGGGGTTGAAGGCTACCTCAACCTCAGTACCAACAATTTTGCCCAAATTTCCGATGTAGCCTATAGCCCATATTTCGGGCGCGTGGTGCAGATGGACACCTCCGTCATTTTAGGGAACTCTCGTTTCAGCGGTGCCGAGTTGAACCTCACTTGGCGTCCGCGCAAGTTTATGAACATCCGACTCTATGTCAACGGCGGAGAAGTCTGGTACCGTATGCAGGTGCGTCCCGGCGAATGGATGGAGGACGAAGCCTGGAGCTACATTGTGCGCCTCAATATGAATGCAAAACTATGGGGCAAGGTAGACGTGTTTGTCAACAGTAAGTTCGTCGGGCGGCAGATAGAGTTCCTCAGTCGCAGCGAGCCATTCTTTAACGTCGACTTCGGCCTCAGTACCGACCTCTTCGACCGCCACCTCTCGCTCTACTTCAAAGTCAACGACCTCTTCCAGTCCTCCAACACGCGCACCGTCTCCACCAACCCCTACTACGCCGAAGACTACCGTTGGAGCTACAACAGCCGCTTCGTCAGTCTCGGCCTCACCTGGCGCATCGGCAAGATGGACCTCGAAAGCAAAGGCCGCCAAGGTGCCGCCTATTGATTATTGCGAATAAGCCTGTTTTGCACCCCATAAGTCGGTCTTGGCGGATGCCCTGTAAGGGGCGTCCGCCGACCCGACTTTTTGATAAATTCTTATCAAATTACTATCATAGTTCACTAACCTGAACTTTAGTAAAACTTTGGTAAGAATTTGAGTAAACTTTGGTAGGAAGATGGTACCTGTAAATCAAGGAGTTGAAAAATGCCATTTTTGGCCTTTTTTAGACTTTTTCATACTTTTTTAAAAACCTCGTATATGGTTGATTTATAGCCGATTGTTTGTAAAAATCAAGAATTTATCAAAAAGTCGGATTTTGGACCCTGTTTGGGGCTTTGTTGAATATGGAAAAAGGACTCAGGACAGGCCTTTGGGTCTGTCTGGAGTAATTATGATAGGAGTGTGGAAAACGCCGAGTGCGAGGTGTCCCTGCGGCTGGAAAACTAATGTATGCTTGTTGTGCGAAGCAACCCTACAAGGCGGTCGTAGCGGGCGCCGGGGCTGCGGTAGTAGACGTAAATGGTGTATGAATTGGGCGTGACGTAGTGGTCGCCTTCGAGAGTGGCGGTCAGTGCTTCGCTTTCACCCGTGGGTAGGAACAGCAGTTGATAGGAGTAGTAGCCTTGTTTGATGAGCATACGTTTGGTGTAGGCCTTGTATTTTGCGTTCCATTCCATACGGCTGTCGTCGCCGAGGTTCCATTGGGTCAGTTCGCCGATGATATGCACTGTGCCGTCGAGGAACGGCCGTTCGAGCGGCAGGCTGAAGTTGACCCAAACGTAATCGGCCTCGATATGTGGGTTGTTGCGGTCGCGGATGTTGGTCTTCATTCCTCCGTTCAGGCTGTTGTACTGGGTATAGGCTTTGTGCGAGCGGTCCTCGTCGGGCTGCAGGAATGCAAATGTCTCGCCGCCCCACTGTTCGATGCGTTGCACGTGGTACATTGTGGCCTGAAGGTTGCTGAGGTCGAAGTAGCGGAAGTTGTTGCCTCCGGGGAAGACGTTGGCTGCCTGCCAGTCGTAGCGCAGCGTGTTGCCGCTGAATCCGCTGAATGTCAGTGCACGCTGCAGGTCGGTGCGCCGGTTCTGCTGTACTACGACGCGGTAGTAGTCGGATTGCTGGATGAGGAAACTGCCTCGGCGTGGCGTAACGGCCACGTTGACCTCTTGGTCGCGGTTGAAGTTGCCGTAGGCGCCGCTGGGCTTCAACACGGCGGCATCGATGTCCACTTGCTCTTCATAGACGCAGAAGCGTCTGGTGAAGAGTATGCTGTCGGGGTACTCTGCCGGATAGACTTCTATCAAGTAGTTGCCCGATGCCAGGAAAAAACTGTATTGGTCGGGAATAAGCTGGTAATAGTTGGTGTATCCTGTCAGGGTTGTAAACGATGATTGAAAGTTGCTTATGTTGTTATCTGCAGCACCGCTGAGGAACTCGCCGGGTTCAAGTTTGTCGGGTTGCCAGTCGGAGGTGCAGTGGCGCAGGCGATAGCGCAGATGGTCGGTCTGAGGCGAAAGTATGTCGAAGCGCAGCAATAACTGTTCAGCCCCTTCGCCAAACTCGGAGAGCCTTAGAAAGGGTGCTTCAAGTTCGTTGTCGCTGCGGCTGAGATATACGCTTTTTATGTCGGGACAGATATTGGTGTCGATAGCTATCTGGCTGTAAGCCAGTGCTGCCGATAGCAAAAGCGATAGGATTGTCAGTGCCTTTTTCATTGTGCAAAGATACACTTTTTCTTTTATACGATGCTGTGGATGCAAAAAAAGAGGGTGCCATCGGCACCCTCTTGACGTTACATACCTTGACAGTGGGTTTAGATAAATATGTATCGCAGAATGAAGAGTATGGCCAGCACCCACATTGTCGGAGTGATTTTGCTGAAGCGTCCGCAGCAGGCATTGAGGACGACATAGCTGATCATACCGATCAGGATGCCGTCGCTGATGCTGTAGGCGAAGGGCATAACGACAAGTGTGATGAAGGCAGGGATGCTGTCGCGATAGTCAAGCCAGTTGATCTTGGTGACAGGCTGCATCATCATCATACCTACAATGATGAGCGACGGAGCCGTGGCTGCCGGAGGTATGGCTAAGAACAGCGGTGCAAGGAAGAGTGACAGGGCGAAGCAGCAGGCTGCCGAGAATGCGGTGAGGCCCGTGCGACCGCCGGCACCGACGCCGGCTGCACTTTCAACATAAGTGGTTGTGGTGCTGGTACCAAGAGCTGCGCCGCAGACGGTTCCGATGCTGTCGGCAAGGAAGCACTGGTTGATGCCGTCGACGTTGCCTTCTTCATCCACAAATCCGGCTTTCTCGCTGACACCGATGAGGGTGCCCATCGTGTCGAACATATCGATGAAGAGGAACGTGAAGACCACGACAATCATATCTACAATACCCTTACTGGTAGCCAACTCACTCCAGGTGAACTGGAAGGCGATGCCGCTGATGCTGGGCGGTGTGGATACCACGCCGCCGAAGGTGGTCAGAGATACTCTGATGACCTCGCCGTCGGCACCCAAAACATTGTAGATGGGTAGCATACCGATGAACGTTGTGGCAAGAATGCCCCAGAGAATACCGCCGCGGACGTGCAGCATCACGAGTGTGCAGGATACCACTAAGCCGATGATTCCGAGCAGTGCGGTGCCGTTGATGAAGGCTGCGCCGCTGGCGTCGTGGAGCTTGAGGCCGAGTGTCACCAGCGTGGCGTCGCTGTTGACCACAATGCCAGCATTCTGGAAACCGATGAAAGCAATGAAGAGGCCGATGCCGGCACCGATGGCGTGCTTCAGCGAAATAGGTATGGCATCGACAATCCATTTACGTACATTTGTTATCGTCAGGATGATGAAGATGATACCTTCGATGAATACTGCTGTCAGTGCAAACTGCCACGAGTGTCCCATAACGAGGCATACAGTGTAGACAAAGAAGGCGTTGAGGCCCATACCCGGAGCCAGAGCAAACGGTTTTTTTGCGATGAAGGCCATAGCCAAGGTGCCGATGACGGCGGCAATGGCCGTTGCCGTGAAGACGGCACCGTTGGATTTCGACATCTCGCCGCCCAAGGCATCGAAGATGTTGGGGTTGACGGCCAGAATATAGGCCATCGTCAGGAACGTGGTGAGACCGGCTATGATCTCGGTCCTGACATTATGTTTTTCGGGGTCGAACCCGAGAAATTTCAAAAACTTCATAGTTCGTGAATTAAAAAATTTAAATTAAGAATTAAGAGAAGCTTACGCAGCCTTTTTAAGTCGGAACTAACGCATTAACGCATTTACACACTAACGCATTAACACATTAACGCATTATTAGAAGTTCCACTTGATGCCGAGGCAAGGAGCTACATTGAATCCTTTGTTCTTGGCCCAGTTAGCGCCGCTCTGCCAGCCTCCGGCAAAGTTGTAGGCGACTTCAACCTCGCCACCAATATTGAGGTTCTCGCAGCCGAAGTGCTGTCCAACATTATACCAGATCTGGGGCTCGCTGAGGATTACCCAATCTGTCTCGTCTGGTGTCAAGTCGCTGTTGAGACCCCACACAACGTTCTCTCCCCAAATATCGAGGAAACCGCTGAAAGCAAGGCCTTTCACGCCAAACAGGTTGTTCATATCCCATACGAAGGTGAATTGGAGCGGAGTGTAACTTATGTCATTCTGAACAAGGTTTGTGATGTGCTTGTACATCAACTCGAATGTGAATGTGTTGCTGAAGTCGTCGTTGTGCAGGAAATATTCCACACCAAACAGCCAGGCATTCGATGCAGCAATGCCGCCGTTCCATTCAACGTGCAGACTCAGGGCACCAAGCTTGCTGCCCTGCCAGAAATTAATAGCGCGGGCAATCTCGGTGTAATAACCTACAGGTGTGTTCTGGTCGGGATGATAGATGTCGTTGAAGAAGAAGGTGCTTCCCCATTTATCGGCCTTGAACATTTCAAGTGTCGTCGTCAAGTGACCGCGGTTAAAGTCGTACATCTCTTGGATGTTGGTTTGGGCTTTCAGGCCCAATGTTGCCATTAGCATTGCTGCTACCAATAATGTTTTTTTCATTGTTTTGAGTTTTAAT
>Ga0129306_1000364_pt1 | contig 74076 bp, 62 predicted proteins | sample P827metagenome_FD_94438 | JGI IMG/M metagenome (GOLD analysis project Ga0129306, IMG submission 94438) | Capybara group fecal microbial communities from Wisconsin, USA - P827 metagenome | ecosystem: Host-associated > Mammals > Digestive system > Large intestine > Fecal | place: USA: Wisconsin... | reverse complement strand
TTGATTATTATAACAACAGACGGATTAAGTTAAAATTAAAAGGACTCAGCCCTGTTGAATACAGAACTAAGTCCTTTAAGTCCGTCAGCTAAAGTGTCCAAGAATTGGGGTACACTTCATTTATTCAACCGACTTTTTTTGTCTATCGTGATGTAGTCAAATTTCTTGTTTTTTTGAAGCGGGCAATTGCCTCGTCAATCAAAAGATTGGTGAGGCTGGTAAAATCAAGACCGAAAGCCTGGCACATTTTTGGGAACATGCTGATTTGAGTGAAGCCAGGCATGGTGTTGATTTCGTTGAGGTAGAGCTTGTCTGTGTCTTTGTCGATGAAAAAATCGACTCGGGAAAGTCCTGCCAGATCAAGGGCTGCAAAGGCTTTTTTGGCCAGATTGCGCACTTCTTCCAGTTTTTCTTCGGGCAAATTGGCTGGAATCAGTAAGTCAGCTCCGTCCGGGTCGTTGTATTTTGCATCGTAGTCGTAAAAGTCGTGCTTTGGTGCGATTTCGCCTGGGCCGTAAGCCGTGAGCTTTTCTGCCGGGCAGGAACCGTCGTCAACAGTCGGATTTCCTGTGATAGAGCACTCGATTTCGCGGGCGTTGACTGCCTTTTCAATCAAAATCTTGTCGTCCCACAAAAAGGCGTCCATAATTGCGCCGTTGAGGTGAGCCAGATCTTTTGCGAGCGTTGCTCCGTCCGAGCTTCCTGCCGCGCATGGCTTTACGAAAAGCGGAAATCCCAATTCTTTCTGTGCTTTGTCCAAAACTTCATCGTAACGCTTTGCCTCAGCTAAATCTGAACGGCGCACGCATATTCCCGGAACGACTGGAATTCCTGCCTGTTCCAGGGCAACTTTTGTCTTTTCCTTGTCCATGGTGATCGCGCTTCCGAGCGTGGTGCAGCCCACGTAAGGCACATCGACCATTTCAAAAAGACCCTGAATCGTGCCGTCTTCGCCGAAAGGTCCGTGTAAAACCGGGAAAATCACGTCGCTTGAAAGAATTTCGCTTCCGACGCGGAAAGTTTTTTTGCTTCCGCCGCCTGGAATTACGCTGACTTCCTGAGATTCGTCTTCGATGATTTTGAAAGATGCTTTTGAGTCAGATTTAATACGCTCAAATTCACTTTGGGGCTGCAAGAACCATCTTCCGCTTTTTGAGATTGCGATTAACTGAACTTTGTTTTTTGAATCGATATTTCGAGCGACTGCCGCTGCCGAAACCAAAGAGATTTCATGTTCGCCGGTTTTTCCGCCATAAATTACTGTAACTGTCATAATTCCCACCAATTTAAAATTTTTCTTAATTATAGCAAGTTGACGCAAATTGTGATAGGCCGAATGTGTGAGAGAATGTTGAATTGTGGCAGAGAAAATTCTGCATTTCATCAGTTAAAATTGCATCTTGTCTAAAATTTGTTTGCACTTTGCATTTTCTCATGTAAAATATTGGAATCTATAAAAAGGAAGGAAAAAAAATGAATTACATTTCTGCTGCGGTTTACGTTCTGCTTGCCCTTTCCATGGCAATCGGAATAAAAATTGCTTCTCGGTCGCAGTTCAACAAGGACTCGCTCTCTATGGATGCAATGACCTGCCTCAAAGGTGTCATGGCACTTTTCGTCGTTCTTCACCATTTGTCACAGAAAAAGCTTTTTCAGGAAACAGGCACGATTTCTGTTTTTGAGCATATTGGCTTTCTCTTCGTCGGAATTTTCTTTTTCACTTCGGGCTATGGGCTTTACAAAAGCTTCATGACTAAGCCAAATTATCTCCACAATTTTCTGAAGCGTCGGATTCTTCCGATTGTGATTTCCTATTACGTGATGATTGCTGTTTATGCAGTTTATCATATCATTGACGGAAGTGTTTTTACGCCTGCTGAATGGGCTTTCAAGCTTTCCGGCCTTGTTCTGATTAACTCTCAGGCCTGGTTTGTTCCGGTCATTATCCTCATGTACCTTGCATTCTACTTCGTTTTCAAAAGCGAGAACCGCAGCAAATTCTGGTTTCCGATTCTGCTTGCGATAACACTCTTGCAAGGTCTTCTTTTCTGTACCCTCAATCATTTTGCTTGGTATTTGGGGAATGAGCCCGGCTGGTGGTTGAAGGCAGGTGCTTTTAACAATATTCCGTGGTGGGGTGGCTTCTGTCAGCTTCCGTTTGAGGGCGAATGGTGGGTCAATTCTACTATCGGCTTTGTTTTTGGAATCGCGCTCGCAAAGCACGAAGAGTCTTTCATGGACTGGCTTTCAAAAAAATTCCCGTTGAAGTTCATCGGAACGCTTGTCGCCTTGATTCTGGTCACGGTTGTTGGTCTTTTCTGCTTGTGGAACATCGGTTATTGGACAGAATTCGACGGTACTGGCTCACTTGGATTTAAGAACAAGTTGATTTGCTATCTTGTTCAGTGCGTTCAGGTTGTCGTTACGGACATTTTTGTCGTTGTTTTGATGCGAAAAGTTTATGTGCACAACAAGCTTTATTCTTTCTTTGGAAAGAGAACTCTGGAAATGTACCTGATGCAGGAAATTGCATTGTTCGGCTGGCTTTTTCTGATTGAAAAGGACGAAACTCCAATCTTTAAACCTTACAACTGGAACGTCGTGGCTTACTTTGCCGCAGTTTTGGCTACAGTTATTGCATCCGCTGCAATCTACAATTTTATTAACAAAACTTTGACAAAAGGGTTGAAAAAATAAAAAGAGGGGGAAAGCCTTCCCCCTGCGTCGCACTCCGTTGCGCCGACACCCCCATCTGCGGGAGTGCCCGCAACGCCCCTAATACCCCAGCTCTTTGAGGGCTTTTTCTGCCTCGGAAATTTCATCATACGGCATTACTCTGTCTTTGTAGATGATGCTGTTTTCATGGGCTTTTCCGAGCAGAAGAACTATATCGTCCTTTCCTGCCATTTTAAAAGCCTGTCGGATTGCGGCGGGTCTGTCCGGCGTGATGAACAAATCCTTGTCCAGCACTTTGCCAGCCTTTTCGGCACCCACGGCAATCATTTTCAAAAGCTCAACGCTGTCCTCACCGCGAGGATCTTCGTCAGTCAGAATTACGACATCGCAGAATCGTGCTGCAATTTCTCCCTGAAGGGGGCGTTTTTTAGTGTCACGCTCGCCACCGCTTCCAAAGAGGGCAATCATTTTGCCAGAGCATCGCCTTCGGATTGGCGGGAAAATTGTCTCAAAACTTGAAGGCGTGTGGGCATAGTCCACAATCAGCTCGAAAGGCTGGCCTTTGTCGATTACGGTCATGCGGCCTTTGACAGGAGTGAGCTTTTCAACAAGGGCGGCAATTTTTTCGATTTCAGTGCCGGTCAGGCGGCTCACAGCTTCGATTGCGGCCATGAGATTGTATGTGTTGAATGCGCCCGGCAAGCTCGATTTTACATGGAAGACTTTTGGCGGAAGTGGCTTTGAGTCCTTTCCGATTACATGCGGTTCCGTCATGTCAAAAGTGAGCCCGAAGCGAGCAGAAGCAATGTTTCGCCCCAGCAAAACCGGTATTGAGTCAGGAATTTTTGGCAATGGGGCAGCTTCCGCTCCTTCTGCGGCGGACTTTCCGGCCTTTCCTTCGGTGGTAAATCCTAGAACGGGCTGTTTTGTAGCCTTGATAAAATATTCTGCGCTTGGGTCCTCAAGATTTACGATTCCAAAAGAAGGAACTTTGACTTTTTTGCCGAGGATAAGTTTTTCGTGGTTGTGTTCGTCCAGCTTGCGGAAAAGATTTGCCTTGTCGTCGCGGTATTGCTCGAAAGTTCCGTGGAATTCAAGGTGTTCCAAAGTGACGTTCATGAAAATTCCTGCGTCAAAAAGAAGGTTCCCGGTGCGGTTGAGCTTTGGCGAAAGTCCGTGGCTTGAAGTCTCAACGACGGCATATTCACAGCCGTTTTGAACCATCTCATAAAGCTGCCGCTGGATAATCGTAGCTTCCGGCGTGGTCTGGTGCTGAGGATTTGCAATTGCCTCGTCGCCCAAAGAATACTGAACTGTGGAGATGAATCCTGCCTTGTGACCACTGAGCTTTAAGAGCTGCCATACGAAAGAAACCGTAGAAGACTTTCCTTCGGTGCCTGTAACGCCGATTACGGCAAGTTTTGAGGAAGGATTGTCGTAGAACTGAGCTGCAACAGGTGCCATTACCTTGCGGGCATTTTCAACACGGATGAAGACTGGGGTAGGGAGCGACCCGCTTGCGGGGCAAAACTCACGAGGTGAGTTTCTTCGCTCCGCTCGCACGAGTCTCGGTGAAGGCTGTGCCTGAACCGCGTTTTCAGTTGTATTTTCATCGAGTTCACCTTCGAAGACAATCGCTGCTGCTCCATTCTCAATTGCCTTTGGAATAAAAACATTGCCCGTGGTGTGTGTGCCCGGAAGAGCAAAAAAGAGTGAGCCCGGCTTTACGTCGCGGCTGTCAAAAACAAGCGAGCTTATTTCAGGATTTAGAGATTTGTCCTGTTCGATTGGAGTTTTGCCGTCAGAAGCAACGACAGTATAATTTATAGAAGAAAGTGCATCAAAAAGTTTTTTAGTCATATTCCCACCCAAAAGGAAAGATTCTTTCATTTTATTACTTTGTGGCGGGGCTTGCAAGGATAGCGCAGACTACAAAAAATTTTGCAAATTTTTAAAAAATTTCCTTGCGTTTCTGGGAATCTGTGGTAATATTTAATTGTAGACAGGAGCGAGATGAGGACGCACACCGGCTGCACGACAGGAGGCGTTATGCAATTTCCGACAAAAAGATCTGACTCCTCAGGGGTCTTGGTTTAGCAGACACACTCCACCTGCAGGATTTGCAGGAACCAATTAATTGCCCTTCGCACGGTCGAAGCATGGCAAACTATAAACCGCCAAAAGCTGGCGGTTTTCTTTTTTTACGGGAGATTTTAAATATAAAAAGTCCGTACCGGGCAAATTGCTCAATACGGACTTTTTCTTTTAGGTTGATTTGCTTTATTACGAAGCAAATCGGTTTAGCCCAATGTAATTTCTACATTGACTTCTTTTTTGCTTGCGTCGAATGGAACAACGCATCCGTCTACGGCTTTTCCGTCAACAACCATTGATTTTACGCCCTTGCAAACGTGGCTTGGGTTTTTGATTGTGATGTTGTACTTAGCGCCGCGGAAGAGACGTGTTGCTGTAAATCCGTCCCAGCTTGATGGAATTGATGGATCAACTTTGAGACCGTCGAAGTCTGGCTGGATACCGAGGATGTACTGGCTGATTGCAACCATGTTCCATGCTGCTGTACCTGTAAGCCAAGAGTTCTTGCCCTGACCAAAGTTCTTTCCTGTCTGTCCGATGTCCGAACCTGCATCTTTACCGCCAATCATCTGGCCGTAAACATAAGGCTCTGTTTTATGAATGTCAGAAGTCTCTTCTGTGTAAGCAGGAGCGATTTCTGAGTAGTATTTGAATGCCTGGTTTCCTTCACCAGCATAAGCTGCCGCACAGATAATCCATGCGTTGTTGTGTGTGAAGATACCGGCGTTCTCTTTGTATCCGCCCGGATATGTAGAGATTTCGCCGTACTCGACATAGTATTTGCTGAATGCAGGGTTGTTGAGAACAAGACCGTGCTTTGTATTCAAGCGCTCGTCGATTGCAGCAAGAGTTTTCTTTGTTGCGTCCTTGTCGATGTCAGACATGATTGCAAAGCCCTGTGGCTCAATGAAAATCTGTCCTTCTTCACATTCTTTTGAACCCATCTTCTTGCCGTAAGCGTCGTAAGCTCGCATGAACCAGTTGCCGTCCCATGCAGATTCCATGATTACTTTCTTCATTTTGTCGATTTCTGCCTGAGCCTTAGCTGCTTCGTCCTTCTTGCCCAAGTGGTTCAAGATACCAACGAAGTTTGGACCTGCGTAAGTGAACAAAGCTGCAACGAATACAGATTCTGCAACCTTTGAGTAGCCGCCCTCTGCCTTGAATTTTGGGTTTGTGTAAGTCTGGAAGCTTTCGCCCGGTGTGTCAGAGAAGCATGAAAGGTTGATACAGTCGTTCCAGTCTGCGCGCATTGCAAGTGGCAAGCCGTGTGGTCCGAGATTGTTTACGATGTGGTAGAAGCTTACTGTAAGGTGGTCGAGCATTGATTTTGCTTTTGACTCGTCGTTGTCGTAAGGAACTTTTGCGTCGAGGATTGACCAGTCGCCAGTCTCTTTGATGTAAGCAGAAACTGAAAGAATCATCCAAAGCGGATCGTCCGAGAAGTCGCCGCCGATGTCTGCGTTGCCCTTCTTTGTAAGAGGCTGGTACTGATGGTAACATCCGCCGTCCTCAAGCTGAGTAGAAGCGATGTCGATAAGGCGCTCTCGTGCGCGGTCTGGAATCTGGTGAACAAAGCCCAAGATGTCCTGGTTTGAATCGCGGAAGCCCATACCACGGCCAATACCTGATTCGAAGTAAGAAGCAGAGCGTGAAAGGTTGAAAGTAACCATACACTGATACTGGTTCCAGATGTTTACCATGCGGTTTACCTTGTCTTCCGGTGTGTTTACGTTGAGAATTCCGAGGAGCTTGTCCCAGTAAGCGCGGAGCTCTTTCATACCAGCTGCGAACTTTTCTGGTGTGTTGTATTTTTCAATCATTGCAAGGGCTTTTTCCTTGTTGATTGTCTTGCCGTCTGCCTCGAATTTCTTTTCGACTGGCATTTCAACATAGCCGAGAACGAATACGAGAGTTTTTGACTCGCCAGCCTTGAGTGTAATTTCCTTGTAGTGAGAAGCGATTGGAGACCAGCCGTCTGCGAGTGAGTTACCGCTCTTTCCGTCCAGAACTTGCTGAGGATTGTTGAATCCGTTGTACAAGCCGATGAAAGTGTCGCGGTCTGTGTCGTAGCCGTCAATCTTGTCGTTTACTGAGTAGAAAGCGTAGTGATTTCGGCGGTCGCGATATTCTGTTTTGTGATAGATAACTGAATCTTTGATTTCAACGCGGCCAGTAGAGAAGTTGCGCTGGAAGTTTGTGCAGTCGTCCTGAGCGTCCCAGAGACACCATTCAGCGAATGACCAGAATTTGAAAGTCTTTGCAGATGAACTTTCGTTGGTCAAAACAACCTGCTGAACTTCGCCGTCATAGTCCTGTGGAACAAAGAATGTGACTTCTGCCTTGAGGCCGTTCTTTTTGCCGGTAATGATTGTGTAGCCCATACCGTGACGACATTCGTAAGAATCAAGTTCAGTCTTAACTGGAGACCAGCCAGGGTTCCAGATTGTGCCATTGTCGTTAATGTAGAAATAGCGGCCGCCCATGTCGATTGGAACATTGTTGTAGCGGTAGCGTGTGATACGGCGGAGGCGAGCATCTTTATAGAAGCTGTAGCCGCCTGCTGTGTTGGAAATTAACGAGAAAAATCCCTGTGTTCCGAGATAGTTGATCCACGGATACGGTGTGCGAGGTGTTTCGATAACATACTCGCGTTTTGAATCATCAAAATGACCGAATTTCATTTTTGTCTCCTGTTTTGTTGCAAGTTTCTTACGAAATCGTTGTAGTATGATTATATTGTAGCATCATTTATTTTGCAAATGAAAAATGCCGAATTTTTGAAATTTAATTGATTTTTGCCACAGTTTCGCCGCGAATAAGCTTCCCGGTGACAAATTCCTTTTTGCATGTGTAGGATTTTCCTTTTTCAATCTGATCGAGAAGGGCGTTACCCATAGTTTGACCAATCAACACTCCGTTCTGTTCGTAGGTGGTGAGCTGTGGCCGAATCAGTTTTGCAAGTTTGATTCCATCGTAGCCGATTATGCTTATGTCTTTGCCGGCTGTGAGGTTTTTGTTTGTAAGCTCGTGGATTCCGCCAAGGGAAGCGTAGTCGTCGGGGTAAAAAATGCAGGTGGGCGGATTTTTTAAGGAAAGCAGTTTTTTGGTGGCTTCGGCGCAACCTTCTGCATCGTGGTAGAGGACTTCAAGGAAATATTCTGTTGGAATGGAAATTCCATGTTCGGAGCAAGCTTTTTTGAAGGCTTCAAGGCGCTGCTCTGTTACCCATGTTTTTTCACCGTGAATCATGGCTATTCTGGTGTGCCCGTTTGAAATGGCCAGTTCCGCAAGTTCTTTGATTCCTGCGGCAGAGTCACTCAGGACGGCAGAATGGTGCTCATCATAAGAATAATCCAGTGTAATTGTTGGAATGTCACTTTTTAAAAGCTCAACAATCCCCGGAGAATCAAAATCGCAGGAAAGAATTGCAACTCCGTCATAATTTCTGCCAAGTGCATGGGAATAATAGTCGTAGTCTTCCTGGGAATTGCCGCCGACAAAAGTCATGTCGTAGCCTTTTGAAAATACGACTTTCTGGATACCTGAAATGACGCTGGCAAAATATTCGTGCTGAATGCCGACACCGGTCTTTTCTTCAAAAATTACGCAGATGTCATAAGTACGGTTGGTTCTGAGTGTTTGGGCGGCTAGGTTCGGATGATAGCCCATTTCCCTGGCTTTTTTCTGGACAAATTCTGTTGTTTCCAGACTGATTTCCGGGCTCCCTTTGAGGGCCTTGCTTACAGTGGAAAAAGAGACTTTACATTCACGGGCGATGTCTTTTAATGTAACCAAAACAGGTTCTCCGCTTTATTAAGTGAATCTTGAAAATACAACGTTTTCGTAGAATTATAACATGCTTTATATTCAAAATAAACAAAAATCGGTATAATTTTTTGAAAAATAGCGAGGAAAAAATGGACAACGAAGAAATCAAACAGAAACTTTTGCAGATTGAAAATACAGAACTCGAATTTACAGTCACCATGACTGGCAAGGAAAGCACCCGCGTAAACGGACTTTACAAGCCGGACACTCACGAAATCCTTCTTCACAACAAAAACTTCAAGAGCGACATGCAGCTCATTTACACCGCAATTCACGAATACACCCACCATCTTCTCACCGAAGAATTTTTAGCTGAGACCGGCGGAAAGCTCCCTATGAAAGGAAGCAAAGTCCACACGGCGGCATTCTGGGCGAAATTCCACACGCTCCTGCAAAAGGCCGAGGAACTTGGAATCTACAAAATCGACCTGGAAGAATCCCCGGAGCTTAAGGAACTGACCGAAAAAATCCGCAAGGAATATATAGAAGTAAACGGCAAGCTCATGCAGGAATTCGGAAAGCTTCTGGCTCAGGCACACAAACTCTGCGAAAAAGCCAACATCCGCTACGAAGACTATCTCGACCGCGTTCTCTGCCTGCCGCGAAATTCCGCAAAAGACATTACCAAGCTGGGTGCGGTTGAAGTTGATCCCGCGCTGGGCTTTGACAACATGAAAAAGGTCGCCATGCTCAAAAAACCGGAAGACCGGGCGGCCGCAACCCAGTCAATTTTGGGCGGAAAGTCGCCTGACACAGTTACCGAGCTTATGAAAAAGGCTGCAAGTGGCAATGACCCCCGTGCCAAGCTCGAAAAAGAAAAGAACCGCCTCACAAAAACAATCGAGGCGCTGCAGCAGAGGCTTCAATATGTCGAAGAAAGTCTGGAACAATTGTAAGATTTTACTTTTAATCGGAACTCTTGCGTTTGCTGAGGTAAAGCCCGACGAAAAATCAGGTGCGCTCACAATGCCGGCTATGCCCACAGGCCCGAGCATTAACATGCCCAGCGTTGGAAGCGGATTTTATTCACCTGGACGAAGCGATTTTTACAGGGGTGCAAGGCCTGTCGCACCAAACAGACCAAAAGCTCCTTCAAAAGAGGGCGAAAATGCCAGCCAAAGCCACAGCGTCACTTCATCAGTAAACGGCCAGGAATCACAAAATCAAAATTCGGACACTGAGCAGAGTCGAAGTGACCAAAAAGCTCAGAACGCGCAGACTCAGGCGCAAAAACTAAAGGCACTGGCTCGTTCGGCTTCTTCTTCGCTCAACATGCTTTCTGCCGACGATATTTCTTCAATGAGCAATCTTGGTGCCTTCAGCCAGCTTTCCGGGCTTTTGGGGCGATCAAATTCAAATCTTGAATCAAAACTGCTCGAAGCCCAGAACACCGTCACGGCAAACGCTGTGGATTCAGCCACGCTCAAACAGATTCTTTCGGAACTGACCGAGCTTAAAAATCAAATGGCAGCTACGAACGGTGAGAGCGTAACAAAATCCAGCGAAAAGAAAGACAACGCCGACGTTTTTTCAAACGTGACCAAAAAAGAGCCCAAAATCCTTCGGTTCAACGTAAACGGCTACGACCTGCTTGCCACCTGCAAAAAAATCTATTTTTCAGACCTTGAAACCGACGGCACCTTCCTGCTCACCGGTGACCGCAAGTACATGTCCGAGGGCAAAGTCCGCAGCGAGACATTTTATTTTTACTTCCGCTCAAAGGCCAATGACAACGGAATCATAAAATACGCCGTAACGCCAGCCGTGAGCCAGGATTACGAAAACGAATATTCATACCTATACCAGCTGACCAAAAAAAACAGCCTCACTGCCGACCGCACGGGAAACCTGGTAACGCTCCGTGTGGCCGAAGGAGGCTGGAATATGGATTTATTGATTTCTCTGGATAATATAGATTGAAACTCGACTGGCGTCCTATTTTTCTTCGACAGCCCAGCGATTGTAGATATTGGCCAGAATTGCGCCTGAAATGTTGTGCCAGACAGAGAAAACGGCTCCAGGAACTGTTGCCATTGCAAGGCCCGGGAATGCAGTTGCCGCAAGGCTTGTCGCAAGACCAGAATTTTGCATACCGATTTCGACAGAAAGAGCCTTTGTTTTTGCCGCGTTAAGGCGCAAAATCTTTCCTAGACCGAAGCCGCAGCCGTAACCCAAAAGGTTGTGCAGGATTACTACCACGAAAACGAGAGCGCCTGTTGAAAGGATTTTTGCCGAGTTGTGGGCAACAACAGTCATTACAATCATACATATTGCGATTACGGAAATGAGCGGAAGAATCTTTACGAGCTTCTGCGTGAATTTTCCGAAAAATTTATTGATGATAAAGCCCAGTCCAATCGGTACAATTACGACCTTTACGATTGAAAGGAACATGGCGAGAACATTTACATGAACAGTGGTTTTGAGCAAAAGGTAAGTGATTGCAGGAGTAAGAATCGGGGCAAGCAATGTGTTTACGCTTGTCATTCCGACAGAAAGAGCAACGTCGCCCTTTGAAAGATAGGTGATTACGTTACTTGAAGTGCCGCCAGGGCAGGTTCCTACAAGCACTACGCCTGCCATGAGGGCTGTGTCAAGACCGAAAATCTTGCTCAAAAGGAAAGCCAGGGCCGGCATGATGATGAACTGAGCCGCACAGCCGATAAGTATGTCTTTTGGGCGGGTAAAGACGAGCTTGAAATCTTCAAGACGAAGTGTGAGACCCATGCCAAACATGACAATCATCAGAAGATAGTTGACCCAGCTGACCGAAATCCAAAGCCCTGTTTTTGGCACGAATAAAGCCGAAGCTGCCAGCAAAAGAACAATAACCGCCATGAATTTACCGACGAAATTGCTGATTTTTTCAAGAATATTCATTTTCTTACCTCGTGATTGTTTTTATATATAGTAACATTTTACCGATTTTTGCCTATATAGTAAACTCATATAAATTCTGCTAAAATGAAGTCATGAACATTCTTCACGAAGGGCTTTTACGGCTGGGCTTTGACAAGGGTGAATTTTCTGGAATCCAGATTCTTCCCCTTGATGAACTTGAAGCCAAAATGGAAAAATATATTGCCATTTTGCAGGAATACAACGCAAAATTCGATTTGATTAACGCTGATGAGCACGACGAGATTGCCGTCAAACACATTCTGGACAGTCTTTCGGGCTTACCAAAGATTTGCGAGATTCTTTCGCGAGCTGGCGAGGCTGATTCCCTTTCGCTTGCTGACATTGGAAGCGGTGCAGGCTTGCCGGGCATTCCTCTTTCGGCGGCTCTTCCTCAGTACAAATTCACTTTGATTGAGCGAATGACCAAAAGGTGCGCATTTTTGAATCACTGTGCGGCCGAGCTTGAGCTTAAAAACGTTACTGTCGAAGAGAATCAGGCCGAACGGCTTGAGCAGAAGCGTTTTGATTTGTGCGTGTTCCGTGCTTTCCGTCCGCTGGAGAAAAAAATGGCAAAAGTTCTCCTGCGTATTTTAAAAGACGGCGGCTGCCTTGCCGCCTACAAGGCCAAAAAAGCCAATATAATTGAAGAAATGGAAGGGCTTCCTCAAAAGCCAAAATATGAAATTTATCCGCTGGTAGTTCCCTTTCTTACCGAAAATGCCGGCAATGAAGAAGAACGGGAACGAAATCTGGTAGTGATTGAAAAATAAGCGGAATAACAACTATTATCTTCTTAAATCTTCGTGATTTTTATAGAAATTTTCTTTGTCTTCGTACATGGCCTTGTCAGCTCGCTCTGCAACGGACTTAAAATCCTTGTCGCGCTCACTGTGGTAAGAAGCCGTGCCCACTGAAACTGCAAGGGTAAAGTCATGCTCGTTTTCTTCGTTGAACTCTGCGACGGCTTCGTTGAAGGTTGAAATGTTGGCCTTGATGTCGTCCTTTTCGTCTTCGATTATGACAACGAATTCGTCGCCGCCCGTACGGAAAATTGAAGCTTCGCTGAATGTAAGCTTGAGTGCACTGGCGGCTCCTTTTATAAGCGCGTCACCCATTTCGTGGCCCAGAGAGTCGTTTATGCGCTTGAGCCCGTTCACGTCGAACACATATACGTTGAAAGCGGCCATGCCCTCGTCAATCTTTTTTTCGATGGAGGACTGGAGCTTTAGATAGGCGCTTTTGTTGTGGCAGCCGGTCATGTAGTCTTTGTAGGCCATTTCGCGGATATGCTCGATGTATTCGCTGAGTTCAACTTCGATTTTGCGCATTGAAGCGGCAAGCATGCCCAGCTCGTCCTTTGAGTTGACCGGAATTTTTGTGTTAAGCTCGCCGTGGGCAATGTAGTCGGCGGACTGATTGATTATTTCGATTGGCCTTACGATTTTGTTGGTTACGATTGTGAGGATTATGTTTGCCAGGAACATGGTGACAACAATCAGAACCGCCAGATATAGGAAAAGCTGGCTTTGAAGGAAGAAAATTTCACTTTGTGGAACGGAAATTGAAAGTTTCATGCCGTTGGTCAGCTTGCCAAAGATAAGGCGGTGTTTTTTACCCTGCCAGCGGTATGTGTAAGTTTCGTTCAGCTTGGCATAGCCGTAGGAAAAGAGACGTTGCAAAAAGGCAAGTTCCTCGTACATTTCAAAATGCTGGGAAGAAAGGCCCGAAGGAAAATCTCTGTGATAGATAAAATCGCCTTTGTTGTTTATCAGAATGCTGAAGGCGTTTTCATAATTAATGTTGTCAAGTTCGCTTCGAAGGGAAAGATTTGAAATTTCAACGCCGACAACACCAAGGAATCTGTCTTCTGAAAAAACTGGTGAGAGGTAGGAAATCATGGGAATTGCTGCCTCCACATTTAAGTTCAGATAGGGGCCAATCCATGCATTGCTTTTGCCTTCTTTGGCAGCATAGAACCAGGGAATGTCTTCGCGGCTGTCTCTTTTGTCTTTTTTGATGTCAAAAGAAATGTCGGCATATTTTTCTTCGTTGAAATTTGAGATTTTAGTACCGAAGTTCATGATGTTCAGTATGTAGAGGCATTTTGAAAAGCCTGTTTCTTCGGGATTGGGGCAGAAATAAAAGGTTTTTATTAAGTTCTGGTCTCCGAAAGCAAGAATCGCCTTTTCCTTAAGGTTTGTGTAGAATTCCTGGTTGTAGCTGCTGCTCTTGCTGATAAAATTGTTCATGGTACAGATGTTCTGTTCGATTCCGGAAAAAGCTGTGTTGAAGGCCGTGAGTTTTTGCTGCAAAAGAATGTTAAGTGCGGCAGAGGAATGGTGAAAAATGGACTTTCGCACATAGATGACCGATATTGTGCCTGCCACAAGCCAGATTCCGAGAAACATCAGCAGATATGAAAGGGTAATTCGTGTACGGATCGATTTCATCAGTCTTTTTTCACTCCATTACCGCCAAGTTCCTTGACCATGTAGCAGTATCGGGCGGCACGATGGTAGTTGGTTTTGATTGTGTCGGAAAGATTTACTGCTGTAATTCCAACGGAGACGGTTATTTTTCGTTCGTTGGCAACGGATTTGCAGAATTTTCGGCAGATTTTGTAGGCATTTTCTAAGGGCAGGTCAAAAAGCACCACGAATTCGTCGCCACCCCAGCGAAGCATGAGGCTGTTGCTGTCCAAAAGGGACTTCATGATTCTGACAACGGAAATCAGGGCTTCGTCGCCATTAAGGTTGTCTGTGGCTTCCTTAAAATAGTCGATGTCGAATACGGCAAGGCACTTGTAGGCCGTTGTATTGAAAAGTCCCCGCTCACCGAACTGCCCCTTGAAGTAATTGCGGTTGGGAAGCCCGGTAAGACCGTCCAGCTGTTCCCTTGAGAAAATGTAGCTTTGCTTTTTGTCGCGCCAGGCGTTTCGGAACAAGAAGAAAATCAGGAAGTTCAAGCTGATTAGAATCAGGGCAACCAGGTAGAAGATAACCTGCTGGTTCTGCTTTACGGCTTTGTCTGTGCTTCTGACAAGGAAGTGCCAGTCGAATTCAGGAATGTAGTAAACTGCAAAAAATCCTGAAAGTCCGCTTCTTTTGAAATTGCTTTCTTTTTTGCCGTCAAACAGATATTCAAGGCTTGTCGTGCCGATTTCGGAAAAGTTTGAGTCCAGCATGACAACTCCGTGGCTGTCTGTGGCGTTCAGTTTGACTTTGAATTTTTTTTCGAATTTTGTGAATTCTTCGATAAAGTCTTCGATGTAAAGGGAGGCGCTTGCCACACCCAGGAATTTGCCGTTTTTATCTTCGATGCGGTAGTTGGCATATATCGTGGAAACTGCTGCTCCATTTTTGTGACGGTAGACATTGATTGAAAAATCCAGTCCTTCATTTTCAAACATGTTGAACCAGATGTCGTGGGCATCACCGGCCGGATTTATGATTTTGTGCATTTCATCATTGCGGTAGTAGCGGCGGGTTTTGGCAGAAATGACCGTTGCCTGTGCCAGCGAGAACCTGTTCTTTATGTTTGAAAGGTAAGAGGTCATGACCTTTTCGCTTGACTGCAGGTCACCTTCGTCTTTAAGAAAATTGAGGAGAAAATCATCGCAGGCTATCATTTTGGAAATTATGATGGGCTCGTTGAGTTTTGTGATGACCTCTGAATAAAGCCAGTCGCATAGGACTTTGTCAGCCTTGCGGACTCTTGTGGCTCCGTCTTTTGTAATTAAAAAAAATGTGGAGCAGAGAATGAGAATGGAAAAAAAAATGATAAAAAATGCTAATCGAACCGGATTTTTCATGGAAAATTTTTTAACTGTCGAGCCAGCCCCTCAGGACATTTGCAACGTCTTCCGGGGTTTTAGGAATTTCTCGCTTGAGAGCTTCAATTTTATCATCGACCATGAGGAAGCCGCCGCCTGCCGGGGCTACTTCACGGTAAATGCCTCTGAGTTCACCGAATTGCCGGGCTTCTTCAAGAACGGCTGTTTCCCGCTGAACATGGAAAAGGTTTCTGGGATTGTAAGAACCTAAAGCCATGATGTTTTTGCTGATTTTGTTCATTTCGACAGGTGAGAGTTTGAGAATTGAAAGAATTTTTTCGCTTGTTTCTGCCCCGAGTTCAGTAAGAAGAACCGCAATTTTTTCATAGCCCGTCATTTTTTATCCCCCGTTTTCAATTTGTATGATATAATAAGTATCGGCAAAAATCTAGATTATATAGAAGAAAGGGGGCATTATATGAAGAAATATATTACTATCAGCCGTGAATATGGCTCGGGTGGCCGCTTGATTGGCAAAATGGTTGCCGAGCAGCTGGGATACAAATTCTACGACAGGGAAATAATCGACATGGCGGCTCAGGAAAGTGGCCTTTCTGCTGATTTCATCAAAAAAACGGAGCAGAATCTTTCTTCTGGCTGGCTTTACAACCTTCTTCTGGGCACAAGCTATGCCGGAACAACTCCAGGCGGCTTGGGACAGCCGGTAGGTCAGGCAGCTCTTCCCCTTGCAGACCAGATTTTTAACGCTGAGCGCAAGATTATTCTTGGCCTTACAAAAGAGCCATGCGTAATCGTTGGCCGCTGTGCAGACTACATTCTTTCAACTTCTGATCAGATTGACAACAATGAGCTTTTAAACGTGTTCATCTACGCTGATATCGAAGCAAAACTTAAGCGTATCGAAGACATTTACAAGGAAACTGAATCCTGTGCCAAAAAAACAATCATTCAGATTGACAAACGCCGTGCAAACCACTACAACACTTTCACCGAAAATATCTGGGGCGACCGCAAGAATTACGACATGATGATTAACAGCACCACTGCAGGCATTGAGTCCACGGCAAAGTGGATTGTGGAACTTGCCAAGATGTAATCTACGGTCATAAAGGTAAAGCATAAAATTGAACATTACACTTACTCAAAACGATTCCCTTGCACAGGCAATCTCAAAAATTTCTCCTTCTGGTGAGCAGATTCATATTCTTCTTGCATCTGGAAATCACAGGGGGCTGGAGCATGAGCGGATTTTTTACAATCTTCCAAATCCGCTCATAATCGAAAGCGAGTCTGGAAATGCAGGCGATTGTTCCCTGCGGGCAGAAAATTGCGAGGCTTTTCACAAGGACACGGAAAATCGGGCCGTACTCACTTTCGGCGAAAAATGTACTTCCGTCACGCTCAAAAATTTTACAATCGAGAACACACATGTCAAAACTTGCGATGATGCTTCTTTAGGAAATCAGGCCGAAGCCATCTGCTTTCACTGTCCGGGCGGAAAATTATACTGTCAGGGAATGAATTTTGTGAGCAGACAGGACACGATTCATGTAAAGGGAATTTCCTACTTTAAAAACTGCTTTATTTCTGGTGACGTGGACTTTATCTGGGGCTATTGCGACACTTCTGTTTTTGAAAATTGCAGGATTCACACTCGGGCAGACAACCGTGGAAGTGACAGGCCTGCTTACGTGCTTCAAAGCCGTGCCCTGAACGGAAAGCCGGGATTTATTTTCATTGACTGTGAATTTACGGCTGAAAATCGGGGCAAAAATTCAGAAATTTTCATAGGTCGTTCTCAGGGAACAGGCCGGCCGGACAGCATTGACCGCTGGGATTCAATCGCCCTTATAAATTGCCGGATTTCTGATTTATACGACAAGGCCCTTTGGACGGACGAAAACGGAAGCCGGGCAGTTTATCCTGAAAAGGGAAGTGTCATGACCGGCTGGCGGCAGTTCGGCACAAAAATAATAGGGGCAGACGGCAGCCTTACGGATTATGATGCAAGCCTTCAGGAAAAACATGGTTATACAATGTCGCCTGAAGAAGCAGACAAAATCCAAAAATTATGTCATTTAAAGGCTTGAAGCCTGTTTTTATCGCAAAAGTACAAAATCACATCAAAATGCTTAATTGAGAAGTACGTAATCCTCTGTAAAATGTTCATATAACAAAATATAATGAGGACTTTTATGGTTGAGATTAATCTGAAGGATTTTGGCGGCAAGTGTAACGGAAATTTTGACAACACAAATTCCTTTAAGAATGCTTTCGAAGTGATTAAGAAAAACGGCGGCGGAAAACTTGTCGTCGATGAAGGAATTTGGAAGACCGGACCTATAGATTTAGTCGACAACTCAATTCTGGAACTCAGGGAAGGCGCTGAGCTTTCTTTTATTACTGATCCAGGTGCATATCCTCCTGTTTTTACCCGCTGGGAAGGCGTTGAATGTCACGCCATGCATGCTCTTCTTCGTGCTGCTGACTGCAAGAATGTCACTGTTACCGGCAAAGGCACATTAAACGGCAACGGAAGTGACTGGTGGGGAATCTTAAAGGCAAAAAAGGCAGTCGGTCAGGACAAGCCTCTGGCAACCTACGAGCTGGCCCTTGCCAAACTTAACCCCGGCTATGAAAATCAGCCTGGCGGCGGCGGCGGACGAAACATTCAGTTTCTAAGACCCTGTCTTGTTGAATTCATGAACTGTCAGCACGTTGTTTTTGAGGGAATCAATCTTAAAAATTCTCCTTTCTGGACAGTTCATCCGCTTTACACAGATGATTTGATAATCAGGGACATAAAAATCGAAAATCCCTACAGTGGTGCGCCCAATACAGACGGAATCGATGTTGATTCATGCAGTAACGTGCAGATTTTAAACTGTTCGGTTTCTGTCGGTGATGACGGAATTTGCCTCAAGTCCGGCTCAGGCGCAGACGGTATCCGGGTAAACAGGCCTACGGTAAATGTCACAATCAAAGACTGTAAGGTACGCTTTGCCCATGGCGGAATCGTTTTTGGCTCAGAGACGGCTGCCGGAATTCAGCACATAAAGGCCGAAAACTGTGACTTAAGCGGTACGGATCGGGGAATCAGAATCAAGAGCCGTCGCGGTCGTGGCGGTGACTTGTATGATATTGAGCTCAAAAATCTCGTGATGGACGATACTCTATGCCCGATTGCAATCAATATGTACTACAAGTGTGGAATCAACGACATAACTTCTCCGCTGTTCAGCCTTGAAAAACAGCCTGTTACCGGGGAAACTCCGCGAATTCACGACGTTAAAATCATCGGCTGCCAGGGAAAGAATTGCCGGGCAAGCGCCGGATTCATTGTTGGCCTTCCAGAAATGCCGATTGACAATCTTGAAATCCGTGACTGTTATTTTACCACCGATGAAACTTCACAGCGTTCTCCAATGGAAAGTGACATGTTCTATGGTCTTCCTGAAGTTGACGTCAAAAGCTTTAGAATCAGGAATGCACCTGGAGCAAAATTCGAGAACGTCACAATTGACGGTCCAAAAGAAACATTCATCTACGAGTAGAATAGCCTAAAAAATAAGTAAAAATTTTCCGATAATTAGGTCGGGGGAAATGATGAACAAATCGTTAAAATTTTTACTTTCAGTAGTTTTGTTGAACCTCTGTGTTTTTGGAGCCTTGTTTGCCGACGGTTTCCATGTTTGTGTGGCTTCTTACAAAAGCCTCAAGAATGCAGAAGTTATGGTGAAGAATCTGGAAAAGCAGAGTATGGCTGCTTTTGTCAGTGAAAGCAAAGTCAAAAATCAAAACTATTATCGTGTTCTTCTCTCAAAGGAATTCAAAAAAATTGAAGATGCACGAAAATATCGTGATGAAGTTGCCAGATATTCTTTTGTAAAGGAACTCGGCCTTAAAGGATTTTGGGTCTGCAAGGGTGAAAGAATGACAGCTGCAAAGCCAGCCCCAGAGCCAGTTCCTGCTCCAAAGCCCGTTGAAAAACCGAAGCCGGAGCCGCTCCCAGAGCCTAAACCGGAACCGATTCCTGCTCCAATTCCTGAACCGGAACCAATTCCCGAGCCTGCACCGATTCCAGAGCCACCGGTTGTTGAGACCGTTCCTGAGCCAGAACCAGAGCCTGAAAGGCCGCCTGTAATCGTGGTGGAAGAGCCTAAAATCCTTGATAAGAACGAAAAGGCTGTCCTTAGCGAGGAAACTCCATATTCAGTTTTAGTCCGCTCATATAAATATAATCAGTTCGCAGAAAATGACAGTGCCCGTCTTAAGGAACTTGGATTTGATTCATATCTTTTGAATACTTTTGACGACAAAGCTTTTTTTGCCTTCAACATTCATGTGGGAGCATTTGCCGCTCGTGAAGAAGCCGAAGCCCTGGTCGCTCAGTTTACTGCGGCTGGAATCGCTGACACAGAAGTTTCTGACTTCCGCGAAATTCAGGAAAAAATCAAGAAATATGATGAAGTACTTGCGAACGAAAACGTGCTGATTGACGACGGAAAAAGGGACATTCCTACAACTCTGTCACCTTCAGTTGAAAAGCTCGTAAAACTTTTCCCTGCAAATAAAAATTTCCCGATTGAAGAGATTACCATTCTTGATTTTGACAATTATAGGATCAGCGACAGTAAGCCGGAAATGGCTTCGACGGTGCTCAACTATATCGATTCAGAAGAAAGCGTTCATGCTGCCCTGGTGGCAACTTACCGGGATCAATTGTTCCGCAAAGAAGTTTCGCTTTTCTTTGCAAATGCTGAAAATTTCCCTGATGATGAAGTCAGCGGTGAAGTGGAGAACCTTCAGTTTGGAGCAAATGACGGCGTATTCGAATGCGTCCTTTATGAAAATGGCGGAGAATACATTCTTTCAGGAAAAAATATCTCTGAAAAACTCTTCGTTCGGATTCGGTCAAAAGATTTCTCAAAGGAAGAATTCATCAACTTCCTGATTGATTCATTCAATGATGCTTCCCTCGCACTTTATCCACAGATGCGAAGGTCTTTGTTTGTTCTTCCGAACCAGAATTCTGAAATTGAAAGGGATTTTATCTGCTTCAACTTTAAAAAAGTTGCTGACTCTTACGCTTCTGACCGAGGAAATGCGGATTGGGCTATGCCGATTGTAGGTCACTCTCTGGCTAAAGCTTATTATTCTCAGAAAGAAAGTCTGGTTTGCCTTGGTTTCTATGATCTGGATTATGATTTCAATGCAAAGAATGTTCACAAACATTTTACTGATGCAAAGAATTCTGTAGAAATCTCAGATACAAATCAGCCGATTACCCTGAATGGTGCTGAAGGATGGTATCTTGTAAATACGACTCAGTGTGAGATTTCTTTCTCGACAAAATCTTACGTAATCGCTGTTGATTCTGAGCCTACAGGAAATCTTTCAAAAGACGACTTGATTCAGCTGGGAAAGGACTTGAAAGTCTGGAACTAATCAAAATTGTTTAGCTCAGCGTATTGATTATAAGATTAGCGACCGCAATTTTTTTTGCGCCGGTGTCCATCGCTTCTTTTTCGATGTAGCGGTGGGCTTCCTGCTCGCTCATTTTTTTGTTCTGCATTAAAAGCATTTTTGCCCGGTTCACGACGCGGATTTCTTCCATTTTTTCTTTGAGCTGGGTTGCCTTGCTGGAAAGAACCTGAACCTTGTATTGGACTGCAATGGCAATCTTAATCATGTTGTAAAAATAGAATTGATCAAAAGGCGAAGTCAGAGTAAGGATGCCGTATCCTTCGACCTTGTAGCTTATCTGGTCAAAATGTTCCTGTGGAGCCAGAAGAAGAATTGTGCTGGCAGAATCAGAAATGTCGATTGCAAAGTCGGTTCCTTCGCCGTCTGCAAAATCCACCAGAATGATGTTGAAGACCCGCTCGTCGCACTTTCGCCGGGCCTCGTTAAAATCCTGACAGACAGACAGCTCAAACATTGGCGGCATGAGCATTACGCTTACGAGAGATGAAATTTTTGTGTCTTTCGTCACAAGCAGGACGCTGTATGTGTCGCTCGTCATTTTTTACTGTAAGATTCCCTTAATGAATTCACTTTTTTCTGCGATTGCTTTTGCTTCTTCAAGCGTATCTGGAATTGCTTTGTAGTCCACAGTTCTGGCAATTTCCTTGTTGAAAAGATTTTCTGTGGAAGCCTGAGGTGCCCGTATATTGTTTTTGATTCCGTCGATTGCAGCATGAATCAGAAGCGTGAAGGCGATGTAGGGATTGCATGTAGGATCCGGCGAGCGGATTTCGATGCGGGGAGTTTTGTCTGAAGGAATGCGCAGCAGTGCCGAGCGGTTTTCACGGCCCCAGCAGATGAACTTTGGAGCCTTTGATTCGCCAAGGCGCTGGTAGGAATTTTCTGTGGGATTGAGGAAATATGTGATTTCTTCGATATGTTTGAGGATTCCGGCAAGAATGTTTTCGGTTTTGGAGTTGTCAGAGCATGAAATATTGATGTGCATGCCGCTTCCGCTTTTGTCCTGAAGGGGCTTTGGAGAAAAATCAGCGTAAAGGCCGCTTTCTGCAGCTTTTGTGCGGACAATCCATTTGAAAGTCGAGGCGTTGTCTGCGCTGGTGAGGGCGTCGGCATAGCGAAAATCAACTTCATTCTGACCGGGCCCTTCTTCGTGATGGCTTGATTCTGGGGTGATTCCCATTTGTTCAAGGGTGAAGCAGATGTTTCGGCGGATGTTTTCGCCTTTGTCTTCCGGGGCTAGATCCATGTAACCGGCCTTGTCAAATGGGATTTTTGTGGGTTCACCGTTTTCGTCTAGTTTAAAGAGATAAAATTCAAATTCTGTTCCGAACTGCAATTCTACACCACATTCCTTTTTGATTTTTGCGGCGGCGGTCTGAAGAAGATAGCGGCAGTCCTTTTTGTAGGGGCTTCCGTCCGGATATCTTATGCTGCAGAACATGCGGATTACTTTGCCTGAACTTGGCCTCCATGGAAGCACGGAAAGCGTTGATGCTTCCGGATACAAAAACAGGTCTGAGTTGTTTGGTTCTTCAAAATCTTTAATGGCTGAGGCATCGAAGGCAATTCCATCTTCAAAAGCTCTGGGAAGTTCGCTTGCCATAATCGTGGCATTTTTTTGCTTGCCTGAAAGGTCAAAATAGGCGAGTCGCACGAATTTGACGTCTTCTTCTTTTACGTAATCCAAAACTTCTTCTTGTGTGTATAACATGATTTTCTCCAGCCAACAAAAAAGGCCGTAGATTTTTTGCCGGGAGACAAGCCCAGCTGAAAATCTACGGCCTCTTTGCCGTTCATGAAATTATTTTAATGGATAAATCCTAGAATGTCCAGCATACGCCAAAAGTCGGCTGAATCCTGAAATATCCCAGCAAATCAGTGTAGTGGGTGGTTTTATCGCTTCGTGTGTTGTGGCGTGTATCATAAGTGTGGGAAGTTTCGTCAGTGCCCCAGCCACCGATTATGTAGCGTGCCGAAAGATTTGTGAATATGCCGAAATTGTCGCCAAGCTTGCATCTTGTGAACAAATCCATGCCTACGTTGACTGTAATCAGTGAAAGAGTCCTGTCATAGTCAGCTTTGCGTTCTTCACCGTTTTTATCACTGTAATCAACGTCCTCATCGGAATCCTTGAAAATTGAAACGTCTGCTCCGAACATGCCAGTGAGTGAGACGATAAAATTGTCAGTAGGATTGAAAGTGTATCCGGCTCCAATAGAAGTATTTGTGAAAAAACCGGCATTAGTCTTGTGATCCTGAATATGGATGTCCCGGGTGGTGGTGAGGGCAATGGCATAGTCACCTTTTAAAGTAAAGCCGTTTTCATAATAGCCGAGATAGAATCCTTCAAGACCAAAACCAATCTGAGTTATGTCGTCTTCATCTTCCTTGTCTACACCGATTTTGGAAAATGGAACCGTGAATCCGGCACCGAAAGTGTTTGTCCAGCTTTTTGCAAAAGCACCTGAGATAAGAGTTGAAAGTAGCAAAATTGTAAATAATTTTTTCATTTTATAACCTCGTTACTTATTAGACACTTTAAGTTATAAAATATGTTACCAAAATTTTCAATGACTTAAAAAAAATATGAAATGAAAAAGAGAAAATCTCTTGCATATATAGTTACTTTATGCTAACTTTACTTACACGAGATTATCATGCGTAAACATATATTATCAATTTGTTCTATAATGTGCGTTTTTTTGCTTTCTGTTTCACAAACCTTTGGAGCAGAAAAATCCTGGAAATCGGTAGCTGACGAAATGAAGGGCATTCTGGAAGATGCCTGTTCGATTTATGAAGGCGGAGATTCTGAAAAAGCCTACGAGCGGGTGAACGACGCTTATTTCGGTCACTATGAAGTCGATGGCTTTGAGCGGAACACTCAGAGCCGAATTGGCGGAAGCCGGGCCGGAAACGTCGAGGTTCAGTTCAGCCGGGTAAAAACTGCAATCCGAAGCGGGAAAGAAAAGTCTGAAGTCCGGAAGGAAGCTGACACCCTTATTTCCATGCTCTTTGAGGATGCCGAAAAGCTTGATCCTCCGAACATGAGCTGGCAGGAACTTGCAGAAATTCTTGATAAGGAATTCAGTGAAGCGGCATCGATGTATCAGGAAGGGCATCTGGTCAGGGCCGAGCCAAAATTCCGAAAAGCCTATGCCCGCTATTACGGAAAATCAAAATTTCAGGAAAATGTGGCCAAAGAGCTTGGAAACGCTGCTGACTCAAAAATCGTGGATTTATATTCCAGGACAAAAAGCATGATTTTGAACCGGGAAGGAAAGGGCGAAGTTGCTTCTTCAATAGAAGAACTTTCCCAGCTGATTTCAAAAACGGCCATTGATTTGACTAAAAAACAGGGGCGTGCTCAATGGTGGGCGAGCCTTCTGGCTTCAATGCTGATTCTTCTGCGCGAAGGTTTTGAGGCGATTCTTATTGTGGGAGCGATTATCGCCTATCTGAGGAAGAGCGGAAACGAAAAAAATCTTCCTTCTGTCTACAAAGGTTCGTTTATCGGAATCCTCGCTTCTATTGTAATGGCTTTGATTCTTATCAGTCTTACGAAATTCGGATTTCAGAGCGGCCAGGGGCAGGAAGTTGTCGAAGGCGTGACCATGTTCATAGCCGTGGCAGTTCTTTTCTACACTTCAAACTGGATGATTTCAAAGGCCGAAAGTAAGGCCTGGTCAAATTACATTCAGGGCAGGATTCAGACTTCGATTGATAAAAAAAGCATGTTCGGTCTTGCCTTCACCTGTTTCCTTGCTGTTTTCCGGGAAGGAGCTGAAGTCATTCTTTTTTATCAGGCAATGTTCCTGGGTTCTTCGTCTGCGGGCGGTACGGTCATGGCGGTGATTCTGGGAATTCTTGTGGCTGCAGTCCTTCTTGTTTTTGTTTACAAGGCAATAATCATCACTGGCAAAAAACTTCCGCTCAAGCCGTTTTTCTATGCGACGTCAATCCTTATGTTTGTTATGGTCGTAGCTTTTGTTGGAGGCGGAATCAGCGAGTTTGTGGATGCGGGCTGGATCAGTCCGAAAGTGCTCGAGGGAGTACCGACAATTTCGATTCTGGGGCTTTTCCCTTATGCAGAAACTTTAATCGCTCAGGCCATCGCTCTAGTCGTCGTAATTGCAAGTCTTGTTCTTGGCAAGGCTGTTTCAAAAAGGAAGAACGAAGAAAAATCTTCTTCAAAATAAAAAAATGTGGGTCTTAGACCTGTAAGGAGTTCACAATGAAAAAGACATTGTCTTTTGTTTTGGTCGCTGCAATGGCAGTCACAACAGTTTTCGCATGGCCTTGGGGCAAAAAAGAAGAAGCTAAGGCTAACGCTTCAGCAGCTGCAGAGGCTGTAGAAGCTGATGAGGGCGGATTCGTTGAGCATGACATCGGTGATGAGCAGAAAGCAGGCTTCCTCGCTGTAAACGGTGTTTACTTCCAGGCTGTAGACATGAAGTCTGGTGAAGGAAACACTCAGAAAGGTGCTGATTTCACAATGCACATCGAGGCTGATATTGCCGCAATGGAAAATGACCTTGGATTCGTAGTTGACCAGTTCGTACCAGGACTTACAGTTGATTATGAAGTTGTTGATCAGAAATCAAACAAGGTTGAGGCTAAAGGAACTTTCATGCAGATGAACGCTTCTGACGGTCCACACTACGGTGCAAACATCAACCTTAACAAGGCCGGAACTTACACAGCACGCTTCATCATCCACAGCCCTGCAGAGAACAACTACTTCATCCACACAGATGATGATACAAAGCCAGGCTCAACATTGCAGAAATACTGGAAGAACGACAAGCCGCTCACAGTCGAGTTCAAAGACTGGGTATTTGACGGCAAGAAAGTTCAGCCTGAATACAACTAACAGCTAATTTACAAAAGAGAAAGGCTGTCCGTTTTAATGGCGGGCGGCCTTCTTTAACGAGAAAATAATGGCAAAAAATCTTTTTGAAGTCGTACAGTCTCTTTTCATTCCTTTTGTCCTTCTGGGCATGGTAAGCTCAAGAATCGCCTTGTCAGGTTCGGAAAAAATCGGGCGGAATTTTATTAAATCCCTTGTCGCCATGTTCATTTTTGTTCTTTTCGTGTCCTTTTTGCGCGAAAAGCGTCTTATAAAATACAACCAGATTAATAACATTTACCTCCTTTGCTCGTCGATTATCCTGGGTGCCTTTTATTCAGTTTTGCTCTGGTTGTATTCTATAAGGCGGAAAAATCTTTCAAAAAAATTTGAAGTTGCACTCATGATTTTAGGGCTCCTTTTTGTCTTCTGCCTGATGCTCTATAAACTTCCCATTGTCTTTTCACTTCCCTTCCATTTTTTGGGAATGTACGACACTTATTTTTCAACCATGTACCTTGCAAAATGCACGGGCTATCTTCTTGGGATTTTAGTCTGCTTTCTTTCATTTTGGGCAGTCCATAAAGTTCTTTCAAGGTCTTCGCTGAAAGTAAACAAAATCGCATTTACGGCCATGTGTCTTGTAAGTTCCTTCATTTCTTTTGTCGCGGTGGTGGGAATCATAAATTCCTATTACAGAAGAAAAATCAAGATTCCGACCGGTTTAAGAAAATCACTTCCCCAGCTGATTACGGCTGAAAATATCGTGTTTTTTGCCTCGATTCTGATTCTTGCGATTGTGGCGGTGGGATTTTTTGTGCATTTCATCAGGATTCATGGTGAATATGCAAATCCTGCCGAGCGCAGAAAACTGAAGGCATTTTCCCGCAACAACAGGCGGTGGGGCGGATTTTTGCTTTTTCTCTGTGCCTTTGTATTCATCGACATGACGGTAATCAAAAAAATCGGGCTGAGTCTTGTAGAGCTTTCTCCTTCCGAAGAATTTCAGCTTGAGGGAAATGAGATTTTCATTCCGCTGGAGCAGGTTTCCGACGGTCACTTGCACCGCTTTACCTGGATAAATGAAGAAGGAAAGGGAATCCGTTTCATAATCGTTCAGAAAAAAGGCTCGGCCTTTGGTGTGGGATTCGATGCCTGTGACGTGTGCGGGGACGTGGGCTATTACGAGCGAAAAAACGATATTGTCTGCAACCGCTGTGATGTCGTCATGAACAAAAATACAATCGGACTTAAAGGCGGCTGTAACCCTGTCCCGCTTTTTTCACGGATTGAAAACGGCGGAATCGTGATTCTGACCAGTGACTTGCAGAAGGAAGCTCACCGCTTCAAAAACTAGGGAGACGTTATGTTTTTCAGAATGGTTTTCCGCGCCCTTGTGCGCCAATGGAAAAAAATGCTCATGATTGCATTTACTATTGCTCTCGGTTCGTCCCTTTCCACAGCCATGCTTAACGTAATGTTCGATGTAGGCGACAAGGTCAATCAGGAACTGAAGGCTTACGGGGCCAACATAAGGGTCGTGCCGCAAAGTTCAAGCATGGTCTCTGACCGTTACGGAATTGAAAGCGAGTCTTTTTTGCTGGAAGAAGAACTTGGAAAACTCAAGACGATTTTCTGGGCCTTCAACATTGTGGATTTTTCTCCTTATCTTGAGGGCAGCACGGAAATCAAAGGTGGGGAAAAAGTCCGGCTGATTGGAACATGGTTCAGCCATCATCTTTCACTTCCCACAGGCGAAGAACTGGACACGGGAATGCAGGCTATGAAAAGCTGGTGGAGCGTAAGCGGCCAGTGGCTTGAAGACGGAGACTTTGAAGGCGTTATGATTGGCTCAGAGCTTGCTAAAAAATACAGTCTTGAGCCTGGCGATAAATTTTATGTCATGGAAGAAGGATTTTCTGAGAATCCGCTTATCGTCAAAGGAATTTTCGATTCTGGAAGCAGCGAAGACGATTGCATTTACGTCAATCTGGCACTGGCTCAGAAAATTTTCAACAAAAAAGGCCTTATTTCTTCTATTGAAGTCAGCGCGCTTACAACCCCGGACAACGATCTTGCCCGACTTGCAGCCCAGAATCCGGATGCATTGAATCAGGTTGACTGGGACACATGGTACTGTACGGCCTATGTAAGCTCAATCTGCTACCAGATTCAGGAAGTGATTTCGAATTCTGTGGCCAAGGCGGTCCGTCAGGTTGCAGAAAGTGAGGGAGCGATTTTGAGCAAAACTCAGCTTCTCATGCTTTTGATTACGATTCTGAGTCTAATTGGTTCGGCACTGGGAATTTCAAATCTCGTAATGGCCAGCGTAATGGAAAGAAGCAAAGAAATCGGTCTTTTAAAGGCGATTGGCGCCTATGACAATCCGATTTCAGCCCTGATTCTTACGGAAATTTTTATTACGGCGATTTTTGGCGGAATTTTCGGATATTTTCTGGGGCTTGGATTTGCCGAGATTATCGGCCAGTCAGTCTTTGGTTCATACATTTCAATCAAAGTGACGGTGATTCCGCTGGTCGCAATACTCATTTTTGCGGTAACGCTTTTGGGTTCATTGCCTTCAATCAGGCTTCTTCTTTCTCTGAAACCTGCGGAAGTTTTACACGGAGGACACTAAAATGACTCGAAGACGAATGTTCCTGAAAATGATAACAAGCTCCCTCATACGCCGCCGCTCCCGTATGCTGGTAGCTCTCCTTGCAGTTGCAATCGGAGCTACGATTTTGAGCGGACTTGTTACGATTTACTACGATGTTCCCCGTCAGATGGGGCAGGTTTTCCGCTCTTACGGAGCAAATCTTCTTCTTACAAGCGAAAATGAAAATCCGCTTCTTTCTGAAGATGTCGACTATACAAGAAATCTTATTCCAGCAGATAAACTTGTGGGCCTGACTCCCCTCCGCTATGAGACAGTCAGAATCAACAATCTTCCTTTCATGGCCTGCGGAACAGATTTTGCCGGGCTTAAAAAAACAAGTCCTTACTGGCTTGTAACAGGCGACTATCCGAAAGATGACTCTTCGATTCTTATCGGGCAAAGTGTTGCGGGAGCAGTTGCAGCCGGCATTGGAAATACAATTGTTTTGACCGGAATCGATTCTACGGGAAGTCCATTTTCAGAAAAATTTACGGTCAGCGGAATTGTACAGACCGGCGGAAATGAAGAAGAATGTGTTTACATGAATCTCTCAGAACTCGAAAAACTGATGAAGAACAGCGGAAGTCTTGATGTGGCGGAATGTTCCCTTGCTTCAAGCGGCTCTGAGCTTGAGTCAATCGCCGGCATGATTGAACTTAACGTTCCGCTCGTAAAGGCCAGGCTTGTCAAAAGGCTTGCAAAATCAGAAGGAACTGTCCTCAAGAAATTGCAGTCTCTTGTATATATTGTCACGCTGGTCGTTCTTTTGCTTACGATGGTCTGCGTTGCAACGACAATGATGGCGGTTGTGGCCGAACGAAGGCAGGAAGTCGCACTCAAAAAATCCCTTGGAGCTTCAAACCAGAGCATAGTCTGTGAATTTTTGGGTGAAGGGCTTTTCCTCGGGGCAGTCGGGGGCGTTTTGGGTGTCTTTCTTGGATTTATGTTTGCCCAAAGCGTGAGCGTGAATGTATTTTCAAAAAGCATTTCCTTTCAGCCTCTTCTCGTTCCTGTGACAATTCTGGCGAGCGTCCTTGTGACGGGACTGGCCTGTCTTCTTCCCGTAAGAAGTGCGACTGAAGTTGATCCGGCTCTGGTATTAAAAGGTGAGTAGAAGGAGTAAAAAAATGGCGTTACTTGAGGTTAAAAATGTTTCTAAATTATATTCTGGCGGAAGTGTCAAAGCCCTGAACGACGTGAGCCTTACCGTCGAAAAAGGCGAATGGCTTGCAATCATGGGACCTTCTGGTTCGGGAAAGAGCACCATGATGAACATAATCGGCTGCATGGACAAGCCTTCCATGGGTCAGGTGATTCTGGACGGAAAGGACATCACCCAAGAATCAGGAAAAAGGCTTACACAAATCCGCCGGGACAAAATCGGACTGGTATTCCAGCAGTTTCATCTGGTCAATTATCTTACGGCACTGGAAAACGTTATGGTCGCCCAGTATTACCATTCAATGCCTGACGAAAAGGAAGCCATGGAGGCTTTGGAGCGGGTGGGCTTAAAGGAGCGGGCAAAGCACTTGCCGAGCCAGCTAAGTGGTGGTGAGCAGCAGCGTGTCTGCATAGCGCGGGCTTTGATAAATCACCCGGAGATTATACTTGCCGACGAGCCTACTGGAAACCTTGACGAGGCCAACGAAAATCTTGTAATCGACATATTCAAAAAACTTCATGCCGAAGGCCGTACAATAATTGTTGTAACCCATGCCCCCGAAGTTGCCTCTTTTGCTCAAAGGACAATCGTTCTGGAGCACGGAAAATATTCAAAAGAAATCAAAAACAATAATTAAAAACAGGAGCTTAATATGAAAAAAATCAATTTGCAGGATATAATTCTTCTTGTCCTGTCGCTTTTGCTTGCATTCGGAACAGAATTTTTCTTTCATGCCTGCCCGGCAAAAGATGACGGAAGCTGGATGCGCTGTCACTGGGCCGAAAACGCAGTCTTTGCCATAGGAATTGCCCTTTCAGTCCTGACCTTAGCCCGATTTTTTATCTCTGACCAGAAAATCAAGGCAGGAATCTCTTTCTCATTCCTGTCATTCTCACTTCTTGCAGCCTTTGTACCGGGAATCGTAATTCCCCTTTGCATGATGAAGGACATGAGATGCCACACGATTATGCGGCCTGCCGTTGTAGTGATTTCCATTTTGATTTTTATTGTATCGCTCGTGGATTTCATCGTAAAAATAAAATCTGAAAAAAAGGCGCGCGACTAAAATGAAATTTTCATCCCTGCCGGTTCTGAATATTTTGGGCAAAAAATCCCGCTCGGCATCGCTTTTTGTCTTTTCACTCATACTTTCCCTCTCGATTTTTGGCGGTGCCTTGATTCTTTCAAGTCTGAGAACCGGCCTTAAAAGCCTTGAAATGCGGCTTGGAGCTGACATTGTTGTCGTTCCTTATGAAGCCCGCACGAAAGTCAGTGCGGACACAATCTTAAATCAGGGAAACAGAACCTTTTTTTATATGCCGAAATCGAATCTGGACAAAATCTCCGCAATCGAAGGCGTTGAAAAAGCCTCGCCTCAGGTTTATATGTGCTCCATGAATGCCGGCTGCTGTTCGGTCTCGCTTCAGCTGATTGGTTTTGACCCGGAGTCTGATTTTACGATTCAGCCATGGGTTGAAAAATCTTTCAAAGGAAAACTTTCTGACGGAGATATCCTGATTGGAAGCAAAGTAACTCTTTCATCAAATCGAAAATTAAAATTTTTTGACAGGGAATGGAATATCGCAGCCCAGCTTTCAGAAACAGGCACGGGTCTTGATAACGCCGTCTTTGCCAATATGAATACGATTCACCTTTTAATGGAAGCGGCTGACAAAATCGGCTGGTCTTTTGCCGACAAAAAATACTCTGACAAAATGATTTCCACGATTATGGTAAAAGTTATGGACGGATATGACATCGACAATGTTGCAAGCCTGATTCAGCGCAAAGTTCGTAAGACGCAGGCTGTTAAAACAAAATCCATGACAAGCGGAATTGCCCAGAGTCTTTCCGGACTTTCAAAAATCATCGCGATTCTTACGGCGATAGTCTGGTTTTTGTGCCTTTTGATTTTAATCGTGATTTCAAACCTGATTATAGGTGAGCGAAAAAAAGAATTCGCGGTTTTAAGGATAATGGGTGCGAGCCAGAAAAAGTTGCGGCATCTGGTTATGGCGGAGTCTTTTGTTTTGAATACGTTTGGCTCTCTTTCGGGAATTGCGCTGGCTTTTCTTTTCATCGTTCCTTTTCATAACCTGATAAAAAGCGCGATGGGGCTTCCCTTCCTGCTTCCGTCTTTTTTATGGATGATTATTCTGGTGCTGGCTTGTCTCGTCATTTCAATTTTGACAGGATGCGCATCTTCAAGTTTTGCCGCTCATAAAATCGCACAAATCGACGCGGGCATAATAGTTCGGGAAGGTTAGGAATTAGACGCGGATTAACGCGGATTAACGCAGATATATATAAATAATCCGCGTGCATCTGCGTCTATCTGCGTCAAAAAAAGGAATTAATATGATACTAAAAGCTGAAAATATTTCAAAAAAATATTACCGTCCTACAAAGAATGCAAGCCACTTTGAAGCCGTAAAGCCGCTGGATTTTATCCTTGAAGAAGGAAAAGTCACAGAAATCACAGGCCGGAGCGGAAGCGGAAAAAGCACGCTTCTTTACATGCTGGCAGGTCTTTTAAAGCTAAACTCAGGCAAAGTGCTTCTGGACGATCAGGATTTATACTCGCTGACTGATGACCAGCTTTCCCTTCTTCGGAACCAGAAATTCGGCGTGATTCCCCAGGGACAGACAGGACTTTTTGCGCTTACGGTTTTGGAAAATGTTCTTGCTCCTGTTGCAATTTACGGAGATACAAAAAATTACGAGGAAAAGGCAAAGAAACTTCTTTCGCTGGTTGGAATCGAAAATCTGGCGGATTCAAAAATGTCGGAACTTTCCGGCGGAGAAATGAGGCGAATGGCAATTGCCCGTGCCCTGATTTTAGACCCGGACATTATTTTTGCCGACGAGCCCACGGACGATTTGGATGATGAAAATACAAAGGCGGTTCTTGCCCTTCTTCAAAAAATTGCCCAAAGCGGAAAAAGCGTGCTTCTTGTGACGCATGAAAGTATGGCAGAACAATACGCGGACACAATCTACAGGATGGACTCAGGAAAACTCGATAAAAAATAAGTTCCGACAAACAGATATTAATTTTCTCAAACTGAAGGTGTCAATTTTAACTTTTGTTGTAAAGTACTATTGAATGTTATCTTATTCTAATATATATTATCTCTATCTATTTATTAATAAATAGGAGAAACAGTTGATACCCTTAGTTTTTGCAGCTTCTGGAGAAGAGCAAATCATAAAAAAAATTGGCGGCAGTGATGAAGTCAAGCGACATTTGGAAAACCTTGGTTTCAATGCAGGTTCCGCCGTCACAGTCATCAGTTCCCTTGGCGGAAATATAATCGTAAAAGTCAAAGAATCCCGCATTGCCATCAACGAAGAGATGGCTCGAAAAATCATGGTCTAACTTATAAATTTCTTTTTTCCCCGCAAATAATTTGGAGGTACAATAAATGAAAACATTGCGTGAAGCAAAAGTCGGCGAAACTGTAAAAGTCGTCCGTCTTCATGGTGAAGGTGCGGTCAAACGCCGAATCATGGACATGGGCGTTACAAAAGGCGTCGAAGTCTATGTCAGAAAAGTCGCTCCTTTAGGCGATCCTATTGAAGTCACTGTCAGAAGCTATGAACTTTCCCTGCGAAAGGCAGACGCTGAAATGATTGAAATTGAGTAAGAAAATAGGAGACTGACATGAATTTAAGAATAGCACTTGCTGGAAACCCGAATGCGGGAAAAACTACGCTTTTTAATGCGCTCACAGGCTCAAATCAATTCGTCGGAAACTGGCCTGGAGTTACTGTTGAAAAAAAGGAAGGAAAACTCAAGAAACACGAGGGAGTCGTAATCACTGACTTGCCCGGCATTTATTCACTTTCTCCATATACGCTGGAAGAAGTTGTCGCTAGAAATTACCTTGTAGGTGAGCGTCCTGACGCAATCCTGAACATCGTTGACGCCACAAACCTGGAGAGAAACCTTTACCTCACAACACAGCTTGTTGAACTTGGAATCCCGGTTGTAATTGCACTCAACATGATGGACCTGGTTAAAAAGGCCGGGGACAAAATCAATGTCGAAGAACTTAGCCGGCAGCTCGGCTGCAAAATCGTTGAAATTTCCGCCCTCAAAGGCGACGGAATCATGGAGGCAGCAGAAGAGGCAATCAAGGCTGCAAGCGAAACCAAGACCGTTCCTCAGCATGTTTTCCCGGGTCCAGTAGAACATGCAATCGCCCATATTGAAGAAGCTGTCGTTCATTCACTTCCTGAAGAACAGCAGAGATGGTATGCAATCAAGATTTTTGAGCGTGACGACAAAGTCCTTGAGATGCTCAAAATAGACAAAAATACACTTGAGCACGTTGAAACAGACATAAAAGCAGCCGAAAAAGAGCTGGACGATGACGCAGAAAGCATCATCACAAACGAGCGTTACATTTACATTGCTCAAATTCTAAAATCAAGCTACAAAAAAGCAAATGCGGGAAAACTTTCTCACTCAGACAAAATTGACCGCATCGTAACAAACCGCTGGCTTGGCCTTCCGATTTTTGCCGCAGTCATGTTCTTCGTTTACTGGATTGCAATGGTTGGAATCGGTGCAAGCGCAACTGACTGGGCAAACGACGGACTTTTTGGTGACGGCTGGCACCTCTTTGGAATCGGCTCATCTGCCTATGAAGAAGCGGCCGAAGAATACGGTGACACTCCTTTAATTCTTGAAGCCCTCGAAAACGGCGAGACAACTTATGTCGTTGAAGACGAAGAGACTCTTGAACTTTCTGACCCAATCGAAATCACGTCAGAAGCCGCAGAAGAAGCAAAGGCAATGGCCGAAAAATACGGCGAGGAAGGCCCTGATCCTGCAAATTACGGCGTATGGGTTCCAGGCGTTCCAGTTCTTATCGGCTCTCTTCTTGAAAAGCTCGGTACTTCTGAATGGCTTAGTGGCCTTATCCTTGACGGAATCGTGGCCGGTGTGGGAGCAGTCCTTGGCTTTGTTCCTCAGATGCTGGTTCTCTTCCTTATGCTTGCCTTCCTTGAAGCCTGCGGTTACATGGCTCGAATCGCATTCGTCCTTGACCGAATTTTCCGCAAGTTCGGACTTTCTGGAAAATCATTCATTCCTATGCTGGTTGGAACCGGCTGTGGAGTTCCTGGAATCATGGCAAGCCGCACAATCGAAAACGAGCGCGACCGACGCATGACAATCATGACAACCACCTTCATTCCTTGCGGTGCAAAAGTTCCATTCATCGCAATGGTTGCAGGCGCAATCTTCGGCGGAGCTGCCTGGGTTGCAACATCAGCTTACTTCATCGGCATGGCCGCAATCATAATCTCAGGCGTAATGCTCAAAAAGACAAAGATGTTCGCTGGAAATCCGGCACCTTTCGTAATGGAGCTCCCGGCTTATCACATGCCGACACTGAGCAATGTTCTTCGCTCAATGTGGGAGCGCGGCTGGTCATTCATCAAAAAGGCCGGAACAATCATCCTTCTTTCAACAATCGTCGTATGGTTCACAAGTTTCTTCGGCTGGACGGAAGAAGGATTCGGAATGCTTAGTGAAGATCAGCTTGACTCTTCAATCCTTGCCAAAATCGGAAGCTGCATCGCATGGATTTTTGCTCCTTTGGGCTGGGGAAACTGGCAGGCAGCCGTGGCTTCAATCACGGGTCTTGTTGCAAAGGAAAACATCGTCGGTACAATGGGCATCCTCTACGGAAGCGGAGAACTTTCTGCTTATCAGGCAATGGCTCAGGCCTTTACAAACGTTGCAGGATTCTCATTCCTGGTCTTCAACCTGCTCTGTGCTCCATGTTTTGCCGCAATCGGTGCAATCAAGCGTGAAATGAACAACGCAAAGTGGACTTGGTTTGCAATCGGCTATCAGTGTGGCTTTGCCTACGTAATCGCCTTCATGATTAACCAGTTCGGACGTCTCTTTGCAGGAAACGTAAATATCGCAGGATTTGCCCTTTCAGTAGTCGCCCTTGCTGGAATGATTTACATGCTTTTCATCAAAAAGTATACTGAGGCGGACAAACTTACCGTTAATGTAGGAAAATAATGGGAAACCTGATTGTAGGTTCAATTTTGGCGGTGGCAGTTGCTGCCGTCATTTTGAGCATGATAAAAAACAAAAAAAAGGGAAAATCTTCATGCGGCTGTGGCTGTGCATCTTGCGCAATGTCAGGAGCATGCCATAAAGGGAAGGGGGAAGCCTCCCCTAAAAGCAAATTAAGTGCTATGCCTAAAAATAGGGCCCACAAGGATGTGGGCAAAAGCAAAGAAAACCCGCAAGAATTTTGCAAGCAAAATTCTTGTCACGACAGGATGTCGAATGCCTGCTCGACCGTCCTTGAAATCAGCGGAATGATGTGCCCAATGTGCGAAAGCCACATAAACGACGCAATCCGAAACAATTTCAAGGTTAAGAGCGTAAAGTCAAACCACAAAACCGGCATTACAGAGATTGTCAGCGAAATGCCCCTTGACGAGGCAAAGCTTCGCGAAGTAATCAAGAATACCGGCTATGAACTAAAATAAGAAGTGTAAGGCTTAAGCTGAGGCCAGTTTTTTTATTTCTTCAAGGCTTGCATCATCTGGAGAAAGCTGGGCTTTTACACATCCTATAAGATTTGCACCGGCATTTGTCACACGCTCGCCCCAGTCGCTGAGCCACTGTCCGCCACCCCAGTCATATGAGCCGAAGAGGCCGATTTTCTTTCCGTTCATCTGATTTTCGATTCCTGAGAAAAATTCTTCCATTGAATCTTCAAGTTGCTCTGCACCCATTGCCGGGCTGCCCAAGAGAATCAAATCTGCTCCAAGAACTTCTGCTGAATTTGCACTGTCAGCGGTGCTGAGGCTTGCTTCTCGTCCAGCGGCTTTTGCGCCTTCCAGTGCTGCATTTGCAAGCGCCTCCGTGTTTCCTGTTGTCGTTGCATATACAATCGCTACTTTCATTTTTTCCTCCTACTGATTTTTTGAAAGATTATGGTCATCTCTAAAAACTTCAGTTTTTAGAGGTTCCCTTATATTTTTTTGCCGTGAGAGGAACTGAAAGTCCGTCACACAGCCATTTCATGCATTTTTCTGTGCATGATTTATACAAATTCATCCGGCGGATTGCATTTTCCTTGTCGCCGTAAACTTTCCAGGTTCCTGAGTATTTAAAGCCTGTTGCTCCAAGTTTTTCAAATCCGACTACGTCTTCAAGCGGGTAGCCAAGAAAGAGTCCGACTTCATGTGGAAAATTCTCGCAGAAGGCAAGTCTGTGCAAAAGTTCAGCCAGAACGGCTGGAAATCCTTTTTGTACCGGGTAATTTTTTGAAGCCAAATACTCTCGGTTTACAGGAAGCTGACAGACTTTTTCAAGCAGTGGTTTGTCATAGATAAAAAAAAGGAAGCGCGAATCTGATTTTTTTAGCGTGACGAAAAATTTTTTGTCCTTTGAAAAATATGGCTGCCAGTAATCAAGTTTTTTTGAACCGTCGGAATAAATTTTGTCGCTCATGGAAAAAAGACAGGCGGGTTTAATTCCACACAGGGCAGGAGCCGCGCAATGAATTATTGTTTCATCGAAGCTCATTTTTAACTCCAAAAAAACGGAGCAAAGCAGAAAATGTCAAACCACTTTGCTCCGCAAAAGGTACTAAGAGAGTTAGGTATATCTAACTTAGATAGTTATATTAAGCTAACATAAGTTTTATGTCAATAACTAATAAAAAAAATAATTGATTTAAATTTATCAGTTAAATATAATATTATATATAGGTAACATAAAGTAGCTTTAAGAAATTTACTTTAGTTATCAATAACTTTTATTACTTAAATGAGGCATATTTATGGCATTTTCTAACAAATGGGTTGCTTTTGGTGTTGGCGTTGCTGCAGGTGTTGCTGCTGTTGCATTGGTTAAAAATCCAGCTTTCAAAAAAGCTTGTGCAGCTGTCGTTGGAAAGGGCTTGCAGCTCAAAGACGATGCATGTGCTTTTGCTGAGTCTGTAAAAGAAGACGCACAGGACATCGTTGCCGAAGCAAAATACAACAATTCAAAAAAAGCCGAGGCTAAGGCATAAAAAGCGCGGCGGAGCAAAGCTGATTTTCAAAAACATGAACTGAGATTTTCGCTCCGCCCAATGACCGTTTACACGAGGCAAAATCTTGACCGTCACAATTCATCATGCTCTGCCTGGCCGAATCCGCATTCACTACGATTTGCACGAAATCACTCCCAGGCAGGCAATTCTCGCACAGAGCCTTATCGCCGTTCAGGAAGGAATCACTGACATTTCCGTCAACACGAACATCGGCTCTTATCTGATTCTGTTTGATTCTTCAATTATATCACAGTCCCAAATCGAAAATCTGTTCAAGGCTCTCGGCTCAAAGTATCTCGACGACGAAAAATTGCTTGAAGCCGTCGCCCAGATTCCGATTACAGAAAGCATCATGAGCATTTTTATCAGCACGATGATAAATCATTTTGCCAAAAAACTGCTCCCGCTTCCGCTCAGGCGGCTTTTGCTCTTTACGAACATCGTTCCGCGAGTTGGTTCTGCTTTGGGAATGTGCTTCAGGCATGGAAAGATTTTCAGCACGCAGATGCTCGATGCGGCGGCTCTTACCACGGCGGCTTTCACCGGCAACACAAACACGGCTTCTTCAATTTCAATGCTCCTCACTTTGGGCGAAGAAATTGAGGAAGTTACAAAGCGGGTTTCTTACGGAAACCTTGCCCACAAACTTTTGATTTCTGACGAGCCTGTTCATATTCTGGTGGATGGTCAGGAAAAAACAATTCCGTGCGAGGCTCTCAAAAAGGATGATCTGGTTATTGTTCGCGAAGGAAGCATGATTCCGTGTGACGGTACGGTAGAAAAAGGCGAGGGCATGGTAAATCAGGCTAGCATCACGGGCGAGAGTCTTCCTGTCGAAAAAAAGACGGGAAGCGGAGTCTTTGCGGGCACGATTTTGAGAGAAGGCGAGCTTATAATCCGAACGCGTTCAACAGGACAAGACACAAAGGTTCAGAACATCATTCAGATGATAGACAATTCCCAGAACCTCAAGGCAAATGTTCAGCGCCGATCAGAAAATCTTGCAGAGAAAATCGTTCCCCTCAATTTTGCGCTGGCCGGTCTCACCTGGCTTTTTACCCGAAATCTCACAAAAACCATGTCAACTTTGATGGTCGATTATTCGTGCGCCATGAAACTTGCCGCTCCGATTGCAGTTCTTTCTGCCATGAAGGAAGCCGCATCCTGTGGAATCAGCGTGAAGGGCGGAAAATATCTTGAAGAGGCCGCCGAAGCCACAACGATTATCTTTGACAAAACGGGAACTCTCACTTATGCGAACCCCAAAGTCGAAAAAATCTATGCCATGAAAGATTTCGGTGAGGATTTTGTCTTGCAGACTGCGGCCTGCCTTGAAGAGCATTTTCCGCATCCACTCGGTCGTGCAGTCGTTGCCCATGCCGAAGAAAAAGGACTTTTCCACCCGGAAAATCACACGAAGGTCGAATACATCGTAGCTCACGGAATCGCATCCACTCTTGACGGCAAAAAAGTGCGGATTGGAAGCGCGCATTTTATCTTTGATGACGAAAAAATTCCCTTTGATGAAAAAGTGCGTGAAATTCAGTCTGAATCAGCAAAAACTGGTCAGTCGCTTTTGTATCTTTCTTATGACGGAGAACTTGCGGGCGTGCTTTCAATCGGAGACCCTGTGCGCCCCGAAGCGAGGGAAGTCATTCAGAATCTCAAAAAAACTGGAATCCGCCGCTGCGTGATGATTACAGGTGATACGGAGGGTGCTGCCAAAAAAATCGCCGAGAGTGCTGGCCTTGACGGCTGGTATTCACAGGCCCTGCCCGAAGATAAAGTCAGCCTGATTGAAAAAGAAAAGGCGTGCGGCAAAGTGATTATGCTTGGAGACGGAATCAACGATGCTCCGGCATTGAGTGCGGCTGATGTAGGAATCGCAATCGAAGGAAGCTCGTCAATCGCAAGCGACACTGCGGACATCGTCTTAAGTGAAGGCGGCCTTAACAATGTGGCTACAACGCGAGTCCTCTCTCAGGGCCTGATTCAAAAAATCAATGCAAATAATGCCTTTATAATAGAAGTAAATTCCGCTTTGCTTCTGCTTGGAGTCTTCGGTCTGATTTCGCCGCAGCTTGCCGCAATTCTTCACAATTCGGTCACAGTTGGAATCAGCGTAAAGGCGATGGAGAACATTCTATGATTACAAGTTTTTTTCCGGGCCGTGTCCGGCTCAGGGCACCGATTTTCAAGGAAAATGATTTAGTTGAAAAAGCCCGCGCAATTCTCTCAAAATCTGACGCGGTTAAAAATATCGAGACAAATCCTGTGACCGGGAGCGTTTTAATCGAATACAATCCCGCCAAAGTTCCCATGGAAAAACTTTTGCCCATGCAGGATTTTTTTGCAAGCCTTGCAAAAGAAGCCCAGCATTTTGACGGAAAAGCCGAAAGCCGCCAGAAGATTTGCCAAATGCTTTCTTCCCTTGAAGGCTTGTTCTGAATAATTCAGTCTGCAAAAAAATTTCCCGAGAGCTTTCACTCTCGGACAAGACCCAATATGGCTGGCAGAGGATAGTTATAAATATCTTACACACTCGGTATAAAGCAAATCAATTCTGCCTTTCGCGATTTCGCTTTTTGTGACTTTCCAGCCGTTTGCTTCCAGAAAAGACGTGTATTCACTGGCAGTCCATTCATGTGCGAATTTTATTCCTGCAAGGGAAAGAATTTTCTGCCAGAGATTTTTCTTTCCTTTTTCCCGCTCAATAAAATTTGGTGCAATCAGAATTCCGTCTGATTTTAAGACACGTTTGATTTCACAAAGAGCTTTTTCTGGATTCGGAATAATGTGAAGGGCGTTTGCAATCACGACTACATCAAAAGAATTTTCAGCATAAGAAAGATTTGTCGCATCAGCAGTTTCAAAAATCACATTTTGTGGAATTCCTTTCTTTTTTGCTGTTTCAATCATGTTTTGGGAAAAATCAGTCGCAACCACGCTTTTTGCACTATGAGCTATATGCCGGGCAATCATTCCAGGCCCTGTTGCAAGTTCCAGAACTGTTTTGTCAAAACAAGATATTGAAATCTGTCTGTAAAGAAAATTGTAAATATTTTTCTGACTTTTCATTGCCCGCTCGTAAATCGGTGCGAATGTGTCCCAAATTGATGTTTTCATTTTGTTCTGCCTTGTACACAAAATAAAGTGCCATTTTCGCTTACAGAAACTTCGCCAAAACCCGCATTTTCCATAAGCGTCTTGATTTGGCTTGCTGTGTAGCGCTTCATGCAGGGAACTTTCTTTTCCCAGTTGATTTTCGGGTCGCCGTAATTGTTGATTATAGCAAAAGTTCCGCCGGATTTTAAGACTCGCCTGACTTCGGCAAAGCATTTTTCGATGTTTTTCCAGAAGAACACGGTTTCAAAAGCTGTGATAAAATCAAGTTCACCGTCAGAAAAAGGCAGCTTTTCGGCACTTCCCTGTAAGATTTCACAGCGTTCTCCGCTTTCTGTACGGTTGATTTTCTTTGCCTTTTTTACGCTTTCTTCTGATATGTCTATTCCGTATACTTTTGCCCCGGCAGATTTTTCAAGCAGGCGCTTTACATTGTAGCCTCCGCCGCAGCCTATGTCACAGATTTTCCCGGACTGTGGAATTTCCAGCTGTGGAAAAGCCCATTTTGCCATGGGAAGATGCTCCCTCTCCATTGCAACAAGCATAAGACGCCCAAGAAAACCTTTGGGATTTCCAAAATTATCAGTAAACGACATTTTTACTCTCCGCAGCTCATTGCTTTTTCTTCCATGCAAAAAATGCCGGCAAAAAGAATGTGGTTTCAAACAGGCTTTCAAGTCCGCCTCTTAAACCTGTTACTCCTGTAATCTTTACAAGAAGAATCACCAGCAGGTAAACAAGGATATATCCAAGGTACATGAAGATCAGGAATCTTTTTTTCAGGCCGAATTTTCCGCTTAGAACTCCGACAATTACAATAAGTTCTGTGATGTAACCGCAGAGAACTACTGTTATTGTCAGAGGATTTAAATACAAGGCTGCACTTTCTAAAGTTTGTACAATTTGGCTTTCCGAAACGCCAGCCTTTATTGCACTTTGATATGTTAAAGGATTATAAACGCCAAGCACAAAATGGCAGTATAAAATTCCACCGCAGGCTAAAAATGGCAGAATCATTATGAACTTAAGCTTTTCGCCGAAAGACCTTTTTACAAGCTGATACAAACTTATAAAGCCGCACAAAAGTCCAAGACTTGCAAAAAGACTAATCCACATAGAAGCCATGAGCCGCCATTCTTCAACATGACAATATGAAAGCAGATTGCCTGATTCAATTTGAACGCGACATATAAAAATAAATCGGCAGCTGCATAAAGCACGGCTCCAATAATTCCGTACAAAGCAAGATTCCTATTTTTATCCATTTTTCGCTCCCTAAAATTCAAAAACAGCCCAGCGGTCGTTCATCTTTGGTAACAGTTTTGCAAAAAGCCAGCCACCGAAAGAGTGTTTTTTCATTTCCTCGTTAAAACTGTGTTCTTCCACAAATCGGATTCCATCGCACAAATCCGCAATTTCCTGACCGCTCCAGGTTCCGCTTTTAAAGACAGCGTTTGTATTTTTTACAGTGTCGTGATATTTCTGGTTTTTGACCATGAGGGGATTGTTCTGCTCTGCAATCAGCGTTCCGCCCGGGAAATTTGACTTTAATACAGAAAGAAGTTTTGAAATTTCTTCGAGGGTAAGGTACATAAAAAGTCCTTCGGCAAGAAAAAGAACTTTTGACTTCGTTTTTGCACTTTCTGCTTTTACAGCTGCGCACCATGAATCTTCAAGAACGCTTCCTGAAAGCATTGAAACCCGCTCACGATCGCTAAAAACTTTCTTACGAAGAGCGATTGAATCCGGCAAGTCCAAATCAAACCAGAAGATTGAGCCGTTATCCACTCTTGAAAATCGGTTGTCAAAGCCTGCTCCCATGTTCACGATTACAGCGGAAGGATTTTTTGCGATGAAATCTTTCACCATTCGGTCAAGCATGACTGTGCGGGCTATAACTCCTTCGTGCGACATGAATTTGTCAAAAGGCTTAGTATCAATTCCAAGCGTCTTTATCATTTCGACCGCAACTTCGTCCCGGACACGGGGATTTTTACGAAGACTTTCGCTTGCCTTGATTGCCACAGGAATCAGGGCAGTTGTCTCAACATCACCAAGATTTATAGTCATTTTCATTCCCCCAAAAAAAACCGGCTGTCCTAGAAATTAATTCACTTCATTGGACAGCCTTTTTATAGTTTTTATATTTTTTCTACTTTAACTTTTTGTAGCCGTAAACAGCTGTGTCGCCAAGCTCTTCCTCGATTCGGATGAGCTGGTTGTATTTTGCCATGCGGTCTGTGCGGCTCATACTTCCTGTCTTAATCTGGCCTGAGTTTGTCGCAACTGCGATGTCGGCAATTGTTGTGTCCTCAGTTTCGCCTGAGCGGTGTGAAGTTACTGTTGTGTAGCCGTGGCGGTGAGCCATTTCGATTGCTTCAAGAGTCTCTGTGAGTGAGCCAATCTGATTTACTTTGATGAGAATTGCGTTTCCGGCTCCCATTTTGATTCCTTTTTCGAGGAATTTAACGTTTGTTACAAAAAGGTCGTCGCCAACGAGCTGACATCTTCCACCGATTCGCTCTGTGAGCTTTTTCCAGCCTTCCCAGTCGTTTTCGTCAAGTCCGTCTTCGATTGAGTCAATCGGGTAGTTTGTAATCAGTTCTTCAAGGTAAGCAATCTGCTCGTCGTCAGAGAGGCATTTTCCGTTCGGGTCTTTTGGAGTTCCGTTTGAAAGCTCTTTGTAGTTGTAGAAGAATTTTCCGTCTTTTTCTACGCTGAATTCAGAAGCGGCACAGTCCATTGCGATTTTTACGTCTTCGCCAGGTTTGTAGCCTGCGTCTTTGATTGCCTGAACGATTGAGTCGAGGGCGTCATTGATTCCGTCGAATTTTGGAGCAAATCCGCCTTCATCGCCTACAGCAGTTGAAAGTCCGCGACCTTTGAGCAATTTTGCGAGTGCGTGGAAAACTTCTGCTCCCATTCTGATTGCTTCTTTTTCTGATTTTGCACCAACCGGACGAATCATGAATTCCTGGAAAGCGATTGGGGCGTCTGAATGAGCACCGCCGTTGATGATGTTCATCATCGGAACAGGAAGAACATGTGCGTTTGCGCCGCCGATGTAGCGGTAGAGAGGAATGTTAAGGGCTTTTGCGGCTGCCTGAGCTGTTGCAAGTGAAACACCAAGAATTGCGTTTGCGCCGAGTTTTGATTTTGTCGGTGTTCCGTCGAGGGCAAGCATCTTCATGTCGATTGCGCGCTGCTCAAAAACATTCTCGCCTTTGAGGGCCGGTGCGATGATTTTGTTTACATTTTCAACGGCTTTAAGAACGCCCTTTCCGCCGTAGCGTTTTTTGTCTCCGTCGCGAAGCTCAAGTGCTTCATTTTCGCCGGTTGAAGCTCCCGAAGGAACTGCAGCACGACCAAGAACGCCGTTTTCAAGAATTACGTCTACTTCAACAGTAGGATTTCCGCGAGAGTCGATGATTTCGCGGCCGATTACATTGCTGATTTTTACAGAATTAAGCATATTACCTCCAAAAATTCCGCTTAAGTGGCGTTGCACGGATGCAACGAATATGTGAGTTTCGAAGAAACTCAGCCCCTGTCGGTGCTACAAGGATGTAGCACCGACAGGGCAACCTCCAAAAAATATGCAAGTTTGATGAAGCTTTTCCTTACACTGCAGAAGTGGAACATTTCCTCAGCAAACTTGCAAAAAACCCAATGTGGCTAATATTGGGTAGTTAGAATAGCCTAACTTTAGTTAGTGTAAACTTTATAAAAGAATCTGTCAAGGTGAGCACTTTTCGCCTTTTACAATTTCCAGCTGACGGCTTTTTTGCGTGAATCGATGAAGCGGGCGTAGATTCCGTTGAGTTTCATAAGCTCGTCGTGCTTTCCCTGTTCGGCGATTCGGCCTTTGTCGAGTACGATAATCTGGTCTGCGTTGCGTACGGTTTTGAGGCGGTGTGCAATCATGATTACCGTTTTTTCGCGGGTGAGCTCACGGACGGCTTCCATCAAATCGCGCTCGTTTTCCGGGTCAACGTTGGCCGTGGCTTCGTCGAGTATGATAATCGGTGCGTCTTTCATGATTGCGCGTGCGATTGAGATTCGCTGCTTTTCGCCGCCGCTCAGGCTTGCTCCACCTTCGCCAATAACTGTGTCGTAGCCGTTCGGAAGCTGCATAATAAAATCGTGGCAGCAGGCTTTTTTTGCGGCTTCAATTACGCGTTCCATTGGAGCATTTGGCTCTCCAAAGCGAATGTTGTTTGCGATTGTGTCGTGGAAAAGATAGACATTCTGGAAAACAAAGCTGAAATTGCTCATGAGACTGTCCATGTCGTAATCGCGCACATTTTTGCCGCCCAGGGTGACGCTTCCTGAATCAACATCCCAGAAACGGGCAAGGAGATGACAAAGTGTTGTCTTTCCGCCGCCGCTCGGTCCCACGATAGCAGTTGTGGTGCGGGCTGGAATCGTAAGCGAAACGCCGTCGATGATTTTGCGCTTGTCGTACGCAAATGAAATATCCCGGGCAGAAAGAGTCGGGGCGTTGCGGGGTGTCCCCGCAGTAGGGGTAGGCGGAAATGGCGAAGCCATTGTAGCCGAGGGGGAGACTTCCCCCACATTGCTAACTTCTCCAGAAATCTTCATCATCGGGACATCCAGAATTGCCTGTGCTTTTTTAACGCCGATGTCGATTGTCCTCAAAAGCGCGCTGTAGTTTCCGCCGGCTTCGAGGGCTGTGAAAAGCATGAATGAACAGACCAGCATGACTGCGCAATTTTCCAGCGACATCGTTCCCTGCAAATAGAAGAAAAGGGAAGCGAGCATGATAGCCACTCCGCTCATTTTTGCGACAAGGCTCTGGATTGCGGCAATCGGAATGCAGCAAAGTTCCATTTTGAGACAGACTTTTTTTGCCTGATTGATTACGGTGTTCAGTTCTGCGCTTCGGCTGCCTGTGAGATTGTATGCGCGGACTTCGGCGATTCCCTGAATGTATTCGAGAATTTTACTGATTTGATTTTCGTCGGCAATATTTTTTTCTTCGGAAACGCCGCGGACAGAAAGCCTCATAAAGACATTCACCGCCTGGAAAAGCAAAAATCCTGCCAAGGCGACAAGGGCAATCCGAGCGTCAAAAAAGAAAATCATCACGATAATCAGGGCTGAATCCAAAAGCCCCTGCATTACCAGCATGACAGCGCGGGTTGCGACATCGCCCACGAGTTCCATCGTGTTTGTGGTAACGCTTGTGATTTGTCCGAGCGAGTTTTTGTTGAAGTAGCCCATGGGAATGTAGCGAAGGTGCTCGGCGATTTCGATGCGTTTTTTGGCACAGGTGCGGTAGCCGCCTTCGGTCTGCCACATGGAAATGGTCTTTTTGGTGATGATGGCCGCCGTTACGCTGAAAATCATAATTGCGAACGAAAGCCATATTGTGCGAGTGGTAAACGGCTCTCCCTGCGTAATGGTGCGGATTAGTCCCTGCATCATCACGGCGATTGCGGCAATTCTGAGTGCCATAAAAAATGAGTTCACGACTCCAAGAGCAATTGAAGCGTAAAATTTATTGCGATTTTCTTTATCGCAGAAATTAAAAAAGTTCCGTAAAATTTCAAACATTATATCCTCCTGATGGGGGAAGGCTCCCCCTGCGCGCCCACTTTGTTGGTCGCTACCCCCTCTGCGGGCTCAGACGCCGCCCGCGATGTTTGCCTCGCAAACTCGCTTACAACGCCTGCTACTCGTCTTTACTCTGTACATGGGCTTCCCACATTGATTTGTAGAGTCCGTTCTGGGCAAGAAGTTCCTCATGCGTACCGTGTGAATCAATCTTGCCGTCTTTGATTACATAAATCTGATCGGCATCTTTTACGGTTGAAAGGCGGTGCGCAATTACAATCAGCGTTTTGCCTTTTACGAGCTGGGCTACGCTCTGCTGAATGATTGCTTCGTTTTCTGGGTCGGTGTAGGCCGTTGCTTCGTCCAGGATTACGATTGGCGCATCCTTCATCATGGCACGGGCGATTGCGATTCTCTGGCGTTCTCCGCCACTTAAATGTGCGCCGCTTCCGCCAACGATTGTGTCAAAGCCCTTTTCAAGGCTCATGATAAAGTCGTAGCAGCCGGATTTTCTGGCAATTTCCTCAACTTCGGAATCAGTGGCTTCAAGGCGACCAAGCCGGATATTTTCGCGCACGCTCAAGTCAAACAAAAAATTGTCCTGGCTGACATAAGCCACGCGGCGGTTGTATTCTTCAAGCGAAAGATTTTTAATGTTGACGCCGCCGATTTCAATTGAGCCTGAATCCACATCCCAGAGAGAGGCGATAAGGCGGGCGATTGTAGACTTTCCGCTGCCGCTCGGTCCTACGAAGGCGGTGTAAGAGCCCTGCGGAAGAGTCATGCTGATTCCGTGTAAAATTTCCGGGGTTTTAGGGGTGGAACCCCTAGGCGAAGGGGTAGCGAAAGACGACTTGTCGGCTGGAGCGAGGGGGGCGGCCGGTTCAGGCTCAGCCTTCACCGAGACTCGCCTAAAATCTTGCCTCGCAAGATTTTTCGCTGACGCGAACGGCTCCCTATCCCCCTTTGTATAACTAAATCTTACATCACGAAGCACAATCGAATTGTCCGAAGGCTTTTTTGCATCTTTTTCTGGGCGGGAAAGTTCCACCATGTCCATGATTCCACCGACTTCACCAAAAATTACGCCTGCTTTTGCCAGATCATCGTGGTAAGAATAAACGACCAGAAGCGGCTGGATAACGCTCATGGAAAGAATTATGATTGTGATAAAATTGACTGCCGAAAGACTTCCGTTCAAAAAGAAAAAGCCACCAATCGGCAGAACGGCCAGCAATGTAGAGGGCGCAATCACAAAGGCAATCGTAAAAGGCCAGATACAGTCGCGCATCCATTCAACATAGCAGTCAGAGCCTTCGCGGGCAGCGGTTACGAATTTTTCGTAGGATGATTTTGATTTTCCAAAGGCTTTTATGACTTCGATTCCGTTGATGTACTCGACCGCCGTGTCGTTGAGGATTTTTGTCTTTTCAATGGCATTGTTGAACCGCTCGGTCATGTTTGTCATCATAAAAGAAGCGGAAATTATACCAATCGGGAGAGTCGCAAGTGAAGCAAGTCCCATGCGCCAGTCGATGTGGAAAAGGTAGGCGAACATTACCAGCGGAAGCAAAAGATTGCTTGTCCATTCAGGCAGAATGTGTGCGAGAGTCGTTTCCATGCTGTCAATCCGCTCAATCAGGATATTTTTGAGCGTACCTGAAGGCATATCAAGCACAGAGCCGAGCGGAACTCGTGTGAGTTTGTCGCATAAATTTTTCCTGATATTTGCAAGAACATTGAAGGTTGCGACATGGCTCAGCGTGGTTGAAATCATGTGGAAGAACGCATTCCCCGCCCAGAAAAGCGCGATGATGGCACACTGGCGAAGATACAGATTCCAGTCACGCACTCCCGAAAGAAGCTCTTGCACGATGCTTGCAATCAGAATGTAAGGGGCGATTCCACAGGTGACTTTGAGCAGGGCAAAGAAAATGCTCGCAAAGTAGGCAGGCTTTTTACTACCTGCAAATGTGAAAATCCAGGTAAGAAGAGATTTCTTTTTCTTGTCTGACATTTTTAATTCTCCTTGTTAGAATTGACTAACATGATTTAGCTTAGTTTATATAACACTGTTATAATTGTCAATGCTTGTTTTTGTTAGTGTGCTGCAATATAATTTCGCTATGGCGGAAAATACTTTGCAGAAAATCCACGAGATTGCGGTTGCTGAATTTTTGGAAAAAGGATTTCGGGGCGCCTCATTGCGTGAAATCGTCAGAAAGGCAGGAGTCACGACGGGCGCCTTTTACGGCTACTACAAGAGCAAGGAAGAGCTTTTTTCGGCTCTGGTAAAACCTCATGCGGATTATGTTCAGAATTATTTCAATTCAATCGTCGCAAAATTCATGGAACTTCCCAAAAGTGACTGGGCAAAAAATATGGATGCCTATTCAAAAGACGGAATGGTTCATATTTACGAATATGCATGGAAGCACAAAGACGCTTTCCGCCTGATTTTAACCGCCAGCGAGGGCACAGAATTTGAAAATTTCATTCATAAAATCGTTGAAGTTGAGATTGAAATCACCCATATTTTTTATCAGGAAATAGAAAAGCAGGGCTACACTCCATTTGTGTTTGACCCTACGATGGAGCACCTGATAATTTCCGGTCAGTTTTCTGCTTTTTTTGAGCTTATAGTCCACGATGTTTCTTTTGAAGACGGAGTAAAATGTGTTCAGGCTCTGCATGATTTTTACGAGGCCGGCTGGGCAAGCGTTTTAAAGCTGAATTAGTTTCTGCCCTTGTTGATTTCAAAAAGACTCGCTGGATGAAAAAAGTGAAAAGTTCTGCTACAATATTCCCATGACTTTGCAAGATTTACAGTTGAATACCGAGGCGGAAATTGTCAGGGTTGGCGGTAACGGCGAGCTTCGCCAGCATTTTCTGGACATGGGAGTTATTCCCGGTGCCCTCGTCAAAAAAATCAAGCTGGCTCCCATGGGCGATCCCATGGAAATTCAAATTCACGGATATGAGCTCACCATGCGTCTTGCCGATGCCGCCAAAATTGAAGTCGGCCTTGCAAAAAAGTCTTCTTCTCATGAAAATTCTTCTGACTTGCAAAATAATCCTGAAAAAGAATCTCATCCCGGCCTTGGTGAAGAAGGCAAATTCCACGCAAAGGAAGGCGAACATCCCCTTCCAGACGACACTGTCCTTACTTATGCCCTTGTGGGTAATCAGAATGCGGGCAAAACTACTCTTTTTAATCAGCTTACAGGCTCAAATCAGCATGTCGGTAACTTTCCGGGCGTAACTGTTGACCGTAAAAGCGGCCAGATTCGTGGAAATCCACTTACACTGGTGACTGACCTGCCCGGAATCTATTCAATGTCACCTTATACGAGCGAAGAGCTTATTTCCCGCGATTTTGTCCTAAATGAAACTCCATGCGGAATCATAAATATCGTTGATGCCACAAACATCGAGCGTAATCTTTACCTGACCATGCAGCTTCTGGAACTGGGCATTCCAATGGTAATCGCGCTGAACATGATGGACGAAGTTGTTGGGAACGGCGGTTCTGTTGACGTGAACAAAATGGAGCGGCTTTTGGGAGTTCCTGTGGTTCCCATTTCGGCAAGCAAAAATCAGGGTGTGGACGAACTTGTAAAACATGCGGTTCACGTGGCTCACTATCAGGAAAGGCCCTTGCGTCAGGATTTATGCGATGAAAGCGACAATGGGGGAGCCGTTCACCGTGCCCTTCATGCCGTAATTCACCTGATTCAGGATCATGCTGAGCGGGCAAAAATTCCAGTGCGATTTGCGGCAAGCAAGCTTCTTGAAGATGACAAGCGTATCCTTCATCAGCTTGATCTGGACGTAAATGAAAAGCAGATTCTTGAGCATATTCTGATTCAAATGGAAAAAGAGCGGGGTCTGGACAGAAGTGCGGCCATGGCAGACATGCGTTTTTCTTTTATCAGAAAAGTGTGCCAGCAGTCGGTCAAAAAGCCCAGGGAATCCAAAGAACGGATCCGCTCCCAGAAAATCGATCGGGTTCTTACCGGGCGTTTTACGGCGATTCCCGTGTTTTTTGCAGTTATGGCGGCTGTTTTCTTCCTTACATTCAATGTGATCGGAGCTTTTTTTCAGGGACTTCTTGAAAGCGGAATCGGCCTGCTTACAAGCCTTACTGACTCAGCCCTCACTTCCCTGGGAATCAATCCAGTGCTGCATGGGCTTGTAATCGACGGCATTTTTTCTGGTGTTGGAAGCGTGCTTTCTTTCCTGCCGATTATCGTCACGCTGTTTTTCTTTCTTTCAATGCTCGAAGATTCAGGCTACATTGCCCGCGTCGCCTTTGTCATGGATTCACTTCTGCGTAAAATCGGACTTTCCGGCCGCAGCATAGTACCCCTTTTGATTGGATTTGGCTGCACGGTTCCGGCCGTTATGTCCACGCGTACCTTACCCAGTGAGCGCGACCGCCGCATGACTATTTTGCTCACGCCTTTTATGAGCTGCACGGCAAAACTTCCTGTCTACGCATTTTTTGTCTCGGCCTTTTTCCCCAGTCACGGCGGCCTGATTATGACTTTGCTTTATGTACTTGGAATTTTCACGGGAATTTTAGTCGCCCTGCTTTATCGAAAGACTCTATTTAAGGGCGAGGCCGTTCCCTTTGTCATGGAGCTGCCCGACTACAGGCTTCCCGGCGTCCGAAATGTTTCACAGCTTTTGTGGGAAAAGGCAAAAGACTTTCTGCAGAGGGCCTTTACCGTAATTTTTATGGCAACGATTGTCGTCTGGTTTTTGCAGAGTTTTGACCTGCATTTGAATCTTGTGGAGGATTCTGCCCAGAGCATACTTGCAAAACTTGCGGGGCTTTTGGCCCCTGTTTTTAGCCCGATTGGGCTTGGTGACTGGCGAATCTGCACTTCCTTTATCAGTGGCTTCATTGCAAAGGAAAGCGTCATTTCCACTCTCGGCGTTCTTTATCCAGACGGAATTTCCGGGGCTTTGTCTTCAATTGCCGTGGCCAGCCTGCTTGTATTCAGCCTTTTGTACACGCCCTGTGTTGCGGCCGTCGCTTCAATCAAGCGGGAACTCGGCGCAAAATGGGCGGCGGGCCTTGTCTTCTGGCAGTGCGCCGTGGCCTGGGTCATGGCATTTATTGTGCGTATGATTTTAATTCTGATTTGACAGTGATTCAAAAGCCGAGTCAGCTGCGATTTTGCCGAAAATGCAGATGTCCGCAACGGCGTTTCCACCCAGTCGTTCAGCTCCGTGCACGCCGCCTGTCACTTCACCGGCTGCAAAAAGTCCTGGAATGGCTTTGCCTTTTTTATTCAGTACCTGAGCCTTTGAATTGATTTTAAGGCCACCCATTGTGTGGTGAATTGCCGGCTCAACTTCGATTGCGTAAAAAGGCGCTTTTGAAATTGTTCGCTCCATGCTGGCCGGGTTTCTTTCAAATTCAGAATCATGTTTGGCTAGAACAGCCTTGTTATATTCATCGATAGTATATTCCAGTGCAACGGCGTCAATTGAAATTACCCGGGCTAGTTCCGTCAAATTTGCTCCCTGAGAAAGCAGGTTTTGTTTTGAGTAAGTTTCGATTGCTTTGAGGGAATCCCGCACTCCCTGATCAAAAATAAGGTAGGCGGCTTTTTCCGGGCATTTAAGGATTGCGGCGGAAACGATGTCCCGGGTTTCCATTTCATTGACGAAGCGGCGGCCGTTTTTGTTGACCAGAATTGCTCCGTTACCACGCACGGCTTCTGTAATCATAATGCCGGTTCCCTTTACAACTGTGGGATGGGTCTGAATCTGTTCCATCTGGATAAGCTGGGCATCGAATTTTTCTACCATTGCAAAGGCATCGCCAGTGGCGCCCTTGTGGTTTGTTGTGGAAAATCCTGCCAGTGAAGCCTGATAAAATTCCACCATTTCGGGATTTGCTCCAAAACCGCCGGTCGCAACTATGACTGCCTTTGTGTGAACCGTGTATTCGCCGCCTTCATAGGCAACTTTTACGCCACAGACTTTTCCATTGTCTGACAAAATGTCGATAGCCTTGTTGTTAAGGCGAATTTCAGCCCCCTGATTAAGGGCGGCTTTTTGGAGAAGTGGAACAAGGTGAGCTCCGATTGCCTGTCCGCCTTTTGGTCTGTGAATACGTTTGTTTGTTGCGCCGCCGAATGCGCCAACATCGCTCAAGTCGGCTCCAATCATGGGAGACTGAAGCCATTCGACCATGTCGGCAGAGTTTTCAACCAGGGTCTTAACCAGTTCCGGGTCGTTAAGGTACTGCCCGCCTTTCATGGTGTCGTTAAAGAAGACTTCTTTTGAGTCCTTTATGCCAAGTCTTTGCTGTTCCTTTGTGTAGCTGGCGTTGATTCCACCTGTTGAATAATTTGAGTTTCCGCCGATAATGCCCATTTTTTCGAGGACCAGCACTTTTGCACCTTTGCTTGATGCTTCTGTGGCTGCTGTAAGTCCTGCTCCGCCTGCACCGATAATTACAATGTCGTATTCACTGTCCTTGTAAATTATGGCAGCTTTTTTTGTTCCCTGAGAGATTGCCAGAGCTTCATCGATAGCGTCAAACAAGGCGTTTGAAGTGATTGTGGCTCCGCTTACGGCATCGAGCGTGGCCGTGCTTCCTTCCTCCAGAAACTGGGAAATGATTGTTTGTTTGGCTATGTCAGCAATATTCGGGCTTTCAAAATCTTTTATGACTTCTGCATCTACAATTTTGCCGTTTTTTATTGTTACGGCGACTTCAATCGGACCGTTCCTACCGTCACTTTTGCCGATAAAGGTTCCGTCTCTGAGCAAGGGCTCTTTTTTTTCGCAAGAAACGAATAAAACCAGAATGCCCAAAAATATTGATAAAAATTTCTTCAGTTTCATTTGTCCTCTTAAGAATATATTATGGTAACACCACTTTATTGAATTGTAAAGCGGTAACCCCTGTAAGCCTTGGATAAAGCTATTCTTCAACGGTGATTACGTCTTTAAGGACATAGCAGAAACTTGGAGAGGAAGAATGTTCGTTTTCATGGAATTCCCTGCGTAAATCCCAGACATCATCTTCATCATAAGGATTTACGCCGATGTAATTCCCGGTGAAAACGCTGACTTTTCCTTTTTTGAATGCCTGAACTGCCCTTTCAACAGCCGCTTCCGTTCCTGTTGCCGCGATTATTGAATTTACTTCAAGCATCTGAACCCAGCCCAGTTTGAAGCCTGCTCCTATGTCATTTCCGTGAATGTGGCCTTTGATGGATTTTTCGATGCTTTTTTTGTTCAGCATTGCTTCCACGGCTCCGGTAATATAGGGTGTCCAGTTTATTCTCGTACTGATAAGTGAAGTCATGGGCGCAATGTCAACCATACTCTGATTGTAGCCGATGTGGAAAACATGACGCTCAAAAGATTCCTCGCAGGCTACAGCCGGTCCGATTGTGCCTGTGTGCTGTGAAATGATTACGCAGCCTTCGTCAATCAGATGCTTTGCACATGCCTTTTCTTCGGAGAAGCTGCTCCAGGTGTAAGTGTAAGTTACGGTCATGGTGGTGGAAGGTACAATCGACCTGGCTCCCAAAAGAAAAGCCGTATAACCTGAAATTATTTCCGGAAAAGGATAGGCTCCCACATAGCCCAGTTTTGCCTGGTCTTTTCTGATGACTCCGTTTTCGATTAATTCCCTGAGCTTTAAGCCGGCAACGATTCCTGAAATGTATCTTCCCTCGTAAATTTCTCCCATGTAGGTGTGATAGTTCCTTACCAGCGGTGGTTCGGCTCCGTTATCGCCGGAAGCCTGACAGAACTGAACCTGGGGATATTTCATGGCATATTCCTTGGCGATTATTGCGTGTGAGTAGCTGTTTGTAAAAATAAGGGTGCAGCCTTCTTTAACCAGTTCATCAAGTACATCATCGACTTCGTCTGGATTTATGTTTTTGCGGGAAAGAATCTCAACCTTGCTGCCGAAGCGCTCTTCAACCGTGTGCTGGGCACGGATAAAGTTGTTTGTGTAGGGAATGCTTTCGTCCCCGTCATAGACAAATCCGATTTTGAGCACGGCTTCATTCGTGGAATTGGAGTTGAGTACAAAATGCTTGAAGGCAAAAAACGCTATAAAGAGAAAGGCCGTGATAATCGTAATTGCGGTTTTTCGTTTCATTGCTTGTCTCCTAAAAGGTCATGGTCAACCGAGTCCTTGTAGAGTTCTTCCACGTTGATTTTCTTGTTTTCGATTAATTTCAGCATTATGTCAGCGATTTTTGGGTCAAACTGGGTTCCCCGGCATCGTTTAAGCTCGTTCAGTACATAGTTGAAATCAAGTTTTTTGCGGTAAACACGGTTTGCAGTCATGGCATCGAAAGCGTCAGCAACACCAATGATTCTTCCGTAAAGTGGAATTTCTTCACCCTTCAGGCCGTTTGGATATCCCGTGCCGTCGTATTTTTCGTGGTGGTACAAAGTTCCCTCGTGAACGTGCTCAATCATGGTGAAATCTTTAAGGATTTGTGCGCCCCGGGTTACGTGGGATTTCATGATTTTGTATTCGGAATCGTCAAGTTTTGCCGGCTTGTTCAGAATCATGTCCGGAATACCGATTTTTCCGATGTCATGGAGCAGGGCAGCCTTGCGGAGATTTTCACATTCTTCACTGGTAAATCCCAGTTCCTTTGCAATGAGCACTGAATATTCTGATACCCGCACCGAATGCTGGCTGGTGTTTTCGTCTTTGGCGTCTACGGCCTTTGCGATAGCGAGAATCGTCTCGTTGCCCATGCGCACCTGTTCCTTTGCAAGGGCAATCTGCTTTTTCTGAATATCGAGTCTGTGCTGAAGCTGATTCCGCAGAATAAGCCATGTAAGGCAGGAAATTGCGAGCATTGCGACCAGAACCATGTAGAACTTGAAGAAAGTGCGGTCGTAAATTTCCTTTTCTTTTATGAGAGTGTAGCGGCTCTGTTCGATGATGTTCTGGTTTTTGTCAAAAACTGCGATATGGAAAGTGTAGTTCCCTGAAGGCAGGTTTGTGTATGTGATGCTGGAAAGCTGCGACTGGGGAATGACAGTTGCATGTCTGTCGAATCCTTCAAGCTGATAGCTGACTATGGGATCCAGAACAGTATAGTTTACTACTTCCGGGAAAATTTCGATTTTGCTTATGTTTCTTTCGATGATTAAAGGTTCACTCCGCTCGATTGAAAATGGAGTTGAGTCCAAATGAACCGATGAAACCATCATGTGGTAAGAAGGCTTTGAGAAAATGTAGCTGTTCATGTCCACTATGTAGACGCCGGTTCCGCAGGAAAGATAAAGCTTGCCGTCGTTTTCGCTGTAGTTCCATGCGTTTGCAGTGAGGCTTGAATCCAGGCCGCTCTTTGAGTCCAGCAGGTCGTATGAAACTTCCTTTCCGGAAAGAAGCTTGTCGTTGTTTACCACATAGATTCCGGCGCTTCCCAAAACAAAAAGATTTTCGTCTGAATTTGGAATAATGTCATAGTTGTTGAAGTATGGGAAATTCCTGAGCTTGCGGATTTTGAATTTGTTGTCCATGAAGCACAGGCCGTTGCTGGTTACGATGTAAATTCCCCGGCCGTTTGGTTCCTTTACCGTTCGCAGGATTACGTCACTGGAAAGCCCGTCATCAAGAGTCAGAATTCTTTCGATGGCCTGATTTTTAATGACCAGAATTCCGTCGCCGTTAGTTCCGGCGAGAATCGTACCGTCGTCCATTTCCGTAAGTGAAAGAGTCATGGCATTATTCATGCTCTTGGAAATCGTTTTTGTGACTTTGTGGTCTTTTATGTATGAGATTCCCAGAACGCCGGCTGCAAGGATTGAGCCGTCCTTAAGCTCAATGGCGGTCCTCATTCTGTTTCCTGCATTGCTGGTTGAAGTGTCGTAAATCCTGACTTTTTCTTCCGGGGAAACTTCGATAAGACCCTGACCGTAAGTACAAATCCACAGGTTGTTTTTTGAGTCTTTTAAAAGGCAGCGGATTCGTGTTTTTGCCAGTGAGTCTGACAGTGACGTGGAAATTTTTTTCTTGTTTTTGATTATGTCCAGTCCTTTGTCAGTGCCCACATAAATCGCATCATTCCATTTTACGACAGAATTTACCACTTGCGGACTGATTCCAAGGGAGCCGTAAAGATTTATGAAAGATGAAGTTGAGATTCTGAGAAGGCCCTGGCGTGAAGAAGTGAACCAGCAGTTTCCCTGATAGTCAATGGTCATGCTGTCTATGGAACTGTTGAAGTTGCCCGTTCTTATAAGATGAAAAGGTTCGCTGCCTTCAAAATAGCCGATTCCATTGTCGGCGCAAACAAAAATCCTGTTGCCGTTGAAATAGATTTTGTTGAGATATTCCAGGGAAGGGCAGGTCTGGCTTCCGATTAAAGTGGCTTCTTCTTCGGTGATTTGGTAGCGGTAAATGTGATTTTTTGAGCTTCCCGCATATAGAATTCCGTCCTCGGAAAAAGTGCAGCAGTTGTAGAGTTCGTTGCCTGCATTCAGGGATTGGGAATATCTGACTTCGCTTTCGTTAAGGATGTAAAGTCTGCCGCTTGAAGTTACGGCGGCTACGAAACCGTTCTTGTCAGCCGTCAAATCAACCGTGTAGCCTGCATCCTTTATTATGTTGCAGATTCTAAGTCCGCTGTTGAGTTCCAGAACAAGAATTCCGATTGAGGTTCCAACATAATAATATCCGTCTGCCCCTTTTACGATTGCCCGCACGGAATTTGAAGGCAGACCGTTGCTGTAATCCAGCGTTGTGACAATTTTGTCCTTGATGCAGATTGAAACGCCGTTGTCGTTGGTTCCAATCCAAAGGCGGCCTTCTTCGTCCACATAAAGGCAGTTTACGTTTCGAACCGAATCAAAATTCTTCATCCAGCGGAATTCACTTCCGTTGTAGCGGTAAAGGCCTGCATAAGTGCCAATCCACAAAATGCCATCCGGAGTCTGGGCAATGTCGTTTGCTTCACCGCAGGGCAGTCCGTTGTCGCTTGAATAAATAGTCTGAACGTAGGAAACAAAATCAATGTTCTTTTTTGAAGACTGGGCTTCGATTCTGCTTATTGAAGCAAAAGAAATTCCAATCAGCAGAAAGACAAAAATTTTGGTGGATTTAGAGCTTAATTCTTCGAGCAGATTCAAAAGTTTTTTACGGTTGTGGCTGACTTTTAAAAGGATGTAAAGGAAAATCAAAATGAGGAATTTATCAAGGAAATCGACATAGAACTGACCAAAAACCGAGCTGACAAAAGGCGGCATTCCCTGTTCCTCAAGGTATTTGATTACGCCGTCACCCCAGAGATTGCCGGTCATGCCTTCCTTAAAAGTCCAGTTTACGGCTACGGAAAATACGACGGAAAAAAAAGTGACGATTACGCCGGTTATCATGGTTCCAAAAAATGAATTGAAAAGCTTTTTCCTTGCAGCCAGGCCAACCGTTGTGGCGATTGCAATGCTTGAAATGCTGTAGACATAGGAAAGGGGCGCAAATTCGCTGGATATGATGTTCATTGTGATTCCAACAATGGAACCGCAGACAGGTCCAAGCACATAGGCCGAAATTACCGTTCCAAAAGAATCCATCCAGACCGGAAGTTGAAAATAATGCGCAATGTATTTTCCAAAAAGGTTGAGAAAAATGCAGGCAAAGACAAATCCCGCAACCTTTAAATCTTTTTTTACTTGCATAACATTTTAATTATAAACCAAATTTGCAATAAAGCTAGTTTAAAATCGTGTCCAGGAAGTCGCGCATCTTGAAAAAAGAGGCTGAATTTGCTTTAATTGTAACGATTTAGGAATCATTTGCAAATTATGACTTACAATACGGAACAAAGGTCGGTTCTGCTTTCTTTCTTGACCGAAAATCCAGACAAAACTTTTTCAGCCAAAGAAATCGCGCAGGCTCTGGCCGGCAAAAACATCAGCAAAAGCTCCGTCTACCGCAATCTGGCCGAGCTTGAAGCCGAGCAAAAAATCAAGCGGGTCACAAAGACGGGCAGCAAGGAATCCTTCTACCAGTTTTTCGACAATTCCGAGTGCAAGAATCACATTCACCTTTCCTGCACCAAATGCGGCAAAATCTTTCACCTCGAAAGCGAGCAGACCGAAAAGCTTGTGAACGAAGTGGAACTGGCCGACGGATTTGAAATCAGCAGGGCAGAGACAACGCTTTACGGAGTCTGCAAAGATTGTGGAATTAAGAATTAGGCGTTACCGTGCTTCGCACGGCCGGGCTTTCCCGGGTTGCGCTATCGCTCCATTGCCTTCGGCAACTTACGCCCCTACAATCCCTAACGCTTTGCTAAATGGAGATTATATTTATATGAAAAAATTATTTGGTTTTGTTTTGAGTTTTGTTCTTTTATTTTCTCTTTTGAGCTGTCAGAAAAAATCCGGCTCGGAGAAGGCTTCTTCGGAAGGGAAAATCACGGTTCTAGCTACGATTTTCCCGGCTTACGACTGGGCAAAAAATCTTGCCACTGGCTGTGATTCAGTTCACGTGGACTTGCTTTTAAAAGACGGCGTTGACATGCACAGCTATCAGCCTTCAGCCGCCGACATCGTAAAAATCTCCACGGCTGACATTTTCATTTACGTTGGCGGAGAATCTGACGCCTGGGTCGAAAGCGCGCTCAAAAATGCCGGCAATGACAAAATGATTGTCATCAACCTCATGGACAAACTCAAAGGCTTTATCAAGCAGGAAGAGTTTGTCGAAGGAATGCAGCATGATGATCACGACGACCATGACGAAGAAATCGAAAATGACGAGCATGTCTGGCTTTCATTGAACAATGCTATTGCTTCTTCCAACGAAATCGCAAGGGCTCTTATGGAAAAAGATGAAGCACATTCTTCTATATATATGGCAAATCTTGTGTTCTACGTGGACCGGCTGGCCGCCCTCAAGCAGGAATATTCAAATTCCTTTGGTGAAAAGACAATCATCGTCTGCGACCGTTTTCCCTTCCGCTACCTTACCGACGAATTCGGAATCAAATATTTTGCGGCTTTTGCAGGCTGTTCCGCCGAAAGCGAGGCAAGTTTTGACACAATTGCCTTCCTTTCAGTCAAGCTGCACGAGCTCAAATCGCCGGCAGTTTTCGTTACAGAAAGCAGCGACAAAAAAATCGCCAGAACGGTAATTTCAAGCGCAGGAATAAAAGATTGCAAAATCATCGCCCTTGATTCAATGCAGTCAACCACCTTCAAACAGGCCCAGAAAGGCAAAAACTATCTTGACACCATGCGGGCAAATCTTGAGGCATTAAAATAAACCACAGATTACACAGATGTCACAGATTATGTATATCTTTTAGGAAAATCTTCCAGAAAATACGAACGATTTTCATATTTGAAATATAACATCTGTGTTAATCTGTGTAATCTGTGGTTAAAAAATACGGGAAATTCTATGGCACAGCTTACTTGTGAAAATCTTACTTTGGGGTATGACTCAAAGGTTATTATTAAAAATCTTTCTTTTAGCGTGAATGCGGGCGACTATCTTTGCATCCTTGGTGAAAACGGCTCCGGTAAAACCACGCTCATGAAGACGATTCTGCACCTAATAAAGCCCCTCGACGGAAAAATCACCACTGGTGACGGCTTGCTCGCAGACGAAATCGGTTATCTTCCGCAGCAGACCATGATTCAAAAAGATTTTCCGGCCAGCGTGCGCGAAATCGTGCTTTCCGGCTGTCAGTCCCGCTGCGGCAGGAGGCCTTTCTATATTAAAAGCGAGCGGCTTCTTGCGGCTCAGGCAATCGCCAAAATGGGAATCACGCATCTTGCCAAAAAATGTTATCGCGAGCTATCCGGCGGTCAGCAGCAGCGTGTTCTGCTCGCCCGAGCACTCTGTGCCACACAAAAAATGCTTTTCCTTGACGAGCCTGTAAGCGCGCTCGACCCGGCCGCACAGGAAGAAATGTATTCGTTAATCGAAGGCCTTCACAAAGAAGGAATCACAATCATAATGATCAGCCACGACGTTGAGGCGGCTCTAAAATATGCGACACACGTTCTTCACATCGGCGAAAGCATTTTCTTCGGCACAAAAGACGAATTCGTTCACAAAACGACTTGCCCTGATTGCAACGGTCAGATTAAGAAAATCTTGTGGAACGGAAAAAGGAAAGTTGAAAATTGAAAATGGAAAGTGGAAAACGGAAAAGTTTTTTTGAGGAGAATATTTTATGTTGCAGGATATAATTAGTATATTTCATTTGAATTTTCCTTTCGTGCAGAGGGCTTTCGTCGTGGGCATTCTGGTCGCTCTTTGCTCGTCTTTGCTTGGGGTTACGCTTGTTCTCAAACGCTTCAGCTTTATTGGTGACGGACTCAGCCATGTAGCTTTCGGGGCAATGTCCGTGGCTGCCGTGCTCAACCTTACCAACAATATGTATCTCGTGCTTCCTGTCACGGTTGTTGCCGCGATTCTGCTTCTTCGCACTGGCAAAAATACCAAGATTCAGGGAGACGCAGCCGTTGCCATGATTAGCGTGGCTTCTCTTGCGCTCGGCTACCTGATTATGAACATCTTTAAGCCGTCAAATAATCTTTCGGGCGATGTCTGCACTACGCTTTTCGGCTCGTATTCAATCCTTACGCTCACTCCTGGTGAAGTCTGGCTTTGCGTGGGGCTTTCGTTTGCCGTAATCGCCGCATTCTTCATCTTTTATAACAAAATTTTTGCAGTCACATTCGATGAAGCATTCGCTCAGGCCGTGGGCACCCATGCAAGCGTATACAATCTGGTCATCGCAATCATTATCGCTGTGATTATCGTGCTCGCAATGAATCTCGTGGGCTCACTTTTGATTTCCGCGCTCGTAATTTTCCCGGCCCTTTCGGCAATGCGGGTTTTCAAAAGTTTCAAATCTGTCACAATCTGCTCGGTCATAATCAGCGTGACATGTGCTTTGGCAGGCCTTTTGATTTCCGTTCCGGCAGGCACTCCGGTCGGCTCAACAATCGTAGCCGCTGACTTGCTGGCTTTCATCAGTTTTTATATTGTAGGAAAGGTAAAATAAAATTTCTCACAGAGCTAAGGAGCACACAGAGAAAGGGAGAAAAAATACTCTGTGAACTCCGTGCCCTCTGTGAGGAATTTAAAGGAGTTGTGTCCATGAAAAAAACTTTTTTAATCTGCATTAATCTTTGCTTTCTTTTTTCAATTTTTTCCTGCAAGGGAAAATCCGGCGTTGAGACCAGCTTTGCGATTCCTGAAAATGCCCTGCCAATCGAGGAGCAGGCGGTTGCCCAGAATGAAGCCACTTCCGCCAAGTCTGCCCTTGCTTCTGACGGAACAAAAATTGACTACGACCTTTCCGAAATGAATTCAAACATGGTCTACTCTCAGGTTTTTAACATGATGGTAGAACCGGAAATTTACGACGACAAGGTAATCAAAATGCGTGGGAATTTTGTTGCTTACGAAAACTCGCTCACGGCAAACGGCGGAACATCTTACGCGGTTATAATTTCAGACGCTCTGGCTTGCTGCCAGCAGGGAATTGAATTCAAATACGATTTTGAAGGAAAACTCCCGAAAGAAGGCGACATAATCACGGTTACAGGCGTTTATGTTACTGCCATGCTGCCGGGCGACGTTGTGTTCAATTATGTAAAAGCCGATTCAGTGGAAATGTAAGCACGAAAAATTCGCGCCAGGATTGGAGCACCGTAGTTGCCGAAGGCAATGAGGGCTACCGAAGTGCGGAAAGCCTGTAGCCGGTTAATTGCGCTAAAAAAATTACCGATAATCTTACCATGAAAAGAATTGCATTATCGGTACTTGCCTTTATTTTTGCTTTTTCGGCATTTTCTCAGACAAAAATTTCTTATGCGGGCGACTCCAGCTATAAAATGGTCGAGCGGACTAATTTGCGCCGCTATGTGAACGGAAAATATTCGGGCTTGACCAGCCATGAGGTTCATTCTTTTATCAGCCGTTCTTTTGCTCCCGACGGTGTGCGTTCTCTTCGTTCTGACCGATGGTATGACGGTAATTTTTTTGTTCAGGAAGAGACTTTGCGCAATTCTGTGGCGACAATGGCGGGCATTCATGAGGCAATTCCTTCAGTTTTTAAGATTTCTGCGGACGGCAAGATGACGATGTTCCAGGACAACGGTTATCCGACTTTTCGTAGCTTCCCGACTTACACCACGCAGCAGCTCAAAGAGGGCGATTCTTGGAAGGGCGAAGGCGAGCGGGCTGTTGACCCGATGAACAAGGGCATTTTTACGCGGATTCCGATTCTTGTCCTGTATACTTTTGCGGGCAGCGAGACTTATAAAGGTGAAAATGTCTATCGAATCAAGGCAATCTGGCAGACCAACTATCTTTTTTCAAATTATAACTCAGATCCCAAAGGCGATTCGACTCTAAAAAAGGCTCTCGGCGGCCACAAAGCGGACATAATCGTGCGAGCTTCGACAGGCGAGGCAATTTTAATCACGGACAATGTTGACGAAAGCTTTTTTTACGCGGACGGCACGAAGGTCGATTTGAAGGGAACTATCACCATGTTTACTGAGTACCCGCCTGCAATCGACCACGACAAGCTGATTTTTGCTCTTAATCGGATTGCGAAAGCGTCAGGGAGCGATTCTTCGGGCAGTGATGTTGCGAATACTGGCACAAAGAATGAAAGAACTGTCGGCTCAGGCTCGGCTGGTGAAAGTCAGATTGCAAGCGCGAAAGGAATCGGCGGAAGCAAGGCTTCTGATTGGGGCGAAAAAGTTCCGGGACTTGAAGGCTCGAAATTCGCTCAGGGAGGAAAAACGCCGGGACGTGAAGGGCAAAATTCACTCAGTGGGCAAAAACGCGGCATTGGCTCTGGCAAATCTGGTGATAAAGCAGAAAAAATAACGGATTTTGATGAGGATTTTGGCAGTGGCGGGGATAAAATTGATAAAATTGCCTCGACAAAAGGTGCCGGTCCATCGAACAAAAACGCGGCCAAGTGGAACGAGAAACTGGCTCAGACAAGTAAAACACCACAAAAATCTTCCTCTGCCGACACTTCTTCTGGCACGGACAAAAACAACATGGTCTTTGAAGAAACTCCGGCCGGAATCCGTCTTTCCGTGCGCGACATAAAATTCAAGGCCGACAGCGCAGACGTGCTCCCCGGCGAAAAATCCCGCCTGGACGAAATCGCGGAGGTCTTAAAGCTCGCGCCAAATTCTCAGTTTCTGATTGAAGGTCACACGGCCGCAGTAGGAAAGCCTGCCGGTGAGCAGAAACTTTCTGAGGAGCGCGCCAAAAATATTGCCGCAGAGCTTTCAAAGCGCGGAATCCCGGCGGCAAACTTCATCTGTAAAGGTCACGGTGGCAATAAGCCAATCGCCAGCAACAGCACCAGCGAAGGCCGCGCCCAGAACAGGCGAGTCGAAATTACAATTCTGGAGTAAATGTCAGATTTTGGAATTTGCGGGCTAAAACTGTCATTTTCATCATTTCTATAGATTTTTTAGCAAAAGGGAAAAAGAAAACAATTTTCAAGAAAGCCCGAAAATGCAAAAAAAGCGGCGCGAGGGAGTGAGACGGCTTACGAAAACACTCGTTTTGTGCTGCCGCGTGAGCGGCTAACGTATATAGTTACAAGCACAAAACGCGTGTAGCATGCTAGCATGCGGTTTCGATAAGCCGTTTCACGACTGGGAGCCGCTTTTTTTGTTTTATCCAGTTATTTCTTAAAAAAGCTTACTTTCTTTTTCCCGAAATCGTGATTGTCGCGATTGTCGGTGCTTTTCCTGCTGCGATTGAACATTCGCCGTTTCCGTCGAGTCCGTAGAGAATCACGCGGATGTTTGCTGTTGTTCCCTTGTTAATCACGTAAGACGCTTCGTAAGATTTCTTTGTTGAGCGAGCCTGTCTTGAAGTGTCAGAGACAATTTCGGTCTTTTTGCCGCCTGCGATTCCTTCAATCAGGACTGCAACATTGCTTGTTCCGTGATTTCCGTAAGCTGCATTAATCTGTGTGATTTCGATTGTCTCTTCGGCTGTAATCGGGAAGTCCGCGTACAAAACATCTTTTCCTTCGATTGAGCCTGTGTAGCCGGTGTATGTGATGCCGCCCTTTGCGAAGGTTGCGTTGATTTTTCCGCTGTTGTATTTCCATGTTCCGGCAGAAGGAATTGCTTTGTTTGCCTTTGCAAGTTCTTCGTTGTCGGCTGTTCCTTCGAGCGAGTTGCTTGCTTCAAGACTGTCGAGCCATGTTACGCTGAATGAATTTGGATCAGGCTTTGTGATTTTGAGCTTGAATTCTGCTGATGCCGCCTTTTCGTCCTTTGCTGTGGCTTTTACGAGCACTTCGCAATCTTCTGAGACATTTGCCGCTGTGAGGAAGCCTGTTGAGTCGATTTTAGCCTTGGTCTCGTCTGAAACGCTCCATTCAAAGTCTGTGTTTGTCGGGCGGAGCGGGTTGAGTTTTGCTGCGAACTGGAGGCTTTTTCGGCCAGCGACAGTGCTTGCGTCTTCTTCAGAAGAAATTTTGATGCTCTCGACCGGGATGAATTTTACAACTTTGTCAGTTTCAACGGCGATTTTTGAGATTGTAGTCTTTTTGCTTGCAGTGAGAACTACGTTTTTGCCGCTTGTGTAAACGACATAAGCTTTTTCTGCAGGTTTTGTGCTGGAACCTGTGTTGAAGTCGTAGAAAGCTTCGCCCTGTTTGTCGGCTTTGATTGTTCCGTTTCCGGCAAGGCAGCCTGTTACGCTTACGACAGATTTTCCTTTTACAGGAATTGTGATTTTGCTTCCTGCATCTCCAACAAGAAGGCCATTCTCAGCCTTGAATCCTTCGAATTTGAGTCCTTTGAAATTCTTTTCATCATCGAAAGTGTATACCGTGCGTTTTGCCTTTTCTTCGCCAGAAAGAAGAGATTTTGATGAATCTTTTGATACTTTCCATCCGTGAGCTTTTACGAATTTTGCAAGATCCCAGTATGTTTCCAGGTCTTTTTTGTATTTGAGAGTTGTGATGTCGTAGTAACGGTTGAGAATTGATTCACGTCCGCCAAATTCCTTTGCCACTTCTTCGTCAGAAAGAATTCCTTCTGTTTCTTCCGGCTTCATTCCCATGCTTTCGACTGTTTTTTTGTCGATTTTCCAGCCGATGATTGTGTCGTTCACACCTTCTGCCATGAGCGCGCTTCCTTTCCAGAGAGCCGCATCGATGTTGCTGGCAGTGTTTCCAACGTAAGCGACCTGATTGTAATAGCCTGAGTTCCATGGAGTTCGTGCAAGATAAGTTGTCTGGTCTTCATGTGAAGTGATTTTTGAATTGAAGATGACCAGACCTTTTGCCGCCTTGTTGCCGATTTCCATGCGTGGAGCCGCAATGTAAGAGACGTGAGTTTTTGCGTTCTCATCAAAGACAGAGACGATTTCACACTCTTCAAAAAGCGCGACTTTTCCAGTGTATTCCATCCAGATGAAGTCTGTGTCGCCCTCAACATAGCACTGATAGAACCATGATTTTCCTGTCATGCGGAGTGTGTCCTGATGGCTTTTGAAAGCGCAGTTGTAAGCTGCCAGAGTTCCTGTTGAATCGAAGCCGATTGTCTCAGCCTGAGTGTTCGAGCCTTTTACTGAACCGCGGACAAATGTGTTCTGGAAGGTGATGTTTTCGACCGTGAGATTTCCTGTGCCTTCAAATTCAAAGACACAGCGGTTTTTCTGACCAGAAGAACGCTTGCATTTGAGCAAATCGCCGGAATTTGCCGCTGCCACAAGAACGTCCTCGCCATATTTTGCATTTGTGTCACCGGAAAGAGTGATGTCAGCCGCACCGTTATAGTAAAGAATTTCTTCGTAAGTGCCTTTTGGCAATTTGATTGTATAAGAGCCTGCTTCCGGCCCGATTGCGTCCAAAGCTTCCTGAATCGTGCCAAAGTTCTGTGATTTGCCCTTGCCAGAAAGCGAAACTTCTGCCCCGGCATTCAGACAAGCTGCCGCAAAAGCACATGAAGCCCCCAAAAAGGCCAATAATTTTTTCATGTTTTTCCTCCAAATTTTCTATTAAAAGCCATTGTATTTGCACAATCCCGAAAAAGAAATGGAGAAAAAAAGCAGGAATTTGTTTATAACTGACAATTCTATGCCAGACAAGCACAGGAGATTATCGAAAAGAATATCCAGAGAAGCCACAAAAAGCCCGAAAAGTGCACCATCCCTATGCCAGGCAAGCACATGAGATTATCGCAAGGAATCCAGTAAAGTCATAAAAAGCCCGAAAAGGCAAAAAAAATAACCTGTGGGACGCAGAAAAAAATTAAGGGGGTACCCTTGTAGGGAAATACCTTGATTTTTTTCGTCGCTGGGACCCGCAGGTTATTTTTTTTGTATTATCCGCTTATTTTTTACGACTGCATTGAAGTGTTTTTAACGATAACATCATGTGCGCCGCCCTCTGTGATAGACACAGAAGAAACCAGCGTGAGCTTAGCCTTTTCCTGCAGCTCAGGAATCGAAAGCGCACCGCAGTTACACATAGTGTGAGTTACCTTGCGCAATGTCATTCCAACGCCGTCATGCAAGTGACCTGCATAAGGAACGTAAGAGTCAACGCCCTCTTCAAATGCCATTGATTTTTTGCCGCCCAGGTCGTATCGCTGCCAGTTTCGTGCGCGGTTGCTTCCCTCGCCCCAGTACTCTTTGACATAGCTTCCGTTCATGACGAGCTTGTTTGAAGGAGACTCATCGAAGCGTGCGAAGTAACGGCCGAGCATTACGAAATCTGAGCCCATAGCCAGAGCCAGAGTGATGTGATAATCCTGAACGATACCACCGTCTGAACAGATTGGAATATAAATGCCAGTCTTTTTATAGTATTCATCGCGGGCCTTTGCGACTTCGATTGTAGCTGTTGCCTGACCACGACCAATACCCTTCTGCTCACGAGTGATACAGATTGAACCGCCACCGATACCAATCTTGATGAAGTCTGCGCCTGCTTCTGCGAGGAAGTTGAATCCGTCGGCGTCAACAACGTTACCAGCACCTACGCGAACATCCTTTCCGAATTTTTCGTGGATGTCTTTGAGAGCCTTTTCCTGCCAGTAAGAATAACCTTCGCTGGAATCCAGAACGAAAACATCTGCACCAGCTTCAAGCAAAGCCGGAACTCGCTCCATGTAATCGCGTGTGTTGATACCAGCTCCGACGATGTATCGGTGCTGAGAGTCAAGCAATTCGAGCGGGTGAGTTTCGTGAGTAGCATAGTCTTTGCGGAAAATCAAAGAAACGAGGTTGCCGTTCTTGTCAACGACCGGAAGCTGGTTAACTTTTTTGTCCCAGATAATCTCGTTTGCTTCGCTCAAAGTGATTCCTTCCTGACCTGTAACCATGTCAGCGAGCGGAGTCATGTATTCAGAAACCTTTGAGCCAGGTTTGCAGTGAGAGATTCGGAAATCTTTTGAAGTGATGATACCAACGAGCTTTCCGTGTGCGCTTCCGTCCTCTGTGACGGCACAAGTTGAGTGACCGGTCTTTTCGCTCAAAGCGATGACTTCTTCCAAAGTCTGATCCGGGCGAACGTTTGAGTCAGAAGTAACGAATCCAGCCTTGTAAGCCTTAACGCGGGCAATCATTGCGGCCTGATCTTCGATAGACTGACTTCCATAAATAAAGCTGATTCCACCCTCTTTTGCAAGCGCGATAGCCATTTTGTCATCCGAAACAGCCTGCATAACGGCAGAAACCATCGGAATATTCATTGAAAGCGGAGAGACTTCGCCGGCTTTTTTATTGTACTTAACGAGCGGTGTACGCAAGCTAACATTGTCAGGAATACATTCCGCACTAGAATAGCCCGGAACCAAAAGGTACTCACCGAATGTGTGAGACGGCTCAGAAAAATAAAATGCCATGATTTTCTCCTGTTTTTTCACCAAATAAAATTGAAACAGTATAGCAAAAATACAAGGAAGGGGGAAGTCTTTCTTTATCTTCCTTTATCTGTCTGTAGGCGGAAAAAAGCAAATATTTACTTAAAAAAAATTGACAAATGACGAATATCCATGTAGCATAATAATATACTAACATATCAGTATATGTGGAGGAAAAATGAAAAAACCGTTGCTTGCTGCTACATTCGCAATTCTTGCTGCAGGCCTGGCACTCACAGGCTGTAAAAAAGAACAAAAAGAAGCTGCTGCCCCAGAGCCACAAAAAATGGTTCTCCGCTACGCAGAAAATCAGGCTCAGGATTATCCGACAACTCAGGCTGCCCGCAAATTCGCAGAGCTTGTTGAGCAAAAGACAAATGGCCGTATCCATATTGACGTTTATCATGGAGGCCAGCTGGGTGACGAAAAATCAGTAATCGAGCAGCTCCAGTTCGGTGCAATCGATTTTACGCGTGTTTCACTTTCACCGCTTGCAGAATTCGAAAAATCATTGAACATTCTTCAGCTGCCGTATCTTTACAAGGATGCGGATCAAATGTGGCGTGTTCTTGAAGGAGATATCGGCGAAAGCTTCCTCAAATCTGTTTCAAATGCTGGTCTTGTCGGCCTTTCATGGTTTGACGCTGGTGCAAGAAACTTCTATAACAGCAAACGCCCCATTACAAAACTTTCTGACATGAAGGGATTGAAAATCCGTGTTCAGGAATCAAAACTCATGATGGGCATGGTTGCCGCTTTGGGCGCAAGCGCAACACCAATGGCTTACGGTGAAGTTTATTCAGGCCTTCAGACTGGCGTTATCGACGGTGCCGAAAACAACTGGCCTTCTTATGATTCAGTTTCACACTACGAAGTTGCAAAATATTATGTTCTTGACGAGCACACACGAGTTCCAGAAATGCAGATGGTTTCAAAAATCACCTGGGACAAAATTTCTCCGGAAGATCAGAAAATCATTAAAGAATGTGCCCTTGAGTCAGCAAAGCTCGAGCGTGAATTGTGGGCCAAAAAAGAAGGTGTCTCTGAGGCAAAAGTTAAGGCTGCTGGTTCTGTAATCACAGAGCTTGAACCTGGCGAAAAAAAGAAATTCCAGGATGCAATGGCTCCTCTTTACACAGAGTTCGGCAAAGGCTACGAGAATTTGATTAAACAGATTCAGTCTAAATAATAGTTGAGTAAATGGGTTTGCCGGTAAGGCAGCCCATTTTTATGACTTGTTGACTAATATTTTAGTATATTAGATTTAATCAGGATATTTTGGATATACAATGAATCTTACTGAAAAAATAAAAGCTTTTTTTGCTTCAATTCCTGGTGAAATAAATAAACCGGGTTTCAATGTATGCGAAAAAATTATCTCAGCAATAACTTTTGTCTTTGACTGCATTTACAGGCTACTTCTTGAATTCTCCAAAGTCGTAATTCTTTTGATTGTAATTATCGTCAGCAGTGAAGTCTTTGGCCGGCTAGTTTTGCACAAGTCCATCATGTGGTCAGAGGAAGTAGCCCTTCTTCTTATGGTTTGGACGGCTTTCATTGCCATGGCCATTGGTGTTGAAAAGGGACTTCATATCTCCATTTCCCTTTTCTTCAACATGTTTCCAAAAATCGTTCAGACTGTAATTGCCAAGATTAACACTCTTGCAACGATTTTCTTCGGATACATTCTCATTGCCTATGGATTCAAGCTTGTCTCAATGACAATGAACAGCACTCTTCCTGCAACTCAGTGGCCTGCCGGAACAGCCTATGCCATGATGCCGGTCGGGGGAATCTTCATAATTTATTTTGCCGTTCTGGATTTGTTCAACGCCAAAAAATACCGTCACCTTGCCATCGAAGGTGAAAGAGAATCCGGCAAAACAGATCAGCAGATTATAGAAGAAATGCGTGCAACAAAAAGGGAGGAAAGCGATGTTTGATCCGACAATTGCAATCTGGCTCCTGTTGGGAACTTTTGTATTTTTCATTTTGATTAAAATGCCTGTGACTTTTGCCCTGGCAGTTTCTTCCTGCATTACTCTGGTTTACTGCAACATTCCTCTCATGGCTTTTATTCAGCAGATGGGCAAGAGCATAAATTCCTTCAGCCTCATGGCAATTCCCTTCTTTATTCTTTCGGGTGAAATCATGGGTGCGGGCGGTATTTCAGACCGACTTTTAAAAGCTGCTGACGCTGTTGTCGGCAGGTTCCGGGGCGGATTTTCTTATGTAAATGTCCTCGGCTCAATGTTCTTCGGCCATCTTTCAGGCTCAGCTGTCGCCGATGTTTCTTCTTTGGGTTCAATTGAAATTCCCATGATGGTAAAGGCTGGCTTTGACAGGGAATTTTCCGTCGCTGTTACTGTCGCTACAAGCTGTCAGGGGGTTTTGATTCCTCCAAGCCACAACATGATTATCTATTCGGTTGCAGCCGGCGGTGTTTCTGTCGGTGCCCTCTTTATGGCGGGTCTTGTTCCGGGCGTTACCCTTGGAATCCTTTTTCTGGTGGTTTGTGCCGTCATGAGCATTGTTCGCCATTATCCCAAAGGAGACTCAATCGGCTTCAAAGAGGCACTTAAAATCTGCTTTGACGCGATTCTGGCCCTTTTTACCGCGGTAATCATTCTTGTTGGTGTTACGGCAGGATTCTTTACGGCGACAGAGTCTGCGGCAATCGCCTGTATTTATTCCTTCATTATTTCCGTATTCGTTTACAAGGAGCTTAAAATCTCACAGATGCCGCGGCTTTTGATGAACACCGTCAAGACCCTGGCTATGGTCTTTTCTTTGATTGCTGCGGCTGGCGGATTCGGCTATCTGCTTGCCCTGCTTAAAGTTCCGACCATGATTACTCAGGCTTTGCTTGCCGTTTCAAGCAACAAAATCATTCTTCTCCTCTTGATTAACATCATGCTTTTGTTCCTTGGCTGCATCATGGACATGGCCCCCCTTATTTTGATTGTAACTCCAATACTTGCGCCTGTAGTTCAGCAGACTTGTGGAATGAGCCTTGTTCAGTTTGGTGTAATGCTTATTTTCAACCTTGCGATTGGATTGTGTACTCCGCCGGTAGGTTCAGCGCTTTTCGTTGGATGCGGTGTAGGCAAAATCAGTATCGAGCGCACCACAAAGGCAATGCTTCCTTTCTATCTCACGATGTTTGCGGGTCTGCTTCTGGTCACATTTGTGCCTCAGGTTTCGCTCTTCCTTCCAAAACTCCTAGGTTTTGCCGTGTAAGAGACTTGCTGATTTATATGAGTAAATAAAAATGGCTTCAAACAAATCTCCTGTCTATGAGACAATTCGCGAATCAATTTTGAATCTCGACTTAGAGCCTGGCTCTGAACTGGACATCAACGCGCTTGCAAAGAAACTGGACGTTTCCCGTTCGCCGGTTCGTGATGCCCTGCTCAAGCTCAGTGCTGACAAGCTTGTGGATATTTTTCCTCAAAAAGGAACCCGTGTGTCGCTCCTTAATAAGGAAATAATCCGTCAGGAGCGTTTTATGCGTATCAATCTTGAACTTGGTGTAGTCCGGGAATGCATGAAAACGCTGGAAGATCCCATGAAGCGGGAAATTTTTGTCACAAAAATGCAGGGAACCCTTGTGGCTCAGCGCGCAAGTCTTCTGGACGATGACAAAATCAACTTCCTCAGGCTCGACGATAAGCTTCACCACCTTTTCTACGCACAGGCGAATTGTGAATGGGTCTGGGAAACACTGCTTGCCCACAGCGGAAACGATCACCGCATCAGAATGTTGAGTTACAACGCTTCTGGGATTTATGAGCAGGTTGAAAAAGAGCATGCCGCCATTCTTTCTGCAATCCATGCAAATGACGTTGAGAGAATTGTCAGTCTTGATAAAAATCATCTGTCACGTCTGTACGAACAGTTTGATTCCCTTGAAACAAACTTTCCTGAATTTTTCGAAAAATAGGAGGAAAAAATGAAACTAAACCTAAACGATTTGCAAGACAAATCACTCTGGAACGGCTACAAAATTTTTGATTTTGACCATGCGGCCGTTTCCGAGAACACCAGAAAACGTCCTGAGTGGGTGCATTTTGGTGCAGGAAACATTTTCCGTATTTTCCCGGCAGCCCTTTGCCAGCGGCTTCTGGAGTCTGGGGATATGGACACAGGAATTGTATGCTCAGACAGCTACGATTTTGAAATCATCGACAAGCTTTTTAAGGCTCATGATTGCCTTACTTTGGGCGTAACCCTCAAAGCTGACGGTTCAATCTCAAAGGAAGTAATCGGCTCGGTGGTTCAGGCTGTTAAGTGCTCAAATGAATTTGCAGATGACTGGGCAACTCTTGTTTCAGCCTTTACAAATCCATCGCTCAAAATGGTTTCTTTCACAATCACCGAAAAAGGCTATGCAGTCCATGCTCCAAACGGTGCTCTTGTAGGAACCTTTGCCGAAGATTTCAAGAATCCGCCTGCAAAAGCTCAGATGTTCCTTTCTCGTCTTGTTGCACTTCTTCTTGAGCGCTTCAACGCAAAAAAACTTCCTCTTGCCCTTGTTTCCATGGACAACTGTTCCCACAACGGTGAAAAGCTCCGAAATTCAATCCTCGAAATTGCCGGTGAATGGCAGAAATCCGGATTCGTTTCAAAAGACTTCCTGGATTATCTTTCTGACGAAAAAACAGTTTCTTTCCCATGGTCAATGATTGATAAAATCACGCCGCGTCCCAACGAAAAAGTTGCTCAGATGCTCAAAAATGACGGCTACGAGGACACAGAGCTTATAGTTACAACCAAAAAAACTTACTGTTCAACTTTCGTAAATGCTGAAGAGCCACAGTACCTCGTTGTTGAAGACAATTTCCCAAACGGCCGACCGGCCCTTCAAAAGGCTGGCGTGTACTTTACTGACCGTGACACAGTAAACAAAGTTGAAAAAATGAAGGTCTGCACATGTTTGAACCCGCTCCATACGGCTCTTGCAGTTTCCGGCTGCCTTCTTGGCTTCAATCTGATTTGTGACGAAATGAAGGATGCTGATTTGAGCAAAATGGTCGAAATTCTGGGATACAAGGAAGGACTTCCTGTTGTTGTTGACCCTAAAATCATTGAACCAAAGAAATTCATTGACGAAGTCATTACAAAGCGTCTTCCAAATCCTTTTATGCCGGACACACCGCAGAGAATTGCAACAGATACTTCACAGAAGCTTTCAATTCGCTTCGGTGAAACGGTAAAGGCATATCTTGCAAACCCGGCTCTCGACGTAAAATCACTCAAAATCCTGCCTTTGGTGCTGGCTTTGTGGTGCCGCTACATTCTTGCCGTCGATGACAATGGCAATGCCTTTGAGCTTTCACCGGATCCGCTTCTTGAAGAAGTCAAGGCAATTCTTTCTGGAATTACTCTTGGCTCTTCAAAAGAAGAATGTGAGCCAAAAGTTAAAAAACTGCTTTGCAATGAAAAGATTTTCGGCTTCAATGTGGTTGATTCCCCATTGTACGAAAAAGTAGTCGCAGATTTTGTCCAGCTGATTAGTGCAAAAGGTAAGGTCCGCGAGACAATTCACAATGCAGTAAAATGATTTTGCAATAAAGCAGAATCACGGGCATTTTTCCCACCGGTAAACAATTCTTGTCAGTGTAGGTTACAAAGTGAGCGGTAAAGTGCAAAAATTACCGTTGACCGCACAAAAAAGGAGTGTTAACCTTTCAGAGAAAGGAATAAAACCGTTGGTTTTAATTTCCATATACCCTAAGGAGGATTATATTATGAAAAAAATCGTAAGTGCAGCATTAGTTGCTTCTATGGTTGCCGGTGCAGCTTTCGCAGCAGATGCTAAAATCACATTGAACTATCGTACAAAGTTGGACGCTTTCTCTCAGGTAAGCAAAGATAACGATGGTACAAAAACTGTAACTAAAGAATGGCTTGACTGGGAAGGCTATGATGGTAAGGGTGCTCAGG